>Ga0137323_1000561_pt1 | contig 10400 bp, 14 predicted proteins | sample EasRivERMZT423_2_FD_102285 | JGI IMG/M metagenome (GOLD analysis project Ga0137323, IMG submission 102285) | Soil microbial communities from meander-bound floodplain in the East River, Colorado, USA - East River MetaG ERMZT423_2 | ecosystem: Environmental > Terrestrial > Soil > Floodplain ... | reverse complement strand
TGCCCGCTGCTGGCCATCGGCACGAAGACGGGACGGGCGTCGCACAGGATGGCATCGGGGCCGTAGTTCTCGTAAAACGGCTCGAACACCACGACTTCATCACCCGGGTTCACGATGCCGAGCAGCGCCGAGGCCATCGCTTCGGTCGCGCCGCAGGTCACCGTGACCTGCGTATTGGGATTCACCGGCAGCCGATACCACTCCTGGTACTTCGCGGCCAGCGCGTTCCGCAGGCGTGCCGCCCCCCAGGTCACGGCGTATTGATTCACGTCGTCCCGGATGGCGCGCGCCGCCGCCTCTTTCAGGATGTCGGGGCAGGGAAAGTTGGGAAATCCCTGAGAGAGGTTGATGGCGCCGTGCTCGTTGGCGAGACGGGTCATCCCCCGAATTACAGATTCAGTGAAACCGTGGGTGCGGCGCGCTGTGCGTATGTTCGACAAGGTTGCCTACTTTAGGAGAAGCTTCGCGATCGTGTTCAGCTGCATGTTGCTCGTGCCTTCGTAAATCGTCCCGATCTTCGCATCGCGGTAGAACTTCTCGACCGGATACTCCTTCGTGTACCCGTAGCCGCCAAACAGCTCGACCGCGAGCGACGTCACCCGCTCGGCGATCTGCGAGCTGAGCAGCTTCGCCATCGCCGCCTCCTTCGTGTACGACTCACCAGCGTCTTCGAGTCGCGCCGCGTTGTAGACCATCAGCCGAGCGGCCTCGAGCTCCGTCGCCGCCTGGGCGAGCTGGAACTGCACGGCCTGAAACTCCGCGATCGGCCTGTTGAACTGCTGCCGCTCCTTCACGTACTTGAGCGATGCATTGAGCGCGCCGCGCGCGACGCCGATCATCTGCGCGCCGATGCCGATACGGCCGGTGTTGAGTGTCTCGATCGCAACCTTGTAGCCGTTGCCCACTTCGCCGATCAGATTCGCCGCCGGCACCTCACAGTGATCGAGAATCAGCTCCGTCGTGGATGACGCGCGAATGCCGAGCTTGTCCTCTTTCTTGCCGACGCTGAATCCCTTGAAGCCCCGCTCGACGGCAAACGCCGTGATCCCTTTGTACCCCTTGGCGAAATCGGTCTGCGTGAAGATCACGAACAACCCCGCTTCAGCGCCGTTCGTGATCCACAGCTTGCGGCCGTCGAGAATCCACTTGTCACCCTGCTTCGTGGCTTTCGTGGCGAGTCCGAAGGCGTCCGACCCCGATCCGGCCTCGGAGAGCGCGTAGGCGCCGACGACTTCGGCGGCGAGGCGCGGCAGATAGCGTTTCTTGATGTCGTCCGACGCCCACTTGAGCAGCAGGGCGTTGACGAGGGTGTTCTGGACGTCTACGAAGATCGCGGCCGAGGCGTCGACGGCGGAGAGCTCTTCCACGGCGAGCACGGTCATGAACAGGCTGCCGCTGGCGCCACCATGGGCCTCGGGAATCTCGATCCCCATGAGACCGAGTTCGAAGAATTTGGGAATCAGCGTGGGATCGAGCTGCGCCGCCTGCTCCATGTCGTGCACGCGGGGGCGGATCTCGCTCTCGGCGAAGTCGCGCACCGCGCCCTGAAACATCCGCTCTTCTTCGGAGAGCTGGGTGAGTGGGTTCACGCCTTCTTGTCAGACGGGCCGGGCGCCAGCATCTCCCGAATTCCGCCTAGCGAGCCGAGCACACCGGTCGCCTCGTAGGGCATGTAGATGACTTTGTTGTTCTGGCCGGAGACCATCTCCTTCAGCGTTTCGATGTAGCGGATCGCGATCAGGTACTGGGCAGGGTCGCCCCCAGTCCCCTTGATTGCCGCGGTAATGCGCTCGATCGCCTGCGCCTCAGCCTCGGCGACTTTGAGCCGAGCCGTGGCTTCGGCTTCTGCATGCAGAATCTTCGCTGCCTTGTCGCCCTCGGCCGTATTGATCTCCGACTGCCGGATGCCCTCGGCCGAGAGAATGCGCGATTGGCGCTCGGCGTCGGCGGTGATGATCGTCGCCCGACGCTCGCGCTCGGCGCGCATCTGCTTTTCCATGGCGTCGCGGATGTCGCGTGGCGGGTTGATGTCCTTGAGCTCCACGCGACTGACCTTGGCACCCCACTTGTGCGTCGCCTCGTCGAGGATCGCGCGCAGCTTGGCGTTGATCATGTCGCGGGAGGACAACACGTTATCGAGCTCCATTTCGCCGATCACGTTGCGCAGCGTCGTCTGCGTGAGCTTTTCGATCGCGTCCGGAAGATTTGCAATCTCGTACGTTGCTCGGACCGGGTCGGTGACCTGCGAATAGATCAGGGCGTCGATTTCGACGACGACGTTGTCCTTGGTGATCACGTTCTGGCGTGGAAAGACGTACACTGTCTCGCGCAGGTCGATGCGCTCGGTGCGGAAGCGGCGCGAATAGCTGTCGCCCGCCGGCGTGATGATGGTCTGGTGCCAATCCACGGAGCGGGGACGGTCGATGACGGGGAGCACGAAGTTGATCCCCGACGCAAGCGTCTTGTGATACTTGCCGAGCCGCTCGATGATCATCGTCTGCGCCTGCTGGACCACGCGGATGCTCTTCGAGATCAGGACGATGACGCCGAAGGCCACCGCGGCCACGAGGATTGTGCCGGGACCCATCGCTTAGATCTCCTTCTCGACCATGAGGGTCGTGCCATCAACTTGAATGATCGTGACTTGCGTCCCGGGCTCGATCACGGCCGCGTCAGAAGACGCGCCACGCCAGTCTTCGCCTTCCACCTTGACGCGTCCCGGCAGCCCCGGCCCGATCCGTTCGGTGACGATGCCGGTCTTGCCGAGCAGGGCGTCCACGCCGGTGCGCAGCTCGGACCCGGGACCCAGCTGGAAGTAGTGCATCAGCCGCGGACGCAGCCCCGCCATGCCGACGAGGCTGGCCGCTGCGAAGGTGATTCCCTGGATCACGAAGCCCATCCCGGGGATCAAGCCGACGACGCCGGCCACCGCGGCCCCCACCGCCAGACAGGCGAGCCAGAAGCCCGCGGTAAACATCTCACCCACAAACAGTCCAATCGCCAGCAGAAACCAAAGCAGCCAATCTTCCATAGGGTAGAAGCTGCAACCCTTGCACTCGTTTCGCTATCCAACATGAGCCAACTCCTTGTGGAGCCGCTATGATCGCTCGACCCGTCCTGCCGCTTCTGGCCGCCGCATTTCTCATCAGTCCCGCAGCCGCACAATCCTCACGACACGTCCTCAAAGGCGATTCCGTCGCCATCTACAATCTCGTCGGTGAGCTGCGCGTCGAGCCGGGTTCCGGCAGCGACGTGGTGGTGCAGGTGCAGCGCGGCGGCGAGGACTCCGCCAGGCTCGAGATCCAATCGGGTCCGCTGCGCGGCCGCGAGACGCTGCGCATCCTCTATCCCGACGACGTCATCATCATGCCGGAGTGGGGCCGCGGCTGGAACACCACGCTGCGCGTCCGCGACGACGGCACGTTTGGTGACGACGGAAAAACCAGCGGTGGGCGGCAGCGTGGCTGGAGCGGCGACGGCCACGAGGTGCGGATCACCGGACGTTCTCGGACCGGTCTCGAAGCCCATGCCGATCTGCGCGTCGCGGTCCCGAAGGGCAAGACGATCAGTGTGAGCCTGGGCGCCGGCAGAACGTTCGTCAGCAACGTGGAGGGCAACATCCGCGTCTGGGCCGCGGCGGCCGACGTCGCCGCCGATCGCACGCGCGGCACGCTGCGCCTTGGGACCGGATCGGGCAACATCGATCTGCGCACCGCCTCCGGCGACGTGCTGCTCGAGACCGGGTCGGGCGACATCACGGTGGCCGGCGTGCAGGGCACCAGCCTGCGGCTCGAGACGGGGTCCGGCAACGTGACGATCACCGATGGCAAGGCCGGCACATTCCATGTGGAGACCGGGTCGGGCGATATCGAAGCGACGGGGTCGTCCGGCGACGATCTGTCGTTCGAGACCGGGAGCGGCAGTGTGGATGTCTCGCTGGTGACCACGTTCCGCATGCTCAGCATCGAGACGGGATCCGGCGACGTGACGCTGCGGGTGCCGCCGACCGTCGGCGCCGAAGTGGACCTCGATACCGGCAGCGGCGAGATCGACCTCGGTGGATTGACGCTGCAGGTGCGCCGGATCGAGCACGATCATGTGACCGGAACGCTGGGTGACGGGAAGGGACGCTTGTCGGTCGAAACCGGATCCGGCAACGTGCGACTGCAGAAACTCTAGAAGCCTTCTTCCTCGAGCCGCTCGATGTCGCGGCGCTGTTTCTTTGTCGGCCGGCCCTTGCCTTGATAGGTGGGGGCCGGCGCGATTTTGTGGGCTTCGGCCAGGCGTGCGCGCGCGGCGCGGCCTTCGGGAGTTTCATCGTAGAGCAGCTGCGCGTCACGACCAGAGCCGCGCCGCTCGGTGACGGCGCGCACCGTCACAAACCAGTCGTACGGGCCGATGCGGATACGCAACACGTCGCCGACATGTACGGGCTTGGAGGGTTTGGCGCGGCTTCCGTTCAAATAGACTTTGCCACCCGCGACAGCTTCGGAAGCCAGACCGCGTGTTTTGAAGAATCGCGCCACCCACAGCCATTTATCCAATCGCACACTATCGACCTGCATGTTGAAAGGTATTATCAACCGCCATGAAGTGGGTCTTGATCGTTCTTGGCGCGGTCCTCGCACTGGTGGCCTTGATGGTCCTGATCGGCGCGTTCGTCCCGCGCGAACATCGCGCGACCAGCACCGTCACGCTGCGTCAGGCGCCCGATAGTGTCTGGAAGGTTGTGCGCGACCTGGGTGGCGTCCCGGCGTGGTGGCCGGAGATCAAGGAGTCGGTGCGGCAGCCAGACAAGAATGGCCAGGAGGTCTGGCGACAGAAAATGAGCGGGTGGGATGTTCCGCTCATCGTCATCGAGTCGACACCGGGCCGGCGCCTGGTGACGCAGATCGATACCAGTGCTGGTGGCGCGTTTGGGGGAACCTGGACCTACGAGCTGGTGCCCGATGCAGGAGGCACAAAAATCAGCGTGACAGAAGGAGGCTGGATCGGGAATCCGATCTTCCGCTTTCTGTCACGCTTTGTATTCGGCTACTACGGCACGCTCGACGGCTATCTCAAGGCGCTGGGCAAACACTTTGGTGAAGCGGTGCAGCCTGCGCATTCCTGATTCATGAGCAGGTTCTGTTCATCTGCTCGGTCGGCTGAGGTAGTCCACCGCGGCATGCGCCAGCGCCTTCACGCCCACGGGCAAGGCCGCTTCATCGACGAAAAACCTGGGTGAATGGTTCGCAGCCACCGTCGCCGGATCGGCGCCCGGCGGCGTAATCCCGAGAAAGAAAAAGACTCCGGGAATACGCTGCTGGTAGCGCGAAAAATCCTCCGCGGGCGTGACCGGCTGCCCCAGCGTCACATGACCGGCTCCCGCGGCAGCGCGCAAAGCAGGCACGGTCTGCTCCATCAACGCCGGATCATTGTAGGTAATGGCCGTCGTCGTGTCGATCACCACCTGCGCGGTCGCCCCGGCGCTCTGCGCAATCGATTCCGCCGTGCGCCGGATGCGCCGGTGGATGTCATTGCGCACGGCCGTGTCGAACGTGCGAATCGTGCCCAGCATCACCACGCTGTCGGGGATAATGTTGAACCGGATCCCGCCGTTGATCGCGCCCACGGTGATGACGGCGGCGCCCGCCGTGAGATCCACCTGGCGGCTCGTGATCGTCTGCAAGCCGAGGACGATTTGCGACGCCACCACGATCGGGTCGATGCCGTTCCAAGGCTGGCCGCCGTGCGTTTGCCGGCCCCGCACGACGATTCGCAACTGATCGGCGGCGGCCATGATGCCGCCGGCGCGATAGCGAATTTCTCCAGCCGGAAACGGCAGCACGTGCAGGCCGAAAATCGCGCTCGGCTTGGGATCGTCGAGCACGCCCTCCTCGATCATCAGCTGAGCGCCGCCGCGCTCACCGGCCGGCGCTCCTTCCTCGGCGGGCTGGAAGATGAACTTCACCGTGCCCGGCAGGTCGGCACGCATGCCCGCCAGCACTTCGGCGGCGCCCATCAGCATCGCCGTGTGGGTATCGTGGCCGCACGCGTGCATCACACCCACGTCCTGGCCGTTGTACGTCGTGCGGACCTTCGACGCGAAGGGCAGGTCGACTTCTTCGGTCACAGGGAGGGCATCCATATCCGCGCGCAGCGCGACGACCGGACCTGGCTTGCCACCGCGCAAGACACCGACGACACCCGTGTGCGCGACCCCCGTGCGGACCTCCAGGCCAAGCGCCCGGAGGTGATTCGCGACCAGCTCGGCGGTTCGTGATTCGCGATTCGAGAGCTCGGGGTGCTGATGGATATCACGCCTCCAGGCGAGGACCTTGCCCGCTACCTGAGCGGATCGCCGGTCGATTTCGGCTCCTAGGCGTGTCGATTGAGCGAGGCAGGGGATCGGGAGGGCCAGCAGGGCCAGGGAGATCAGTCGCATGCGGTAAGGTAGCGGGCAACCCTTTCATCGGAAGGAGTGTCGAACCTGTCAAACCTTGTCCATTACTGGAGTCCGTCATGAAACGCTCGCTCGCCACTCTCGCCATCGTCCTGCTTTCCATCCCCACGACAGCGCTACGCGCACAAGAAAGTGATGCGGAATGGTTGGATGATTGCCGCGACGGGTGGGGCGACTACGGATCGCGCGCGCGGCATTGTGAAATCCGCGAGCTGGGAATGAAGCCCTCGAAGGGACCGCTGCGGGTCGAGCCGGGCATGAATGGCGGAGTCGAGATCATCGGCTGGAATCGCGACAGCATCGCGATCACGGCGCGGATTCAGGTGAATGCGCGCACCCAGGACGATGCCGAGGCGATCGCGCGCGACATCAAGATCGAGGCTGCCGGTGGCGTGGTGCGCGTGACCGGCGCGCGCAGCTCCTCCGGACGCCATCAGGGCTGGGGAGTCATGTTCATCGTGATGGTCCCGCGCAAGACCGACCTGACGCTGTCGACCGAGAACGGCCCGCTCTCGGTCAGCGACGTGACCGGAACGATGGATCTCGAGACCCAGAACGGGCCGCTGTCGCTGTCAGGAGTGGGCGGCGATGTGCACGCCACGGCACAGAACGGCCCGTTGTCGGTCGACCTGCTCGGCACGAAATGGGAAGGAACGGGCCTGGACGCGCGCACGCAGAATGGCCCCGCGGATTTGCGAATCCCCGACAACTACAACGCCAAGATCGAATTCGGCACGGTGAATGGGCCGATGGATGTCGGCTTCCCGATGACGGTCACGATCAGTGGCCGCGTCAAAGACCGGATTTCGACCACGTTGGGCAACGGTGGCCCGCCGATTCGTGTCGTGACGACCAATGGGCCCATGACTGTTCGCCGCGGCGGGATCTAGACGCCGATATCCTCGTTCCACAGCTCGGGGTGCGTCCGGCTGAATTCGACCATGAGCCGGATGCACGTGGGATCCTGACGCACCTCGAGGGTAACGCCTCGGCTCGCGAGCAGCGCCTCTTCGCCCTTGAACGTCGTGTTCTCGCCGATGATCACGCGGGGGATGCCGTACAGCAGGATGGCGCCGCTGCACATCGCACAGGGTGACAGCGTCGTGTACAGCGTCGCGTCGCGGTAGACCGCCGCAGGCCGTCGCCCGGCGTTCTCGAGCGCGTCCATCTCACCGTGCAGCACGGCGCTGCCCTGCTGCACGCGTCGATTGTGTCCCCTGCCGATGATCTTGCCGTGCCACACGATCACGGAGCCGATGGGAATGCCGCCTTCGCGCAGGCCCTGCTCGGCCTCCTCAATCGCCGCGACGAGAAATGGATCCTCGCTCACGCGGCCAGGCTCGCGCGTATCGCGTCGTACTCGAACACGTTGGGCCCCCGTGGCGCTTCGCGCGCGACGCGCACCATCGCCCGTGCGACGTCGCTTGCCTCGATCGAGCGGTAGCGGCGCAACCGGCTCACGAGCAAGGGCTGGAGCAGTGGTGTCACCAGCATCGCAATGCGCTCACCAAGTCGAAATTCGCCCCGTTTGCCGAGCAGCAAGCCCGGTCGGAAGATCTGGACGGCGCGATAGGGAAGCTTGCGCACCGCCGCTTCGACTTCGCCCTTCACCCGGCTATAGAACACGCGCGCTTCCGGGTCGGCGCCGATCGCGCTGACCAGCAGGAATTGGGTCGCGCCGGCGCGCACGCCCGCGCGCGCGAGACCGGTCACGAAGTCGTGATCGACGCGTCGGAACGCGGCTTGTGAGCCCGCCTGCTTGATCGTCGTGCCGAGGCAGCAGAAGACGTCGTCGGCGCGCTGCAGGTCGCCCTGCGCTTCGATCGCGCCGAGATCGAGCACGCGCTGTTCCAGCTTGTCGTGGCGCAGCGGCGCGGTGCGCCGTCCGACGGTCACGACGCGTGACCAGCTGTCGTCGGCGAGCAAGCGCTCGAGCACGTGACTGCCGACCAGACCGGTGGCGCCGGCGAGGAGCGCGGTGCGGTTCATGACCGCGAAAAGTAGTTATTATCTCGCGCGTGGGAATCTCCGAAGCGCTGCAACACAATCCGTTGGCTGCCGTGGCGCTGCTGTTCGTCGCCGGGCTCGTGACGAGTCTCAATCCCTGCATCTATCCGATGATTCCGATCACCGCCGGCACGCTCGCCGGCGTGAACGCCCAGGGTCGCACGCGCCGCCGCACCGTGGGCTTGACCGTCACGTACGTCAGTGGCCTCGCGCTGTTCTATGCGCGGCTCGGCATGATCGCGGGGATGAGCGGCTCGTTGTTCGGCACCATCGGCGCGAGCTTCTGGGCGCGGCTCGTGATCGGCAATCTGCTGCTCGTGTTCGCGCTGGCGATGCTCGAGGTCATCCCCGTCCGCCTGCCGACGCGGCTCGCGGCGTGGGCCGGAGGACTGGGCGGCGGCTCGTATCCCGCCGTGTTCCTGCTGGGCGCGACGTCGGGCCTGGTCGCCGCGCCGTGTGGCGCGCCGGCGTTCGCCGCCGTGCTCACCTGGGTCGCGACGACACGCAGCGCGCTGCTCGGCTTCATCTACCTGTTCATTTTCTCGCTGGGCATGTCGGCGCTGCTCGTGGTGGTCGGACTGTTTTCCGGTACGCTGTCGGCGCTGCCGCGGGCCGGAGCGTGGATGGCGTGGATCAAAAAGGCGGCAGGCGTGGTTCTACTGCTCATGTCTGAATACTATTTCGTCAAAGCTGGCCAAGTATGGTGATATCGTGCGTCGTGCGTCGTGCGTCGTACGTGGCGCTCCTGTTGCTCGTGCCCACGCTTCTGCGCGCACAAGACGTCATCGGGATTCCCGTCGGACAAACGCCACCCGCGGTCACGCTCGAGAATCTCAGCGGCGACACGGTGTCGCTGGCACGGTGGATCGGGAAGAAGCCCGTCCTCGTCGAATTCTGGGCCACCTGGTGTCCGATCTGCGAAGCGCTGCTGCCGCGCATGGCAGCGGCACAGAAGAAGTATGGTGATCGTGCCGAGTTTGTCGTCGTGGCGGTCGCGGTGAATCAGAGTCAGAACTCCGTGCGCCGGCACCTCGAAAAACATCCGATGCCGTTCACGTTTCTCTGGGATGCAAACGGTGCAGCCGTGAGAGCATTCCAAGCGCCCTCGACGTCATACATCGCCGTGCTCGATGGGACTGGGAAAGTGGTCTACACGGGAGTCGGTGAGGATCAGGATATCGAGGCTGCACTAGAAAAGGCGGCAGGGGCGCCAAGGGCGGCAGAGAAACCCCGGTAACACCCTGCCGCCCTTGCCGCCCTTGCCGCCTGCTGTCAGTGAGCCGTCGTATCCGCAGGCACTAGCTTCGTAATCGCGGCTCCCAACTCCGTGTAGGCAGTCGGATCTATCTCCCGGAACGGGGTCGCCCGATACGCGATCCGTCCGTCCGGTCCCACCACAAAGAGATTGCGGTTGTCGAGCTTGTATTGAGCGTTAAATGCGCCGTACGCCTTGCCCACCGCCGATCCCGTGTCGCTGCCGAACAGGACCGGATAATCGGCATCGCGCGCCCACGAGGCGAGCGCGGTGTCGACATCGGCGCTGATGGCGATGACGACGACGTTGCGGCCGTTCTTGAAAACCTGTGCGTACTGATCACGGTACGCATTCATTTGGATCGTTCAGCCACGCGTTCGTGCTTTGAAGAAGAACGCGAGCACGATCGTCTTCCCCTTGTAGTCGCTGAGGCGCACCGGATTCTTCAGCGTGCCGAACCGCGTCGCGCCGGGAATCGCGAAATCGGGAGCGACGGCGCCGACTTCGAGCGCGGGGGGACTGGGCGGGGGGGTGGGAGCCGGCGGCGGGGCCGCCGTCGGTTGCTGCAGCATCGCCAGCAGTAAGTTCGCGAGCATCACATCGATCCTTTGTGGGGACGATGCTTAAGCTACACCCCTCTAATGTGCGCCGACACCATAGCGCGTTGTGAGAACCTCCACATGGTGGCGCTCG
>Ga0137323_1000560_pt1 | contig 10407 bp, 10 predicted proteins | sample EasRivERMZT423_2_FD_102285 | JGI IMG/M metagenome (GOLD analysis project Ga0137323, IMG submission 102285) | Soil microbial communities from meander-bound floodplain in the East River, Colorado, USA - East River MetaG ERMZT423_2 | ecosystem: Environmental > Terrestrial > Soil > Floodplain ... | reverse complement strand
GCAGAACACGGAGGTGGGGGTGCTCGTCGAGAGCCCCGAGCTGGCCGCCGAGGTCGCCGACCTGTTCGACCGCTGGGCAGGTCCCGCGCTTTCGTATGAGGTCACCCGCGGTGCCGGTGGGCACCTCGAGTGGACGGGCGGCTTCACCAACGAGCCGAACGCTGGCTTCTGGCGTCCCCTCGGCGCCAAATTCTTCTCGCACTTGCCGATCGAGTCCCTGATCTGAACGGAGACGTATGCTCACGTTGCTGATGCTGTTACAGGTTGCCGCGTCCCCCACACCGCGGCCGGCGCAGCTGACGCGCTTTCTCGAGCAGAGCATCGGTCTCGATACCGCGCAGCTGGCGGCGGTCGAGCGCGGCGAGCCGGTCGCCAAGGTCCTCGAAGCCCGCGACCGCCGTGACGTCGCCCTGTTCGGGATCATCACGGCGCCGCGGACGCGGGAGGCGTTCGCGCGAGCGGCACGCGACTTTCCCGCGGCGCTGCGCACCCCCAACCGGACCCAGCTGGGGATCTTCGATACGCCCGCGACGGAGCGCGATGTCGCGGCGTTGGCGGTCACGAGCCGCGATGCCGCCGAAATGAAAGACTGCAAACCGGGCGACTGCGTGGTGAAGCTGCCCGCCGCCGAGATGCAGCAGATCCGCGCTCAAACGGACTGGTCGGCGCCAGACTTGCAGACGCAGCTCAGCGCGTACGCGCGCCGTCGCCTCGTGGAGTACGTCAACGCCTACCGCGCCCGTGGCGACTCAGCGATGGTCGTCTACGATGATCGCGGCAACCTCACCGTTCGGTCCAGCGAAGCATTCGCCGCGCAGCTCGCCGAATCGCCATTTGTCTACGCCAACGTGCCATCGCTGCAGCAATACCTCTCCGCCTATCCGCGCGGATCGCTGCCCGGCGCGTCGGAGATCATCTACTGGTCGGAGGACGTCCTGCCGCGGCTGCGCCCGATTCTGAGCGTCACGCACCACGTGATCTACACGCCGCCCGAGCTGCCGGACGTCACGCTCGTCGCCGCGAAGCAGATCTATGCAAATCACTATTTCGAAACCGCCATCGATCTCACCTGCGCGGTCGAGCGCGGGTCCGGCATGTATCTGCTGGTGCTGCGGCGCTATCGGTTCGACAATCTGCCCGGGGGCATTCTCAACATCCGCGGCCGCGCGATCAACGCGCTGCGCGATCAACTCGTGCTCGACCTGAAGCGCGGCCAGACGGCGGCTGAGCAGGCGCGGTGAAAGCGCAGACCCTGAGCCAGTCCCGAGCGGCGCCCGCGCGCCCTGCTGCAGCCGCCGCGATCATTTCTCCCTTCGTGGACGCGCTCTGCACCGGCGGGCTCTCGCTGCTGGTGCTGGTGCCGCTGCTCGTGGCCGGCCGCACGGACCTGCTGCTCATCAGCATCGGCGCGCAGGCGTGGATCGGCGCGTTGGTCAACATGCCGCACTTTCTCGCGTCATACCGCATGGTCTACCGCACGCGCGAGAGTATCCGGCAACACCCGTGGGCGGCGATCTACGTGCCCACCTTGCTGCTCATCTCCTGTATCGGTGCGGTCTACGCGAGCCGCTGGACCGATGTCCCGATCTCGGCGCTGCTGACGATTTCCAGCAGCTATCTCGCCTGGCACTACACGGGTCAGGCGTGGGGGATGATGGCGACGTTCACGCATCTCGACGGCAACCCATTCAATCGGATCGAACGGCGTCTGATTCGCGGCTCGCTCTTCATTCTCACCGCCTGGCACATCGTCTGGTTCTTCTATCTCGGCTACTCGCAGTACGTGGATCTCACGCCGCTCTACATCGGCCTGAGTGCGCTGACCGCGGTCGCGCTGGGAATGGGATTGGTGGGATTCTGGCTCCACCGCCGGCGCACCGGCCGAGTCGCGCCGCTGCGCGCCTGGCTTCCGTGGATCGCCATCTTCGTCTGGTATGCGACGATGGCGCGCGTCGGGCTGCCCGCGCTGTTCATCGTGCAGATCGCCCACGCGATCCAGTACCTGATCTTTCCGTTCCGCGTCGAGGTGAATCGCACCACCCGTTCGCTGAGCGCCGCGCCTCGTCAGCTGATTTCGCTCTATCTCGCGGGCTACCTCGTGGCGCTGCTGGCGGGCTCGCTCCTCGCCGGGATCGCGCTGCCGCTCGGCGCGATGGCGGTGGTCACCGATTGGATCGGCTCGCGCCCGGGCGAGGTCGCGGGCTTCGCGATCAGCGCCTTCTTCAACATCCATCACTATTTCACCGATGGCGTGGTGTGGAAGCTGCGCGATCCCGCGGTGCGTGAGGATTTGTTCGGGCACCTCCAGCCCGCGCGAGCGCGCTGAGTCGTGCGCGTCCATCTGATCGACGGCACCTACGAGCTGTTCCGGCACTTCTACGGAGTGCCCAAGCAGGCAGACACCCAGGGCCACGAGGCGGGCGCGATCATCGGCGTCCTCGGCTCGGTGCTCGGTATGCTGGAAGGCGGCGCCACCCATATCGGGGTCGCGACCGATCACGTCATCGAATCGTTCCGCAACGATCTCTGGCCCGGCTACAAGACCAGCGCCGGCATCGATCCGCCGCTGCTGGCTCAGTTCCATCCGCTCGAGGACGCGCTGCGCGCCATGGGGGTGGTGGTTTGGGCGATGGTGGAGTTCGAAGCGGATGATGCGCTCGCCGCCGCCGCGCGGCGCGCCGCCGACTCGGCCGAGGTCGAGCAAATCATCATTTGTACTCCCGACAAGGACCTGAGCCAGTGCGTGGTCGGCGAGCGGATCGTCCAGCTGGACCGGCGCAAGCGCGAGACGCGTAACGAGCAGGGCGTCGTGGCGCGCTTCGGTGTGGGGCCCAAGTCGATTCCCGACTACCTCGCGCTCGTCGGCGATTCCGCGGATGGATTCCCCGGCATTCGCGGGTGGGGTGAAAAGGCGTCGGGCGCGGTGCTGGGACGCTACCAGCATTTGGAACGGATCCCCGCGACGGCGACCGCGTGGGAGGTGCCGGTCCGCGGCGCGGCACGGCTGTCCGCCGCGCTCGAGGAGAATCGACCCCTCGCGCGGCTGTTTCGCACCCTCGCAACGCTGAGAACGGATATCCCCGTTTTCAAGGACCTCGACGAGCTGCGCTGGCGTGGCCCCACACCCGATTTCGAGCGTGTCGCGCAGCACCTCGCCACACCAGGGCTCTGGGACCGCGCGCGCCGTATCCCTCCAACGGACTAGGCCTCCGAGCTACTACCGTCGGCGTCACACACTAAACGACAATGCAGTATGCGGCTCCGGCTATTCCTGCCTGCCTCTTTGGCGCTCATCCTCGCCGGCGCGCGAGGAGAACGACCCGTCGCGCCCGCGGCGCTGCCCGTGCGTTGGTCTGAAGGCACGCTGCACGGTTTCCTCGAGCTGCGCACCAAGGACGGTGACCTCTTGGCGCACGGCGATCTCCTCCAAGTGCCTCGCGATTCGGATATCGAAAGCCGTCTCGTTTTTGAATTCGCCGACAGTTCCGTGTTCCGCGAAACCGTCACGTTCACGCAGCACGGTGTTTTCCTCATGGAGAGCTATCGCCTCGAGCAGCGCGGGAAGGCGTTCCCCCAGGATCTGGAGGTCACGCTGGCGCGATCGGGCGACTACGTGGTGAGGACGAGATCGCATGAGGACGGCAAGGAGAAGGAGTACAAAGGGAAGCTGGACGACCTGCCGGAGGACGTGTACAACGGCATGGTCCCGATCATCAGCAAGAATGTTCCCCGGCCACAAGGGCGGACGGTCCACATCGTCGCGTTCATCCCCAAGCCTCTCGTCCTTCCGCTGGCGATCGTGCCATCGGGGACCGAGACCGTGGTCTGGGGTGGACACGAGGAGACGACGACGCGTCTCACGCTCAAGCCAAAGCTCAACTTGCTCCAGCGTATCGGCGCGGCGCTCAAGCGTCAGACGCCGCCCGACAGCCACGTCTGGCTCGTCACCGAGGACGTGCCGGCGTTCGTCCGGTTCGAGGGTCCGCTCTACGCGGGGCCCATCTGGCGCATCGACCTGGCGGGCCTGCGCTGGCCGCAGTAACCGCACCCGACCAATGAAGCCGAACGACGCCAACGGCGCACTTGCGCCCAGCGAGCGCCCGTTTCGGGTCTTGCTGATCGCCGGCTCCGATCGGCGCCAGTACGACTGTCCCGGGGCCGACTCCAAAGCTCGCACGCTGATGTTTCGCATGGCCGACCGCCTGCCGCCGGACTGGGAGATCGACGTCGAGGATCTCGGCAACGTGTGGAATCGCGCGCAGATTCGCACCTGCAACGGGTGCGTGTCCACGTCGATGGCGCTATGCGTGTGGCCGTGCAACTGCTACGAGAAGGGCAGCCGCTTCCAGCCGGACCTCATGTGGAATCTCGATCTCTATGCTCGTCTCGACCTGGCGGATGCATGGGCGATCATCGGCCCCGTGAATTGGTATGCCCCGAGCAGCAACCTGAAAACGATGTTCGACCGCCTGGTGTGCATGAACGGCGGGAATCCTCGCGAGGACCTGATCGATCACAAGGACCCGGCGCTCGCGATTCGCCTCGAGCACACGGAGGCCTGGAAGGAATTGAGCCGCAACCATCTGGAAGGGCGTTCGGCTGCGTTCTTTTGTTATGGAGACGGCGGCGGCGACGAGCTCGACGCGTCAGGACGGCCCAAGATCCTCAAACACAAATCGTGGTTCGATCCAGAACAACAGCCCTTCGAGCACGGGCGGGATGCCTACGGGCCCCTGGTCTGGCAATGCCGGTACAGTGGCATCGAAGTCCCGGACGCGCTGTGGCGGTACGTGGAGTTCGGGGCGGGAGTGAAATACAGCGACAATCAGGCTGAGCACTTGGTGAACCAGCCAGGTGTGCTGCGCGAATTCGACGACTGGACGTCAACCTTCGCTCGGCACGTCGCCGCGAAGGGCAAAGTGCAACCCGGACTCTTCCGCGCCTACGGCCACCGCCCTCCGTCTCACCTCATGGCTGACCTGAGAACGAAGTGGCGCGGCCTGCGAATGGCGTTGGGGTTCCCTGTTCCAGGCACCTCGCCCGCGGTCCAGCAGGAGCTGGGGCTGAACCGCGACACGGGCATTCTCTACAAGCGCGGCGAGGGCGCCAAGCTGCGTGTTTAGTGGACGATCAGCTTCCCGCGCATCGTGGGGTGCAGCCTGCAGACGTACGCCAGAGCCCCTGTCCGCGTCGGCACGTAGCGTCCGGTCTGCCCCTGGGTGGAGCGGTGTCGTGTCAAGTCTCTACCCGCTGTCGGCGGTGGCGAACCGCCAACTCACTGTCCGGTCCCGCTCGCGCCCAGCTGGGCGCGCACCTGCTTGGCATGCTCGAGATGGGCTGCGATCGCCGGTCGAACGTCGACGAGCAGCTTCTTCAGCTCCGCATTCTCCGTGGTGGGTACGAGCAGCTTGTCGATCGCATCCAGAACGGCCTGGTGATAGCCGACTTCGCGATCCATGTACGCGCGATCGAAGGCCGCGCCCTGCAGCGGCTCGAGTCCCTTGCGTGCCTGCGCCGCGCCGGCCTGCAACGACTGGCTCACGGCATTATCGGCCGGCGTGACGCCCAGCTTTTTTGCCAGGGCGGCCGCCTGGCCGTTCACGGCGGTGTGGTCGGTAATCATCGTCTGGGCGAACTGTTTGACCGCCGGCGTACTCGTGCGGGCCTGGGCGAACTTCGCGAGCTCGATGTCGACGGCATTCGCCGTCACGGCGACATGCGCGACCTCGGGATCGGAGAGATTCGGCGCCGGTGCGGGCGTGGCCTGCGCGTGGAGCGAGGTGACGAGGCCGAAGCCCAGCGCGAGCGACAACAGGTAAGTGGTGGAACGTGCCATCCCAACCTCCTCAGAGAGTTCGTGGTCGTGGGCTCGGGCAACTTGCACAGCCTAAGACCACTTTGTCAAGTATTTTATGGGATTACTAGACAAATCAGTATTCCCGGGCTATTCTGAGGCATGACCCACTGGCTCGAACGACTGCTCGGAGAGACCCAGGCCCGCCTGCTGGGACTGCTGCGGCACTCCCGCCAAACCATCACCGGTCTCGCCGACGCGGTGGGTCTGACCGACAATGCCGTTCGGATGCACGTCGCTGCCCTGCACCGCGACGGCATCGTCGAGCAGGTGGGCACCCAGCGCGATACGGGCGGCAAACCGGCCCGGCTCTATGGGCTCACTTCCGAAGGCGAGGAGCTGTTCCCCAAGGCCTACGCGCTGGTGCTGGGGATGCTCGTCCAAGAAATCGTCCGCACCCAGGGACGCGATCGCGCGATCAAACTGTTGCGCGGTGTGGGGGCGCAGGCAGCCGCGGGCGCGCCGCGGGGTAGCAACCTCCAAGGGCGTCTGGACGCCGCGGCGCGGGTCTTCCGCGACCTCGGCGCGGATGCCGACGTCGAGAAAACGACTGACGGGTGGCGGCTTCAGGCGTACGGCTGCCCGCTTTCCGCCGTGACCGCCGGTCATCCAGAGCTGTGTGAGCTCGGCAAGGCGTTGGTGGAAGAAGTCGTTGGGGAGGCGGTGACCGAATGCTGCCAACGGGGCGAGCATCCGCGCTGTGGGTTTGAAATCGCCAGGAGCGCCTGAGTGACGAGCTATCGCTATCTGATCATCGGCGGCGGCATGACAGCCGACGCCGCCGCGCGCGCCATCCGCGCAGCCGATGCCAACGGCAGCATCGGCATCATTTCGTCCGAGCCGCATCCACCGTATGCGCGACCGCCGCTGTCGAAGGCGCTGTGGAAAGGCGAGCCCGAAGACGCGATCTGGAAACACACCGAGACCGCCGGCGTGGAGGTCCAGCTCGGCCGGCGGGTCACCGCGATCCACCCAACGCAGAAAACCGTGACAGACGATCGCGGCGACACGGTGTCGTACGAGAAGCTGCTGCTCGCGACCGGCGGAACGCCGCGGCGGCTGCCGTTACCGACTGAGCAGATCATCTACTACCGCACCTACGACGATTACCGCCGGCTGCGCGCGCTCGCCAACGAGAAGCTCAAGTTCCTGGTGCTGGGCGGCGGATTCATCGGCTCCGAGGTGGCGGCTGCGCTGCGGATGGCTGGCCGTGATGTGACGATGCTCATCCCCGAAGACGGCATCGGCGCCCGCGTGTTCCCCGCCGATCTCTCACGCTTTCTCGTCGACTACTATCGCGAACAGGGTGTGGACGTACGGACGGGAGAGGGACTGGCCAGTCTCCGGCAGAGTGCCGGGAAGGTCATCGTTCAGACCACGCACGGGAAGGAGATCCCCGTCGACGTCATCGTGGCCGGCCTCGGGATCCAACCAAACGTCGATATCGCCGAGCAGGCGGGCGTGCGCGTGGAGAACGGCATCGTCGTGGACGAGCTGCTGCGCACCAACGTGCCGGATGTGTTCGCGGCCGGCGACGTGGCCAATTTCTTCAATCCGCAGCTCGGCACCCGGATGCGGGTCGAGCACGAGGACAACGCCAACACGATGGGCGCCGCCGCCGGTCGCTCCATGGCGGGCACAGGCACACCCTACACGCATCTTCCCTTCTTCTATTCAGATCTGTTTCAGCTCGGGTATGAGGCGGTGGGTGAGCTGGATCCGCGACTCCAAACCGAGAGCGAGTGGAAAGAACAGTTCCGCGAGGGCGTGGTCTACTATCTCAAGGACGGCCGAGTGCGCGGCGTCCTTTTATGGAATACCTGGGGTCAGGTCGACCATGCGCGCGAGCTCATCGGCCAGGCGGGACACTTAGTGACTGGGTGATTCTCCGATGCTCACCGCGATTTGCCGCCAATTGCCCTGATTGAAGCGGAGCACGCTCAGCACGCAGCGCGTCACGTGACCCGCAAGAATCGCCAGCCAGATGTCGATCGCGTCGAGCGTCCCTGTTTGCTGAATCACGAAGCAGATACCGAGCGGCACCACGATCTGTGAGATGATCGAGATGTAGAGGGGGCTTTTCGTATCGCCCGTGCCCTGCAACCCGCCCGTGTAGGCGAGCGCCGTCGTGATGAAGAATCCCGAGACGCTCAACACCCGCAGCAGCTGCACCCCAACTTCGACCGCGGCCGGATCATCCATCCCGAAGACGCCGAGCAGCTGGCGCGGCAGGAACAGAAACGTGAGGCCAATCACGGCCGCGACCGACAGCCCGTAGCGGGCGGCGATGTGCACAGCCTGCTGCGAGCGATCCGCGTGGCCGGCGCCGAGATTCTGACCTGCCACCGCGGCCGCCGCGCCCATCAAACCGACCGAGGTCCAGGTAATGAGTGAGAACAACTCCGTGTACGAGACGGCGAACGCTGCCTGAGCCGCCGCCCCTTCCGTCCGCCCCAGCGATCCGATGAACGCGAGCATGAAGACGCCGCCGATGTTCATCGCGATACCCTGAAATCCGGTCGGCAGGCCGAAGCGAAACAGCGACTTGATGATGCCCCAGTCGGGGCCAAAGCCCCCCCCCTGGTCGCGCGGGAATCGCACGACCCAGCCGCCGGTCCACAGTTTCCAGAGGGAGTAGATCGCGAGCAGCCCGGCGGAGATGCACGTCCCCATGGCCGAGCCGCGCGTGCCGAAGGCCGGAATCGGCCCGAGCCCGCGGATCAGCACCACGTTCAGCACCAGATTCAGCACCGTCATCGCGATGCCGAGCTTCATCGGCGTGCGCGCGTCGCCGGCCGAGCGGAGCGCGCCGCCGAGCATAAAGAAGATCAGCATGCCGCCCGAGAACACGAACATGGTGCGCAGGAACGGCAGTGCTTCCGCCTGCACCGCGGGAGCGGCGTTGACGAGATTGAGCAACCACGGCGCGGCGAAGTACCCGATCGGCGCCATCACACCGAGCGACAGGCCGATCGCCGTGAGGAACGCCTGATAGACGACGCGATCGACCTTGTCCGCTTCGCCCGCGCCGGCGAAGCGCGCGACCAGCACACTCATCCCGGTGAACAGCGACGAGATGAACACGATCACGACGAGAAACATCTGCCAGCTGACGCCAATCGCCGCGTTCGCCTGATAGCCCACGAGGTTGCCGACGAGCACGTGGTCCACGATGCCCTGCACCCCGCCCACGATATTCGCGAACATGGTGGGCCACGCGATCTTCCAGACCGCGGCACGCAGCGGTCCCTCGACGATCGAGCGATCGTAGCGTGCGGCAGTGTCCGTCACTCAGCTGCCCGGAACGGTAGAGCTGCTCCGCCGGCGCGCGAGTATCGTATCGAGACTCCACGGTCCCGCGCCCGCAGCGGAGAAATAGAGGAAGCTGAAGCAGAAGAACACGGCCGGCTCGCCCTGGTTCAGCAGGGGCCAGAAGCCGCGGCCCGCGTGGACGATGAAGTACGCGAACGCCATTTCGCCCGCCAGAATGAACGCGACGGGACGTGTGAACAAGCCCAGCAGAAACAGCGTTCCACCGAAGATTTCGATGACGGCCGCAAACCACCACAACGAGCCCACTGGCACCACGCCGCCTCCCGGCATCAGGGCACCGGGAAAGGCGAACCACTTCGCGGTTCCATGCTGGATGAACAAGAAGGCAACGATGATTCTGAGAACGCTCAACAGCTCGGGCGACCAGTCCTTTTTCACAAGGCCTCCGCTTTCCGTTGTAACAGGGCACGTTCGCGCGCATTCTGCGTCATCGCGGCCGCGCGGGCGAACTCCGCGCGGGCTTCCCCAAAACGGCCGAGTTTGGCCAGCAGATCCCCGCGCACGCTCGGCAGGAGATGATAACCTGCGAGCGCCGGATCGTCCCGTATGGAATCCACCAGCTCGAGACCCGCGGCCGGGCCGAATGCCATCCCCAGCGCGACGGCCCGGTTCAGCTCCACCACGGGTGACGGCAGCAGCTGCGCCAGCGCGTCATACAGCGCCACGATGCGGGTCCAATCAGTTTCTTCGGCCGTCCGGGCGCGCGCGTGACAGGCGGCAATCGCGGCCTGCAGCCCGTACGGACCGTATGCTCCTCCCGGCGCCTCCGCGCGCGTGAGCGCCGCGAGGCCGCGCCCGATCAAGAGATGGTCCCACCGTCCCCGATCCTGGTCCAGCAACAGAATCGGCTCGCCCGTGGGACTCACGCGTGCGTGAATGCGCGAGGCCTGGAGCTCCATCAGCGCGACGAGGCCATGCACCTCGGGCTGATTTGGCGCGAGCTCGGCCAGAATGCGACCCAGGCGCAGCGCATCCTCGCACAGCGCCGGACGCACCCAGTCCACTCCCGCGGTTGCGGAGTAGCCTTCATTGAAAACGAGATAGATGACCTCGAGCACCGACTCGAGGCGCGCGGCCAGCTCGGGGCCGCGCGGCACTTCGAACGGGACGCGCGCCGCCGCGAGCGTGCGTTTGGCGCGCACGATCCGCTGCTGAATCGTCGATTTGGGAACGAGAAACGCGCGGGCGATTTCGTCCGTGGTCAGGCCGCCGAGCAGACG
>Ga0137323_1000558_pt1 | contig 10461 bp, 24 predicted proteins | sample EasRivERMZT423_2_FD_102285 | JGI IMG/M metagenome (GOLD analysis project Ga0137323, IMG submission 102285) | Soil microbial communities from meander-bound floodplain in the East River, Colorado, USA - East River MetaG ERMZT423_2 | ecosystem: Environmental > Terrestrial > Soil > Floodplain ... | reverse complement strand
CATACATCGCGTATTTGTTAATTTTGGTGTAAAAAAGAGCATAGAGTTGTAGAGAACGGAGCAGGAGCTAGACATGGTGAATCAGGAGACGTTTAATAAACTCACTGCGCTGCAAAGAGACTTGATTAATGAGTTAGTTCATGCTATGTCATTTGACCCGTCATCATCCCCGTTCAGAGTAATAAATGATGCTATGGAGCTATATTGGCCAACTTCTCAACGAGGTAAAGAAATGGATAGAAGCACCATTAAAGACGCCCTCAAACAATACAACAAAATCCGAGCGCTCCCAGACAGAGCCTAACATGTTCAAGAATATCTACATTAATTTAACGGGGCCAATTTGTACCTGTGATGAAGAAAAATTGTCATGGTTTATTACATATGTAGAAGTCCCTGAAGGTCTACAAGCTTCTTTAGGATTTCAATGCCAAGAATGTAAAACTCGTCATATTGTTGGTCCTGGACTTTTCAAAGCTAGATTTGTTTTTGATAAACCTTATCCTGGAAGACAAACCAAACCACCACCTAAAACAAATGTAGTGCAATTGAGTGTAGTTCCCAAAGAAGATGAGGAAGTGAAAGAAGATGAGCCTACCGTCCCTACCTGATATTTGGCTAATTGCTGATACCCATTTTGATCATAAGAACATAATAAAGTTTGTTGGTTTAGATGGAAATCCTATTCGCCCTGGATTTAGTTCCATTGAGGAGATGAATGAACACATTATCCAGAAATGGAACTCTGTTGTTATGCCAGAGCACAAGGTCTATCATTTGGGTGACTTTGGGCAAACAGAGTTTGCGAAACGTCTGAATGGTAAGAAGCGGCTGATTCTTGGAAATCATGATACTAATTTCAAAGGGCTGATCGGTCCATTCCAGAAAGTCATGGCCGCCCGCACCTTCAAAGAAGACGGTATCAGGTTTATTCTTACTCATTATCCTATCAATTTTGAAGCCGATAACGTTCCTGGAAAGATGCCTATATCCTTTAACGTTCATGGTCATATTCATGAAAAACTTGTAATGAATGGAAACCAACCCGACAAGAGATACATCAATCTTTCAGTTGAGCAAATTAATTATACACCAGTACATATCCAAGATGTAATAAAAGAAATGAAAAAGCGGCTTTCTTACTAGCTTAAGTTGTGCTACAGTATTTAATCCTGTTTTCAAAACAATGGAGAAAATTCGGTGGCTAAAACTCGCAAAGAACGCACTGCCGAACTTTTGAAGATAGTGAAACGTCAACCTAGTATAACACTTCAAAGCTTTATGTTTTTCATTCTTATGGGCACCTTAGCTTTTTCAATATTGAAAGTTATCCAGATGCTATATACTACAGGAATTATCGTCAAATAGGAGATATGGCTATTACTAACGATGAAGAAGAGCTTTGCTCTAAGTATAATTTGCTAGTCATAAAGGAATTGGTTTCTTTCACAGCTGAAACGACTAATTCGTCTTCACAACTTGTCAAGGCCCGCAAAATATTAGCTTTGATTGAAAATATTCAGAATCCACCAATGTCTCCAGCAGTCAGTATAATGGATTACATCTAACTCCTCATTACATAATCGTAATGAACTCAAAACTATTTTCATCACCCCTTAAAAATCTTATTGACTGAAGCCATGCTTTATTACATAATAGTAACGTACTGAAGAGGTTATGGGTCTAGCACTATAGGTCTAGTGATAATGGCAAGTCAACCAAGAACAAGAAAACAGGAGAGAGTGCCATTTCTATTGACAATGGGGTGTATATCCTCAAAAGCCTAAGGGAAGAAAGCCCAAAGGACACGCCTGCCTATGAATACCGAGTGCAGATCATTCACGCAATCGGGAACATTTTCAAAGACATGAGATATTTGTTTAATGCATTTGAAAATGCCGAAGTCTATACCTCTCAGGATTTGGCTGAGAATGCCGCAATTGAATTGGATAATCAACACTTTACAGAATACGACGTATTACTAATAAGTAGCTTTTCACACTATACCTGGAATCGAATCAAGGAACTATCAACTGTTGAACTGGAGAACGTAGCATGACTGCAAAGAAGACTACCATAAAAGGCCCTCTTCCGCGCTCTGAAATTATCAAGCTGCTGAAGAAGGGTGAGCATCTTATCACCTATAAGAAGCAATCTACACGCAAGGTGGATAAGATGTGGATGACATTAGAGAAAGACAGATTGCCGTCTGATTTTGATGGCAAGTATGGTGGTGCCAATAAAGAAGTGATCGTAGCCTTAGACACGATCAAAAACGGTTGGCGCTCTTTCCGAGTGGACGCATTCAAGTCTGCTGAGCCTCTATAAAAAGGCTTGGTTGTAGGTGACTAGCAGAAACGCTGTGGAACCTTCTTTTTTTTATTGGAGTGGATAATGACGACTGTTTGTTATCGTGACAAAGTATTAGCCTCGGATTCTCAAGGTTGTCAGGGCACATATTATGGAGGATCGTTTCAAAAAATACATCAAGTAAATGATGTTATTGTCGGAACGGCTGGAAAACTTGATGAGGGGACAAAGTTTATTAAATGGTTAAAACATTTTAAACCATTTAGACCAAAACATCCCCCAAACCGATTTAATTTTGATGATATGCAAGCACTTGTTGTTGATTCGGAAAATAATATATGGTATTATCACAATCATATGTATCCAGTCAAAGTTAAAGATATATTTTTTGCAATTGGTTCCGGCCGATTTGCTGCTATGCCAGCCATGGAAGCTGGAGCATCGGCTGTAGAGGCTGTGAGAATTGCAATGAAGTATGATACCCAAACTGGAGGAGATATTCAAACACTCTCATGTTCCAAGCAAAATTAATAGCACTAACACAACCAACTGAAGATTTTAAAGCTGAAACCGGAGCCGAGAACGCAGAGGATATTATCTCTTATTGCGCTCGTGTTTCTAATCCAGCTAACCAAGAAAATTTTGATACTTCCGCAAAGCTCTTGACTTTCTGTATGAGGAAAAAGCATTGGTCTATTTTCCAGATGGGGCATCTCATTATGAAAATCCAATGCACAAGAGATATCGGCCGGCAGATTCTAAGACATAGGAGTTTCAGTTTTCAGGAATTTAGTCAACGTTATGCTGCCGTGAATACAGATGATTTTGTTATTCGTGAAGCCCGTTTGCAAGATGTGAAGAATCGGCAAATGTCTGTTGAAACTGATGATGTGTTTCTGAAACAAGAATGGGAAGTGTATCAATGGGAAGTGGTGCGGGCAGCAAAGCGAGCATATCAGTGGGCTCTAGATAACAAAATCGCTAAGGAACAAGCCCGTGTGGTGCTGCCGGAAGGGCTTACACCATCAACCATGTTCATGGGTGGTTTGTTACGTGATTGGATTTTCTTTTGTACAGTGAGAATGAGAGAAGGAGAAACACAGAAAGAACACGTTGAAGTCGCGAAGTCTTGTTGGGATATTCTCAAGAGAGCATATCCTTTTCTGGAAACTGTGAACATCGGAGATTATCAATGACTGTGACTGTAATGCATAAAGAAATGCAAAAACAACTTGGTATTGTGGATAAGCTTATTGCCTACTATGAGGAAAACCCGAAACGTTGGGTTCGTCATACAGGGCGGAAAGAAAATGCAAAAGGGCAGATGCTTGGATGCTGTATCGCTGGCGGTATTGCTCATTTCGCTAAACATGATACAATGCTGACTCTTGATATCACAACTAAGATGCAAAAACTACTTGATACCGGGTCAATAGTGATGTGGAATGATACCGTTTGTAAAAATGCCAAACAAGCAATTTCATTTTTGAAGAAGACGAGTAAAGCGTTCAGGAATGAAATCAGAAAAGGATCGTAAGTGGTTAGCTGTAGCAGAAGTTTTTGCTACCAAGTTTTCCAAAGACCCTAGTACAAAATGTGGAGCCATTATAGTTGATAAAAGAAATAGGATTGTCTCTATCGGCTATAATGGTTTCCCTTCTAAGATTACAGATCATCCTGCTTTATTGCATGATCGGCCAAGGAAACTAGAACGAACGATTCATGCTGAGCTAAATGCCATTCTAAATGCTACGGTTTCATTAGAAGGATGCACGCTTTATGTGCATCCCATGCCATGCTGTAGCCAATGCGCATTGTGTATTATTCAAGCTGGTATAGAAAGAGTGGTGGCACCCAACTTTTATCCAGACAGATGGAGAGAGTCTTTTGAATTGGGTAATCAACTTTTTCGTGAGGCGAAAGTAGATTACTGTTATTATGGAAAAGAATAATGAAGGTTGAAAAAGAAATTACTATACCAGAAAGAAAAGCAATAGTTATTGATTATTATCTTTGTGAGTTTTGTAAGAAAAAGATAAACGAACATCCTAAATCCTATGAACGATATGAAGTTGAAGTTGTTTGTGAGAAAGGAACTAATTATCCTGAAAGTGGTTGGGGGGATAAAACAATCTTAGATATATGTTATGATTGTTTTTTTCAAAAGTTGGTGCCTTGGGCATACTCGCAAGGGGCATCTGTTAGAACTGAAGAATGGGATTATTAATGATGCAAGTGATATCTAGAAATGAGCTACCTAGAAAAGTATGGCAGATAACAGAATTAATGGAAGGATTAAGAGAACCAAGAGATAAGGTTGAACGCAACTTTATTAAATATCATAAAGATAATCCGATAGTTTTTTCACTGTTTGATAGATTTTGTCACGATGTAATATCTTTGGGTTATAATGAATATTCACCGTGGTTTATTATGAATCGGGTGCGATGGGAAACTGATGTTGTAATTAGAGATAGTGCAACTCAATTCAAAATTTCTAATGATTATATTTCTTTATATTCTAGATGGTGGATGGAAAAGAACCCAAAACATCTTGATTGGTTTGAAACGAATATCAGAAAATCTGAACAAATGATACTAGATCAAATAGGAGCGATGATAGAATCCAGAGCAAAAAGTAGAAAAAATGACAATTGTTATTAACTTATTTGGAGGACCAGGCGCCGGCAAATCCACAACCGCAACTGGTGTTTTCTCTAGACTTAAGCAAGCAGATGTTTCATGTGAATATGTTTCCGAATATGCTAAAGACCTTGTTTGGGAAGGCACAACGGAACTTCTAAATAACCAGATACATGTCTTTTCTGAGCAGTTTCGCCGTCAATGGCGCTTGATGAATAAAGTGGATTATATTATTACAGACAGCCCAATTCTTTTGTCAGCAGTGTATTTTGAGTTTTGGTTTGAACGACAACAGAAGCCTAAGTTTCTAACTAATACTTTCGCAAAACAAACAAGAGAATATTTTTTAGCTGCATTCCATCAATTTGACAACATCAATTTTTATATCACACGCACAAAACCATATCATCAGATTGGTAGAATGCAGACAAAAGAAGAGGCACAATTAGTTGATCATGCTGTGTTGAAATACTTAGGAGAAACAAAAACAGAATTTGAAATCACTAATTCTCAGGCAGCAATTGAACGTGTGTCTGGTGAAATTTTTATGAGAGAGATTCACATCCAAGCGCAAAAAGAAGAGGAAGAAGAATAAAAAAATGCCATGTAGTAGTGATGGATATGAGGATGAAGATCGTTATACAAGAGAAATGAAAACCGAACTTGACATGGTTACTCGTATACTTTGTGAAGTTCTAACATTTTATGAAAACGAAGGTAGAGTTTATTTAAGTAAAGAAGCAAAGGAATGGTGGGACAATCATAAAGCAAACGACCTGCGACGTATTGCTCATGAAGAATGGGTAAAAGAACAGGAAAAAAGGAGAGATATGAAAACAATTATTGAACTCAAAACGAAATGGAATTTAGACTAATATGGGAATCGATTGGAACGAGATTTCAGAAAAGGCTAATGGCGGCACAGAACTTATGTGTCGTTATTTGGAGAAGTATCTAGATAAAGAGCTTCTTGATAAGTATCAGATTGTTCCATCTCGGGTAAAGAATCCTCTAGATGAAACGAAGCATCGTGTATTCTATGCCCATGATCTTCCAGGTGACCCAGAATCCCAACATCTAGAAAATGGTGGATGGGATAAATGGCATCGTATTGTTTTTGTTTCACACTGGCAACAACAAGCTTATATTAATCATATGAATCTTCCTTGGCACAAAACAGCTGTGCTTCAGAATGCTATTGACCCTATTGCTGCCGCTGAGAAGCCGAACGATGTTGTCAGGATCATTTATCATACAACACCGCATCGTGGCCTAAACATTCTTGTTCCTGTCATAGAAAAACTTGCCGAAGAATACAAAGAGAAAATTCACCTTGATGTTTATTCATCTTTCGCAGTTTATGGATGGGAAGAAAGAAACAAGCCATTTGAGGAACTTTTCAATAAAATTCGTAATCATCCTAATATGACTTATCATGGAGCAGTTTCTAATAAAGATGTACATGAGGCGTTGAGAAAGGCCCATATTTTTGCCTATCCATCTGTCTGGCCGGAAACGAGTTGCATTTGTCTTATGGAAGCAATGAGCGCTGGACTTCTTTGTGTCCATCCAAACTATGCGGCACTACCAGAAACCGCTGCCAATTGGACTCACATGTATCAGTTTCATGAAGATGCCAATGCCCATGCCAGAACTTTCTTTGGTGTTCTGAAAGACGTTATTGATTACGTTCTTTCTGATAACTACAAAGACGATGTTAAACTCAAAGGACAAAAGAGTTATGCTGATCTATTCTATTCTTGGGATTTACGCAAGATTCAATGGGAGAATTTTTTGAACAGTTTTTCTCATGAATCAACGGAGCTAAAGAAGGCTCCAATGTTTGTCTACAAAACTTAGGATTAGAAATGCGCACTTGACAATGCACCAAATTTATGCAAAAATGGTTGAGTTGTTGAGCGGAGAGCACCGATGTCAGCCAGCCCACAAGCCATCTCTGATATATTGGTTGAAATTGAAACCAGACTTGATGTTTTCTATAATGCTAACTTTGATTATAGTGCTATTAGTTTTAACAAACCACTAACTGTCATATTTGCGGAAGCAGGAGTGGGCCGGCGTCAAGCTCATGCTATCTTGCAGCGCTATCTTCCTCTTTTGAAGGAAGTATATGATGTGACTTATGAACCTGAAAAGGATGCTGAGTTAACAGAAGCTTATGGAAAGAGAACAAAACAACAACTAAAAGATTACAGCCAATTCGTCTTTGATTTTTGTGGAGAAATCAGAGATTATATGGAAGCAAAGCCAGAGAAAAGAAAGAAAAAAATAAAGTCGGCCAAAGATTTGACACAATTAGTTCAATGGCAAAAAGAAGATACTACACTTAAAATACGTTCTATTGATCCATCTGAAATCATTGGGGCGATAGGATTACTTTGCTACAATACTAAATACCAGACAGTAGCTTTATTCTTGGCCAAGCCAAATGAAGCACTGTCATTTAATAGGACGACACTTATAAACTTTGATGAAGGAAAATCTCTAATAAAGATACTGGATAGTGCGCTAATCTCGCGTATGATGACAGGTAATTTTCAATACGTTATAGAGTATGTCAAAAATCATCCATACACTCCTCGTCATCTTACAGGCCGCATCGGTTCCAACACCTTGCTTCTGAGAGTCTTCAAATGACAGACAAACCAACGACTGGCAAAGTGTCAATCAAGCCCTACAAGTGTGATACTTGCGGACATGAAGCCGAGTTTTCTACAAATCATTGGGGAAGAATTTATAATACACCTTGTAGAGGTTGTGGTCCATCTCGTTCTTGGTCATGCACAGAACCATGCCCCCCAACACATGATTTACCTCCAGAATGGAAGAGTGTAAAACTTAGAGATATTATAGGCAAAGGAACCAAGCATTGAAATTGAGTATAAGTGAAATCCTACAAAAAGCTGATAATCTACCATCTAAAAAAGAAAAGATTGCGTTTCTGAGACAACAATCCAATAAACCTTTCCTAGAGGTTATTCGTCACTTTCTTGATCCAACTATCAAGTTTCTATTACCAGAGAAGGTTACTTACAGCTTCAATGAATTTACGGATTGTGATAGCGTTCTTTATACGAAAGCGCGGGAACTGTATCTATTCGTTGAAGGTGGACACCCAACACTCAAACAAGATCGTCGTGAGAAGCTATGGAGGCTCTTTCTAGAGGCTCTGGCGCCGGCTGATGCTTTATTGATGCTGGAGCTACGAAAAAAAGAACTACCATACAAAACAATCACTGTAGACCTAATCAATGAAGCGTTTCCAGGATTAATAACAACCCAAACAGAAAAGGAAAATACGAACTAACTCATGTCTAAAAGTAGAAATCGTTATAGCTATGACGAAAACGGTTATGACGAATATTATAACAAGAAAAGAAGATTTCAGAATCGTCGCAAATATGCAAAAATAAAAGCCGCAAATCGCAGAAAAAATCTAGAATATAGAGAAAGTGATAGCGACAGAGAAGAATATTACGAGGAGAATTACTAACGTGTGTGTTTATTGTGCTACTGGTGATTGGCCTTGGAGACACGATCCTCCTTGGTATCCGCAGCCTGATCCGCGTCTTCCGCCTCCAGCAATATGGCCTCAACCACAGCCATATCAACCTTGGGACGTTGCTAAGCTAAAAGAATATCTAGAGCTTTTAAAACAAATCAAGGCTCTGGAGGATCAAATAGGAGGATGCCCCTGTCCAGAAGAAAGAGATAAACCAGATCATATCAAAATTCTTCAAGATAGAGTTGATGAGCTACAGGGTAAAATAGCCAAGGTCAAAGAAATTGTTGCAGATTGCCCCTGTGGTAAGACAGATTGCAAGTGTGGAGGCAATTGTTCATGCCAACCTACAAATTCTTAAATCATCAAACTGGTGATGTTTGGACCGAATTCATGTCCATTACTGCTATGGAAGAGTTTCTAAAAGAATGCCCATTTGTTGAGCAATTGGTATATGGTGCACCAGCTATTGTTTCTATGACTGGAACTAAGCCAAAAATAGACGATGCTTTTAAGGATAAATTGAAAGAAATTAAAAAGCGTAACCCAAGGAATACCATAAATACATACTGAAGAGGAGTAACTTCTATTAGGCAAAAACGTTTGACTAAAAAAGAAAAAAAAGCATTACTAACAAAGGCCACGCCTAATACTTCACTTAAACTTCTTACTATAAGACCACTTACTAAAAATCAAGAATTATCATTTGACGCATTTTATGATAACAAACATTTATTTTTACATGGAGTCGCAGGGACAGGGAAATCATTAGTTTCCCTGTTTCTTGCTTTGGATCAAGTGTTATCTGGCCTCTCTGTTCAAAACAAAGTCATTATCGTAAGGAGTGCTGTTCCTAGCCGAGATATAGGATTTCTGCCGGGCAGTGCCAAAGATAAAATTCGCGAGTATGAAGCTCCTTATCGGGGTATTTGTACAGACTTGTTTCAACGTGGCGATGCTTATGATATTCTGAAAAGTAAAAACATTATAGAATTTATTTCAACCTCATTCGTTAGAGGATTGACTATTCGGGATTCTATTGTTATCCTTGAAGAAGTTCAAAACATGTCTTATGGCGAGATTTACAGCGTTCTTACACGTATGGGTAGGAACTGCCGTGTCATCATTTCTGGTGACTATAGACAATCTGATCTAGAGCGTTCTGGTGTTCAGAAGCTCATTCGTGTTGTCAAAAAAATGAAATCCTTCAGCGCAATTGAATTTGGAATACCAGATATTGTTCGGTCGGATTTTGTAAGAGAATTAATTATAGCTTCAAATGAAGATGATAAATGTTCACGCATAACTTATTCCCCAGAACAGAACTAATAAGCTTTGACGATAGAAATGGAAGGCATTATCACCTGCCTGATGGAACAATTGTAGATTCCGTCACAACACGATTATCTAAAACCAAAGAGCTTCCACAAGAATGGATTGCCAAATGGAAGAAACGAGTTGGAGAACAAAAAGCCAATCAAATTCAGACGCAAGCTTTGGCGCGAGGCAACGCAATTCATAATCTTGCTGAAAAATACCTACTAAATGATCCTGATTATGCTAAAGGCGTAATGCCTATTAATCTATCTGACTTTATCAAGATTCGTGATATTCTTGATAAAAACGTTACAGAAGTGCATGGTATTGAAATCCCTCTTTATTCATATGAGTACAAAACAGCCGGTCGCGCTGATCTGTATTGTTTATGGGATCATAAACCAACAATCGTAGATTTCAAGACAGCTAAAAAACCAAAAGAAGAAAAAGATATTCTTGGGTACTTTCTTCAGGCCACAGTGTATGCCTTGATGGCTGGATTGATTTATATTCCCACCAGACAAATCGTTATTATCATGGTTGTTAGTAATGAGCATCCCCAAGTTTTTGTGAGAAATATTGAAGAATTTATTCCTCTAGTCACAAAGATATTCAAGGATGGCAAATAAAGAAATCAAAGTTTACACAAGATATTACAATCCAAAGAT
>Ga0137323_1000557_pt1 | contig 10462 bp, 12 predicted proteins | sample EasRivERMZT423_2_FD_102285 | JGI IMG/M metagenome (GOLD analysis project Ga0137323, IMG submission 102285) | Soil microbial communities from meander-bound floodplain in the East River, Colorado, USA - East River MetaG ERMZT423_2 | ecosystem: Environmental > Terrestrial > Soil > Floodplain ... | reverse complement strand
GAGCACCGCGGCGAGCTGCGCGCCGGTGAGCGCGAGCCCGGCGCCCGGGCTCGCGCCCTCGCGCGAGCCGATCGCGATCGCCGCCGCCGTCGTCGCCACCGCCGTGGTCATGGCGATCGACATGCGCTCGCGCGTGTGGTCGGCGAGCGCGTGCGCGATCTCGTGTCCCATCACCTGCGCGATCTCGTCGTCGGTCGCCTTGAGCTTGTCCCACATGCCGGTGTAGATCGCCATCTTGCCGCCCGCCATGCAGAAGGCGTTCACGACCTTGGGATCGTTGATCACCTGGACTTCCCAGGCCCAGCTCGCCGAGTCCGGGCGCACGCGCGCTGCCTGCTTGACGAGCTTGTCGGTGATCTCCTTCACCTTCTGGGCGCGCGGCGTGCCGGTCTCGATCTGCTTCTTCTTGCCGAGGTCGGCCATCATCTGCGTGTAGGCCGCGGCCGACTGCGATACCGCCATCGAGTCCGACACGAGCAGGTACTGCTCGCGCCCGGTGAGCGGGCTCGTGGTGCAGGCGTTCAGCAGGACGACGAGGAGAAGAGCCGAGCGGGGCATAGCGCGATGTTCCTGATTCTGAGCGTGATTTTACTTCCTCTTTCGCGCCTGACGCGCTGCCAGATGATTCCCGCGTCGGGCTGGCTTAGACTCCTCCGGCGCAAGCCATGCTTCCCATCCGGCCAGGCCCGAAGCTTCCCCAGGAGCCCGTTTTCCAGCGCCCGCCGCAGTGGATCCACGAGGCGGGAAGGTGGCTCTTCTCCAGGCGGGAAGCGCGCAAGCGCGCCCTCATCCGGCTGATCGACCGCCTTCCCCGCCAAAAATAAAAGGGGTCAGGACCCTTTTACTGGAAAAGGGTCCTGACCCCTTTTCTAGGCTGCCTTGCGCTCATCCGGCGCCGGCAGCTCGCCGATTGCCGTGCGCACCGCGTCCTCGACTCTGTCCAGGAACACGAACTGGAGCTTCTGGCGCGCCTCGGCGGGAACGTCCTCCAGGTCCTTTTCGTTGCGCCGGGGCAGCATCACCACCTTGATGCCCGCTCGCAGCGCCGCGAGGGTCTTCTCCTTCACGCCGCCGATCGGCAGCACCAGCCCGCGCAGCGAGACCTCGCCCGTCATCGCGACATCCGGCCTCACGGGCTTGCCGCTCAGGAGCGACATCAGGCTCAGGAACATCGCGACCCCCGCGCTCGGGCCGTCCTTCGGCGTCGCGCCCGCGGGCACGTGGACGTGGATGTCGGTCTTCTCCAGGGTTTCCGCAGTGAAAACCTTGGCCAGGGTCAACGCGGCTTGCGCGGATTCTTTCATCACCTCGCCGAGCTGGCCGGTGAGGATGAGCTTGCCCGTCCCCGGCGTGCGCGTGGCCTCGATGAACAGGATGTCGCCGCCCACCGGGGTCCAGGCGAGGCCGGTCGCGACGCCGGGCGCCGCGGTGCGCCCGGCGATCTCGCTCTCGAAGCGCCGCGCGCCCAGGATCGCGTGCAGATCCTCTTGCTGAATCTGAACTTTTTCTGAAACCCCTTCCGCGATCTTCATCGCGGCATTCCTCAGCACCGCGCCGATCTCGCGCTCCAGGCTTCGCACGCCGGCTTCCCGCGTGTAATCGGAGATGATCCCGCGAATCGTTTCTTCGTCGATCTGCGCTTGCGCGGCGGTGAGCCCGTTGGCCTCCAGCTGCCGCTTGACGAGGTAGCGCTTCGCGATCTCGAGCTTCTCTTCCTCGGTATAGCCGGGGAGCTGGATGATCTCCATGCGGTCGCGCAGCGGCCCGGGGATCGTGTCGAGCATGTTCGCGGTGGTGATGAACAGGACCTTCGACAGGTCGAAGTCCACGCCCAGGTAGTTGTCGCGGAATTTCGCGTTCTGCTCCGGGTCGAGCACTTCGAGCAGCGCGCTCGACGGGTCGCCGTGGAAGCCGCCCTGCCCGAGCTTGTCGATCTCGTCGAACATCAGCACGCAGGTGCGCGACTCGGCGCGGCGGACCGCCTGGATGATGCTGCCCGGCAGCGCGCCGATGTAGGTGCGCCGGTGGCCGCGGATCTCGGCCTCGTCGTGCACGCCGCCCAGCGCCACGCGCTGGAACTTGCGCCCGGTGGCGCGCGCGATCGACTGGCCGAGCGAGGTCTTGCCCACGCCCGGCGGGCCGACGAAGCACAGGATCGGGCTCTTGCCCCCGGGGTTGAGCTTGCGCACCGCGAGGTGCTCGAGGATGCGGCGCTTGATCTTGTCGAGGCCGAAGTGGTCCTCGTCGAGGATTTTCCTCGCTTCCCCGATGTTGATCTCCGGGGTCTCGGAGATCTTCCAGGGAAGCTCCGACAGCCACTCCAGGTAGGTGCGCAGCATCGAGCCCTCGGCGCTGCCCTCGCCCATGCGGGAGAGCCGCTTGAACTCCTTCACGGCGTGCTTGTGCACGTCCTCGGGCATGCCGGCCTGCTCGATCGACTTTTTCAGCTCCTCGAGCTCGGTCGCGCCGTCCTCGCCCTCGCCGAGCTCCTTCTGGATCTGGCGCATCTGCTCGCGCAGCACGTGCTCGCGCTGGCGCTCGTCGAACTCCTTCTTGGTCTTGTCGCCGATCTCCTTCGAGATGCGCAGCACGCCCACGCGCTCGGCGAGGTGCGCGAGCACCTTGTCGAGGCGGCGCTCGAGGTCGAAGGTCTCGAGCAGCGCCTGCTTGTCCTCGTTCTTGATGTCGAGCAGGTTCGCGACCATGTCGGCGAGAGCCGCCGGCGAGGTCATGCCCTGCACCACCACGGCCAGCTCCTCGGGCGCGTTCGGCAGAAGCTGGATCGCCTCGGCCGCCTGCGCCTTCAGCTGGAGAAAGCGCGCCTCGATTTCCGGGCTCGAATCCTCTTTTTGAGAAACCCATTCAACCCGGGCAACGAGAAACGGCCGGCCCGGCAGGAACTCGAGCACGCGGAAGCGGCTCTGGCCCTGCACCACGAGGTGGTGCGTGCCCTCCGCGCCGGTGATGTAGCGCACCACCTGGCCGGCGGCGCCGACCCAGTAGAGGTCCTCGGGCTTGACGTCGTTCGTCTTCGGGTCGCGCTGCAGGAGGAAGCCGACCTTCTTCTCGGCGCGCACCGCTTCCTGCGCGGCAGCGACCGACGCGGCGCGGCCGACGGTGATGGGCGAAATGACGCCCGGGAACAGCACCGTGTTGCGCATCGGGATGATGATCAGTGCGTCTTCGGGAAGGTTTTTCATGCTCCTGCCTTGCGACGGAAAGTCAGTGTCAGGACGCCGTTTTCGAGCGCCTTGCCGGCAAGCTCGGCGTCGGGCATGCCGATGAACCGCTCGAAACGGCCGTAGGGAATTTCCAGGCGGTGAATGCGGCCTTCGCCGCGGCACGGGAACGGCCGCATGGCCGAGACCGTGATGCCCGCGGGGTCGAGCGCGATCGTGATGGCGTCGGCGCTCACGCCGGGAAGCGCGACGTGCATCCGCACCGTGTCGCCGCTCTCGACGATGTCCACGGGGGGCTCCCACGCCACGCTGGCATGGGTGAAGAACTGGCGCTGCAGGCGCTGCGCCCGGTCGAGCATCGACAGGGCCTCGCTCCACATCCAGCTGGACAAGTCGCGGGATCTCACCGCCGTTAGATGGCGGCGGATGACCCGGGGTTCAAGTGGCTTTTTTAGCCTGTTCCAGCAACCATTTGCGAAAAGCCGCGACGGCCGGGCGGTCCGCGATGACTTCGGGGCAGACCAGGTAATAGGCGGACCCCGGCTTCACCTCCACGTCGAAGGGCGCGCACAGCCTGCCGGAGGCGATGTCGGCGTTCACCAGCGGGCGCAGCGCGAGCGCCACGCCGAGCTTCTGCGAAGCGGCTTCGAGCGACAGGATGTTCGAGGAGAAATGCGGCCCGCGGTCGGCCTCCACGCGCTCGGCCACGCCCGCCGCCTCGAGCCACTTGCGCCACGCGCTGCCGCCGGCGACGATCTCCATGGCGTCGTCGTGCAGCAGGGTATGGCTCGCGAGGTCGGCCGGGGCCTTCAGCCCGGGCTCCAGGTCGGGGCTCGCCACCGCCACGATCGCCACGCTGAACAGGCGGTCGGCGCGGTGGCCGGGATACTGCCCCGCGCCGAGGTGGATCTGCACTTCCGAGGATTCGGTGCGCAGGTCGAGGTCGCCCACCAGCGTGCTCGAATCGAGCGCGCCCGCGTCCACCATCTTGCTCGAGGCGAACACGCGCAGCTCGATCTTCGGCTCGCGCTTCGAAAACTCGGCGAGGCGCGGCATCAGCCAGCGCGCGGTGAACACCGGCGGCGCGGTGATCACGAGCTCCGACTCGCCGCCGCGCTCGCGGATCACCTCGACCGCGGCCGCGAGCGCGTCGAAGCCCTCGCGCAGCTTCGGCAGGCAGGCGCGCGCCGCGTCGGTGAGCTGCACGCCGCGCGCCGAGCGGCGGAAGAGCTGCACGCCGAGGTACTCCTCGAGGCTTTTCACCTGGTGGCTGACCGCCGCCTGCGTGATGTGCAGCTCGGCGGCCGCCTCCTTGAAGGAAAGGTGCCGGGCGGCGGCTTCGAATACCCGCAGCGCATTCAGGGGCGGGAGGCGATATATCACGGGATGGATGAGTTTTTCTTATGCAAGGGGTGAGATTTCATCGTTTGTCCGCGCGCGGCGCGACCTCTATATTGCCTGCATGAAAAACCGTTATCCAACTTACCAAGAGCTGGCCGCGTTCGAGCGCGAAGCCCGACGCCTGCGCGCGGTAGAGATGGCGCGGCTTCTCCGCGCCGGCACGGAAGCAGTTCGGTCAGTTTTCAGAACCAGGGCGAAAGCAAAAAGGCTGCAACATGCGTAAAGAATTTGTCACGGCTTTCTGGCAGAAAGCTTACGAGAAGCTCCCGGCGGGCGTGCGCGGTCAATATCTCACGCAAATGAAGGCCGCGGAGAGCTGGGAACTTATGATCGGCGATGCGATCGAAGTCTGGTCGCGCGTGAAGAACGCGGTCGCCAAGCTGTTCCAGGCGCCGCGCGCCAAGCGGGCCTGAGCCCGCAACGATTCAAGGCTGCCTCGCCGTCCGAGCAAATCCGAAGCCTCCTCCTCCTCCTCTGGCTAGGGCCCGCTCGGGCGGCGAGCATCTATAAAATGGCGGGGTGAAACCCGCCCCTCGCGCCGCCGGCGCGGTCGTCTTCCGGCGCAGCGATCGCGGCATCCGCGTCCTCCTGCTGCGCGCCTACAAGAACTGGGACTTCCCGAAAGGCCTGGTCGAGCCCGGCGAAAGCGAGCTCGAAGCGGCCGGGCGCGAAGTGCGCGAAGAAACCGGGCTCACCGAGCTCGACTACCCGTTCGGCGACGAATTCAGGGAAACCGTCCCGTACGCGGGCAACAAGGTCGCGCGCTACTATCTGGCCGAGACCGACGCCGAGAAGATCGACCTCCCCGTCTCGCCCGAGCTCGGCCGCCCCGAGCACCACGAGTACCGCTGGGTGAGCTTCGACGAGGCCGAAGACCTGCTGCCGCCGCGCCTCGCGATCGTGCTCGACTGGGCGAAGAAAACCATCGTAGCCTGAACGGCTGAAAGGAAACCATGGACAAGCTGATCATCGAGGACCTCGTCGTCGGCACCGGTGCGGTTGCGAGCTCGTGGCAGAAAGTCACCGTGCACTACACCGGCTGGTTGATGGAAGGAGGAAAGGCAGGGACGAAGTTCGACTCGAGCAAGGACCGGCGCGATCCGTTCGTGTTCAGCCTCGGCCGCGGCCAGGTGATCAAGGGCTGGGACGAAGGCGTGCAGGGCATGAAGGTCGGCGGCAAGCGCAAGCTCACCATCCCCCCGGCGATGGGCTACGGCGCGCGCGGCGCGGGCGGCGTCATTCCGCCGAACGCAACGCTGGTTTTCGAAGTCGAGCTGCTGGGGGTGGGATGAAAATGCAGGCGAAGCAGTAGTTCCTTTTCTTCGAAGTGCCTCCGCGTATCATCGGACTATGGGAAAACTTATCGTGGTCATCGTGATCGTAGGCGCGGTGGCGTTCGCATGGCACAAGGGTTGGATCGCGCAGTGGTTCAACACCGCGGTCGACAGCAGCATCGACAGCGTGAAGAGCACGCAGCGCAGCGCAACGAAGGTCCGTCCCATAGACGGGGCCGCGCCCGAGGCGGATAAAAAGTAGTAGCATCGTCCGCGTGAATCTGCGCGAGCGCCTGCGCGCCCTGCCCGCGGGCGCCCTCGGAGATCTGCGGCGCGGGATCGAGAAGGAGAGCCTGCGGGTGCGGTCCGACGGCTCGCTCGCGCTCACGCCGCACCCGGCGCGCCTGGGCTCGGCGCTCACCCACCCGCACATCACCACCGACTTCAGCGAGAGCCAGCTCGAGCTCATCACCGGCGTGCATGCCGACGCCGACGCCTGCCTGCAGGAGCTCACCGAGATCCACGAGGTGGTGATGCGCGCGATCGGCGAGGAGCTGCTGTGGGCCTCGAGCATGCCGTGCAACCTGCCCGCGGACGAGGCGATTCCGCTCGGGCGCTACGGCACCTCCAACGTCGGGCGCGCGAAGACCGTGTACCGCATGGGCCTGTCGTACCGCTACGGGCGGCGCATGCAGACGATCTCGGGCATCCACTACAACTTCTCCATGCCCGGCGTCGGCAGCGACGGCTACTTCGCGCTGATCCGCAATTTCCGCCGGCTGTCGTGGCTGCCGCTCTATCTGTTCGGCGCCTCGCCCGCGGTGTGCACGAGCTTCGTCGCCGGCCGGCCGCACGAGCTGCAGGAGCTCTCGAGCGGAACGCTCTACCTGCCGCACGCGACGTCGCTGCGCATGGGGCGGCTCGGCTACCAGAGCGACGCCCAGTCGAAGCTCATCGTGAGCTACAACAGCCTCAAGAGCTACGCCGCGTCGCTGCACGAGGCGCTCACCGTGCCCTACCCGCCCTACGAGAAGATCGGAATCCGCGAGGGCGATGCGTATCGCCAGCTCTCGACCAGCCTGCTGCAGATCGAGAACGAGTTCTACAGCCCGATCCGCCCCAAGCGCCGCATCAAGCCCGGCGAGCGGCCGCTGCGCGCGCTGCGCGAGCGCGGCGTGGAATACGTCGAGGTGCGCCTGATGGACCTCGACCCGTTCAATCCCGTCGGCATCAACGCGCACACCATGCGCTTCCTCGACATCCTGCTGCTCTACTGCCTGCTCGAGGACAGCCCGCCCGACACGCCCCAGGAGCTCCTCGCCATCGCGCGCAACAAGCTGCGCGGCGCGCAGGAGGGCCGCAAGCCGGGTCTCGCGCTCGAGCGCCGCGGCGAGCACGTGCCGCTCACCGTCTGGGCGAAGGAGGTTCTCGCCGCCTGCGAGCCGATCGCCGTGACCCTCGACGACGTTCGCGGCGGTGCTGTTTACCGAGATGCTTTGGGTTTAGCCGAGAATCATTTCCAGAACCCGGAAGCAGTCCCCTCGGCTCGCGTGCTGCAAGCCATGGCGCGCGACCACGGCAACTCGTATATCCGCTTCACCCTCGCCGAGTCGCTCTCGCACCGCGGCACGCTGCTCGGCATCCGCCTGCAGGCCGAGGTCGAGGAGCGCTTCGCGCGCCTCGCGGCCGAGTCGCTCGAGAAGCAGAAGAAAATCGAGGCTGCGGACCGCGTGGACTTCGAGACCTACCGGAGCCGCTACCTCAACCCGGATCTGCTGCGGGCAGAGGTGCTCGAAAAGTAGCGCCGGCCCCGGACTCCTCGAGGCGCTCGAACGGCACGCCGTGCCGGCCGAGGAAGCGCTCGACCGCGGGCAGCCAGTAGCGCACGCCGGGCTCCTCGCTGAAGATGTAGTGGCCGTCGCGGCCGAACCGCGGCTGCAGCACGTACTCGGCGCGCGCGCCGGCGGCCGAGAAGCGCTCGTACCAGAGCCGCGAGGTCTGCGCGTTGAAATACAGATCGTTCTCGGCGTAGTGCAGCAGCACCGGCGCCTTCACGCTCCGGCCGACCGATTCGAGCAGCTTCGCCACCGGCTCGACGGCGCACGGCACGCCCGGCCGGAAGTCGGGATTGCCGCCGCGCCCGGCGGCGAAGGAGAGCACCGCGACCAGGCCCTCCGGACTGCGCGCGCCCGCGGTGTAGATCGCCACGATGCCGCCCGCCGACTGCCCGGCGAGGATCATGCGCTTGCGGTCCACGTAAGGCAGCGCGCGGGCGAATTCGTAGGCCGCCATCACATCGTCGGACGCCGCCTCCTCGCCCCTGCGGTAGTCCGGATTCGCGCAGCTGCCCGGATCCTCGGCGAACTCCCCGCCGGTCGCGCCGAAGCCGCGGCGCAGCGGCATCACGACCACGTAGCCGCGCCGTGCGAACACCGCGGCCGCGTTCAGGAGCAGGTCGGAGGACTCGCGCGCGCGCCCGCTCGCCGAGCCCGGCGTGCCGTGGTTGAGCACCACCGCGCCGTACGGGCCGCCGCCCGGCGGCCTGAGGATCGTCGCCGAGAGGAAATACCGGCCGCCGTGCGCCGGGATGCGCACCTCTTCCTGCTCCAGGCGCGGAGCAAAGGCGCCATCCTCAGCGAACGCCGCGCCGGAAATCGCGAGGCACAGCCACGCGCACAGCCTGAGCATCTTTCCCCTTACCCCCTTCGAGCGCCCAGTGTAGCGGAAACCCGCCGTCGTTCTGTAGAGTAAAAGTTGCCAGTGACAGCGAATCTGCGCAGCCTGCTCTCGCGGGGGGCGCGCCTCATCGAGGCGCACGGCTACGCGTGCCTCTGCATCGGGAGCTACGCAACCGCCGCGAGCCGCTTCGCGATTCCGGACACGGGCCTGCTGACGCTGGAGCAGCTCGCCGCGCACGCGAAGACGATTGCCGCGGCGGTGCGCGTCCCGGTCATCGCCGACGCCGAAGCGTTCGACGGAGCCGTGCCCGCTTTCGAGGCGGCGGGCGTGGCCGCGATCCACATCGAGGACCACACCGGCGCCGGCAAGCACACCCGCCTTCCGCAGAAGCTTTACCCGGTGGAAGAAGCGGCGGAGCGCATCCGCGCCCCGCGGTCGCCGCCCGCACCAACCCGGAGTTCCTGATCGCGGCGCGCTCCGACGCCTTCTGGGTGCACCGCGACCTCGACGACTGCATCGCGCGCCTGCGGCCCGGCCGAGCTGGCGGAGGTCCGTCGCCGGATCGCCAAACCCATCATGATCGTCAACAATCCGGAGGAACAGCACGAGGGCGCGGCGATCGTCCTGTACTACGCCTTTTCGGTGGCCCGCCAGTTCGCCGCGATGCAGCAGGCGCTCGCCGCGGGAAAACTGGCCAGCGACACCGCACCGCTCGAGGAATTTCTCGGCTATAAAGACGCCCAAGGGAGGAAACAATGAAAAAGCTTTTGCTGGGCATTTGCCTTGCCGTCATGGCGGGGGCTGCTGCTGCTCAATACCCGTCCAAGCCCATCCGCTTCATCGTCGGCTTCCCGCCGGGCGGCTCCGCCGACCCCACCACGCGCATCGTCGGCGCCGCGCTCCAGGAACAGCTCGGCCAGCCGGTCGTGGTGGAGAACCGTCCGGGCGCGGACAGCGCGATCGCGGCCGAGCAGATGACCCGCATGCCGCCCGACGGCTACACCATCATGTTCGCCTCGAACAGCGCGATGACCGCTGCGGTCGCGCTGCGCAAGGCGCCGGCCTACGACCCGCTCAAGGACTTCACCCCGATCTCCATGGTCGGGCGCGCCACCGTGTTCTTCTACGTGCATCCTTCGATACCCGCGAAGACGCTCAAGGAATTCGTGGCGTACGCGAAAGCAAACCCCGGCAAGGTCGTCTACGGCACGGGCAACCCGCTGTCCATCCTCTACGGGCAGCAGCTCCTGAGCGCGACTGGCATCCAGTGGCTCCATGTCCCGTACAAAGGCGAAGGGCCGCTCAACCCCGACATCATCGCCGGCCGCGTGCACTGCTCGTTCCTCTCCACCGGCAGCGCGGTGTCCAACGCGAAGGACGGGCGCCTGCGGCCGCTCGCGGTACTGCTCAACGGAAGGAGCCCGCTCCTGCCCGAAGTCCCCACGATCGACGAGGCCGGCGTCCCGGAAGTCACCGTGCGCCAGTGGGCGGGCGTCTACGGCCCGCCGAAAATGCCGCGCGAGATCGTCGAGCGCCTCAACAAGGAAATAAACACCCTGCTCAAGCGCAAGGACGTCCTCGACAGGCTGCAGAGCTACGGCTACGCCGCGGAAGGCTCGACGCCCGAGCGGCTGCTCGAAATCAACCGCGCCGACCTCGAGCTCTGGCGGCGCCTAGTGAAGGAAGCGGGAATACCCCTCGAGTAACGCAAATTAGGTTTTCCACTTAGTCGGTTTGAGCGACGCCGGCAGGTAAAGCGGGTGAGCTGGATGACCGGCGCCGTTCACACGTAGGACATGGAGCGCAATCTTCTCCTGCGCCAGATTCTCTAGCACTCGTGCGGCGCGGCCTCGATGCTCGCCGTGATTGCCCCAGGCGCAGAGCACTAGCTTGGCGCGCCTGGCGGCTTCCGCGATCGCGCGATCGTTT
>Ga0137323_1000556_pt1 | contig 10467 bp, 5 predicted proteins | sample EasRivERMZT423_2_FD_102285 | JGI IMG/M metagenome (GOLD analysis project Ga0137323, IMG submission 102285) | Soil microbial communities from meander-bound floodplain in the East River, Colorado, USA - East River MetaG ERMZT423_2 | ecosystem: Environmental > Terrestrial > Soil > Floodplain ... | reverse complement strand
GCATTACGATCCCAACAACGCCAACCCGAGCCTGCGAATCAAAGAGACCCAGGAACCGATTGCGCTGCTGGGCTACCATCGCGAGTGGGGGCCGGGATCACACACGCTCCTCCTGGCCGGAAGACTTCAGGACACGTTGCGGGTCACCAATGGCAATCAATCGGTCTTGGGCTTGTTCAAAGATGCGCAAGGCCAAGTGTTCGCGATGCCCGCGTTGCAAACGCCCGATGGAGTGGTTTTTCCCCACTTCCCGGCGACAACCGAGAATTACCGCAGTGAGTTTGAAGCCTACACGGTTGAGGCGCAGCAAATCTGGCAGGGAGAAAGCCGCAGTCTCAAAGAAGGCGGCGGGCACAGCGTCGTTCTGGGCGCCCGTTTTCAAACCGGAACATTCGATACGCGCAGCCGGTTAAGTGAGTTTATCATCGCTGGAGGCGCCAATACGAAACAGACTGGCTCCTTCCCGCCCTTTACCAATACCGCGTTCATTCCGGTTGCGATTGATGCCGGTTCGACGAGTTTCGAAACCGATCTACAGCGCATAAACTTTTATGGCTATCATCATTTTCGAGTGGCAGAGCCGTTGCTCCTTACCGCCGGCCTCAGCTACGACATCCTCCACTATCCGCTCAACCATCGGGCGGCACCCCTTACCGATGAGGAGCGCACCAAATATCAGCTATCGCCCAAGGGTGGTTTCATCTGGACGCCGCTTCGAAACACGACCGTGCGTGGCGCCTACACGCGCTCATTAGGCGGCGTGAGTTTTGATCAAAGTTTTCAACTCGAACCGTCGCAAGTGGCGGGGTTCAACCAAGCTTATCGCAGTTTAATCCCGGAATCGGTAGCGGGGTCCATTCCCGCCACAGAGTTTGAAACGTGGGGACTTGCCCTCGACCAGAAGTTCGGCTTTGGAACTTACCTTGGCGTGCAAGCCGAACTGTTGCGCTCGGAAGCGGAACGGAAGGTGGGCGCGTTTGATATCCTCGGCTTCCCGTTTGTTGCCGTGCCTTCCAGTGTCCGCGAGCATCTGGATTACGAGGAACGGAATCTCCTCATCACACTGAACCAGCTCGTGGGCAGGAGTTGGGCATTCGGCGCGCGCTATCGAATCAGCGAGGCGGAACTGGAACGCAACGTGGACATCCCTTTAACGGTGACTCCTGCGGCTCAGAGCGATCGTGAGGCTCTTCTGCACCAGGTAAACCTATATGCTTTATTCAATCATGCCTCGGGGTTCTTCAGCTCTCTCGAATCGTTATGGTCCAGACAATCCAATCGCGGCGATCCACCGGTGCTGGCGGGTGACGACTTCTGGCAATTCAATGCGTTCGTCGGCTACCGTTTCCCTCGCCGTTATGTGGAAGTGCGCGTCGGTGTGCTTAACATCACCGACCAGGATTACCGTCTGAACCCGCTGAACTTGACTTCAGACCTTCCGCGAGACAGGACGGTGTTGGTAGGGCTGAAATTTCATTTCTAAACGATTCAGTTTCCTTCGGGAAGCGCACGCGCCCTGGCGTGTTCCGACCGGCGGCCCTCGCCGGCCGGCGCAAGGCCCGGGAAATGGCACCAAACCGTTCGATCTGCGGGCCGTTTGCCGGGCGCGTGCCGGAAGACGGGTGGCCTTCCAGAGGTATTTTGTCCTGGGATTTTTTTTGGGGGGGGGTTATCCCGGGCCAGATCGGGGGGGCCCGGGCCAGATTGTTTATCCCGGAGGGATAACTCGACAATAGCCCGGCGTTTCAACGCCGGGATTTCAAACGGGATCGCATAAGTCCCTATAAGGGACGGCTGAACCCTACGGACGATTGGAAAGGCACGCCGCAGCCGTCCCTTCAGGACTCTATGTTCTCGTCGTGACGGTCCCGGCGTTGAAACGCCGGGCTTGGCTATTGTCACGAGTCCCTTCGGGCCGGACCCCGCGAGGTGCGCTGGGGGGTTCCCATTTCTCCCGAATCGTTCACGCTGAGGCACCGGAGAGGCGTCATTTCACCGCAGTGGGTTCGACGGTCTGCCGTTCTTTTTTCTTCTGAATTCTTCGCGGTTAAGCCAGACTCAAAATGCGGTGTGGAGGGTATTGCCCTCTATGGCAGTCGTGAGCCTCAAGCAAAAGCTAACTGAGAATTGGCGGAATGGCGCCATTGGCGCAGCCATCGCGGTGTTCGCGGGTTGGTTGGGCCTTATCTATTATCCGAACACCGGATACTTCCTTTCTCATAAGAGCTACGACCTGCCTTTACGTCTGCATTCCGGCCTGGAAGAAACCAACGTCGTAGTGATTTCCATGGATCAAGATTCCCATGATAATCTGTTTCAGCAGGAAGGACAGGAATGGCACCGGGCTCTTCATGCCCAGTTGATAAGGAAGTTGGTCGATGAGAAGGCCGCCGCCGTCGCCTTTGATATCCTCTTTAAAGCCTCCTGGGTGAACGAACCGATGGCCCGACAATACGCCGAGGATCCGCGTCTGATGAACTTGCTGACGAACAGATTGGGACTGCCAGCAAAGCACGTCATCGGACGTGGAGTTGATGATCTCTTCGCAGAGGTTCTCAGGACTGCTTCCAATGTGGTGCTGGGAGCTTCATGTGTGCGGGGCACGGATGAGCGAGGGAACAAAACCATGAGCCTGACCCGGCCGGACGCGTCCCTTGGGACGAATATCCTCTGGGGTGTGGTTGAATTTCCCAGGGACTCAGATAACGCAGTTCGACAGCATAATCGTGATCCGGATTTCGTCGGCTTCGCATGGAAAGTGGCTGAACTGACGGGCGATGTGCCCCCCAATGCTCGCGAGGAACGCTTGCGGCGGCGATGGATCAAATACTACGGTCTTCGCAAAACCGTTACATCCGTCAGCTACTACAAGGTTTTTGAACCAGAATTCCTGGCTCCAAACTACTTCTCAAACAAGGTCGTGTTCGTGGGCAAGGAAAGGACTTTAACGGCCGAAGGCACGGACGTCCGTGATGAGCACCCGACGCCCTTTAAAGAGATGCCTGGAGTCGAGATCCAGGCAACGGCTTTCCTGAATCTTAAGAACCGCGACTTCCTGACTGAGTTGCCGCCCCTCGCCGAGTTTCTTCTTTTCGCGCTGCTGGGAGCATTCCTTGGCTACGGATTGACATTGGTTCGGCCCTGGATTGCGGCAGCTTTGGCGATCGCCGCCTTTGTCGCCATTGCTGGTGCGAATTTGTACTTGGTCTGGCAAAAACACTACTGGTTCCCATGGCTTACTGTTGGGGTTGCACAAATTCTTCCTGCACTGGGTTGGGCGTTCTTTTCCAATACCAAGAGAGTCTATCACGAAAAGGAAGTGCTCGAAGAAACCCTTTCCAAAGTCAAATCCGGAGTCCTCACTCCGCCTTCCAGCGAAGGAGCGACTCAGATGGCCATCGCGCTGCCCGGCGGCCGGATGGTAAAAGTCGGCCCTGGCGGCGGGGGGACTGATGGGGCCACGCTGGTAGTGACTGCGGCCGGCCCTCAGATTCCCGATCACCAACTGGTGCGTTGCATCGGCAAGGGTGCTTATGGCGAGGTCTGGCTGGCCAGAGACATTATTGGCAGCTATCACGCCGTGAAGATCGTTTATCGAAAGTCCTTCTCCAACGATGGCCCGTTTGAGCGCGAGTTCAAAGGCATTCAAAAGTTCACGCCCATCTCCCGGCTGCATCGGGGCTTCGTTCACGTCCTGCACGTGGGCCGCAACGAGCCTGAAGGTTACTTTTATTACATCATGGAAGTGGGCGATGATGAAGTCTCAGGCCAGAACATCGATCCGGCCACTTATTCAGCCAAGAACCTGGCCCGGGAAATTCAAAATCGCGGCAAATTGCCCGTGGAAGAGTGCCTCCAACTGAGTCTTGATCTGACTTCCGCTCTGGATTTTCTGCACCAGCAGCAACTCATCCATCGGGACATCAAGCCTTCCAACATCATCTTCGTGAACGACGTGCCGAAAATCGCCGACATCGGGTTGGTGACTTCCGTGGCCGAGAATGGCAAGGATGTGACTTACATTGGGACGGACGGCTACATTCCGCCGGAAGGCCCCGGCTCGCCAGCCGCGGATGTGTATAGCCTGGGCAAGGTCCTTTACGAAACGGCGATGGGGCGCAGCGTCGGAAGCTTTCCGGAGTTGCCCTCGACGCTTTTCGAACGAAGGGATCATCGGGAATTGCTTCAGTTCAACGAAATCATTCTCAAGGCTTGCGAAGTCAATGCCGCGATCCGCTACAAGACCGCAGGGCAGATGCGCGCGGACCTCCTGCAATTGCAGAACAGAATGAGTGCGCAGCGGAAGGTGTGATTGGCCCGCGAGCTGGCTTCGCCCGAAGATTATCTCTGGCCCCGGCTTGCCCACGCTGCTGACTCAGACAGAGAGCTGTCGCCGGTCTTAACTCCTGCAATTTGCCTGTAGCCCGTCGAACTCGATTTCGAAACTTTTTCTGAAAGATGGCTGAACGAGTCACGTAGTTCATAGCAGAGGGCCATGCCCTCAGCAAAGGAAGTGAAAGCAATGACTGGCATAGAATCAACGAAAGTGCCGCAGCGTTCCGGGGATACGCAGTTGTATGGAAGCCTGAACGCGTGGATGGAGAAGAAGCCGTTGGCGGGCGTGGTGCTCGAGGCGGTGCGTCGGATCGATGGCAACACTCTCAACCCGGTAACTGCGCCGCAAGCGGGAATCACTTTCCGCACCCGGATGCTCCTGGCGGTGGTGACCTATTGCTATGCTTCTGGCATCTACGGCTCTGAGGATATCGAAGCGCTCATGCGCGAAGATGCCATGTTTCGCTTCCTGTGCGGCAACGAATTTCCAGGCTGGCGGGTCATTCAACGATTTCGTCGCTACAACCGCAGTGCCATCCAACGCTGTCTGGAGGAAGTTTTGCGCGGCGCCAGCCAGATAAAACTCTCCAAACGGAACGGGGCCTCGGACTCGCAGTCACGAGAACACGCCGCAGGCGATTGCGATCGGCAGAGCGCCTGGATCCAGGAACAGTTCGCCGAGGAGGCGGAAGGACGAATCGAGCGGGCCATGTGGATCGACAGCCTGGCGCTGGAGGACGGGACACCCTGGTAGATTTGCCACACCCGCCCGGAGCTTGAGGCTTTGGTGTGGTTTCTAAAGGAGGCCAACACCTGGCGGCTGCGCCGCAAGCCGCCAGGTTGATTTTATATTACCCGGGCGGAGACGGTAAGCCGATTGCAGCAGCAGCTTGCGCCCGTCTACCACTACACGATCTTCAAGGAATAACGACTGGACTATTTCTTCGGAATGAAGAATTTGTCCCAGTCCTTTGTCTCCAGAAAGGCTTCGATCCTTGCTGCTTTTATTTTCTCCCGCGTTCGATCTGCAGGTCGTTGGTATTTGTTGGCTTTCAGATTTTTTTGGAGGGTGTTCAGATCTTTCCGAAGCAAATTCTCGACAGCCTTGGTGCACCCATCTGTCCAGCCGGCTTTCAGGCTGGCCAGCAGTTGGTCATTTGTCATAGGGGGGAGTCGGGTTCCCAGAGCGGCGGCGCTGCCGAGCTTGTCTTTATGCTCCCAAACAGCCTTAGCTGCCTCTGTAGCCGCGCCATTAAGTGCCGTGGTAATGGAGTCCATGGCAAGCCTTAAGCCCTCCTGGATTGCATCGATCTGCTCTGTTGTCCGGGCATCGGCGTTTGCAGCCAATGCTTTTTTCTCCAGCAGTTCCAGGACATTCTCGATCAGGTGCGCGTCCGTCCATTTGGAAAAAGTTTCCTCAATGATGTGAATGCTGTCCGCGATTTCTTCGGTGCTTAGAACAGCCGAGCCCAGTTCTAGTTCTGTTTTGAGAAACTCGCAGGCGGCGTTCAGGTCGGCCGGCTTACTGGCGGCGGACTGGCTCAGCAACTTGAAATTGATAAAGGCAAAGTGCGGACGCAAGGTTTTGCTCCTCAGGGCAAGACGAAGAGCTTCGATGGCTTGTCCGGAAGAGTCGTCGGCGAGCGCCAAAACCAGCAAAAAGTCTGGGGTGTCCAAAACCGCGCGGGCAGCATCGCAGTGGTCCTGGTCTTCGACCGGGGCGATCAGAAGAGTGGCTTCCTTCTCGATCTGCACATCCGTTCGTCCCGGACGCCATAGCAGTTGGACTTTAACTTCGTATTTGCCCGTATGTGGGAACAACGGGTTGCCACCATCATCATGCAACAGGGTAATCGAGCCGGATTTTGTTTTGGTCGGCGATCCGCGACTCGGATCATGCAGCGACGTGGTCGAGTCGGCCTCTTTCTCGGGCTGCGCGAGTGGCTCTAATGCGGCGGCATCCATGTGATTGAGAAGCGCGGAAAAGCCGCGAACAGAGCTGTCCGGGCCAACGACGGTGACCGTGATGTAGCCTGATTTGAGGCTCAACTTGTTGGGCACGCTGATTGGCGGCCAGCCAGGAATGCAGCCCAACTCGAGCCTGAGACGCACCGGCGCACCCACCGGCACTTCATTCCAGCCTGGCAGAGTAGATATCGTGAAGCTGATACCTTTGAGGCCCTTTTCGAGAGCTTGCAGCGTGGGTTTATCATCGATGCCGTTTGCCGGAAAAACCGGCACCGTAGTGGCGGGGAGCCTTTGCGAATCGATGAGGGTGCCCGGACGGACAATGATGTCGGGCCAATGGCGCAGACGCTGTTGGTCCCCGAGCCAGAAAGAATATCGGGGGGTGTTTTCCGAAAACGTGCCCTTGGCGTCCAAGGCCAGTTGCTCGGTGGTATTCATAAAGCCGTTGTCGGCAGTGTTGTGCTCCAAGCTCATGGCGTGACCGATTTCATGGACTGCCACGCGAAAGTAGAGAAGCTTGTTGGCCTGCAATGTACCGTGGACGCTTCCCCATAAGGGTCTGCGAAACTCGTAGTCCCCGGCCAGTACTGCCACTTCACGAAAGTTTTGGTCTGGATCATCCTCAAGGCCGAAGTAGTAAGTGATTCCTCGCTCGACACGATCAATCTTATCCACGCACAGCAGGTAATAGCTCCAAACGGCATCCAAGTCACCGGATCGGCAGAGCGCGGGGAGTTGCTCCGCCAGCTCACCTTGCGTCCAGATTTGCTTTCGAGGCTGCGCCATTGTGTTTTCCAGGGGGACCGCTTCAACGCGCCAGTCGGCTTCCTTAAATACCTTCTCCCAATTATAATCGTCATCGCCCGATGGCCGATCTACGCCTGGCTGCATATCGATTTGGATTATCGCCCGACGAAGGTAATCGCTTACCCAAGCCATCGTCACGCGGCCGTTACGCTTGCCAGTCGTTTCAAAGACATCGCCTTCCAGATAATCAAATGGGTAGTCTGGCGGTGGGAAGGTCCATTTCATGTCGGCTCGAAAGTCCCCTTTGAAGTCCCATCGCTCCGTTTCACGGACGAAGGCGTGACTCTCCAGGATGAGAGAGAACCCAGTTTGGCTGACGGATCCATCCGGAATGTCTTTCAGGCACAAATAATACCGGTAATCCTTGCGCGGAAAGATGGGAATCCCGTTTGGCGGGCGCGATTCGTTCGCTCGCACTGAATCGACGTGGCGGGCGTAGAGGTCTCCGCTGGCTAATAGATACTCGCCGTCCTTTGCAACAGGATTCTTGTTCTGGTCAAGGTGTTGAACCCGGAGCGTCCCGTCGTAATGCAGAATGTCATCCTCCGTCAAATCGGGGATATAGCGGATACAATAACAACCTGGCCGCAGACGCTTGCCGGGATTTCGTATGCTGGGAAAACTTACATTGGGTAGTTGAGGCGGCGGTGGCATAAGATTCTCCTGTGGTGAACCGCGGGGCTAAGCAGAGAATTTCGCAATAGCATCATGGTTCCTGGTTGTTGGCTGACAGCTTTTCCTTGTTACACCAAGCGGAGTCGCACGCTTAGTGAAGCCAGTGAAGCGATTTCATGAACTTGAGTCAAGCGATTTATTTCTCTTGCAGTTATCGTCCTCCTTCAATAAATACGTGCCTTGTCCTTCACTTTCTTAAACAGAGGTGCTTAAACTATGAGACCAAATACCCAAAAAGAACGGACTTACAGCCCCAAATCCATGACCATTGTGGTCCAGCCAGGGCAAGAGGTTACGATCCTGGTGGCGGACAGTTCGGGAAAGATTCCGGGTCGCCCTGGACAATGGGTGGCAGGCTTCTCTCCAAGCGGTGATTCAGCCAGCGCCTCGCGGAGCTCGGATAGTGCGAGCCCCCAGCGGCCTTCGGACCGGGCCATGCGCCGATCCAAATGATAGCTGGTCGCCGCTGCGATCTGCCCCATACGAAAGGGCGGTTGTTTCGGCGAATAGAAGTCCACTGAGTTCGGATCCGGCAAACCGATGGCCGTGTCAAGTGGCGGCGCGTAACAACACCCAACTGGGTTCAACCAGCGACCGTCTATGAGAAAGCTGATTCTCAAACATTTTCTTTCCCCGGGTGATATTGTCATGCTGACGGCGGCCGTGCGCGACCTCCATGAATGTTATCCGAACCGTTTCCTGACGGATGTCCGCACCTCCTGCTCTCAGCTCTGGGAAAACAACTCTTACTTGACTCCACTCGACGAGAACGATCGCAAGGTTGAAGTAATCGAGTGCCATTATCCGCTGATTAACCAATCCAATCAGGCGCCCTATCATTGCCTGCACGGCTTCATCGAGTTCCTGAATGCTTACCTTAAGCTCCAAATCAAGCCGACGGCCTTCAAAGGCGACATCCATCTCTCGGACCTTGAGAAGTCCTGGTACTCTCAAGTACACGAACAGACAGGAGAGGACACACCGTTCTGGATTATCGTGGCCGGGGGCAAGTACGACGTCACGATCAAGTGGTGGAGCGCGGCGCGTTATCAGGAAGTGGTCGATCACTTTCGTGGTAAGATCCAGTTCGTTCAGGTCGGCGACCTGGAGCATTATCATCCCTCGCTCCGAGGAGTGATTGACCTGCGGGGCCAAACCGACCTGAGGCAACTGGTGCGATTGGTTTACCATGCGCAAGGTATCCTTTGTCCAGTAACCTGCCTGATGCATCTGGCCGCCGCGGTGAAAGTCAAGCCGGGCAATCCGTCACCTCGGCCTTGCGTCGTCGTGGCTGGCAGCCGCGAACCGTCGCACTGGGAGGCTTATCCGGGCCACCAATTCATTCATATGCTGGGCGCGTTGCCCTGCGGTGAGGGCGGCTGCTGGAAATCCCGCACGATACCGTTGGGTGACGGTGATGATCGAGACAAGCCGGAAAATCTGTGCGTCGATGTGGTCGGCGATTTGCCGCGGTGCATGGATATGATCACATCTGCCGAGGTCATTCGTCGCCTGGAAACGTATTTTGATGGTGCCGTGGCTCCATACCTGTCCTCGGCTCAATTCCAAGCCGCACAAAGAGCGGTCTCCGACTCCTTCCCGCAACCCATGGGGCAGGGCCGAACCTCCAGAACGGTTCGCATTCCCGCTGTTTTTGATCAGGTCCTTCCCAGAGTCGGCAAGTTCCGCAACGGCCAGGGCAAGGACCTGACTCTCGTTACTCTTCACGATCAGAAGATGGCAGCGGTGGCCAAAGTGACTTCGCGGCGGCTGCGGCAGTATGCGGAACACCACGGTTACAAGCTCGTTCAATACGATTCGTTGCTCGATCCATCGCGGCATCCTGCGTGGAACAAAATCCTGGCTGTGCGGCACGCGCTGCTTTCGCGCCAGAGCGAGTGGGTCATGTGGATCGATGCCGATGCCATCATCATGAATCTGCGGACGCATGCCACGGATCTGATTCCCGAGGATCGGGACATGGTTTTTGCCACCGACTTCAATGGACTGAACAGCGGCGTGTTTCTGGTACGGTATTGTGACTGGTCGCTGAAGTTTCTGGACACGGTTTATTTTCTCGGCGACGTGAATTATGATCCGGACGGTTTTGGGGCGAAGTGGGAACAGAACACGATCAAACATCTGTTGGAACATTTTGACGATTCCGCCGCTCACGTGGCCATGCTGCCTCAGGACCGCATGAACTCGTCTTGGGACAGTTTCAAAAAGGGAAACTTCCTCCTCCACCTGGGCGGCATCTCGAATGATGAACGACTTAAAACTCTGCGCCAGGCCCAACGGCTCGTCGTGACGTAACTCACCGGGCCAGGCGCGCTCCGCTGGTCGCTGGCCCCAAAAGGTGTTGTCAGCACTTCGGATAACCGGTACAAATGAATCCGAGCTGCCAGAGACGAAGGAGTTGGCCACCATGAGCAAAGAACCGCCAAACGAGAGAGCGCGAGGATCCCTCCACAACGCGTCGGCGCCCCTGATTCCCGATCACGAACTGCTGCGGTGCGTTGGTCGCGGCAGTTACGGGGAGGTGTGGCTGGCCAAAAACGTGATGGGCACCCACCGCGCGGTCAAGGTGGTCTATCGGAGAACTTTCGAGCACGAACGGCCTTACGAACGGGAGTTTCGCGGCATCCAGAAGTTCGAACCAGTCTCCCGCACGCACGACGG
>Ga0137323_1000555_pt1 | contig 10471 bp, 8 predicted proteins | sample EasRivERMZT423_2_FD_102285 | JGI IMG/M metagenome (GOLD analysis project Ga0137323, IMG submission 102285) | Soil microbial communities from meander-bound floodplain in the East River, Colorado, USA - East River MetaG ERMZT423_2 | ecosystem: Environmental > Terrestrial > Soil > Floodplain ... | reverse complement strand
CGCGAACGCCTCGTGCAGCTCGATCAGTCCCAGGTCCTTCCATTGAATCCCGGCGCGTTCGAGGGCCTTGGGGACCGCCCACACCGGCGCCTGCAGGAGCTGCCAGCCCGGATCGACCGCCGCCACCGCGTACGACCGGATGTAGGTGAGCGGCTCGTAACCGAGCGCCTGCGCGGCCTCAGCGCTCATCAGCAAGACCGCCGACGCGCCATCGGTGAGTGGCGAGGCATTGGCGGCGGTCACGCTGCCGTAGCGGCGGTCGTACACCGGCTTGAGCTTCGCCATCTGCTCGAGCGACGTATCGGCTCGGATGCCGTTGTCCTGCTGCACGATCGGCTCACCGGGCCGTGTCGAGAGCCAGGGCGCGATTTCGGCGCGGAGCCGGCCATCCGTCGTGCCTTGGGTCGCGAGCACGTGGCTGCGCAGCGCCCAGCGATCCTGCTCCTCGCGCGAGATGTGATTCTCCTTGGCCATCTTCTCTGCCGACTGGCCCATCGACTCACCGGTCGACGGTTCCGCGATCGCGGGCGCGACGGGAATCAGGTCTTTGGGGCGAATCTTGGCGAAGGTCCTGACGCGGGCGCCGAGCGACTTGGCCTTGCTCGCTTCGACCAGAATGTCGGCGAGCCGGCGGGATGCGAGAATCGGAATGTCCGACAGCGCTTCGGCGCCGCCCGCCATGATGACGGCCGCGTTGCCCAACGCGATTTGATCGTGTGCGGCGGTGACGGCTTGATTCGAGGAGGCGCAGGCTCGATTCAGGGAGTACGCGGGGATCTCTTTGGGGAATTGCGGCAGGAGGCTGACTTCGCGGCCGATGTTCGGCACCAGGGGAGACGGGACCACCTGTCCGAAAATGACTTCGTCGACTTCCTGCCCATCCAGATTGGCGCGTTCGAGCAGCTCGCGGGCGGCGTAGCGGGCGAGATCGACGGCGCGCACATCCTTCAACGAGGTGCCCGCTTTGCTGAACGGCGTTCGGACGCCGGCGATGACTGCCACGCGCCGTCCGTTGAGACCCGGCATTAGATTCCCCCTCCGATTTCCTCTCCCCCTTGCCTGGGGGTGAGGTCGAAACCTACCACCAGCCCCAAGTGGAGGGGAGTTGGAGCAGACGCGAGCCGCCGCCCTTCAGTCGCTGATCGATACGCCCGTGGACGTGCTCATCATCGGCGCAGGGATCACGGGCGCGGGGATCGCGCGGGATGCGGCCATGCGCGGCTTCCGCACCGCTCTGATCGACAAGGCGGACTTCGGCGCCGGCACGTCGTCCCATTCCTCGCGGCTGATTCATGGTGGCGTCCGCTATCTGGAGCAGTACGCGTTTCGACTGGTGTTCGAGTCCAGTCACGAGCGCCGCATCCTGCTGAAGATCGCGCCCCACCTCGTGCGGCCGCTCGCTTTTCTTTTTCCCGTGTATCGCGGCGGCCGCGTGCCCGGCTGGAAGCTGCGCGCCGGGATGTGGCTGTACGACTTGCTCGCCGCGTTCCGGAACGTGCGACGGCACCGTTGGCTGAGTGCCAAGAAGGTCCGGCGCGTCGAGCCGGGCTTGCGCGATCGCGGGCTCAAGGGCGCGGCGATGTACTACGACGCGCAGGTCGACGACGCCCGGCTCGTCATCGCCAACGTGCGCGCGGCCGCGCGCGCGGGTGCCCTGGTCGCCAATTACGTCGAGGCGACGGCGTTGCTCAAGCCGGACGGCCGGATCCGTGGGGTCACGATCCGCGACGTGCTCAGCGGCGAGACGGCGACCATTCGCGCCAACGTCGTGGTGAATGCCACGGGCCCCTGGTCCGACGCGCTACGCCGTCTCGACAATCCTGCCGCCAAACCGCTGCTGCGCCCCACCAAGGGCGCCCATGTGTTCGTGCCGCGGCGCCGGATGTCGAACGAACATGGGGTCACGCTGTTCTCGCAGCTCGACGGCCGAGTGATGTTCGTGCTGCCTTGGGGGGACCTGTCGTACATCGGCACGACCGATACCGACGCCGACATCTCACCCGACGCGTTGCGTGTGACATCCGCCGATGTCACGTACCTGCTCCGATCAGCAAACGCGGCCTTTCCGGACGCGCATCTCACCACGAACGACGTCATCTCGGGATGGGCCGGGCTGCGGCCGTTGCTGCACCAGGATAATGCGAGCCCGTCGCAAGTGTCCCGTGAGCACGCGATCGATGAAAGCGCGCAGGGGCTCGTCTCCATCGTGGGCGGGAAGCTCACCACGTATCGGGTGATGGCGCGGGACGTCGTCGATCGCGTCGCGAAGCGATTGCACGCGATCGATGGTCGGCCCGTCGCGCCGCACCCGCCGACGGATCGCGAGCCGTTACCGGGTGGCGAGTCCGCCGACCTCGAGGTGCTGGTCGAAGCGGCGCGCGCGCGCGGCGCTACTGAACCGACCGCGCGCCACCTGGTGGCGAGCTATGGCAGCGAGGCCGCGGCCGTGCTCAACCTGGTCGATCGCGAGCGCCCGCTGGGTCAGCAGATCCTCGCCGGGCGGCCGGAGATCTGGGCCGAAGTGACGTATGCGGTCGAGCGCGAGCTGGCGCTGCGGGTGCAGGACGTGTTGATCCGTCGCCTGCATTTGTTTTACGAAACGCGCGACCAGGCGCTGTCCAGCGCCGGCGCGGTCGCGAGCCGGATGAAAAAGCTCCTCGGCTGGGACGAGACCCGTGAGGCCGAGGAGCTCCGCGACTACGCGCACGTCGTCGAACGCGCCCGGATCAAGGTTTGACGCGCACGCGCGGCCGGATGCGAATGTTCGAGTCGTCGTCGTCGTCTTCGATCTGGCGCAGCGCCCACGTCGCGGCGCGCCGAACCGATCCCGCTTCGTCGCTCTGAGCGGCCACGAGCCCGTCGCGCGCGAGCGGGCTTTCGATCTCGCCCAGCGCCCACGCCGCGGTCGCGCGGACCTCGATGTCACTGTCCTTGAGCGCCGCGACCAGTGGATCGACCGCGCTCTCGCTTTCGATTTCTCCCAACGCCCAGGCGGCGAGGACGCGCACCTCGGGGTCGGAGTCGCGCAGGCCGACGGCCACGGGGCGAACCCCGCTCGCTTCTTCGATTTCGCCCAGCGCCCATAGTGCCGTCTTTCGCACGCCTACCACCGGATCGCGCACGAGCGGCTCGAGCGCCGCGACGCCTTGACTGCTTTCGATCTCACCCAGCGCCCAGGCCGCGGCCTGGCGCACGCGCGCCTCGCGGTCCTTCGTGGCCGTCGTGAGCAGCGGCACCGCGCTGGCGTCCTCGATTTCGCCGAGGGCCCATACCGCGGCGATGCGGACCTCAAGGACCGGATCGTTCACCGCCGCCGTGAGCGGGCGAACCCCGCGCGCGTCTTCGATCTCGCCGATCGCCCACGCGGCGGTGCGACGGACTTCGGGTGCGCGATCATTGAGGCCGCGCGTGAGCGCGTCGATGGCGACCCTGTCCTCGATCTCACCGAGCGCCCAGGCCGCGGTCATGCGAACCGCGGGCGTATCGTCATCGCTCAGCGCTTTGCTGAGCGGACTGATCGCGCGCGAGTCCTCCATTTCGCCGAGGCCCAAGGCGCCTGCCTCGCGCAGGTCGGCCCGTGTGTCGCGCAACAGGCTGATGAAGAGATCGTACTCACCCGATCCGCCGTGATTCCCGAGCACACGCACGGCGATCCCGCGCACGCAGCGATTCTCGTCGCGCACGAACGCACGAAACGCACGCAGCGCCCCCGGGTCGATGTCCGAGCTGCGCTCGTGCATCTCGACGTGAACGCCGCCACCGCCGCCTCCGGGCATCGGCATTGGAGTCGGCATGGGGCGCGGCATCGGCATCGCCGGGTCTGAGTTCCAACCGCCCCAGCCCCACCAGCCGCCATAGTTGGTCATGGCCTGACCGGCGAGCCGGCAGATGGTGGAATCGCTCGTCTTGAGCTGCGAGAGCACCCGCGTGACCGTAGCGGAGTCGAGGGTAGGGGTCTGCACGGTGACCAGCAAAGCCAAGAACGTTGCAAGCATGACCAATCCCGGGTAGAGGATACGTCCGTTTGGATATATGGAACGTCCCAAAGGTTGCCGCTTCGGGAAATGGCGGTATTTTCCCGCTCCGTGCGTCACAGTACCTGGCCCGTTTTCCTCTGTATCGTCGGTCTCCCCGCCTGCTCCCGGCCCGAAGCGCCCCGGCAAGCGATTGCCGCGGCGAGTACGGCCGACTCAAGCATTCCGGACGGCGCCTACGGCGACGCCGTGCGCCGCGGCCAGGCGATTCTGCTGGCGACGCGCGACAGCCTGCCGAGCCACGTGGGAAACCAGCTGCGCTGTACCAGTTGTCATCTCGACGCCGGGCGCCGGGAGATGGGCTCCTGGGTCGGCGTGTTCGCCCGGTATCCGCAGTACCGTCCACGCAGCGGCATCGTCGAAACGATCGAATACCGCGTCAATGACTGCTTGCGCCGCAGCATGAACGGCACCGCGCTGGATCCCGCCAGTGACGAGATGCGCGACATCGTGGCCTACTTCGCGTTTCTGTCGCGCGGCACCCAGGTTGGCCCGCCGGCCCGCGCACCGGGAGCGCGCCTCCAGAAGTGGGCATCGTTTTCGGCGGACACCGCGGCGGGCGCGCGCGTGTTCGGCGCGTCGTGCGCGAAGTGCCACGGCGGAAAGGGCGAAGGCACGCCGGTCGCGCCGCCGGTGTGGGGTCCGCAGTCGTACAACGTGGGCGCGGGGATGACGCGCGTCCGCGCCGCTGCCGAGTTCATCCGGCACAACATGCCGTTCGACGCACCCGGAACGCTCACCGACCAGCAGGCCTTTGACGTCGCCGCATACGTGAATGCGCAGCCGCGGCCCGACTACAAAGGCAAGGAAAACGACTGGCCGAACGGCGATCCACCACCCGATGTCGCTTATCCAACGCGGTCCGCCACACGCCGCGTCCCGTAGTTCACCACCCGAGGAGGTTTCCGATGTTCGAGTTCAATGACGTCACCACTCCCCGCCGCGGCTTTTTGGGCACACTTGCCGCCACCGCGGCCGCGGGTCTCGCCAGCCTGACCCCGCTGCGGCTCGAGGCGCAGCCGCGCCGCGGATCGACCGGCGTGGATGCGGCTTTCGAAACGTGGCTCAACCGGGTCACCGGGAAGCACAAAATGGTCTTCGACGCGCCCGAGGTGAACAGCGGCATGCCGGTGATCTGGCCGCGCGTCTGGCTCAACGGCAACAACGAGAATTACGGCACGAAGGACACAGACAATTCCGCGGTTGTGATCCTGCGCCACGCCTCGATTCCGCTCGGGATGCGGGACGACGTGTGGGCGAAGTACAAACTGGGTGAAGCATTCATGATCAAGGACGGTGACGCTTTTGCGACGAAGAACATCTTCGCCAAGGTGATGCCGCTGCCGCTGCCTGGGACGGGCGTCGAGGCATTGCTTGCGAGCGGCGTCATGTTCGGCGTGTGCAACGTCGCACTAACCGTGTATAGCGCGATGGTGGCACAGAAGGCCGGTCTGGATGCCGCCGCCGTGAAAGCCGACTGGGTCGCGGCACTGCTTCCGGGCATGCAGGTCGTCCCGTCGGGTGTGCTGGCAGTCGCGCGGACGCAGGAGAAGGGCTGCGCGTACTGCTTCGCGGGCTAATCCCGCAGCGCGGCAAGAGGCGGCGAAAGGCGGCGAGGGGGCGGTAAGACCCTCGCCGTCTTTCATTCGAGCGTCGAACGCTCGGGCGCGGCCTGTCGTGCGTACGTCAAGCCGCGCATCGTGCTGTAGGCGAAGATGAGCATGCCGGTAACACGAATCAGCTGGCCCACGAGTTGGTCGTGCTCGAGCAATCCCACCTCGCCGAGCAGGTAGGTCCAGTCATGCTCGCCCCCTCCCACCAGTGGGAGCTCCTGGGCCTGCGCGTCCTGCGCATACCTCGCGATGTTCCAGAGATTCTGCGCGACCCACCATGCGGCAACCGTCGCCGCGTGACGATCCTGTCGTCGCCAGAAATACCAGACGAAGGCAAGCGGGAAGAGCAGCTGCAGGAGCGTGCCGCCCAGCACACCGACAAACTCGCCGAACGGTCCGAAAACCAGATGACCGGTTTCATGGATCGCGAGATCGATGTTGTCGAGCAGGCCGTAGTGGTCCGGAGCGACGAGATAGTACAGGCCATACAAGCCGAGCGCCGCGGTGAGCAGCTGCCGGCCGCGCGCCTGGCGCTCTATTTCCAGCCCCGCAGGCTCCGCACGAAATCATGCAGAACCAGGAATTTCTCGTACAGGCGCACGCCTTTGCGCTTGCGGCCGAACTCGGCGAACAACTCCCGCAACCGTCCGCGCCGCATCACGTAAAACCGGAACGTCTCGGCGAAATCCTCCTGCGGATGCGTCGCGGCGTACGCGCTCACGTAATCGGTGAGGGTCGTGGCGATGCGGCGCCGCTCGAAGTCCACCCAGTGCTCGTCGGCCACGCGATACGCCTTCCGCACTTCGCCGAAGGCGCGGCGGAACCGGCCGGTCCGCGTCCACGACCAGTGATGGTAGAGGAAGGAGTGACCGAGCTCATGCAGGAGCAGGCCCGTGAGCATGTTCCACGAGATCTCATCCCGACGCCGCTTGCCCGTGACGTAGCGACGATCCAACTCGATGACCTTGGGTGCGCGCGGCGCGACGCCTGACACACCGGGCCGGAGCGCGACGCGGTAGTGCCAGTCGCGAATCCGGGAGACGATCAGCAACCGGCGCGCCCGCCGCAGCGCGCGCGGGATGAGATCGCGCCCGGTCGCATCCTCCCCGCACCACGGACAGGTGGCCATCCAGTCGTCCACACCGCGATCGCAGTGCGGGCACGAGTTCTGGAAGTGATCGTAGCGCCACGACTGCGCGCGCCCGCACCAGGGACAAAAGCGCATCGGGTACATCACGCCGCCGCCGCAGCCCCAGTCGCAGCGCGCGTGGAATTTGAATCCCTTCGGCGCCTTGAGCGGCTCGTCGCTCGAGTCCTTGTCCTGGATATCGCGGCCGCACCACGGACAGAACGACGAGGCATCCGACACCATCCAGCCGCAGTAGGCGCATTCCGCCCCGGTCTCGCGCTGGGTGTCTTTCCATTCGAGCCGGCGGCTGCAGCTCGGACAGTAGCTCCAGAACTGCTCCAGCTCGTTATGGCAGTGCGGACAGCGCAGCTCGGGGGTCGGCACCTCGCGACGGCTCATCGCGCCAGCGCCTCATCCACGATGCGTTGGATGAACGCGTTGTATTTGAGCCCCGATTTCTTGGCGGCCTCCGCCAGCTCGTGCTCGTCGGCAATGAACGGATTGGGATTCACCTCGAGCACGTACACCTCGTCGTCGTGCGCGAGGCGCACGTCCACGCGCCCGTAGTCCTGCAGCCACAGAGCGTGAAACGCGGTGCTGCAGATCTCCCCGATGCGGGTCGTGAGCTCCTCGGAGACGCCTTTGGCGAAGACGTTCTTGATCTGCTTTTTCTTGCGGTACTCCTCGTCCCACTTGGCCTTGTAGGTCGCGATGCGGTGCTCGCCGGTTTCGGGCTCGCCGAACGTCATCTCGGTCAGCGGCAGCACCTCGAGCTCGTCGTTGCCGATCAGGCCGACGTACACCTCGCGGCCTTCGACCAGCTCCTCGACGATCGCGGCCTGATGGTACTTGGCGTGGATGAACTCGATCCGCTGTTTCAGGCTCGCGTCGTCCTCGACGACGGACGCCTGCGCGATGCCGATCGACGCGTCCTCGAGCAGCGGCTTGACGATGAGCGGGAACCGCAGCTCGGACGGGCGCACCAGCTCGTCACCTTCGTGGAACTCGGCGAACGCCGGCACCCGGATGCCGTGGAAGGCGAGCACCTTCTTGGTGAGGGACTTGTTGCGCGCGACGAGCAGCGCGGTGGGCGAGGAGCCGGTGTAGCGATAGCCGTACATGTCCAGCAGCGCCGCGATCGCGTATTCGTGGCGCGCGTTCTTGCGAAAGCCCTCGCAGCCGTTGAACACGAGCTTGGGCTGGAACGCCGCCAGCTTCGCGAGCAGCGGCGCGACGTCATCGCCGATGCCGATCATCAGGACGTCGTGCCCGCCGGCCATGAGCGCCCGCGCCACGTCGTACTCCGCCTCTTCGACCTTCTCCTCGACTTCGCGCTTGAAGGCCTCGTCTTCCCATTCCGGATGGGGCGAATCGAAGATCACGGCGATCTTCACGTCGTGCCTCCCACCCGGGCCATGTCGCGCGACACCGTTCGCAGAGCGACCAATATCACCAGGCCGCCCAGCAGGCCGACTGCCGGCAGCGTCAGCATCGCGGTCCTGAGGTCCCCGAGTCGGTCCGACAGATAGCCGATGAGCGGCGGCGCCAGCGCGTCGCCCGCGAGATGCGAGAACAGCACGAACGCACCGAGCACTGATGCCTGCACGGTGGGCGGCACGACGTCGAGGATCACGGCGACCAAGGGCCCATTGTACCAGGTGTACAGAAAATACGTCGCCATGATGAGCGGCCCGAACCAGCGGAGGTCTTCGACGAGCAGCAACGCCGCGCACACGGGAGCACCGAGCACGAACCCCGCTCCCGACGCCAGCACGCGGCCGCCGCGAGTCCGCTGCTGGAATCGGTCCGCCAGCCTGCCGCCCACGAGCGCCCCCGACACGCCGCCGGCCAGCGCCCAGGCGCCGAACTCCGCACCGACCCGCGCGATGGACAGCCCATGCATCCGCTGCATGAATGCCGCCGCCCACGCGACGAGCCCATTGGAAGCGAACGTCACCATCGCGCCACCGAGAAATACCCAGATCAGCGTCGGGGTGCCCAGCACCAGCGCCCCGGCGTCCTGGAAGTCGTCGAACGCGCCGGCCGCGACTGCGCCGGCTTCCGTTGTGCGGCGCACGGCCAGCGGCACGAGCCGCCAGACCGTCCACGCGATGCCGATGCTCACGCCGATGCTGAACATGGCCGTGGTGACCTGCGACGGAATCCCCTCGAACAGCGCCAGCACACCCGCAATCAGCGCACCGATCCCGGCGCAGATCGCGAGCGGCATGACGTAGTGCGTCACGCCGTGCATGCCCTGTTGCCACCAGCGCCGCAGCGTCTCGACGATGGCCGGCGGCGGGCGGCGGTCCAGCTCGCGCAGCCGCGATGCGAGGAAGGCGAGGACGAGTCCCGGGAATCCCATCCAGATGAATGCCCAGCGCCATCCGTAGCGCTCCGCAATGATGCCGCCGAGCCAGATCCCGAGCACGCCACCGAGCGCCATGCCCACCGAGTAGATGCCGATCGCGAACGCGCGCCGCCGGCCCTTGTAGTACTGGGCGATGATCGCCTGCGACGCCGGGCCGTAGCCCGCTTCGCCGAATCCGACGAGCGCGCGGCAGGTGAAGAGCTGCCAGAAGTGCCCGACGAATCCGCCGGCAGCGGTCGCCGCGCTCCACACGGTGACCCCCCACGTGATGACGGCGCGCCGGGAACGGAGATCGCCGATCACACCGAGCGGCAGCGCGGCGAGCGACAACACGATGATGTACGCGGAGCCGAGCCATCCGAGCTGCGTGTCGGTGAGGTTCAGCTCGCGCTTGACCGGCTCGAACACCGCGTAGACGACGTTGCGGTCGAGGTAATTGAGCAGGTTGACGAGCGTCAGCAGGGCCAGGACGTATGCGGCGTACGCCCTGGTGGGAGTGCCGGACTTCCCGGTGTCAGGTCGCGCGGCCGCCAGTTGCCGCCTCGGCGCGCGCGTCGCGATCCTCTTTTGCCTCGAGATAGGAATCGGTGAGCTCGCGCATCATGTCCTCGCGCCGGTCGTACAGGCGCTTCAGGGTGCGGGGCTTGCGCCGGGCCAGCGCGTACGCGGCCAGAATGGGAAACGCGACGGTGTTGTCGAGATACGCCACGACGGTGCCGGGCAGCTTGTCCGGATCCACCTTGCCCCAGCTCACCGCCTCCGCCGGCGTCGCTCCCGAGAGGCCGCCCGTGTCGGGACGGGCATCGGTCAGCTGGAGGTAGTAGTCGTGGCCCTTCTCGCTGATGCCGAGCACTTCCTGAATCTGCGGCTCGGTTTGCAGCACGAAGTTCTTGGGGCTGCCGCCGCCGATGATCAGCACGCCGCTCTTGCCGCCGCGCACCTTGGCCGAGAACACAATCGACGAGGTCTCGTTCACGTCGGCGCTCACGTCGAAGCGCAGCTTGCTTCCCGAGAGGGCCTGCTCGGCGACGTTCATCCCGATCGACGAATCCCCGGGCGACGACGTGTAGATCGGCACGGCGGCGGCATGCGCCGCGCCGAGCACCGATTTCCGCGTCAGCCCGAGCGCCTTCTCACGTTCCAGCACGTAGCCGCCCAGCAGGTAGTGGTATTCGGCGGTGCTCATGGGCCGCTGAAACTCGGGCCGGGCCGAGACGTCGCGGACGAAGCGGTCCGTCGACAGCAGGACGTCGTAATCGAAGAAGATGTCGTAGATCCGCACGACGCCCTCTTCACGCAACACCACGTCGTCGGCGAACGGCGT
>Ga0137323_1000552_pt1 | contig 10476 bp, 8 predicted proteins | sample EasRivERMZT423_2_FD_102285 | JGI IMG/M metagenome (GOLD analysis project Ga0137323, IMG submission 102285) | Soil microbial communities from meander-bound floodplain in the East River, Colorado, USA - East River MetaG ERMZT423_2 | ecosystem: Environmental > Terrestrial > Soil > Floodplain ... | reverse complement strand
TGTCGATCACGACGCGCATCGCGGCGAACATGCGATCGAAGTCGAGCTGCCCTTTCTTCAGATGTTGCGCGCCGACGTGCGTATCGTCCCGCTCGTCATCGCGTGGGACCAATGGCAACCGGCGCGGCTCTTGGGCGAGATGCTCGCGCGGCTGGTCCAGGCCGCGGGCGAGCCGGTCCTGCTGCTCGCGTCGAGCGACCTGAACCATTACGAACCGGCGGCCGTCTCGGAGCGCAAGGATCACACGGCGCTCGCAGCAGTCGGCGCGCTCGACGGTGAGGAGCTGTTGGCGCGGTGCAAGCGCGAGCGGATTTCGATGTGCGGCCGCGGGCCGGCTGCGATCGTGCTGGCCGCGGCCAGGGCCTTGGGCGCGAACCGGGCCGAGGTGGTAGACTACCGCCACTCCGGGTGGATCTCTGGCGATAACGAGCGCGTGGTGGGCTACGCGGGGGTGGTGATTTCGTGAATCCGATTCCGGTGCTGGCGGCGAGCGAAGCAGCGGCGTGGGATGCGGCGGCCCGCACACAGTACCGGATTCCGAGCCGGGTCCTGATGGAAACGGCGGGTCGCGCGATCGTGCAGGTGCTCGTTGCGGAGCTGCCGGCCGCCACGACTGGCGGGGTTCTGATCGCCGCCGGCGCCGGCAACAACGGCGGTGACGGATGGGTGATCGCGCGCGCGCTGCACGCGGTCGGGATTCCGGTGTGGGTGGCCTCGGTCGATCCGAAGACCGACGATGCCATCGACAATCGCGCGCTGGCGCGGCTCGACGGCGTCCGCGAGCTGGGACGCGAGGAGACGTGGCCGCAGGCCGCGGTCGCGGTCGATGCGCTGCTCGGCACGGGCGCGGCCGGACCCGCGAAAGGCGATGTGCTCGCCCTGGCGCAGCGACTGGCCGACTATGGCGCGCCGATCCTGGCCGTGGATGGTCCGACGGGGCTCGACCTGACGAGCGGCGAGGCGCACGGGCCGGTGCGCGCGCAGCTCACTGTGACATTCGGCGGCCCGCGCCGGGGTCACCTGCTCGCGCGCGAATGGTGCGGCAAGGTCGTCGTCGTCGACATCGGGTTTCCATCCCCCGATGCAGCGTGGCCGGTGCTCGTGACCGACGCGTGGGCGGCTGAGCGGCTGCCGCGCCTCGCGCCGCAGATGCACAAGGGCGATCGCGGACGCGTGTGTGTGATCGGCGGGGCGAACGGAATGAGCGGCGCGGCGCTGCATGCCGCCCGTGCCGCCCTTGCCGCCGGCGCGGGTCTCGTGAAACTCGTCGCCGCGCGCGAGACGATCGCCGCCGCGCAGGCGAGCCTCCCCGACCTCCTCACCGTCGAAACGGCGTTCGGTGAATCGATCGAGCCCCAGGTGGCGGAGGCCGCGGAATGGGCGGACGCCGTCGTCCTGGGCCCGGGCCTGGGTCGTGAGACCGCCCGCGAGGGATTCGTCGCCGACGTGCTGGCACGCAGACCGGTGCCAACCGTCATCGATGCCGACGCGCTCCATTACTTCAAGGGCGGCGGCAATCGCCCGGTGGTGTGCACGCCCCACATGGGGGAGTTTCGCGTGTTGGCGGGTGACGCGCTCGCCGACGAAGCAGCGAACGACCGCTGGTCCGCCGCGGCGCGCGCGGCCGCCAAGCTCAAATGCACGGTATTGCTGAAGGGCGTCCCGACCGTGATCGCCGATCTGCGCGGTCCCGAGCAGGTCGTGGCGAGCGGCAATCCGGGTCTCGCCACGGGCGGAAGCGGCGACCTGCTCGCCGGCTTCATCGGCGCCTTCCTGGCGCGGGGCACGGCCGCCGCGGAAGCCGCGGCACTGGGCGCGCACGCGCTCGGGCGCGCGGCGGAGCAGGGTGCCCGGCAGTGGACGGCCCGGAGCTTGCGACCCGCCGACGTGCTGGCCGCGCTCCCCGACGTGTGGCGCGCCTGGCAGTCCGTGAAGCCGCGTCGGCCTCCAATCCTCGTGGATCTTGACGCCCCAGACCTGTTGTAAGGCTGCAGCACTGGCGGTGGTGTTGGTCGCGTGCTCATCGTCCGCGCGCCCCGGCAGCGTCCAACCAGCCCGGATCCTTGGTCCCGACAACCGCGTGGTGATTTCCGATTTCTCCGAAGTCCAGGCGGTCGCCGCGTCGTCGTGGTTCGTGTATGCGGCTACTCCGCACGGCCTCCTGCTCTACGATCGTGTCGCACGCCGCTTCCGCATTCCGGTGACGGCGATCGACGGCTATCCGTCGTCGCGGGTGCGGCGCGCAATTGCCGACCCGTCGGCGAACGCGGTCTGGCTCGACCTCGGCCCGGGTCTTGGTTACGTCCGCTACGACGTCGATGGACGCACGTGGACGCCCGGCGCCCTAGCTTCCAACGAGGCCAACCAGACACTGACGGTCGAGGCGGCGCTGGCGAGCGCCCCACGAGTGGATGCGATGCAGGCGGTGATTCTGACCGACCGGCGCTTGCGCACGCACCAATTCACGGCGGCGGCCGCGACGCCAGACCGGCCGGAGATCTTCTTCGGCACGAGCGGTTTGGGACTCGTTCGTGTGGATAAGCAGACAGGAGAATGGGAAGTGCTCACCTACGGACTGCTCGCCCCTGGTGTGGGTGCGGTGGCGCCCGCCCCGGGCGGCGTTTGGGCGGCGACCAGCGCAGCCACCGGACGCGCGCAGCGTCGCGGTCTGAGCTGGGTCGCGAGCGACGTATCCACGACGCACACGATTGAAGGTGGGCGCACCGCGCTGGGATTCTCCTTTCTATACGCTCGACACCTGCTCGTAGACGGTGATCAGCTCTGGCTCGCGAGCGAGCAAGGGGTGTTGCGCGTCGATTCCACCGGCTTCACATCGCGGCTCTGGGATCTCCCCGACGCGACGTGCCTGGCGCGCTCCTCGCGGAGCAGGGGTGGGGGAGGGGTCGGGGGGGGGGGCGTTTGGGTCGGCACTACGCGCGGCCTTTCATTAATAACGGCTGATGACCGCGTTCACGACATCAGGTCGGGCGGCATCGCGATCACGAGCCTGCTCGCCGCGGGCGACACGCTGTGGGTTGGGACGAGCGAGGGGCTCGCGCACGTATTGCCGGGAGCGACTGACATGACGACGCCTCCTGAGTTGGCCGAGCGCCCGGGTGCGCGCGTGACTGTGTATGCGATTGGACATGTTCAGGATACGATCGTGATAGCGACCGCGAACGAGCTGCTCTGGCGTGACCCCGCGACGCGCGCGTGGACGGGGCTGCCGCTCTCGCCCGCGCTGGGCCTGCCGACCGCGCTCGCGACCGGTTCGGACGGCGAGCTCTGGATCGGTGGCACGCGCGGTTTGGCGCAAGCCGGGATCCGGAGCGGTTTGATGCACGTGCACGCGCTGCCGTTCGAGGTACCCGCTCCCGTGCGCGATCTCGCGGCCGATCGTGACTATCTCTGGGCCGCCACCGACAGCGGGTTGGTGCGCATCCAATGAATCTCGGGCCCGGCAAGGAATTCGATCGCATCCGCGCGATCTTCAGCCGGCTGACCCAGCTCCTCCCGGAGAACGCGCCGTTGGGGGACGACTGCGCCCTGATTGCGGCCGGCGGCACGACCCTGGCGCTCAGCATCGACGCCTCGCTCGAGGACGTCCATTTCCGCACCGACTGGCTCGACTTCAAGGAGATCGGGTTTCGAGCCGCGGGCGCCGCGTTGTCGGATCTGGCGGCGGAAGGTGCCACTCCTCTGGGCGTGCTCGTGTCTCTTGGCGTGCCGCCGCTCAGCGGGACGAAGAGCGATCCCGCGGTCGAGATCATGGAAGGGGTCGCGGCGATGTGCGGGACTCTGGGTGCGCAGGTCCTGGGTGGTGACATGACGCGCTCGGCGAAATACATGGTGGACGTCTGCGTCATCGGGAGGGCGGAGCATCCCGTGCGCCGATCCGGCGCGCGCGAGGGCGACGCCGTGTGGGTGACGGGCTATCTTGGGGGAGCCGCCCTCGCACTCGAGAAGCTGCGGAAGGGCGAGCGCATGTCGAAGCCGCTGCGCAATCGGTACGCGTGCCCCGAGCCGCGCATCGAAGCGGGCCGCTGGCTCGCCTCGCATGGCGCGACGGCGATGATCGACATCTCGGACGGACTGGGAGCGGACACGCAGCATCTCGCGGCCGCGTCCGCAGTGAGCATCGAGATCAATCTGGAGCAGATCCCCTGCTGGGAGGACGTCCAGGCGATGGCTGCGGTCTCGAGTGGTGAGGAATTCGAGCTGCTGGTGACGATGCCGCCGACGTTTGGTGATGCGAGCGCGTCGTCGTTCCGCGGGGAAACCGGCGTCGCGCTCAGCCGCATCGGGACGTGCCTGCGCGCCGCGGGTGGGCGGCGCGGCGGCGTGCGCCTGCTCGATCACAACAAACCGGTGCTGCTGCCCGCGGGGTTCGATCACTTCGCGTGATCCGCACCCTCTGGTATTACGTCGTCCTCCTCATCTCGACCATTGTGCACGCGGGTGGTACGTTCGCCGCCGGGCTGCTCCGCATTCCCAACCGGCGCGGCGGCGTGTACGACTGGGGTAGCGTCGATTGGTCGCGCGATATGCTGAAAGCGGCAGGGACCCCCGTCATCGCCGAGGGGCTCGAGCTGATCCCACGCGATCAGCCCGTGATCTACGTCTCCAACCATTCCTCGATGTTCGATATCTGGGCGCTCTCGGCCACGCTCCCGGGCTCCGTGCGGTTTGTCGCCAAGAAGGAGCTGTTCCGGATTCCGCTGCTCGGTGGGGCGATGCGGGCCGCCGGGCACATCCCCATCGATCGGGCCGCCCGCAAGAAAGCGTTCGAAGCGTACGATGACGTGGCCCGCATGATCCGGGGCGGCATCTCGTCCCCCGTGGTCTTTCCCGAGGGGACGCGGAGCCGCACCGGTGAGCTGCTGCCGTTCAAGAATGCTCCGTTTGGTCTGGCGATCGCCGCGCAGGTGCCCGTGGTCCCCGTGTACGTGCATCACACCTTCGAGATCCTCCCCAAAGGTGCATGGCGGCTGCGTCCTCGACCCATCAAGCTTCTCGTCGGACCGCCAATTGAGACCAAGGGATTGGAGCCAGCCGATCGAGAGCGCCTCCGCGATGTTGTCCGCGCGGCGCTGGTTGCCCTACAGTCGAAGGTTCGGTAGGGTTGGACCACACATGAGCACGGTCATCTCGGTTCACGCGCGCGAAATCCTGGATAGTCGGGGCAATCCCACCGTCGAAACGGACGTCACCCTCGCGAGCGGCGCGGTCGGCACGGCGGCCGTGCCCAGCGGCGCTTCCACCGGCGAGCACGAAGCCGTCGAGCTGCGCGACGGCGACCCCAAGCGCTTCGGTGGCAAGGGCGTGCTCGAAGCCGTCAAGAACGTCAACGAGATCATCGGCCCGCGGCTCGAAGGATTGTCCGCCGAGGATCAGATCACGATCGACTACGCGATGCTCGATCTCGACGGGACCCCCAATAAAGGACACCTCGGCGCCAACGCGATGCTCTCGGTCTCGCTCGCCGTCGCGCGCGCGGCGGCGCAGGACGCCGGGCTGCCGCTGTATCGCTATCTGGGCGGCCCGGTCGCGCACGTGCTGCCGGTGCCGATGATGAACATTCTGAACGGTGGCGCGCACGCGGCGAATACGGTGGACAGTCAGGAATTCATGGTGGTGCCGATCGGCGCCGAAACGTTCGCCGAGGGGCTACGCACGGGTGTAGAGGTATTCCACGCGCTCAAGAAGGTGCTGTCCAAGCGGGGGCTCTCGACCGCCGTGGGCGACGAAGGCGGCTTTGCGCCGGATCTGCCCAACGACGAAGCGGCGCTCGAAGCGATCATGGCCGCGATCGAGGCGGCGGGGTTCGAGGCCGGGAAGGACGTGGCGATCGCGCTCGACGTGGCCGCGTCCGAGCTGTACGAGAACGGCAGCTACACGTTCAAGAAGAGCAAAGGCGGCACCAAGAGCGCCGAGGAGATGATCGCGCTCTACAAGGGCTGGATCGACCGCTACCCGATCGTGTCGATCGAGGACGGGTTGGCGGAAGACGACTGGGCGGGATGGGCCAAGCTGACGGAAGCGCTGCAGGAGCGCGTGCAGCTCGTGGGCGATGACCTGTTCTGCACCAACGCCGAGCGGCTCGCGCGCGGGATCGAGGAGAGTGTGGCGAACGCCATCCTCATCAAGGTCAACCAGATCGGCACGCTCACCGAGACGCTGCAGTGCATCGAGCTGGCGCGCAGCAACGGCTACGGCTCCGTCATCTCGCATCGCTCGGGCGAGACCGAGGACACGTTCATCGCCGACCTCGCGGTGGCGACAGGGGTGGGCCAGATCAAGACCGGCAGCGCGTCGCGCAGCGAGCGCGTGGCCAAATACAATCAGCTGCTGCGCATCGCCGAAGAGCTGGGCGACGTGGCGCACTATCCCGGCCGCCATCTGTACGGGTTGTGACCCGCACGCGCGTGGCCGGCCTCGGCGGCGGGATCGCGCTGCTCGCGCTCGCGGTGTGGGGCGGCGAGTACGGCACCGCCGACTGGATCACGATCCGGCGCCAGCTCGCCGATGAGCGCGCGCACGTGGCGGCGCTGCGCGTCGAGCTAGACTCGCTCGCCAAACTCGCCACCGATCTCGAGACCAATCCCGCGGCCCAGGAACGCGTCGCGCGTGAGCAATTCGGCATGATCCGGGACGGCGAAGTGCTCTACCGTGTAGTCCCCAAGTAGCAGGAGGACGCATGAAACGCTGGTTCGTCAGTATGGCAGCGCTCGGGTTGGCCTGTGGGAGTGACAGCAGCGGTCCCAGCGCGGCGTCGGTGACCGGCATCGCGGGCGACAACCAAACCGCGGCTCGCGGAGCCAGCCTGCCGGCGCCGCTCAGCTTTACCGCCCTGGGATCTGATGGATTGCCGATCGAAGGCGTCTCCGTGACGTGGAGCGCGACGCCGACCGGCGCCGCCGCGTTTGCTCCGAACACGGGCACGACCGACGGCAATGGCATCGCATCGACGAACGTGGTGCTGGGCTCAACGATCGGCACGATCACGATGCAGGCGACGCTGGCGGGCGTCTCTCCGGTCACGTTTCACGCCACGGTGCTCGATCCGTGCGACATCTTCACGCCGTACACGCTCGGCCAGAATACGGCGGGCTCCCTGTCGACGACCGACTGCCTGCAGGTCCAGTGGTACTACGATTACTACCAGCTCGATCTTGCCCCAGGGCAGCAAAACATTCGGCTTAAAATGAGAGGAGCGGGGGCCTTCCAGGACACGTTCCTCGATCTGTACACGGCCGGAAGGCAGATCGTGGCGTTCGATGACGACTCGGTACTCGGCCTTTTCCCGAACTCGCAGCTCGACATCGTGCTGCCAGGCGATACGTCCTTCCTCATCGGCGCGAACTCATTCGATGCATTCGCCACGGGTGCCTACACGTTGTCGAGCGAGACGCGGCCGGTCGCGATGAACGGATGCCGGCAGGTGTGGGTGGTGCGTGGCGTCACCGTATCGGACTCGATCACAACCACCGACTGCCCCGACTCGTCCGCGACGACGAAGTACTACGATGTCGCCCGCATCGTCGTATTCAGCCCCACCGTGTTGACCGTGAGCATGAGATCCACGACGCTCAATCCGTCGCTGGGTTTGTATCAATTGAATCCCCAGTCGTACGCGCGCACACAGGTGGCCGTTAACGACGACAGCGCTGCGGGGGTGAACACCGCGTTCATCCAGTATTCGGTGGCCACGAACAACTTCTACGACATCATCATTGGGACGAGCGCGGGCGGTGAAACAGGCGCGTACACGTTCGCGGTGTCGTCATCCACGACGTTTAGTCCCCACGTGGCAGGATCGGCGCCGAGAGCCGGCGGACGGGGGCAGGGGAGCTGGTGGCGCGACGTCACGATTCCCAAGCGCTCCAGGCGGTAGCGCTCTTCGTTACACTCGCCGGCGTTTGCGTTGGGCAGAGTCCGCCGGCGAGGCCATGTGATCCGCAGACGCCCCTCGGGCCGAGCCACGATCTGTATTGCATCGACCTGATCGCGGCCCCCGGGGCACGGGGAGCGTCTGGCCAGGTCGAGTTGAGCCATCCCGCAGGTCCATTCACCGTCGGCGTCACGCCCGACGGTCACGCGCGCTACACCCTGATCGGAACGGTGGCCGGCCTCGAGCCCGGCCCCACGTATGTGGCGTGGGTCATGACGCCGCAGATGGACACGATCATCAAGCTCGGTGCCGTGACGCGCGGCAGCTTCATGGGTCGCGACATCGCGCTCAACAAGTTTGTGGTCCTCGTGACCGCCGAACGGAACGCGCGCGCCCGGACTCCGAGCGACCGGCTCGTGCTGCGTGGGCAATCGCCGAGCACGCGGCTGTTTCCTCCCGATCAACTCACGTTCGCCGCCGGTGGCAGCGCGACGATCGTGCCTCATGAGCATGACGGCCACGGCGAGTGGCCGATGGTCCCGATGCCGGCCAACCTCACCATGCTGCCCGCCGAGATGGCCCTGCGTCCCGGTGTGCCGCCGTATCGCATGCCCTCCGGCGACTCGCTCCCGGTGGCGCGCGCTAGTGAACGCACGCTCGTGCGCACCGGTGACACGCTCCGCCTGGAGGCCGGTGTCGTACGCGGAGGCTATGCGTTCAACGGCCAGCAGCCGGGGCCGTTCATCGAGGTCGAGCGTGGCGCGGAGATCGTGGTGGCGTTTGCGAGTCACCTTCCGGACTCCACGGCGATTCATTGGCATGGCATTCGGCTGGATAACCATTCGGACGGCGTGCCCGGTCTCACCCAGCCGGCAATTCCCCCGGGCGGCACCTTCACGTATCGGATTCGGTTTCCCGATGCCGGGATCTACTGGTATCACGCCCATGTGCGCGAGGACATCCAGCAGGACCTCGGCCTGTACGGCAGCATCCTGGTGCGGTCGGCCGACAGCGCCGCGAGTCCCGCGAACCGGGAGGAATTCCTGCTGCTCGACGACGTGCTCGTGGGGGACGCAGGGCCGATTCCGCCCGGCCGCGAATCGCCGACGCACGCGCTCATGGGACGGTTCGGGAATGTCTTTCTGGTAAACGGGCGGCGCGACTACGCGCTGCAGGCCCGCCGCGGCGAGGTGGTGCGGTTTTATCTCACCAACGCGGCGAACGCGCGCACCATGAACCTCTCGTTCTCGGGTGCGGCAATGCACCTGGTCGGAGCGGATGCGGGACCCTTCGCCGCGGAGCGGCCGGTGGAGAGCGTCGTGATCGCTCCGGCCGAGCGTTACGTGGTACAGGTGACGTTCGATCGCCCCGGACGTTTCGCGCTCGTCAACCAGGTTCAAGGACTCGACCATCTGTTCGGCCGGTTCTTTCCGGAGGTCGATACGCTCGGCATCGTAACCGTCTCCCGGGAACGTGCGCGGCCCCTCGCCGCCGCTTCACCTCGCCGCCCCCCCCCTTCGCCGCCGCTTCACCTCGCCGCCCTGGACTCGGTGGCAAGCCGTCCGCCCGACAAGACACTGATCCTCTCCCTGCGCACCCAAGACCTCCCCTTCGTAACCGAGCGCCTGATGCAGCTCGACTCGATCTTCTTTCAGCCGGTCGAATGGAGCGGCTCGATGCCCATGATGAATTGGGCAGCGACGGGTGAGCAGGTGCGCTGGATTCTGCGCGATCCGGAGACTGGGCGCGAGAACATGGACATCGATTGGGAGTTCGCACGCGGCTCCAGCGTGAAAGTCCGCCTCGTGAACGAGCGCCGCGCGTTTCACGGGATGCAACACCCGATTCATCTGCACGGCCAGCGCTTCCTAGTTCTGGCTGTGAACGGTGTCCCGCTGCGCGATGTCGCGTGGAAGGACACGGTTCTGGTGCCCGCCGGGTCCACGGTGGATATTCTGTTCGACACGTCCAACCCCGGTCACTGGATGCTGCACTGTCACATCGCCGAGCATCTCTCGGCCGGGATGATGATGCACCTGACCGTCGACTAGGAGAGGGTTCGCCATGTACGCGTTGACTCTACTGCTCGCGCTCGCCGCGCAGCGCCCCGATTCGCTTTCCGCCAACGTCCGCGAGTACGTCACCGTGGACACGTCGCTGCTCGCGTTGACGCACGTACTGCTGATCGACGGGACGGGCGCCGCGCCGAAGCCGCACCAAACGGTGGTGATTCGGGCCGGCAAGATCGCAGCGGTCGGGCCCGTCGGGACCGTGCAGATCCCGGCCGGCGCGAAGGTCATGGACCTGAACGGCTCGACGCTGATCCCCGGGTTGATCGGCATGCACGACCACCTGTTCTATACCGCCGCCGGTGGCCGCGCGGTGCAGATGGGGTACACGGGACCGCGACTGTACCTGGGCTCGGGTGTCACGACGATTCGCACGACCGGGAGCCGGTCGCCGTACGCGGAAATCAACCTCAAGGACGCGATCGACCACGGCTTTGTGCCGGGGCCGCGCATTCACATCACCGCGCCCTACATCACGGGCGCGCAGGGCGGTGGCGCGATGGCGATCGTCGCGAC
>Ga0137323_1000550_pt1 | contig 10479 bp, 10 predicted proteins | sample EasRivERMZT423_2_FD_102285 | JGI IMG/M metagenome (GOLD analysis project Ga0137323, IMG submission 102285) | Soil microbial communities from meander-bound floodplain in the East River, Colorado, USA - East River MetaG ERMZT423_2 | ecosystem: Environmental > Terrestrial > Soil > Floodplain ... | reverse complement strand
CGAGAACTTCTTGATCAGGTCCTGGTCGGCCTTCGGCAGCTTGTCCCAGCTCGCCTTCGAGTAGACGAAGATCTCGGGAATGATCAGGTGGCCGGTGAGGCTGTAGACCTTGCCATTGGGCGTCTGGTAGTGGTTCTGCGCGAACAGCGTCGGCTCGTTGTTCTCCGCGCCGTCGACCACGCCGGTCTGCAGCGCCTGGTGCAGCTCGTTGAAGCCCATGGCGATGCCGTTGCCGCCCATGGCGTTCATCGTCTCGACGAAGATCGGGTTGCCCATCATGCGGATCTTCATGCCCTTGAGATCCGCGGGCTTGGTCACCGGCTTGTCGGAGTAGACGTTGCGCGTGCCGGCGTCCATCCAGCCCAGCGCCACCAGGCGCGCCGAGCTGTTGGTGAGCTTGGTGAGCATCTCCTGGCCGATCTTCCCGTCGATCACCTTGCGCATGTGCGCTTCGTCGCGGAACACGAACGGCATGTTGAACACGTTCAGCTCGTCCACGATCGGGTCCATGGGACCGACCGAGATGCGCGCGATCTGCAGCGCGCCGACCTGCGCCTGCTCGATCATCTCCTTCTCGCCGCCGAGCTGCATCGACGGGAACATCTGGAGAGCGTAGCGGCCCTTGGTCGCCTTCTCGAGCTTCGCGCCCATGCGCACGATCGCCTCGACCGTCGGATAGCCGAGCGGGTGGACGTCGGTGGCCTTGATGACCTGCTTCTGCTGCGCCGCAGCCGGGAGCGGCAGCGCGAATGCGGCAGCCGCCACGGCGGCGCCGATGAAATGACGGCGATTGAGGGAAAACACTGAATCCTCCTCTGATAAGATTCGTCAGTCATCATACAACTGTGCGGGACGTCGTCAAGATGCGCATCCGCCCCGTCGCCGCCGCGCGCAAGCTGTCGCGCCGGCTGTTCGAGCAGCTCGCCGAGGAAATCAAGAGCGGGCGCTTCGCGCCCGGGGAGCGGCTGCCGACCGAGCAGGCGCTGACGCGCGCCGCCCGCGTGAGCCGCACCGTGGTGCGCGAGGCGGTCGCGGCGCTGCGCGCCGAGGGGCTGGTGGTGACGCGCCAGGGGGTGGGCGCCTTTGTCTCGGCCGAGCCGCAGCGCGCGCCGTTCCGCATCGAGCCCGAGCACATGCAGACCCTGGACGACATCCTCGGCGTGATGGAGCTGCGCCTGGGCGTCGAGATCGAGTCGGCCGGCCTCGCGGCCGGGCGCGCCACCAAAGCGCAGGTGCGCGCCATCCTGGTTGCCCTGAATGCCATTGAAGAGGCGAGCGCCGCGGGCCGCTCGGCGGTGGACGAGGACCTGGGGTTCCATCGCGCCGTCGCCGAGGCGACCGGCAACCCGGAGTTCCCGCGCTTCCTGCAGTTCATCGGCCGGCACCTCATCCCGCGGCGCACGGTGAGCGGCCTGCCCGAGCGCATGGGCGGCGAGCGCGCCTATCTCGCGCTCATCCAGGAAGAGCACCGCAGGATCTACCAGGCGATCGAAAGCCGCGACGCCCGGGGCGCGCGCGAGGCGATGCGCCGCCACCTCACGCGCTCGCTCGAGCGCTACCGCAAGCTCGCCGCAGAGCAAAAAAAGGCAGCTTGAAGATCCTGCTCACGCATTCACCGGAGGCGATGGCCAACTATTACGGCGAGCGCGCGCTTGCGGGGCTGCGCAGTGTCGGCGACATCAAGCTCAACAAGAAACCGCATTCGCTGGAGGGCGAGGAGCTGATCGCGGCCGCGCAGGACTGCGACCTGATCGTCTCCTACCGCCAGTCGCCCGGGCCGGCCCAGGTTTTCGAGCGCCTGCCGCGCCTGGTCGCGTTCCTGCGCTGCGCGATCGACATCCGCAACGTCGACGTGGCGGCGGCGAGCAAGGCCGGCGTGCTGGTCACGCAGGCGAGCGCGGGCTTCGTCACCTCGGTGAGCGAGATGGTGCTCGGCTTCCTGGTCGATCTTTCGCGCGGCATCACGCGCTCTGCGTCGCTCTGCCATCGGGGAAAAGTTCCCGTGGCTGCGATGGGACGCGAGCTGAAGGGCAGCACGCTCGGCGTCATCGGCTACGGCGCGATCGGGAAGGAAGTCGTGCGGCTGGGCAAAGCGCTCGGCATGCGCGTGCTGATCCACGACCCCTACCAGCAGGTGGAGCAGGTGACGCTCGATGAGCTCCTGCGGCAAAGCGACTACGTAGTGCCGCTTGCCGTGGCGAGCGCCGAAACCGAGAACCTCATCGGTTCCAGGGCTTTTGAAGAAATGAAGAAGGGCGCGTATCTGATCAACGTGTCGCGCGGCAACCTGGTGGACGAGGCCGCGCTCGAAGCGGCGCTCGACTCGGGCAAGCTCGCCGGCTGCGCGATGGACGTGGGCCGCGCGCCCGACCAGATGCCGACGCCGCGGCTCGCCGCGCGCGAGGACGTGATCGCCACGCCGCATACGGCAGGGTTGACGTTGCCGGCGATCGAGCACCAGTCGATGGAGACCGCCGCCCAGGCGGCCGAGATCGCGCAGGGGCGCGCGCCCAAGGGCGCGGTCAACGCCCAGCACTGGACCCGCATGAGCCTGCTGCGGAAATGAAGCTGCGTCGCAACGGCGCGGAAATCCATTACGAGGTGTTCGGCAAAGGGCCGGCGATCGTGTTCGCGCATGGGCTCGGCGGCAACCACCTGTCCTGGTGGCAGCAGGTCGCGCACTTCGCTCCGAGCCGCACCTGCGTCGTGTTCGCGCACCGCGGCTTTCCGCCTTCAAGCCCCGTGCCGGGCACGGCCGCGCCGGATGCTTACGCCGACGATCTCGGCGCTCTTATTCATGAATTGAACCTGAAAGACGTCGCGCTGGTCGCGCAATCGATGGGCGGCTGGACCTGCCTCGAGTACGCGCTGCGCGAGCCTCGACGCGTGCGCGCGCTGGTGATGGCCTCGACCTCGGGCGCGCTCGACTTCTCTCAACTCAAGAACCCCGAGGTGGATGAATGGTCGCGGCGCGCGGGCGCCGCGCTCGCCGATCTGCAGGCGCGCGGCATCCACCCGGCCGGCGGCGAGCGCATGGCGCGCGAGCAGCCGGCGCTTGCCCAGCTCTACGGGCAGATCTCGGAGCTGGCCCCGGCTTCGTTCCGCGAGGAGGTGCGCGCGCGCATCCGCGCGCTGCGCAAGCAGTCCCCGGCGCTTCTCGGGAAGCTGCCGATGCCGGTGCTCTTCATCACGGGCGACGAAGACTGGGTGTTTCCGCCCGCCGCCGGCCCGGCGCTCGCCAGGCTCGCGCCGCAGGGCAGCGCGGCTCGCGTTCCAGCCGCCGGGCACTCGGTCTACTTCGAGCGCGCGGCGCAGTTCAACGAACACATAGGGAGAATCGTGTGAAGACCGTCCTGATTACCGGCGCGACCGGCGATGTCGGCACGCACCTCAGCCGCGAGCTGGCAGGCAAGTACAAGTTGCGGCTTTCCGACAAGCGTCCGCTGAAGGCTCGCAACTTCGTCAAAGCCGACATCTCGAAGATGGCCGACGCGCTGCGCATCACAAAGGGGGTCGACGCGATCGTGCACCTCGGCGGCTACTCGGTGGAGGGCCCGTGGGAGTCGATCCTGCAGGCGAACATCATCGGCTGCTACAACGTGTTCGAGGCGGCGCGCCGCAACGGCGTGAAGCGCATCGTCTTCCCGACCAGCAACCACGCCACCGGCTTCTACCGCCGCGACCAGACCATCGACCACCGCGTCTACCCGAAGCCCGACAGCCGCTATGGCGTCTCGAAGGTCTTCGGCGAGGCGCTCGGCAGCCTGTACGCCGACAAGTACGGCATGCAGTTCCTGATGGTGCGGATCGGCAACGTGAATCCCGCGCCGCTCGACAAGCGGCGGCTGTCGCTCTGGATCAGCCCGCGCGACATCGCGCAGCTCGTCTCGCTCGGCATCGACCATCCCGGCATCCGGTTCGAGATCGTCTACGGCGTCTCCGGCAACCGGCGCTCGTGGTACGACAACTCGAACGCGGCGCGGCTCGGCTACCGGCCGCAGGACGATTCCGAGCCGTTCGCGGAAGAGATCCTGCGCAGGGAAAAGCCGGGCAGCGACGCGATCGCCGAGGCGCACCAGGGCGGGATCTTCTGCACGGCCGAAGCGGTGCCGAATCCGGCCGCGCCCCGGAAGAAGGGAAAGCGCAAGTGAGAATCCACGTCCCGAAGGGCGCCTGCGACACCCACATGCACTTCTACGACCAGGCCGTGCCGGGCGCAGCCGGAACGTTCCTGCCCGGCCATTTCCCGGTCGCGGACTATCAGGCGATGCAGAAGCGCCTCGGCCTCGAGCGCGTGATCGTGGTGCAGCCGAACGCCTACCGCGACGACAACACGGTCACCTTGAATTCAATAAGAACCCTTGGAAGAAATGCAAAAGGCGTAGCGGTCGTGATGCCCGGTGTCGCGGAAGCCGAGCTCGAGCGGCTCACCAAGGCCGGCATCTGCGCGGTGCGCATCATGACGCTGCACGGCGGCACGCTCGGCTTCGACGTCATGGACCAGATCATGGCGCGGGTGCATCCGTTCGGCTGGCACGCCAACATCCAGCTCGACGGCCGCGAGCTGCCGAAAGTCGAGGCGCAGATCAAGCGCCTGCCCGGAAAGTTCGTGATCGACCATACCGGGAAGTTTCTCGAGCCGGTTCCCGCGGAGCACGAAGCCTTCAAGTGCCTGCTGCGTCTCGTCGACACCGGCCGCTGCTGGGTCAAGCTCTCCGCGCCTTACGAGACCTCGAAGACCGGCGCGCCGAAATACGCCGACGTCGGCCGGCTGGCGAAGGCGCTGGTGAAGAAGGCGCCCGAGCGCATGCTGTGGGCGTCCAACTGGCCGCATCCGTCCGTGCCGCAGGACAAGAAGCCCAAAGACGAGGATCTGCTCGATCTTCTTCTCGAGTGGGCGCCGGTCGAAAACACGCGCAAGAGGATCCTCGCCGACAACCCGGCGGAGCTCTACCAGTTCAAGTGATCCGGGTCGGCGTCGTCGGCCTCGGCATGGCGGTGACGCCGCATGCCAAGAGCCTGCTCGACCTCAAGGCACGCGCGCAGGTGGCCTACGCCTACAGCCCTTCCGCAGAGAGAAGGAAGAAATTCGCCGAGCGCTTTGCGTTTCCGCAGTGCGAACGCCTCGAGACGATCCTCGAGGATCGCTCGGTCGGCGCGGTGCTCGTGCTCACGCCGCCGAACACGCACCTCGAGATCGTCGAGCGCTGCGCCGCCGCGGGGAAGCATGTACTGCTCGAGAAGCCCCTGGAGATCTCGACCGCCAGGGCCGAGGCGCTGGTGAAGAAGATGTCCTCACTCAAGCTCGGCGTGGTCCTCCAGCATCGCTTCCGGCCGGCGGTGGAAGAGCTGACCCGGCGCCTGAAAGACCTGGGCCCGATCGTCTCGGCGTCCGCGGCGATTCCCAACTGGCGCCCGCAGAGCTATTACGACCAGCCCGGGCGCGGCACGCGCGGGCGCGACGGCGGCGGCGTGCTCCTGACGCAGGGCATCCACACCCTGGATGTGTTTCTGTCGTTTGCCGGAGAAGCCGCCGAGGTCAAGAGCTTCGTGACGACGACGCCGGTGCACAGGATGGAGACCGAGGACCTGGTCGCCGCCGCAGTGCGCTTCAAGAGCGGCGCGCTCGGCACGGTGCACGCCACGACCGCGGCGTATCCCGGCTTTGCGGAGAGGATCGAGCTCATCGGCACGCGCGGCAGCGCGCTTCTCGAGGGAACGGCATTGCAAATGCAGTTTTCCGACGGGAATTCCTTCGAGATGAAGACCGAGTCCGGCGGCGGCGGCACGGGCGCCGACCCGATGGCATTCCCGCACGACTGGCACCGCGGCGTGCTGGCGGACTTCCTGGATGCGATCGAGCAGGATCGCGAGCCCCGGGTGAGCGGCGCCGAGGCGCTCAAGGTTCACCGCTTCATCGACCGGCTGCTGCAAAGCCGCTGATCAGCGGGTTCACCCGCTCGGGCGCCTCGAGCTGCGCGAAGTGGCCTAGGCCGGGAAGGATTTCAACTCGGCAGTCCTGGAGTTTGCTTTTCAATAAATCCAACCAGGGCGAGCTTTGCCCGGGCTGCAGCGGCGCGCGCTGACCCTGGGCGTTGCGTGTGGTCGTCTGGATGACGAGTACCGGGGCGCGCACCGCGGCGAGCGCCGGCTCGAGCGTCGCCGCGTCCCAGCGCGCCATGCGCGGCCACAGCGCAGCGCCGATCTCGGCCTTCTGGCGCACCGCGCGCGCGACCAGCCGCTCGGAGGCCGGCGTCGAGTTGAAGAACATCTGCCGGAACAGGCTCTCGGCCCACGCCTTGTAGCCCGCCTGCTCGATCTGCGCGCGCGCCGCCGACTCCGCCGCGTCGGGCTCGCCGCGGCCCGCGCGGCTGCCGTCGATCAGCACGATGCCGGCGACGCGCTCGGGCGCGATGCGGTTTGCCTCGAGCACGACGCGGCAGCCCATGCTGTGACCGACAAGAATGGCTTTCTCGAAGCCCAGGTGAACGACAAGGGCGGCGACATCGCCGCCGAAATGCTCGATCGAGCACTCCTGCGGCCGGCCGGGGGTCTTGCCGTGCGCCCTCAGGTCACAGGCAACGACTTCGTGATTCTTCTGCAGTTCGCTTAGTTGAAACTTCCAGTCCTCGTGGCTGCACAAGAAACCATGCACGAAAACCAGGGGCGGGGCGCCGCGCCCCTGGTGCACGAAATGCAGGCCTAGTCCTCGGCGCTGGCGGCGGGCTTGTGCGCGGCGACCAGCTTCTGCTGCAGCTGCGGCGGCGCGGGCTCGTAGTGGCTGAACTCCAGGTTGTACGTCCCGTGCCCCGCGGTGAGCGACTTGAGCCGCGCCGGGAAATGCTCGAGCTCCGAGAGCGGCGCCTGCGCGGTGATCTGCACCAGGCCCGGCCGCGGCGCGTCCGAGCCCTTGATGTGCGCGCGGTGGCCCGAGAGCTCGCCGGCGATGTCGCCCATGCGGTCCTCGGGCGCGACGATTTCCACGTTGACGATCGGCTCGAGCACGATCGGACGCGCCTTCGCGAGCGCGTCGAGGAATGCCTTGCGCCCCGCGGACACGAACGCCACGTCCTTGGAATCGACCGGGTGGCTCTTGCCGTCGTACACGGTGACGCGCATGTCTTGCAGGGGATAGCCGGCGAGGAAGCCCGAGTCGAGCACCGCGCGCACGCCCTTCTCCACCGACGGAATGAACTGGTTGGGGATCGCGCCGCCCTTCACGCCGTCGACGAACTCGAAGCCCTTGCCGCGCGGCAGCGGCTCCACCTTCAAATAGACTTCGCCGAACTGGCCGGCGCCGCCGGTCTGCTTCTTGTGCCGGCTGTGGCCCTCGGCGCGCACCGCGATGGTCTCGCGGTAGGCAATCGAGGGCGGCCGCGTGTCGAGCTCGAGCTTGTACTGGCTCGACATCTTCTCGAGGATGGTCCTGAGGTGCATCTCGCCCAGGCCGCGCATCACGGTCTCGTTGGCCTGCGCGTTGTGCTCGATGCGGAAGCACGGGTCCTCGGCGAGGATCTTGTGCAGCACATCCGAGACCTTCTGCTCGTCGCCGCGCTTCTTCGGCTGCACCGCGAGGCCGAACACCGGCGTCGGCAGCTCGAGCGGCCGCGCGTGCACGTGCGCGTCCTCGGCGGAGTCGTGCAGGATCTGGTCGAACTGGATCTCGTCGATCTTGGCGATGGCGCAGATGTCGCCCGGGATCGCTTCGTGCACCTCGATCTGCGTCTTCCCGCGCAGCAGGTAGAGGTGCCCCGCCTTGATCGGTTTGCGCCCTTCGCCGAAGTAGAACTGGCTGCCCGCCGTGAGGCGGCCCTGGTGCACGCGGAACACCGCGACCCGGCCGATGTAGGGATCGATCTCGATCTTGAACACGTGCGCGAGCGCGTGCCTGCCCGGGTCGGGCACGGGCTGCAGGCTCGTGCCCTGGCCGTTGCCCGCCTTGGTGACGACGTAGGAGGGCGGATTGCCTTCCGTGGGGTTGGGCAGCAGCTTCACGATCACGTCGAGCAGCTCGGCGATGCCCGCGCCGGTCTTCGCCGAAGTGAACACCACGGGGATGAGGTGGCCTTCGCGCAGCGCGCGCTCGAGCGGCTCGTGCAGCTCCTCGGGGCTCACTTCGCCCTTCTCGAGGTACTTCTCCATCAGCTTCTCGTCCACCTCGACCACCTGGTCGACGAGCTTGCGGTGCGCTTCCTCCACCGAGGAGAAGTCGGCCTCGCCCGAGGGCGTGAAGAAGCAGTCCGATACTTTCGAGCGGTTCGCGGCCGGCAGGTTGAGCGGCAGGCATTCCTTGCCGAATGCCTGCTGGATGCGCTCGAGCAGCCCCTCGAGATCCACGTTCTCGGCGTCGATCTTGTTCACGATGATCAGGCGGTCGAGCTCGCGCCTGGCCGCCCATTGCAGGAAGCGGCCGGTCATCATCTCGATGCCGTTCTGCGCGTTGATCACGATCACCGCGGTCTCGACCGCGGCCAGCGCGGGGAGCGCGTGGCCGAGGAAGTCGGGGTAGCCCGGCGTGTCGAGCAGATGGATGCGGTGTTCCTGAAAATCAAAACTGCCAACCGCGAGCTTCAGGGAATGCTGCAGCTGCTTCTCGAGCGGGGTGTAGTCGCAGACGGTAGTGCCGCGCTCGACGCTGCCCGCCACGGGGATTGCCCCGGCTTTCGCGAGCAGCGCCTCGGCCAGGCTGGTCTTTCCCGAACCCGACTGGCCGACGAGCGCGAGCGTCCTGATGCGCTTGATGGAATGTGCCACGGGCCTAGCCTCCTCTTCCTCGAAAAATAGTTTACCGCGGCACGTGGCGCGGGGTCGAGACCGCGAGGAAGATCTCCCTCAGGAACAGCAGCAGGCAGACGATGAGCGCCACCATCGCGCAGACGAACATGCCGGCGATGGTGAACGACAGGTCGGTGCGCACGAACGCCCCGACGAAGGCGCCGGCGATCAGCAGCGCCGTGAACAGCGCTGAAATCACGGCGAAAACGATGGAAAGGTAGACGAAGCGGATGCGCCGCGCAATCGTGGCGAGCTCCTCCTGCGCGGAGGGGAGCTCGGCCGGCGGCATGCCGGCCATGCCCTCTTCCAGCTCGCGGCGGCGGTCCACCGCGCGGCCGAGGCGTATGTTCAGGGCGTTGATCACGGTGCCCACGGCCGTGAGCATGAACACCGGGGCGATCGCGAGCTGGATGACGCCCGCGATCTCCGGCATATGCGGGTCGAATGCCACCGCCTTACTTCTTGCCCTGCTTCTTCTCGAGCAGCTCCGAGCGCTTCTTGAGCGTGTCCTCGAGCTTGGACTTGGGGATGAGCAGCACGTGCCGCGAGAGCTGCTTCGCGCGCGCGGCATCCTTCGCGTCGGGCTTGATGCCCGCGGCGGTGAACGTCACGTGATAGTTGTCCCCGGCGAGCTTGCCGACCTTGATGGCGTAGGAGGCCCCCTCCAGCGTGGTCGCATCGATCGTGGTCGGCTTGTCGAGGCCCGTATCCTTCGCATCCTGCGGCGCGACGTCGGCGAGCTCGAGCAGCGACAGCGAATACGAAGCGGCGTTGGCCCGGGAGAGGTCGAGCTTCTCGCCGGGCCTGGCGCCCGCCAGCTTCCAGGCGGCGTTGTCCGCGGCGCGCTCGATGCGCCAGCTCTCGCCGCCCGGGTAGCGCACCGCGAGCGTCTTCACCTTCTCCACCTGGAACGAGCCGCGGTCGATCCATTCGGCGGTCCGCACGGTCGCCTGCGTGAGCGGATCGGCGACCAGGTACGCGGTGCCGGCTTCGCTCGGCAGCGCGACGAAGCGCCCGTCGGGGATCGCCCGGTCGGGGTTCTCGACCTCGCGCTTGAAGTACTTGCGCCCGACGATCAGGACGCCGAGCGACTTTCCTCCCGAATCCCTGAATTCAACGCTTGTTCCAGAGGCGTCGAGGTTGAGGCGCGCGCGGTCCTTCTCGCCGAGCGGCTCGCTCTGCCCGATCTTGAGGCCGATCACCTTGAGCACGAACTCGCGCACCTTCGAGAGCTCGGCGGTGAAATCGGCGCGCTCGGCGATCACCCAGCGCTCGTCCTTGCGCTGCAGCGTGAGCCTGGCGCTCGGCTCCGCGATGCTGATGGCGGCGATGTCGGCCGCCGGCAGCTCCTTGAGCAGCGTCTTGCCGAGCGTGCCGACGTTCTCCGGACGGCGCGAGCGGTCCTGCTGCTGGTAGAGCAGCGCCCCGCCGCCGAGCACGGCGAGCAGCACCACCAGGATGGCGGCGACGCGCGCGTTCACGCGGTCCTTCTGCGGATCAGCGCCAGCATGAGCCCGAACAGGGCCACCAGCAGCGGCATCAGCGCGATGTTCGCCACCTTGGTCCAGAACACGAGCGCCTCGGCCTCCTGGCGCAGGTTCTTGCGCAGCTCCTTGAGCGCGAGGTTGGCCTCGATGTAGGTCTTCTTGAAGCGCTCGAGCTCGGCCTGCTGCTCCGCGCTCAGGATCTGCGCGCCCTTCGCGG
>Ga0137323_1000548_pt1 | contig 10484 bp, 10 predicted proteins | sample EasRivERMZT423_2_FD_102285 | JGI IMG/M metagenome (GOLD analysis project Ga0137323, IMG submission 102285) | Soil microbial communities from meander-bound floodplain in the East River, Colorado, USA - East River MetaG ERMZT423_2 | ecosystem: Environmental > Terrestrial > Soil > Floodplain ... | reverse complement strand
CATCTTCGTGACTGGGGTGACCCGCGGGAACGGCGTCGAGGGCGAGGACATCACCGCGAATCTGCGCACGATCCTCGATTTGCCGCTGCACCTGCATGGCAAGGGTTGGCCCAAGAAAATGGAAATCCGCGGCGAGGTCTATTTGCCGAAGAGCCGCTTCGAGGAGACCAATCGGCAGCGCGAGAAAGCGGGCGAGCCGCCGTACGCCAATCCGCGCAACGCCGCTGCCGGCGCGCTGCGCCAGCTCGATCCCAAGAAGACGCGCGCCCGCGGTCTGCGCGTATTCGCTTTTCAAGTCGAAGCGCCAGGCCAGAAACTCAGCATCGACTCCCAGCACGAGCTCCTCAAGACGCTCGCCGCATGGGGACTCCCGGTCGAGCCGCACCACGCCCGCGTCCCGGATCTGAAGGCTGCGCAGGCGGCTATTGCCAAGCTCGAGCAGCTGCTGCCGACGCTCGACTACGGCGCCGACGGCGTGGCCGTGAAAGTCGACCAGCGGTTCCTCTATGCCGAACTGGGAACGATCGGGACCCGCGAACCGCGCTGGGCGATTGCGCGCAAGTTCGCGCCCGAAGTCCAGATCACCAAGCTGCTCGACATCCGGATCAACGTGGGCCGCACGGGCGCGCTGAATCCGTATGCGGTACTCGAGCCGGTGGAGATCGGCGGCGTCACCGTCTCCAATGCCACGCTCCACAACGGTGAGCTGATCGCGACGAAGGACATTCGGATCGGTGACTGGGTCGAGGTGACCCGCGCCGGTGAAGTCATCCCGCAGATCCTCGGGCCTGTGAAGGACCAGCCCCGGGGCAAGGCCAGGTTCCAGATGCCGGAGAAGTGCCCGTCGTGCGGTTCGCGGGTCGAGCATCCGCTCGACGAGGTGATGACGTACTGCCCGAACATTTCCTGCCCCGCGCGGATCCTGGAGAGCATCGTGCATTTCACCAGCCGCAGCGCGATGGACATCCGCGGGCTGGGCTACGAGCGTGTGCGGGCCGTGCTCGACGCGAAGCTGATCGAGGACGTCGCGGATTTGTACGAGCTGACCCCGCTGCAGCTGCTGGGCCTCGAGGGCTTCGCCGAGAAGTCGGCGCAGCAGCTGGTCGACGCCATCGCGGCCTCGAAGCAGCAGCCCCTCTCGGCACTGCTGTTCGCGCTGGGCCTGCGGCACGTGGGCGCGCAGGGAGCCAAACTGCTCGCGCGCCACTTCGGGACGATGCGCACCCTCGCGTCCGCGGCGGCGGCAGAGATCGCCGAAGTGCGCGGGATCGGGCCGATCGTCGCCGAGGCGGTTGCCGGGTTCTTCGCCGAGCCCCGCAATCGCAAGTTGATCGAGCGTCTGGAAGGGCTCGGCCTGACGTTGAAGGAAACCGCGACGGCGACGGGACCACGCCCGCTCGCCGACCAGACCTTCGTCATCACGGGCACGCTCCCCACCCTCTCGCGTCAGCATTCGCGCGATCTGATCGAAGCCGCGGGAGGCCACGTGTCCGACAGCCTGTCGAAGAAAACGACCGCCCTGATCGTGGGCGCCGATCCGGGGTCCAAGCTCGAAAAGGCGAGGGCGCTCGGCGTCGAGCAAATCGACGAGGCTGAACTCTTGCGCCGCGCAAACCGCAAAGCCTAAGTTGCTTCCCCATATGACCATCCCCCTCCCCGGCATTGTGCGCCAACTGCACGCGAGCCTCGCGACTCACGCTCCCGACCAGGCGATCACGGTTCTCCAGGAAGCCGGCTATGCGGCTGGAGAGGGGCTCTACAAGGCATTTACCGCGGCCAACAGCCCGACCGATCTCGACGCGGACCTGCTCGCCCCGACGCTCTCTGAGTTCTTTACGACCGGCGGCTGGGGAACCGTCACGGTGACCCCGGTTGGCACGGGCGCGCTCGCGCTCGACTCGCGCGACTGGGCGGAAGCCGAGCCCGGCACGTCGCAAACCCCGATGTGCTTCTTCTCGGCGGGCATGCTCGCGGATTTGCTGGGCCGGCTTTCGGACGAAACCATCGCCGTCATGGAAGTCGAATGCCGCAGCAAAGGCGACGAGCGTTGCCGCTTTCTGTCGGCGACTCCGGGGGTTTTGGAGAAGGTCTACAACGAGATGACGCAGGGACGGAGCTACGAAGACGCGCTCGCCTAACGGCGCGCGATGCTGACACCCTCCAGAAGCAGTGACGGCGACCAGCGTGCGCCGAGCCAGCGGCCGTCGGAGCCGAATCCGCCAATTTTCTTCAACAGATCGTAGGCGTTCCCCGCCACGGCCGCGTCTTTCACGCGGCCCGTGATCTCGCCGCGCTGCACGCGATAGGCGAGACCGACGGGGTGGCTGAAGGCTCCGCTGATCACGTTGCCCTGCCCCACGCCGATGAGATCGTCCACGATCAACCCATCATCGAGATCCCCGAGCAGGCCGCCGCCGAGCGTGTCATCACGTTCAGCCGAACCGTTGGCACCCCGGAACAGAATGTTCGTGTATCCGATGTGCGGCTTCCCGAAAATGCCGCGCCGGCCGTTCCCGGTGCTCTGGGTCTTGGCGCGCGCGGCGGTCTCGAGATCGTAGACAAAGCGCCCGACCTTCCCGTGCTCCACGAGACCCGTAGACCGCGACGGCACGCACTCGTCGTCGATCGGCCGGGACAGCGGACGTCCGGGCGTGAGCGGGTCATCGATGATCGACAACCGTTCGTCGAACAGCGTCTCCCCCACCTTGCCGGCGAGCGGTGAGCTGCCTTGCAGAACCGTTTTCCCGGAGAGGGCCTGCTCGAGTGGCAGGACCACCGCGGCCAACCCGGCGGGCGTGAACACGACCGGCAACGCGCCTTCCGGCGGTGTGACGACCTTGAGGGCTGCGGTGAGCCGCGTCTCGACCGAGCGCACGAGCGTTTCCAGGTCGGCGTCGCTGGGCAAGTCGGCGCCGACGTACTGATCGTAGACCATCAGCACGTCGTCGCCCGCGATGCGCGTGATGTCGGCGATCACCGCGATGCCGGTGGCGCGATACTCACCGCGCGCACCGGCGGTGTTGCCGACGGCGGTGTCGGCGACTTCGCGCTCGACCGCGACGTTGATCTGGCAATCAGGCCGCGCGAGCCGCTCGACGAGCAGCCGGCCTATGCGGATCAGATCGTCGAGCGAGGCATTGGCGGTGCGGTCGAAATACGTGGGGATGGGAGGTAGGAGTTGGGAGTTGGGGGTTGGAAATGCAAGCTCTACGATTTCTCCCAGTTCCGCGGACGCCCGCGCGCGGGCCAGCAGCGCGTCGGGGTCGGGCTCGGCGGCGGTGGTGCCGGCCACACCCATGCGGCCGTTGGCCACGACCCGCAGGTTGAGCCCCGCCTCCTCCGAGATGCCCGCCGCCTTCAGGCGCCCGGATTCGAACGCGACGGTGGTTTGCTCTTCCCGTCGCCACAGGGCGTCGGCGTTGTCGACCGTGCCGCGCGCGCGTTCGAGGAGGCGGTCGATCATACATCCCCGCCGATCAGCGCCTCTTCGATGCGCAGGTGGGGCGCGCCTTCCGTCACGGGCAGCGGGAACTGGCCACCCTTGCCGCACCCCCCGCCCATCTGATTCCAGGTGAAGTCGCCGGCGATATGATCGATGCGATCGAGCGTCTGGAACAGATTGCCCGCGAGCACCACGTCCTTCACCAGCTCGGCCACCTGGCCGTCGCGGATCATGTAGCCCCAGCCGGCGGTGAACGAGAAGTTCTCGAGCATCGTCTGCCCGCCGAACGCGCCGCAGGCGTACACGCCCAGCTTGATGTCGCTGATCAGGTCCTTGAACCCGACGCCTGGCTTCCCCGGCGCGATGTAGGTATTCGTCATCCGTACGATCGGCGGGTGGCGGAACGAGATCGCGCGCGCGTTGCCGGTGGGGCGCTCACCCAGCTTGGCGGCCGTCTCGCGCGAGTGCAGACGACCCACGAGGATACCTTCGCGGATCAGCGGCGTGTCCTGAGTGGGCGTGCCTTCGTCGTCGTACGGCAGCGTGCCGCGCAACCCGCGCTCGGCGCCGTTGTCGCCGACGTTCAGCACCGGTTTTCCAAAGCGCCGGCCCAGCGTCATCATCTCACGCGCCTGCGGGTTCTCGTAGACGAAGTCGGCCTCCGACAGGTGACCGAACGCTTCGTGGATGAAGACGCCGGCCAGCTCGTTGTCGAGAATGACGGGATAGGCGGCGCCGCGCACGCGCGGGGCCGCGAGCAGATCGACCGCGCGCTGCGCCACGACGCGAAACTGCGGCTCGAACGTCTGCACGCTATTCCAACCCTTGCGCAGCCCGATCGACTCGAGGCCCTTCTCGATGGTGCCGTTGCGCCGGCCGGTCGCGGTCCCCGACACAACCACTTCGGGGCGGAGCTGGTACAGCGACGTGCCTTCGGAATTGACGTACCAGACCTCCGACACCTCGTCGTGGTAGCTCGCCTGCGTGTCCACGATCAGGTCCGAGACGGCGAGCATCGCGGTGTTGTAGCGATCGAGCAGCTTCTTCTTGTCGCCCAGCGCCACGCCGCGCACGTCGCCGTCGAGCTCGAGCACGGCGTCGGCGGTCTGCGGCGCGGTCTCCGCGAGCCGGATCGGCTCCTCCAGCCGCACGGCGCGCGACAGCTCGTGGGCGCGCGTCACCATCGCGGGCAGCTCGTCGAGCGACGTGAACGACGCGATGCCCCAGCCGAAGCCCTGGTTGAGCACGCGCACGAACCCGCCCTGGTCTTCGCTGACCGTGGCGGTTTCCAACCGCGGACCGCGGAAGGCGACGGCGGAGCTCCAGGTACGTTCGACGCGGACTTCGGTGTAATCGGCGCGGGATTTTTTGACGGCGGCAGCGAGACGATCTTTCAACGCAGGTCTTTCAGTTTGTCACGGTAATCGGGACGGACGACGATCTCGCCGTTCACGATCACTTCGAGATCCCAGGGCAGAATGATGAAGTTTTCGTTTTCGAGCGCGTAGAAATCGGTTTTGTAGGATCCGGTCTTGAACGAAACCGCGGTCTTCACCTGGGCCGGCTTCAGCTCGCGCACCGCGGCGAGGGCGAGCTTCATCGTGTCACCCGACTCGCAGGTTTCATCCACGAGCAAGACCCGTTTGCCCGTCACCAGGCGCGGCGGACCGGCAATCACGGCGGGCGCGGCTCCGGGCGCGTCGCGCGTGATGGCAATCGACGCGAAGTCGCGCTGCAGGATGCTGGCGACCACGGCCCCGGGAATCACGCCCGCTTTCGCGATGCCGATGACCACTTCGGGGTCGTACTCGCGGAACACCTTGAGCGCGAGCACCCGGCACAGCTCGCCAAACAGCGCCCAGTCCACCTGCAGGACCCCGCGCTGGGCTTTGCTCGCGGGCCGGGCGCCGGGGGAGCGCGGCGTGGGCCGTGGGGGATTGGGAGGGCGGATGGCCATGGTTCGGGATTCTACATTGCCAACGTCACGAGCCGCAAGCTAATTTCGCCGCATGGGATTCTGGCGCCGCTTGTTCGGCGGAGGCTCCCCCGATCTCAAGCCGCAGCGTCTCGATTATCTCAATGAGGCGTTAGCCCTCGAGCGTCAGGGGGATTATGATGCGGCGCTTACGTCCTATCGACTGGCGCTGCGTGATCACCCCAACGACGCGCGCATCCTCCAGAACATGGCCATTGCGTTCACCAAGACGCGCCGCTTCGACGAAGCGATCCGCCACTACCGGCGCGCGCTCGAGCTCGACAACTCGCTCGCCGGCGCGCATTACGGGCTCGCGTTTCTGCTGCTGCAGCGCGGCGATCCGGACGGCGCAGCCCAGCACCTGAAGACATTCCTCGCGCACCCGCCGCGAGGCCCCGACGCGCTGAAGTGGATCGAGCACGCGAGCCAGGCGCTCCACGATTTGCGAGCCGGGGGCGGGAGCGCGGTGCCGGCGCCGGCACCCTCCCCCGAGGAGCGCACCGGAAGGGGGAGCTCCTGACGCTGAGCCGGACCCGACTGCTTGCACTCGTCATGCTGTTCGCCTGTAAACTCACTCCCGATTCAGGTCAGGTCGTCGCAATCGAAGTGATCCTGCCCGACTCGGGGCGGGTCGAAGTCACCGATTCGTTTTTCCCGCGCGCGCGCGCGCTGAACGGCGTCGGCGACTCGGTGCCGGCGCCCGTGTTCTGGAGCTCCCTCGACACGGCAATCATCAAGGTGCTCGACAGCACGACGGGCGTGTCGCTCGGTGATTCCGTGGGGACGGGGCGGCTGCAGGTACGCGTGGACGCGCTGCGCTCGAACCCTCAGCCGGTCACGGTCCTCGCCAAGCTCGAGTCGCTGGTCGCGGAAGGGCCTACCCGGGACTCGGTCGTCGCCCCCGATTCGACGTCGAACAGTCTCCAGGTCAAAGCGTTCGCCACGGGGGGGGAGGCCACCAACCGCCGGGTGGAGTACGCGGGCACGACCTATCCGGCGGGCGCCGCGACGGTCACATTTCTCCCGAAGGACACCGTCTTCACCAGCTCGGTCGGCGTGGCCAGCGTGCAGATCAAGTTCGTCGCCGGCACGCGGCCCGACTCCGTCGTGGTGTCGGCCACGATGCGGCGGCTGGACGGCACGCCCATCCCCGGCAGCCCTGTGACTTTCGTCGTGAGGTTCTGACCATGAACCGAGGCACGCTCAATCAGCTCTTTTTCACGACCGTCGATCGGCATGCCGGTCTGCCTGCGGCCTTCCGATCCAAAGTGGGAGGCGCCTGGGTCGGGATCACGCACCGCGAGGCCTTCGACCGGGTGCAGGCGATCAATCTGGGTCTGCGCGAGCTGGGCATTCAGCCCGGTGACAAAGTCTCCCTGATTTCAGAAAACCGCCCGGAGTGGGCGCTCGCCGATTACGCGTGTCTCACCGCGCGCGCCACCGACGTGCCGATCTATCCTACGCTCACCGCCAAGCAGACCGAATACATCCTGCGCGATTCGGAATCGGTCGCCGTGTTCTGCTCGACGGCCGCCCAGGTGGACAAGGTGCTCGAGGTGAAGGGCGCGCTCCCGGGTTTGAAGCACATCATCGTGTTCGACAGCGCAGCGGCCAGCGGGCGGGCGCTCGTGACGTCGCTCGCCTCGCTCGAGGCCAAGGGACGCGGCGCGGCGTCGAAATACCCGAACTGGAAGGCCGAGGCACTGGCCGCGCAGCCCGACGATCTGGCGACGCTGATCTACACGTCGGGGACCACGGGCGATCCCAAAGGCGTGATGCTGTCGCACTACAACATCTGGTCGAACGTCCAGGCGGTGCTGCAGATGATTCCGATCGCCGCCGGCGACGAGTGCCTGTCGATGCTGCCGCTGTCCCACAGTTACGAGCGGATGGTGGACTACACGCTGTTCCAGGCCGGTGTCATTATCAATTACGCCGAGTCGTTCGACACCGTGGCCGCGAATCTCGGAGAGGTGAAGCCGACGGTCGTGCTGTCTGTGCCCCGCCTGTACGAGAAGGTGTACGCGCGCGTGCTCGAAAACGCGCTATCGGGCAGCGCGGTCAAGCGCACGATCTTTTTCTGGGCCAAGCGGGCCGGTGAGCAATGGGCGACGCTCGCGCTCGCGGGGCTGCCGATTCCCGGCGGGCTCGCGCTCAAGAAGAAGCTGGCCGACAAGCTGGTCTTCTCCAAGCTGCAGGCGCGCACCGGCGGCCGGATCCGGTTCTTCGTCTCGGGCAGCGCGCCGCTCTCGGCCGACATCGCGAAGTTCTTCTACAGCGCGGGACTGCCGGTCATCGAGGGCTATGGCCTGACCGAGTCGTCGCCGGTGCTCACGCTCAACCCGCTCGACCGGATCAAGCTGGGCACGGTTGGGCGCGTAATCCCGGGCGTCGAGCTGAAGATCGCGTCGGACGGAGAGATTCTCGCGCACGGGCCGAACATCATGTCCGGCTACTTCAAGCAGCCCGAGGCGACGCGCGAAGTGCTCGACGCGGAAGGCTGGCTGCACACCGGTGACATCGGCGAGCTCGATTCCGATGGCTACCTCAAGATCACGGACCGCAAGAAGGAGCTGATCAAGACGGCCGCCGGCAAATACATCGCGCCGCAGCCGATCGAAGGGATGGTCAAGCGCAACAAGTTCGTCGCCAACGCGGTGGTGCACGGTGACCGCCGCAAATTCGCGATCGTGCTCGTCGTGCCGAACTTCGACAACCTGGAGCGCTGGGCGCGGGAGCGGAATTTGAGCTACGGAACCCGGGCCGAGCTGATCCAATTGCCGGACGTGCGGGCGAAGGTGGAGCGCGAGGTGATGAGCATGCTCACAGAGCTCGCGAAGTTCGAGACGCCGAAGAAGGTCGTGCTGCTGGAGCACGACTTCACGATCGAGTCGGGCGAGCTGACCCCGACGCTCAAGGTCAAGCGTCGCGTAGTCGAGAAGCGGTACAAGGATTTGATCGATGCGGCGTATGCGGCCGACGACGCGATGGCCGCGGCCATCGAAGGCTAGCGCTTCTCGCCCACCCAGAGCCCGTGTTCCGCCACCAGTTTGTGGAGCCCGATCGGAAGCTCGGGCTCTTCGTTTTCCACCACGAAGCGGCGGCCGCGCAGCAGGACCCGATGCGCTTCGACCAGCCAGGGAGAGATCGCGAGGTCGGCTCCCACCACGACGCCGCGCGCCACCGATGACCGCAGCGGCACATGCTCGTTCGCAAACACGAGTGAGAGCATCGGCTGCTCTTCCAGTTCGGACGGCGGGTTCACCCCGACGAAATGGATGCCCTGCATGCGCTCGGCGAGCCGCGCGGCCTGACGCGCCGCGGAGCCGACGAGCACCACGTAGCCGCCGGGCCCCGACAGCTCGAGCAGGGCCTGCAGATTCCCGGCGTCGGCGGACGGGAGCGGTGACGGCGGCACGTAGGTGTCCTTCAGGACGCGCTCCTTACCGCGGCGGAAGTTCACGATCCCGCGCGCGATCGGATACTCCCTGTGACACACCGGGCAGCCGAGGAGGCCTGAGCGCACCATGCGATCGCGCACCTCGCCGGTGGAGAGCACGAGCATTTCTTCGCGATGGGACTCGGGGCAGCGGAGCATTTCGGTCAGCTCGATGTGCATGCTCAGCCTCGCACCGAGTACACGGTCGGGAGCAGTCTGATTTCCGTGACGGTCACGTGCTCCGGCTGGCTCACCGCGTACACGACGGCCGCCGCAACATCCTCGGCGCGCATCATGTCCTTGCGCTTCGTGAATCCGGGTTTCGAATCGGGATCCACCGCATCCCAGATGTCGGTATCGACGGGACCGGGGGACACGAGCGTCGTGCGCACACCGGTCTTCGAGGTCTCCTGGCGGATCACTTCGTGCATGCCGCGCAATCCGAACTTCGAGGCGGCGTAGGCGGTGGAGCCCGAAAAGCCGATGTAGTCCGAGATCGAGCCGATGGTCACGAGATGCCCGCTGCCGCGCTCGGCCATTTTCGGCACGATGCGGCGCGCGAGCAGGAATGGGGCCGTGAGGTTGGTGGCGAGCGTCCTGGTGAAGTCTTCGAGCGTGGTGTCCGCGAGCGGCCTGATGAAAAAGATGCCGGCATTGTTCACCAGCACGTCCGGGACGCCGAGGTCGCGTTCGACCGTCGTCACCGCACGATCGACGTCTTCGGGACGGGTGACATCGCACGGGATGTCGGTGCGGCGCTCGGCCCGCTCGGCTTTCAGGCTGCGCGCGAGCCGCACCACGTGTATGCCGCGCGCGCGCAGCGCGATCGCCACCGCGAGCCCGATCCCGCGGGAGGCGCCCGTCACGAGCGCGATCTTCACAGCGCGAAGCTGCCGCCGTGCACCAGTCTCAGAAACTCGTCGCGGGTCTTGCCGTCGTCGCGGAACGCGCCGCGCAGCGCGCTGGTCACCGTCCGCGAGTTCTGCTTCTCGACGCCGCGCATCATCATGCAGAGGTGATACGCCTCGACGACCACGCCGACGCCCAGCGGCTTCAGCACGCGACACAGCGCGTCGGCGACCTGATCGGTGAGCCGCTCCTGGACCTGCAGGCGACGCGCGAACACCTCGACCACGCGCGGAATCTTCGACAGCCCCACGATCCGGCCGTTGGGCAGATACGCCACATGCGCCCGGCCGAAGAACGGCAGCATGTGGTGCTCGCACATCGAGTAGATCTCGATGTCGCGCACGCAGATCATGCTTTCGTGCGCTTCTTCAAACAGCGCATCGCCGATAACTTCGTCGACGTTCATGCCGTAGCCGCGCGTGAGCCATTTGAGCGACGCTTCGACGCGCGCCGGCGTCTGCCGCAGCCCTTCGCGCGTGGGATCCTCGCCCAATTGCTCCAGCATTTCGTGGACCAGGGTCTGGAACGGTATGTGAATCTCCGTCGGCTCGGTGTGCGGCTCGTGGAAGCTGTGGAGACTCGCGGACTTCATTTTATCTCGTGCCATGGTAAGATTGGACCCCCGTGCGATTCCTAAAGCTACTCCTGCAGGCGACGCAGGCGGGAGGCTCCGCGCTGTCGTCGCTGTGGACGTTCCCGAGCATCCTGCTCTCGGCCTT
>Ga0137323_1000543_pt1 | contig 10542 bp, 22 predicted proteins | sample EasRivERMZT423_2_FD_102285 | JGI IMG/M metagenome (GOLD analysis project Ga0137323, IMG submission 102285) | Soil microbial communities from meander-bound floodplain in the East River, Colorado, USA - East River MetaG ERMZT423_2 | ecosystem: Environmental > Terrestrial > Soil > Floodplain ... | reverse complement strand
TTTCGACAAATACAACAAGCCCTGCCCGCGCAGCATTGATGATCTTTACAAGACGATCTACGACCCGCCGTTCAACAAGCCTTCGGTTTCCGACTTGGACAAGACGCTGCCCGACCGCTGGCGTCGCTGGGTCCACAATCCGGCGTGGGACAAGGCGACACACGACACCGCTTTTGGTAAGTGCCAAGTCGATGCCACCCCGATGCACGACGCGTTCCGCCTGATGTCACTCGCAGAAGCGAAGCTCAAGGTCCAACGGTGGATTACCACCCCCGAGGGCGGACTCGAACCATACGGCGAGCCCGTGTGGCCCTCGACCAACAAGCCAGTAGTCAAGCTTAGGTTGAAGACCGATCGAGTCCACAAGGATCTTGATGACGCGACTATCTACGCCGTCCAGTTGATGGCTATGTTAGACGCGGCTCGCTCGCCCAGCCTCTGGCAGCGCATCGTCGGCTGGTTCCGCTACCAACTTGGAATATGAGTAAACGCAAATCAAGCTGGCCCATCGGCGGGGCTTCTGCCAGTGTTACATCCTGCCCCGGGTGTCCGTATTGCCGTCCTGTAACAAGAAGATGCGACCCGGGTGTCCTGGTCAACCAGTGGACGGGGCTGCCATACGAGAGCGGCTACATTACAACTGAGGGCAAGCGCCGGATGGCCGACCTTAACTGGCGATATGAACAGGCTGCCGACCTTCATCTCATGTCCGAGGAATTCTACCAGCGCAACACGCCGATGTGGAAAAAGTTCACCAACTGGCTCCGCAACCTTTTCACTCGATGAGCACCCTTGCTTGCGGCGATATGCTCCGGGACGGCATGCGTTACTTCTGTGATTGTTGCCCTAGATGCGTCGATACCAAGAACGGATTTGTGCCGCTGCGTGTAGCGGCGGAAGCCCCGCACGCCGCCGAGACCCTCGGCGAACTAGCAGCTCTCCGAGCGGAAGTCGCCGGGCTCAAAGCACTCGTGGTGGCCTTCGGTGAGCTTCGCGCCGACGACAACAAGTGCGTTGTAGAATTAGCTATCGCTGGCCGCTCACTCGGCTGTAGTTTTAGTGTGCTTAAAGCGTCGTTGGTTAACGTCACAGAGTTGTGGGCTGAAGAAAAGAATCGCTACGCCGCCCTTGACAATCTCACGCGAGAGTTAGACTGTAGAGTTAGAGCAATCGAACACAAACTGAACTTGATATGAGTGACCCTGATTACAAATACGACCGCTGTGCCGAACTCGGCGTTAAACCGAAGCCCGTCTCGGCTGTCGTCGCCATCCCCCTTGCCGCCCAGTTGGAAACCCTGAGAGTCAGGGTCATCGAGCTGGAGCGCGAAGTAGCCTACCTGAAATCGTTGGTGTAAACAACAAAACTATGAGCAACACAGAAACTACCCCCGCCGCAGCTCCGCTGCCGTCGATGACAGAGCAAGCACACGTCGCTGCTTTGTTACATACCCACGTCTCCACCCCTAAGCCAGCGCATAAGCGTCTGGCCTTCCGGCTTGAAGATCCTGACAACATTGAGATCCCGTCCGAGTGGGAAGCAGGCAATCAGACTGTGGCCGCTCTGGAGCTTCTTCGCGAGGAATACATCACGAAGCGCACGCGGAAGTGGTCCTACCGATTCGTTAACTGGTTCAACAACTTTGGAAAACTATGAATTCACCCAATCCCGGACATATCGACGCCGACGCCCTGCGCGCGGCCCGTGCTGCTGACGCCCCCGTTGAAACCCCCGCCGCAGCTCCGCTGCCGCCGATGACGCAGCAAGACTTCTCGAACCTCGCTGGCGCGCTGAGCCGGTATCACGAGCTGCGTGATCTCGGCCCGGCTGTCATCGTGACGCCAACCTCAAAGGGCGAAGAGGCTAACCGGCTAGCCGAAATCGGCGGGCTGGAGTCTTTTCTCTCGAACGAACTGCTGAACCGCGCGCCCGAGCTGCTCGGCTGCTGGCAAGCCATCAAGAACGAATACGAGCCGATCGTGCGCGCGTTCATCCCCGTGTTCCGCCGTGTGTCGCTCGCTATCCATCGCCAGCAAGAGCAAGTCGAGCTGGCCCAAGCGAAAGCCGCTGCGAAGACAGCTACGAACGTCATCGACATTACCAAAGCATGAGCAATGTCGCCTTCATCACCGGGATTACCGGCCAAGACGGCTCCTATCTGGCGGAGCTGCTCTTGGAAAAGGGGTATGAAGTCCACGGCCTCATTAGGCGCAGTTCTAATTTCAATACCGGTCGCATTGACCATCTTTTCAATAGGCTGCACCTGCACCACGGCGATCTGGCTGATGGATCATCTCTTGCACGGCTACTACATCGAGTCAAGCCTACGGAAGTTTTCAACCTGGGTGCTCAGTCTCATGTTCGTGTCAGCTTTGACTGCCCTGAATACACGGTGGACATCGCCGCTATGGGAACACTCCGGCTCCTTGAAGCTCTTCGCAGCTCGTGCCCCGAGGCCCGCTTTTATCAGGCGTCATCATCGGAGATGTTTGGGTCGAGTCTACCGCCTCAATCTGAAAGCACACTATTCCTACCCCGATCACCTTATGCCGTGGGCAAAGTCGCAGCTTTTTTCCTCACTCAAAACTATCGAGAAGCCTATGGCCTTCACGCTAGTAACGGTATTCTCTTTAACCACGAAAGCCCACGTCGTGGGGCAACCTTCGTTACACAGAAGATCGTTAAGGGCGTGGTAGCGCACGCGCATGGCAAGCAGGACAAGCTGTTCCTGGGCAATCTGGCCGCCAAACGCGACTGGGGCCACGCCAAGGACTACGTCCGCGCGATGTGGCTGATGACTCAGCACCCGACACCGGATGACTACGTGGTCGCCACGGGCAGCACCTACACCGTCCAGGATTTTCTGGACCGCGTCTGTAATTGTTACGGCCTGGATTCGCACACCTTCGTCGAGATCGCCCCGCGTCTTTTCCGACCGACCGAGGTGGATTTGCTGCTGGGCAATCCGGCGAAGATCAAGGCACAGTTGGGCTGGGAGCCAGTCTACGACCTGGACCACTTGATCACCGACATGGTCGCAGCCGAGGAGAAAAACTATGCGGGTTAACATGTATCGGATTCTGGACAGCAACAATGACCTAACCACACCGGCAGTGTGGCGGGTTGACGACGCATATGGGAACCCAATCCCCACGGCGGGCTCGCTCACTCAGGGACTCCAGGAAGCCATTGACTACGCATCCTGGCACGGTTATGATCTGCGCGTCCACGGCGGCGGCATCGCGCGAAAGAACGGCCAGGACGTGGCCATCCTCGACTGTTGGGGACCCATCACCGTCCCGCCGCTTCAGGGCGTTGACTGGCGCATCCACGCCACCATCAACTTTCGAGTTCTCGGCGCACCATATCCGGTCGCCATCGGGTTTGATAGCGTGATGAACTCGGACATCAAGTTCACTGGCCAGATCGTGTGCAACCCGTGGATTGGCACAGGCGTCGCCATCGCGCCGGTCAACCTGCTGCCGAACGATGTCGGCGCGGGGCCGGTCATCACCGTGAGCCGGTTCGATTTTCATTCGATTGTCAAGCTCGGACACGACGGGTGCTGCGTGGACCTGGACGCCCGGCTCGGCGCGATCACTGGGAACATTTTTCGATTCTTGGAGCCCAACTCTGGTGTGACGGGTCTTCAAGCCCGCTGTAGCGGGACGAAATGTTTCGACAGCAATGACATCACTGTGCTGGAGTGCCACGGTCAATACACCGGCATCAACGCAGGCTGCGGCCCAACCGGCGCGGACAACTTCCGGGGTAATACGTGGAACGTCAAAGTGTTCCCCCGCAATTCAAGCTGCGGCATCGAGGTCTGGGGCCATCACGACCACTGGTTTGCTTCGATCGAAAACCGTGAAGGCCAGCCGGTCAACGGCGTCACCTTCAACACGACGGCGCGATCCAACCAGTTCACTGTGCTGCGCAACCAGGCGACGAACAAGGTCAACAACGCGTCACCATACTACAATTTAGTCTCGCACATCCCGTGAAGACTCTTGACATCTCCAGCCTTCCGGGGTATCTTGATAGTAGTGATGGGGGCATGTGGCGGATCAGGCCAGATGTCTTGATGCAAGAATTACTGAATAACCCGGGCGTCGAAGACCGTCGATACTTCATGGTGTCGCATGTTATCGAGCTGCTCGCCAAAAATGGAATCGAAGTAGTCTATGAGAAACAACCGAAAAACCCGTCCTAGCCCGCGAGGGCTGTTGGCCGGTCAGGGCGCGGGCAAGGGGTCCGCTCCGCGCCACACGCTTAACGCACAGTGGCAGGCGAACTACGACGCCATCGACTGGAGTGGTAAGAAAAAACACGTCGTCCCAATCGTGTATCAACGTTTCTCTGACCCGAGCGACGTTTCCTTCAATCACGACAACATCTACTGAAAGAATTATGAGCATTGACTTCAACAAAATCGAAGGGGAAGTAACCTACGACGCCGACGGCGGCGGCATCACCATCAAGCTGCGCGAGATTGTCGCTGAGCCCTCACCACCACCCCCGGCGCGCTGGACGTATCCCGAGATCCCGTCAAACTTCATCTTCGGCCCCTCGGACGTTGAGGCCCTGGTCAAGCTGCTTCAGGATGGTTCCTTTCTGGGCAACGCCCTCGTCCGCGCCACGGTCAAGTTGACGAATGGAATCTACAACTTCCCACAGACGGTCTACCCCAAAGTCAAGAATGTGAACTTCGTCGCGGAGCACGGGGCCAACGTGGTGTTCAACTTCAACACCAAGGCCGGACACGGATTGTATTTCACCGGCTCGGGTGTGTCTTACGACATATCCTTCCGGCGCATCCGGTTCTCGGACCTTCGCACGGGCGACACCGGCCAGGGGGGTTTCCAGCTCGTCAAGTTCGACACGGGCGCGCGCATCGGGTTCTACGAGTGCGAGACGGATAACAGCCGGGCGACCGGCGTCTACTCCAATGCGGGCGCGTCTGACTTGTATTTTTTCGGACACATCCTCCGCGACAACGGGTTCAGCAGCCAGTTCGACCACGGCGCTTATATGCACTCGGCCACGGGCGAGCTTGTTTTCGAGAGCAGCTTTTTCGTCAACAATGCGAGTCACGGGCTGCATTGTTATGATGGCAGTTCGTCCAACACCGAACTCATTCAGAACGTATTGGTCTCGGGCTGCACCTTCCTGTCCTACGGGGAGCCGCAGGACCGGCCTATCATCTTCCAGGACGCCACGTCCGCCGTCACGAAGGTCCTTAACAACCAAGTCCTCGGCTGCATGTTTTTCAACGCGCACCCCACGAAGGACTCCACTGAAGCCGATCGAAATTCGGTCAAATTCGTCAATCCTGCTGAGTGTGAGTTCGACGAGAATGTCCTTTGGAACGTGCCCCTCGTGGCCCCGGCAGTGTTTGTCAACACCTGGACGAACAACATCACGTTGCCTTCGGCCACGATGCTGCCGCTCTACAGCCGGTTCGATGTGCTGGACCCGGTCGCCCACCGATACGCGGTCACCCTGTTCAACACGGCCATGCTGCCGAATGTCGTTTACACAAATGACAGACTGCCTACCGGGCGTTATGAGATTCACTCGGTCGCCGCTCCGGTTGGCACCGCAGCGCACTTCATTAACCACGTCCAAGGGAACCCCATTACTTTCGACATGACTCGGAAGTATTCCAGGCCGCAGCACCGCGCGGGCGGGTTCGATTTCGGCACTCACACAGGAGCTAACGCCTTCCGGCTCATCAGGATGCCCGATTAATTATGCCATATCTAGTCTCAACTCGCGACACCTCAAAAGAGCCCTGGCGCATCGACAGCGGATACGAGCAGGCGTTCGACGCGCAAGGCCGCGTGCGATTACTGCGGCGGGTCGGTGACATGGAAGCGAAAATCGACCCGGTTGACGTAATCCCCGAGGGCACCCCGAAGTATAACAACTCCAAGACCATGAAGGACTTACAGGGGATTCGGGCGAGCCACCCCTGGACCTCCGGGGACGACTACAACTAGCCGCTTGACAAACTTCGGGCCTGAAGTATAATGGGGTATGACAAATATACATAGCCCCGCAAACTTCCGGCCCGAAGAGTATTCTGTAATCGACTACCTCGACAACCAGCGCCCCCGCTACATGGGCGGCAATCCTGCCTGGTATGCCGAAGAGATCAAGCACTGGGAACGGGAGATCGCCCGCTTCTTCCCCAATTGGCGAAATGGCAATCCGTCAATCCACCGCTGCGGCCACTGCGGAAATTGCAACGTGCGCTACATCGTCGCCGTCGAGCACATGCCCACGAAGACGAACGTGGTGTTCGGCTCTGACTGCGTCACCAAACTGAACTTCGCCAACCGTGACGAGTTGAAGGCCGCGCAAGTCCGAGCGCGCGCCGAGCAGGGCAACGCCCGCATGGCCACTTACCAGAAGCGCTGCACCTTTTTGGAAGCCAACCCCATTTTAGCTGGTGTGCTAACGACCATCGACAATCCAGTTCACGCCAAGAACGGCTTCGCCCACGACGTTGTGAGCAAGCTGAACCAATACGGCAACCTCTCCGAGCGCCAGGTTATATCCTTGCTGGCATCTCTGGCCCGTGACATCGAGTGGGCCGCGACAGCCGCCGCCCGCGCCGAGGCCGAAGTCCAGCGCAAGGCGACCGCGCTCCCCGCCCCTTCGGGCCGCGTGGCGGTCACCGGCACCGTGGTCATGACGAAGATCTACGAGGGTGGCTTTGGCGAGCAGCTCAAGATGCTCGTGCTGCTCGACACAGGCGCGAAGGTGTTCTGCTCGGTCCCGAGCGACCTGAACACCGCAGAGACCGGCGAGCTTAAGGGCAAGCGAATCGAGTTCACCGCCACCTTCACCCCGAAGTCGGACGACAACCTTTTCGCGTTCGGCAAGCGGCCTACGAAGGCCCGGGTCTTGACAACCGAAACCCCTGTGGTATCCTGAATCATGTCACCCGATCAAGCCAAGCGGTCCTACAAAGAGAACATGCCCTTCATGGGCATGACTCTTTGGAAGTCTGGTGTCTCCCTCGAAATGTCGTATCAACTCGCCCGCGCGGCTGCCCTGGACTTCCTGGTCCGCGTGGACGATGTGAATGACCCAACAGTCCATCTCTATGGGTTTAATGTCGAGGGAGTCGAGAAAAAATCTTTCTTCGCAATCAACGCCAAGCTGTCATGTTAACGCCTGAACAACAGAACAAAATCTATCGCGAGACAACGCCGAGTGTCGAAAATGATCTCGTGTCGAAGGGTCTTAGGCGGGACCAGGCGCAAAGGCTGGCTGAGGATATAGTCCTCTCTTACATTATTGAGTGCCAGGACGAGCCCAACCCGATACTTCCTAAGCACTCCTACGGCATCAAGATTGGCCCGGGCAAAGGCATCATCAATTTATACTTAACATTTGAACCAAACGCAAAATCGTCAACATGAAAATTCTTGTCGTCGCCGCTAACCACCGGTCCTTCCTGGATTGGTATGAGAAAAACCAAACGTCGAAACCCTTCGCCCATATATGGGTCATTAGCGCCAAGTTCATGCGCGGAGTGTCGGCGCGGGACCACAAGCTGGTCTACGCGAGCTGCGCCAAGAACCATCCTGAATACGCGAAGATCCGCGAGGCCGCAGAGAAGGTGGGGCTATGATATACACAACCAAAGGGCATGTCGTTGCGTTCACAGATGACTTCTATTTTGAGATCGCCGCCTCAGACATACGGCACCAGATACCGAATTCCTTACTTGCGAACAAAAGCTGGGCGGCTCGGATGAGGCTGGTGGATGCCCGCGCCGAGATCGCCGCCGTCAATGAAGCTATGTCCTTCCCGGATTATTCCTGCCATCGCTGCGGAGAAGATGACCTGGATTGTGAATGTGAATGAGACTATGAGAATTTCTGACCTGCACATCCACAACCGAACCGGGACCCACTTCCCCTCCGAGCAGGTTGAGTGCTTCACCGTCTGGGCCGCCCTGGCGAATGAGGCGTGCTCGCTGATGAGAGGTTTTCGCCCATTGCCCAAGGAGACCCACATCTGGGTTAAGTCCGTGAAAAGCGCTAGCTGTGGCGAAGCCCACTACACCGGCAAGGCGACGGTGTGGGTTGCGCGCCTGGGATACCCTCACAACGGCGGCGACGGTCGCATGATGGATGGCATCGACTACATCTGTAATGATTGGGCGGAGATGCTCGTGTCGCTCGTGGTCCACGAGGCGTGCCACCTGCGCGGCGTGCCGGGGCTGGCTAAGAGTAACAAGAGGGACAAGTCGTCGCGGGGACCGGGCTGGGCCAGTGGCGACCGCACGGGCGAGCAGCTTGCGCAGATCATCGCAATGCACCTACTACATGAATTCCGCGCCGTCCGCCCCGGCCTCGAACTTTCCTTGACAAAAATCAAAACAATGCAAGATTAACTATAACACCAAATGAACAAAGCAAATTACGCAGAAACGGATCACATGCCCCGCGAAGTCGCGACGGCCCTACTCACCACCCCCGGCACCCGGCTCACACCCGCGATGCGTCGAAGCTGCAAGCGTGCTCGCGAGCAGACGATTACCAGCCATTGCCCCATCAAGCGGGGACCCAACGACGGCGAGTATTTTTTCGACTCCGCCAAGAGGGCCAAGAAGGCCAACGAAAGATACCTCGCGGGTATCCGCAGGCTGGGCATCGTGGCACTGAGCAAGCAGCTCAAGAGGGTCGTCGCCAAACGCCGCTCGATCGAATACGCCTTCCAGGACTCTTTCGATGAGGCCAAGCGGGCGGAGATGGTCCAGATCGCCATCCGGCTGGACAACCAAGTCAAGGCGATCGAAACCGAAATCAATTCCCGCAACAAGCGGTCCACCGTAGCCAACCACAAAGCTAAGAAACAATATGTCCGAAACGTTTAACATGAAGCCCGCGCAGTTCAAGCGCAAGCCCGAGTTCACGGGTGGCACCGAGGTCGCTGGACTCAGCGCCCTTCTCGCGGCGATGAATAACGCCGACATCCCCGGCGTTGCCCTGCCCACGAAGGAAGAGCTAGCCGCCTCGAAACCACCCCCGCCGCCGCCCGTGCCGGTCGAAACCCTGAAGCCGCTGTCGTCAAACGTCGGCACGAACCGTAACCTGCTTTTCTTCACTGGCCGCCTCAAGGCAGGAAAAGACTACATCGCCGCCGCAGCCGGTGCCAAGATCTTCGGCTTTGCCGATCCGATCTACCAACTCGCGTCGCATTTCTTCGGGGTCGAAGTAACGAGCACGACGAACAAGGACCTGCCCGGCATGCGTGCCGCGTTACAGATCATCGGCCAGTGGGGCAAGGGCGTCATATCGGACAAATATCCCGTCACTCCAGCCCGAGCGCTTTTCGTTGAGTCGGTTCGGCGTAAGTCGATGTCTCTTCCCTCGACTCTCCTGGTTGACTGGGCGAGCTACGGGGCCAATCAGACCATCTGGCTCGACGCGTGTATGCGGCGGGTCGCCGTGTATCAGGAAGAGAACCCCGGCGCGCGCGTTGCAGTCACCAATGCCCGGTTTGACTTCGAGGTGAAGGCGCTGAAGGATGCCGGATGGCGGCATTTCCACGTCATGTGTAGCACGGATACCTGGAAAAAACGTCTCGCAGAATCCAAGATGACGCCCGAGTCCCCGACGGTCAAGGACATGTCCGAGGCCCTCGCGCACGCCATCGACAGCGACGTGGTCAAGCGGACCAGCGCCCAGCGCGCGGGCTCTCGCCTCGCGGTCATTTGGAACGACAGCCAGCCCCGGATCTCCGACCGGCTGCACACACTGGAGTCTTTTCTCCAGTCACTCGGCGTCGCCTCTGGCGGCGTGGCACCAACAGAGTCAGACAACATGGCCTTTGAATGATATGTGGACGCTCGAACTAGGAATAGCGGCGGCTCGAATCATCCAGGCGGTTGTCGTGGAGCACGGCGCGCATGTCGCCCTAAGCGGCAGCGTGCTTATCCGTGGCGAGAGCAAGAAGGACCTGGACATTGTGATCTACCCGCACGACGCGGACAAGGGTTACAATGTCTACGCGATTCAACACGCGTTGAGGACAGAATTTTGCAACTGGTTCAAGTGTGGATCAACTGCGGATTACGTCCGGGACAGCAAGGAAGTGTGGACAACATACTACTATGGGGCAAGAGTTGACTTCTTTTTCCTCATGTCGGAAGGTAAGAAAGAACTATGAACAACATCGAAGACAAAAATCCAGAATTGAACAAGGCCCGCGAGGGCTCTACGGGACAGAATCCTTTGTGGCCCGGCGAAGGCGACCATCAGGCCGGTGAAGTCCTGAAGGAAAAGGACCGTGGCAACGGTGTGGACGAAAAAACAATTATCCCTCTCGTGCAATGAGTAAAAACAAGAAAGCTACATTCGGCATCGGGTTCATGAACCTACTTACGCTGATCTTCATCTTGTTGAAGGTCACTCACGTCATCAGTTGGTCCTGGTGGCTCGTGCTGGCTCCTACGCTTCTCGGCGTTGCCGTCGCCCTAGGGCTACTGATTATCTTCGTGTTCGGCGCTTTTGCCTTGCT
>Ga0137323_1000541_pt1 | contig 10563 bp, 9 predicted proteins | sample EasRivERMZT423_2_FD_102285 | JGI IMG/M metagenome (GOLD analysis project Ga0137323, IMG submission 102285) | Soil microbial communities from meander-bound floodplain in the East River, Colorado, USA - East River MetaG ERMZT423_2 | ecosystem: Environmental > Terrestrial > Soil > Floodplain ... | reverse complement strand
CGGATTCGCGATCGTGCAGTCCGAGCAGTAGAGGACTGTTCCATTAACTACCGTGGGCAACGTCGCGTTCGTGAAGCTGGCGGTCAGATCATGAATCTCGAGGTTGGTGGGCCCCCCGACGATGCCGTACCGCGTCGCGATGCCCGGCGAGGCTGTCACTGAGCAGGAGACGCTGTCGGTGGTTCCCCCAGCTCCCTTCTCGATCCTGATCGCAGTTGTGGGATTGGTCCCCGACGTCTTACGCGCTAGGTTATTGCTCAGCGTCACGTTGCGTACGACGCCACCGCCAGAAGCGGATATTGCCCCGATGTCGAAGGCCCTCGACCCCGTCGTTCGGCAGGCATCGATCACCTTGCAGTTGGAGATCGAGGCACCATAAACTGCCCCGCTCGTGCTGTTGTTCTCCGTGACGGCGATTCCATTGTTGCCGCAGTTCTGAACCGTGACGTCATCGAGCGTGAGGTCGTAAACGGTCTGGCTCGCGCCGGGGTGTACGTAGACCCCAACGCCCGGGATGTCTTTGAAGAGGCACCGGGCGATGGAGAGCCGAGCGACGTTTCCGGTCACCGCCATGCCGTGATTGCTGGCGGCCATGTTCCCACCGAAGAATTCGCATCCGGTGAAGGAGATGTCCTCGCTGAAGGTCGCTGCTGTTGGAGTCAGGTCGACGTACGCTTGCGCGGCCGTGTTGGAGCTGTTGATGTTCCTGAACGCGCATCGATCGAAGTGAACCCCGCGGGCCCATGAGCCGCTGCTCGGCTCGATCGATACGATGCGGCCGCTATGTAAGGTTGGATGGCCAGTGAAATTGCAGTTGGAGACCGTGACATCGCGGAACGACCGCCCACTTCCGTTCGATCCGATCGATACCGCTTCCTGGGTGAACAGGAACGCGTTCACATTGCTGATGACGAAGCCTGAGTCGACTGCCGTGTTGGTGCCGCCCTGGATTTCGAACACTCTCTTGCAGCCGCTCACGAAAGCGTTCGTCACCGTGACTTCGGACACGTTCGTGAAGGAGAAGGCCTCGTAACTCGTGTTGGTGATCCGAACGTTGTCGACCAGGAGACCCTTCCCGTGCCCCTCGGAAGAGGCCTTGTTCTGGAAGTTGTAGAAGTCGATCGCGTTTTGTGTCGCCACGACGGACCAGTTCCCGACACTGTCAAACTCGCAATCCCGGACCCTCACGTTCCGACACTCCTGGGCGAACAGGCCCGACCGCATCGTCTGCTTGATCTGCACGCCCTGAAGGTTCAGACCGTCTATGTATGGTGCAAAGATGCCGTGCTGGTTTAGTCCGCTGTTCGTGATCGATGCGAAGGCTGGGGCGTTCCCGTTCAGGGTGATGTTCGAGATCGTGATGTTCTTCTGGATGTTGGCGCTGTCCACCGGCGTTCCATTGAAGCCTGGGCGGCTGACCGCTAGGAGCGCCCCAGAGCTTGCGGCGTCGCCATCCGACATCGTGCCATTGTTCCGGACGATCTCAGTTACCCCGATACCGGACCCGCTCAGCGTGACGCCACCATGGAGCCAAACCGCCGTGCTCGTCGTCAGTTTCCCGGGACCAATCTGCACGCTCCCGCCGCCAGAACCGACGTAGTCGATCGCGGACTGGAGCCCCGTGCCAGTCCCAGCGAAGTTTCTGGATACAAAATCCCCGTTCTTGGTAGCCCAAATGCTCACGGCGCCGCTATAGCCACTCACAGACAACGCGAGCATTGCAGCGAGAGCTAGATTCCTAATTCGACTCATCATCTCCCCCTCAGACCGGTTGCACCTGATCGCCGATCACTGCGAACTCGTCCGTCAGCGTCGGAACGATGTTGTCGTCGCTCCAGCAATCGAAATCGAACCGAACCCGGCCGGTGAGGACCTGCGGCGTGAGCCAGGGCGTCCTGGGTGCCTGCTCGAGGCGCCCGACGCGGCACGGCAGCACCTCGACCGAGCCCGCGGTCCAGTTCCCGGCGACGGGTTGGGCCAGCTCGAGCTTGGTCGGGTAGATCGCATTTAGATGGACCAGCTCATAGGACGAGCTCGAGCGCCAGAGGAGCGCGTAGGGCCCGAGGCCGAGCGGATCGGTGAACGGGATCAGGCTCGTCACGACCTGGACCTCGGTGGCGCCTGCGGTGACGTCGGCCGTAGGGCGGCTCCGGTACTGCCAGAGCGGCACGATCCACGGCTGGGCGCGCTTCCGATGGATCAGGACGGCCGTCCTCTGCCCTTCGAGCGGGTTCTCGCAGAAGAACGAGAACTCGATGGCGCCGATCGGGTGGCGGCGGAGCTGGACCCGCTGCTCCCGCCGGCGGAGCTCGATCACATCGGTCATGTAGCCGTAGGTCTCGACGACCGGGTCGCTGATGTTGGGCTCGAGCGCCCAGACGACCGGGTAGGGCACCTCAGGAGCCCCCCAGGGCGCGCGACGCGGCCCGCCGGTTCTTGGAGAGGATCCGGATCACAGCCCGCTCGCCCGCCGGGGTTTCCAGATGCCTCACCACGAGGCCGTCCTCGAGGCCCAGGGTCGCGTTGAGGCCAACATCGCTACCCGGCGAGGGTCCTGGCGCTACGAGGCCCCCAGCGGCGTAGCGGCGGGGCTGGTAGGCCATCGGGTGGATGTCGAGCGCGCCGCGGTTGATCTCCTCGAGGAGCCCCAGGGCCCCAGGGACGGCCGCGGCGCGCACCACGTACTCTCCAGGGAGCATGGATGGAACGGAGTCGCTGGCACCGGCCCCGGGGACAACCCCGCCCAGGGCGAACCTCCGGACCGAACTGGATGGGCCGCCGGCAATTCCCTCGAATATCCCAGTGCCGCCAGTCGATCCGAACAACTTAAAGAGGCTGCGGAAGATCTCGGCAGCCAGTAGTTGGGCAGCGAGCTGTTGGAGGGCAGCACCTACCTGCCTCAGCGCGTTGCCCATTGCGGCAGCGAACGTTGGGGCTTCTCGGATCCCCGTGCCAAGAAAGTCGGCGAGCGCGTCCTGAGCGATGTCGATCCCGCCCGAGCTGATGAGCCTCAGATCGTTGTTCAGTGCCTCGATCGAGAGGGAGACCTGGTCCACCGTGGCGGCGAAGTCCGCGGCATCCTGGATCCGGTTCGGATCCCCGCTCTCGGCTGCGATGCGTAGCAGCTCCTCCGAGATGTCTCGTAAGCGGGCAATCCGCTGCTTCTCGAGCGCCTCGATTCGCTCCTGCGCTTCGATCTGGGAAAGGAGCCCAGCACGCGCCCGGTCCTCGATGCCGGCCCGCTGGCGCGCGAGGTCGGTGATCGCGCGCCCAGCCTCGTCGAACTGGGCGGTGAGCTGCTCCTCAGCGAACTCGCGAAGCTCCCGCCGCTCCGAGGCCGCGATGTCGGCCAGCTTCGAGGCTCGATCGATCGCCAGCTGCTCGATCTGACTGTCGATTTTCTTTACATCGGCAAGGCCCTTCTCCCGCTCGTCCAGCGCCAGGACCCGCTGCTTCTGGAGCGCGGTCCGTTCGGTATCGATGCCAACCTCGAGGATCTGCCGCCGGCGGGCGTAGTACTCCTGGATCGAAATGAGGTTGTCATCGAAGGCGCGCTGCTCCTGCTCCTCCCGGAACTTGAGATACGTCCGGGTGAGCGAGAACTCGGCATCGATCGCGGCCTTCTCGGCCTGCAGGCGCGCGCGCTCGGCCTGGAGGCGGGCGCGCTGGGCCACCTTCGCCGCAGCGTCCGGCCTTTCCCCGCCTTCACCGTCGCCGGCAGCTTTCTTCCGAGGATCCGTGTCGAGGGCATTCTGAAACCGTAAAATCCGATCGACCCCACGATTCTGGAAGTCCTGATCCAGACGCTCTATCTTCTTGAAATTTAGTGAAGCCAGAGCCACCATCTTCTTGGTGAGGGTCGTGATCCGGTCGATCAAATCATCGAGAGCCAGGACGATCCCTGCCACAACCGCCCCTGTGAATTCACCTAGCTTCCTCCAGGCGTCCTGGCCGTCAGCGGCCGATTTGACCATCACCACCGCAGCTCCCGTCATCGGGCCACTGAGGCCAACAGAGAACTGCTCCCCAAGCCCTCGGAGCGTGATCCTGATTGCATCGAAGCTGTCGTCCAATCGCGCTAGCGATTCAATCATGTCATCGCTTAGGAAGGATGAGAGGCCCTCTGCTTCTTTGGCGAGCCCTCGCATCCCCTTGGCTCCGAGCGCCTCGATGACCGGTAGGAGCTTCGCCGCCCTGGGTCCGAGAAGCGCAATTGCCGCATCGGCTCTCTGTGGGCCATCCGGGAGTCGGTTCAGTGCGCGCCCGATCGTCTCGAGCCGCTGTGCGAGCCCCTGCTTGCCGAACCCCTCGATCTCCTTCAGGGAGAGTCCAACGTCCCGGAACTTCTGGGCCACTTCCCCGCCCAGATTTTGGGAGGCCTCGCGCGTGGCATTCATGACACCAGTGAGCGCCGGGGCCAGGTCCTCGAGCCCAGCACCGGATCGCTCGGCCGCTATCCTCAGGACATTCATCTCTGCCGCCGAGCTGGCGAATCGGCGCCCGAGGTTCTGGAGCTGCTCCCCGGCAGCGCCAGCGGCGGCAGCGATCTGAAAGACCTGGTGCGCGATCTTGGCTGAGGCGAAGGCAGCACCTATGGCACCAATGAACCTAGTAACCCCCGCCAGCGCACCGGTAAGCGCCTCGAACCCGGACGCCGTCTGCTTCGACGACTTCTGGGCCTCCTGCGAAACCTTCCGGAAGGCCGCGACGACCTCCGCGACCCCCTCCGCGGAGAGCCTATATCTGACGTCTTCTTCAGCCATCCCTTGGCGGCTCCTTCAGGATCCCCGGTAATCCGGGTTTGTCCATCTGCCCCTTGACGTGCGGTCTCTGGAGCACGTAGAGCAGAACCTCAAATCGATAGCTCTCGAGCTCCTCCGACTTCCTCCGATCCGCGTAGCTCAGTAGAACCTCACGGAGCGGCCACCTCTTGTAGATCGCAACGGCACGCTCGTGATCGTGCCCCGCGACCTCCCGGATCAGGACACCCCATTCTCCGAAGCGACGGTTCCCGAGAGCGCGGTCGTTCGCAGTGCTCTTCCCGAAACAGTGCGGGAACTCACGAGTGAGCTCACGCCGCGCACGAAAAAATCCTGGATGAGGCACCCGATCGCGGCGTTGATCGTCGCCTTGTCCTCAGGGAGGTGGCATCGACGCAGGTGCGCAGCGGTGGATCGCGCCAGCTCGAGCGTCCACTCCGAGTCTTCGAGCTCGTCCGGAATCAGGATCCCGCCGAGGAGCTCGAAGACCACGCCGGCGTCGACCAGCTGGTAGAGGAGCCGGTGGGCGAACGCCTCCGGATCCTCCGCCTCGAGCATCGCGACCTCTCGGAGCCCAACTTTCCCTGCGTACTGGATGACGAAGTGGTCGCGCTCCGCGGTCCCATCCTGGACGACGCGGAACCTCTTCCCACCGATCCTCAGGGCCCGGTCAGCATCCCTTCCGCGCGCCGGCGCGGGCCCGGGGGCCGAAGCCCCCGAGTCGCGCTTCTTCGGCTGAAACAGGTTGCCCAGCCATTCGAACAGGTTCACGCGCCGTTACCGCTGGAACATCACCCCGTACGTCGTGCCGGCGTAGATCGGCGCCGACGAGACGAGGAGGCTGCCCTTGAGCTGGAAGGTGCCGAACTCCTGGCCTAGGAGGCTGATGATGTCTTGGGCGGCGAACTGGACCTTGTAGAGGAGCATCTCGTGGATCGGGCCGGTCAGTGGATCGGCCACGTACCGAAGCTCCCCGAGCATCGTCCCGGCCACGCCGATGTTGAGCTGGGTCAGACCGGACCCAGCCGTGATTGTCGTCGGCGTGTAGTCGATCGTGACCGTGGAGGCGTCCGCGATCGAGCCACTGGCCTTGATGTAGACACCGCCCGTCTCCGCGTCGATCTCGTAGTCCGTCCCCTCGGTCTTCGTGACGGCGCTGACCTTGACCGCATAGGCGGTGAGCTTCCGCTTGCCGGTAGGCGGCCAGTACCACCGGTCCTTCTTCGACGAGGTCGTCAGAACCTCACCCACGACCGGCGTGTTCGTCTGCGTGTATTCTGCAACATCGCCCTGGAGCGCCATCGCGAGCGGCTCCTTCCGCCACTCGGCCAGGGTGGCGGACAACTCGAGATCTCGAGACGTCTCGACGCTCGCCAACACCGCGTTGGTGGGGTCGACCATCGTCCTCTTCTTGAGGATCTCGGAGCTCGGCGTCAGCCCGAGCTCATCGACCGTGCCAAGGAAGAACGCCCCCTGGCGGGCGCCGGCGGCCGAGAGGCGATCGATGAAGAGCCTCCCACGGCCGACCGAGACCTTGGTACCGTCCCCGATCGCAACTACCTTAAAGCCTTCACCCGCCATCGTGTCTTCCCTCCATCAATCGGGGCGTGCCCCGCGTTTCCGGGCCAACCGCCCGGGGGTTTCGTGCCGTGCCCGCTTACGAGAGCGCGCTCGGATCGTTCGTCTTCATCTGAGAACTCACCCGGAACTTCACCGTGGCGATGCACAAGGCATACTCGGCCTGGGCCCACTGAAAGTCCGTATCGAGGTAATCGATGGTCGCCCAGAGCCCAGCTTCCTGGCTCAACGCGAGCTGCTTCACGATCCAGTTGATCGTTGGGTCGAGAAGTACATCTGGGGCGCTGACTCCATCTCCCTTGGCGCGGAGCTCGAACGCGAGAATGAGACCGGTCTGGACCGTTGGATCCTTTCCAACCCCTCCACCGCGCGGCCTCGTTTCCTCGCGAAGCGGATAGACCGTGGACTTGATGAGCTGGTCGGGCGTCATCGCGAAGGTCCTGGCCCGCTCGGTAGCGGGCACACCACCAGGGAGGCCGGTATTGACCCGCTCGAGCGCCTTCTGGACGATGAGTTCCCGGATCGTCGCCATCAGTCCTCTCTCATGCGAGCGCGCACAGGATCTTGGTCAAGGCGCCATCCCCGAGCTGCAGCCGTTCCCGAATCACGTAGTTCACGGTCGGAGGCCCGGTCCGGACGACTGCGGAGCTGATTGCGATCGGTGGAAACGCGGTCGTCTTCACCGTGAGAGCCACCGTCTTTCCAATCAGGGCAGCCATCTCTCCCTTGAGCAGCTCCTCGTCCGTCTCGTCGAATACTCCGACGCCCGCATTTCCAGCGATCGTGATCGGCTCCCCCACCTCGGCGAGCATCACGTCGATCGAAGCCTCATCGAAGTAGCTCATAGCTCAGCTCTCCGCCAGCAGCACTTCAGTGAGGGCACCGTCACCGATCTGCCGGAACTCCCGGACCAGGTAGGCGATGCCGTCCGTGCTCAAGGACACACCAATGGCAAGCCCAGAGAGGCTCCCGGTCTTGATCGTGGTGACGACGCCGGTTCCCAGGATTGGGGTATCGAACATCCCGGCTAGGACCTCCTCCGTGAACCTCCGGAGGATCCCCTTCGTCGTCTCTGCCCCAACGGACACGTCCTGACCTTCGATCTCCAGCATCGCTAGGATGTCTGAGTCCCCGAAGTAAGGCTGATCGACGGTACCCGCCGGCGAGTCGAGCTCGATAGACATCTGGATCTGCCGGTACTGACGCTCGCTGAAACCGTCCACCGTGTATGCCTCGTACGGCGGATCAACGATCAGCGTCTTCGGCAAGAAGCCCGCCACCCCGGAGTCGGCGTTCACCACGATGATGAACGGCGTCAGATAGGTGGAGTCGGTCGTGATCCCTGGTCCGACATTCCTGATGCCGCGCACCTCGATTTTCCGACGCGCGACATCCCCGGTCAGGATTACTCCGCCGAACGTTTCCGCCTGGAACTCAGCGATGCCGTCCGCGTCCGTGACCGCGTCCACGACCTGGACGAGCTGCGGGCCGGTGTCCGCGTTCACCCACTGCTCGTAGACGTCCACCTTGCACCCGGCGACCAGCTGCCCTCCATTCTTCGTTACCTTCAGGATGCAGGTGATGAGTTGTGAGAGAGTCTGCGGTAGATTGGTCTGACGATTCTCCTTCGAGTAGATCGTGTCGATGCCGTAGGCCGTGCTCCCGGTGTTCCGAATGTCCATCACGTTCGCCGGGCCGATCAGTCGAAGCCCGCCCACCTTGGCCCCACTGGTGGAGCCGCTGACAATCCGGTCCGCGTTGGGGGCGTATGCCTTGACGCCGCGCATATCGTTCGCCTGGAGCGAGCCGATCGCGGTCAACCCGGGTCCGAACGAGACCACGCGGCTGTCGATCAGTTGCTCGATGATCTGACTGCCGATCTGAACCTGGTGGTTGTTGCTGTGGACCTCGCAGTCCACGACCTTCTGGACTCCCCCAGCTACCGACGGGGTGATGAACACGCGGCCGGCCAGCCCCGCCTGCTTGTTCCGGAGCTTGCACCCGCCGAGCCGTGCGTTGCCCGTGATCTGGGTGAAGGCCCCGAACTTCGCGACCACGCCGTTGTAGCCGATCGACTCGCCGTTGGCCCCGTCGAAGATCTCTCCCCAGTTCGTGTGCCGGTTGATCCGGCCGATGGCGGAGACCGAGTAGGTGAAGCCGTCGTCCCAGAGGAATACGGAGTCGGTGTCCGCCCAGGTCGTCGTCTCGGTCCCCACCCCATCCCCGTTCTGGACGTGGACGTGGAACACGAAGACCCCGGGCGCCACCTCCACGATGTCGGAGGGGAAGGCCAGAGACATCTCGAAGGCGGTGTATCCGAGCCCGTTGAGGGCGCAGAGATTGTTCTGGAATCGCACGGTGCTCCCGACCTTCGTGATTCCGCCCGGGCACGGCGGCGACCCGGCTTCGACCGGGGGGAAGAAGTAGGGGAGCGAGTGAATTTCGCTCCGCGCCCTCGCCGGGACCTGGGGCGCCTGCACGAGCGCCCGAACGTCCTCCGGCGGCACCACAACGTCGAACGGGGCGAACCGGCCGCCGAACGGGCGCGGTCTCTGGATCCGGCTCGGCTGCCAGCCCGACACCTCGGGCACCGAGGACGGAGCCGCGGCGGCGTCCGGAGCCGGCGGAGCGAAGTAGGATGGCCCAGGGCGACCCTTCGCCGCCCGGTTGGGCTGCTGCGCCTGCACGAGGGCATACGCCTGTGAGGGTCCACCCGGGTCCTGCGGCGGGTACAGGGCCGGCGCGTAGGCCGCGACCGATCGGGCCAGTGCTCGCGGCTGGTACGGGGTCGGTTGGAGCGTCTGGTCGGAGGGCGGAGCCGGAGCGTCGGCCTGGACCGGCGCGAAGTAGTAAGGCGAGAGCGCGGCCCGGTTCTCGACGTCGCGCCGCGGCTGCGCCACCTGGGTCTGCGGCGGATCGGACGGAGCGGGTGCGGCGTCCGGCGCAGGTGGAGCGAAGAGGAACGGGACGACCGCCACGATGGCGGCGCGCGCCATCCGGGCCGCGGCGTGGTTCCTCCACGGTTGTTCCTGGGGCCGTTGCCACGAGAGGACATCCGGTGGCGGCGGGGCCGCGTCGGCCTCGATCGGGGCTGCCAGGGCCGGGTATTGCAGTCTGCGCGGCATCAGTAGGCCACCACCTCAAGCCGCGACGGGTACGGCTGCCCGATAGGGGGGAATGGAGTCCCCGTGTCCACAACCTCAATCACCGCCAACGCTACCATCGCAACGTCGTCGTTGGCTGCCGTCCATCCGCACGTTGTGCTGCCGCTGGACGGAGTGGTTTCCCGCTGCGACACGCGGACGGACGCGCCCTGGTCCCAACTGTGGACATCTGTGAACCCACCGATACTTGTAAGGTCGGTTATGTTCGGCAATCCAGAGTAGGTGCAAGCGTATCGGATAGCCGTGGCGGACCCGGAATTGAGCGCGATTTGCGGGTCCGCCGTGTCCCCGTCGATCTTCCCGGAAGCCTGGACCGCCGTATTCGATGCGGCCGTGATCGTGATGCACTGAGCGTATTTCGCGTTAGCCCCGCCGTTGTGATCTATGGAAACAGTTTGAGCCCCGGTCGGGATACCGGACCCCAGGAAATAGGCGTAGCACGATCCAGGCTCCCCAGCGGCGTCGGATGCCCTTAGAACGCGCGACATGGCGACCCCGCCATAGGAGACCCCTACGATCGTGTCTACGTCAGCGCTGTGCGCTATGAACACAATAACGCCCTTAGGAGTCCCGACCGGAGTGTGCGAGAACGTGAACGGGTCTGGTGACGCCCCGAAGGTGGAAGTGGTTTCTGTCGCTGCGTCGTGCGCTACGGCCACCTATCCTCCGACGATGGTGATTCGGTTGTTTTCCTCGGCGTACTTCCTGCCCGGCGCTCCCGGCTTCGCTCCCTCTGCCAATTCGACCCGCGCCTCGTACGGGACGCAGGCATCACACGCCTCTGCGCCGCAGGTCACACCCATGCACTTGAGGCAGAAGCCCCGCTTCGTGCCGGATCCGGGCCGGTAGATCCAGTGCTTGCCGCAGTGGACGCACTGCCGCGTCTCGAATTCCTTCGGGTCCGAGCCGGGCTCCGTGATGATGACGTGCCCGGCCGGACCCTTGACCTTGTGCCCGAACACGAGGAGCTACTCCTCCCAGTGCAGCGTGCAGTTGATGTTCGGCGTACCTCCGTGGGCCTTCGACTCCAGCCCGACCCAGTTGTCCGCCGTCGCCGGAAT
>Ga0137323_1000536_pt1 | contig 10603 bp, 12 predicted proteins | sample EasRivERMZT423_2_FD_102285 | JGI IMG/M metagenome (GOLD analysis project Ga0137323, IMG submission 102285) | Soil microbial communities from meander-bound floodplain in the East River, Colorado, USA - East River MetaG ERMZT423_2 | ecosystem: Environmental > Terrestrial > Soil > Floodplain ... | reverse complement strand
CGGGGCGGGGGCGGTGGTGGGGGGGGAGGGGGGGGTGGTGGTGGCGGTGGGTTTGGTGGATTCGGCGGCGGTGGAGGCTTCTCGGGCGGCGGGGCCGGAGGGAGATTCTGAAGGATGGCACGAATGACGCTTGCAGTATTCGCCGATCAGGTCGCCAGCGCGCTCGGGCCGCGGCTCGTGAGCCTCCTCTTGTACGGCTCTGCCGCAAGGGAGCATGGAGCAGGGAGCGGGGAGCAGATCGGCATGAACACGCTGCTCATCGTGGACAAAACCGATGCGGAGCTGTTTGCGCGCCTCCAGTCTCCGGTGCGCGCGTGGATGAACGCCAAACACCCGCCGCCGCTCATCCTGACCGAGCGCGAATGGCGCGATTCGGCGGACGCCTTCCCGATCGAGTATGAGGACATCCGCGCGGGTCATCGCATTCTGGCGGGCCGGGATCCGTGGCCCGGAGTTCGCATCGAGCGCGCGCATGTGCGGCGCCAGTTGGAGCACGAGCTGATGGGGAAACTCGTGCACCTGCGCCAGGCCTACGCCGCAGAATGGAACCGGCCCCGGCGTCTGGCCGAGATCGTGGCCGGCACCCGGGCCGGGTTTCTGACCATGCTGCGGGCCGTGTTGCGCCTGGCGGGACGGCCGGTACCGCCGGCACCGGATGCCCTGGTGCGCGAGGCCAGCGGGCTGATAGGATTTTCGGCGGAGGGACTGACCGAGCCGGCCGCGTATCTCGACGCGGTGACGCGCACGGCGGAGTACGTGAACCGCATGGAAAGGAACGCTACGTGAACGCGCCTCTAGGCCGCAGAGCCCTTCCCGCTGTGCTTCCGCTCGCGCTCGTGCTCGTAACGGGGTGCGGGTACAACCAGATCCAGACGCTCGACGAGCGCATCAACGCCGCCGAGTCGCAGATCAAAGTGCAGTTGCAGCGGCGCGCCGACCTCATTCCCAACCTGGTCGAGACCGTGAAGGCCTACGCGAAGCAGGAGCAGACGATCTTCACCGCCGTGGCGGAGGCGCGTGCCAAACTGGCCGGGGCGGTGCAAAGCGGGAACCTCGAAGACATGGCCCGAGCCAACGCCGAGCTCACGGCGCCGCTGGGGCGGTTGCTGGCGATCGCCGAGAATTATCCGCAGCTCAAGTCCAACGAGAACTTCCGCGCGCTGCAGGATCAGCTCGAGGGAACCGAGAACCGCATCGCCGTCGCGCGGCAGGACTACAACGAGACGGTGAACGCCTACAACGCGTATATCCGGCGATTCCCGCAGGTCCTGACGGCGAAGATCCTCGGAAAAAAACCGCGGCCGTATTTCGAGCTACAAACCCCGGGGGCGGCCGAGGCCCCCCGTGTCGATTTCTCGAAGTAGCGGTTACTACTGGCGCATCATACCACGCGTCTTCCTTGAATCAGGCGGATGACGACGACCACCAGCGCGATGACGAGCAGCAGGTGAATCAAGCCGCCGAACGTATACGCCGAAATGAAACCCAGCAGCCACAAGACGATGAGAATGATCGCGAGCGTCCACATATGTCGTTCCCTCCTAGGGGGTAACGGGCAGTTGCTGACCGACGACCCATTAATTTCCACTCCCCCCGTGCGCGGCGTCCATCCCTCAGCGGAATGAAAGCGCGTACCTAGAAGGATACCGGAGAGCTACCCCTGCGGTGGGAGGCCTACCGGACGAACTTCCGGCGGTCGCCTTTGGGCGGCGTCTTCTTGTGCGCGTGCGCGGCGATCTGCAGCCGGCTGTGCAGCGCGAGTTTCTCGAGGATGTTGTGCACGTGGCTCTTGACCGTATAGGTCGCGATGTTGAGCCGCTGCGCGATTTCCTTGTTGCTCAGCCCCTCGGCGATCAGATCCGTGATCTGTTGCTCGCGCTTGGTCATCCGCACCGACGCCATCATCGGCGTGTTGCGCAGCACGGATGCCTGCTTCGCGATGTGGGAGAGCAGGGTGCCGGTGAGCTGCGGCGGCACGACGTCGTCGCCGTTGGCGACCTGCCGGATCGTGTTGGTGAGGTCCTCGAGCGCGGCGTCCTTGGCGATGAATCCATTGGCGCCGCGTTTGATGAAGTCGATGACGTCCTCTTCTTCCGGCAGCATGTCCATCATGATGATGCGGGCATGCGGGGCCGCTTCCTTGATGCTCTCCACCAGCCGCTGGCTGCGGTTCCGGCCGAGGGCGGCGTCGACCAGCACGACATGTGGCTTGTGCTCCTGCAACCGCTGCAGCGCGGACGAGGCCCCCTCGGCGGTGGCGACCACTTTGAATTCGCCTTGAGAGTCGAGGAGCGCCGCGAGACCATCCCGGAGCAGGCGATTGTCTTCGATGACCAGGACTTGGATCCGCTTCGTAGTCATGGTTGCTGACGGCCCTCGTTCTAAGGTGGACGAGGCGTGCGGCTGGATGACGAGTCGGTCCGATTCGACGGTATTAGTCAAAACGGTCGATCAAGGTTCCGGGCTCATCCCTTAGGATGAGACGATGAATTTAGCGTCTCATCCCTCAAATGACCTGCCGGGGGGATTTCCACCTTGCCTACTCCGGGTCCGGGGTGAATGGTAAAGACGCTCCCGCGCCCGAGGGGAGGAGAGCAGGCCATGTCCCAGATGCATTGTCACTTCTGCGGTGGGGTCATTGCGGATCCCGCGACGATCGAGCATCGGCCGCCCAGGGCCAGCGCGCAGTTCGCGACGCCGCACCAGGCCCCGTGCAGCTGCGGCACGCCGATCGTGTACGAGCATCCGCCGATGCTGGGGGACCCCGACGACGATCAGACGCCGGAAGGCGGCCACATACCCGAGGACGGCACGGCGGCCTGAAAACGAAACGCGGCGCTCCTTCGGAGCGCCGCGCCGTCTGCGGGTGTCGCGCGAGTGGTTAGAGCTTCACGACGTTCTGTGCCGCCGGACCCTTCTGGCCCTGCACGACTTCGAACTCGACGCGCTGGCCTTCGGCCAGCGACTTGAACCCGTCTCCCTGGATCGCGGTGTGATGCACGAAGCAGTCCTTGCCGCCGTTCTCCGGCGTGATGAAACCGAAGCCCTTGGCGTCGTTGAACCACTTCACGGTACCGGTGATGCGTTCCATTCTGTTCGTTACTCCCTAGGAGGACGTTTCCGGCGGCGAGCTGCCTTGCTCTTGCGCCGCCGTTGAACGGCGGGACTCTCGTAGAAGCGTTTCTTCTTCATATCCTGAAACAGCCCGGCCTTGGTGATCTGCCGGCGGAACTTCTTCAATACCACTTCCAACCGGTCGGTCTCCTGCAGCGTGACTTCCATACGGGCCCTTTCCAGAATCGAGAGCTGGTCCCAGAAACACGACGAGGGCCAAGGCGGAAGCCCAGGTCCTCGATCAAGTCCACTGGTACAGTCGCGGCACCGTGCCGTGACCCTTCGCTCATCCGAAGCATCGTCAGCAGCCGGATTTAAGTCAATGGCTCGTCGCCGGTTGTATGAACGTGCGCCCCGTTGCAACTTAGGGGCCCCATGCGCCCATTCTTTGTTGTCGCCGTGGTGCTCATCGCCGCGTGCACGCACCCGCGTCCGGCGAATCCGCCGCCGGCCCGCGCGCCGCGCGACACGACGCGCGTCCGCATCCCGGCGCCGGTCCGCGATACCGCGCTCGAGCAGCACGCCGCGCGGCTCGAGCTCCGCGTGCTCGAAGAAGAAGCGCAGGTCGCGGAGCTGCAGACCCGGCTCGATGACGCCCGGCGGGAAGTCGTGCGCGCGATGGCGAAGCTGCAGTCGCTGGCGACGCGCGCCGAGGCCGCCTCGGGCATGGCCGAGGCGGAGATCGCGCTCCAGGCGTTGCGTTCGGCAAACGGCAATTCGCCGGCTCCGCCCGAATGGAACCAGGGGAATCAGCTGCTGCAGCTCGCAACGACCGAGTTCGATCAGCAGAACTACGCCGGCGCGCTGTACCTCGCGACGGAAGCGAAGAACGCCGCCGCCGCCGGCCAGCGCCGCGCCACGAATGATGACCGCGGCACACCGCGCAAGGGCGAGGTGCCGTTCGCGCTGCCGCTACGCGTACAGACGTCGGGCCGCGCCAATGTGCGCGAGGGCCCCGGCGCCAACTTCAAGGTGCTCTTTACCCTCGAGAGCGCGGTGCCGCTCGTTGCGTATTCGTATGTCGATCAATGGGTACGGGTGATGGCGGACGGCGATCGGACCGGGTGGGTCCACCAGACGCTTATCGGCCGGAGGGAATAGGCTTGGGGCGCGCGGCCGCGACCACCCGGTTGCCGCCCGCGCGCTTGGCGAGGTAGAGGGCCGCGTCGGCTTCCGCAATCAGGTGATCGGGCGTGTCGCCATGCATCGGAAATGCCGACACGCCGAGGCTCAGGGTGATCTGCCCTTCGGGCAGCGACTCGGACGCGATGCGCTTGCGAATCCGTTGGGCGAATTCCGCCGCTCCGTTGATGGTCGTCTCCGGCAGCATGATCAGGAATTCCTCGCCGCCGTAGCGCGCGACAAAGTCCACGTCGCGGCTCGCTTCCAGCATGATCGCAGCCACCCGCTTCAGCACGGCGTCGCCGGCAGGATGGCCGAATTCATCGTTGTAGCGCTTGAACAGATCCAGATCGGCCATCACGACCGCGAACTCGTGATGCAGCCGCCGGGAGCGGCGGACTTCGTTTTCCAGCGATTCCATCATGCGCAGGCGATTGAACAGTCCCGTCAATGGATCGGTGACCGACAGCCGCTCCAGGTCGGAGCGGCTGTCGCGCAGCCGCGCCACCATGTTGTTGAACACCTCCGTGAGCGCGCCGATTTCACCGCCGCCCGTCACCGGCAAGCCGACCTCGAGGTCGCCTTTCGCCACCTTACCGGCCGCCTGCGTCAGGCGGTTGAGTGGGCGGACGATCAGCATGCTCAACACATAGGCCAGCGCTCCCACGACGGCGAGCAGCAACGTCACGATGCCCAGCGTCACATTGCGGAGCCGGGCGACCTGCTGAAACGCCTCGGCGGCCGGGATCTCGGCAATGAGCATCCAGTTGAGCGCCGGCACCGTGCGCGTACTCCCGACCACGCGTCCGCCGCTGAAGCTCGTGAACTGCACGGCGCGTCCCTCGCGGGCGAGCAGCCAGTTCGCGTCTTCGCGCCCATAGCCTTGTCGCATCAGCTCGCGCGAGCTGCCCCCCGAGCTCACGATGAGCCGGCCGGTTCGCGTGATGAGATAGATCTGTCCCGATTCGCCGGGCACGAAGCGCCGCAACGTGTCGGCCACGGTGCGCAGGTTCACCCGCGAGGCCAGTGCGCCGACGAGGTGCGCGCCCCCGGCGCCGCGCCCGGTGCGCCGCACCGACATGATCGGCACGGAGACCAGCATTTCCGCATGCGTGCCCGTCGAGTCCCAGTACGGCGCGCCGAGCGCCCACTCGTTCTTGGTCAACTCGGCGGCCCACCCGGGGGCGATCGGCACGCGCGCCGGCTGGGGCGCGCTCGTCGCCACGACGTGGCCGTGCTGGTCGAGGACCAGGAGCTCGGAGTAGTCCGGGAATCGTTCGCGGACCGAGCGGAGATAATCGGCCAGCCGGCGAAAGTAGACGCCGGAGTGCACTGGTTCTCCATTGACCGTGGGAATGCGCTCGAGGTTTTCAGTGACCTCGTAGGAGCTGGAAAACACGCGCAGATCGTAGCGCAGCTCTTTGGTCCAGAGGTCGACTTCGCGGGCGGCCTGTGCGCTGACGCCCAGCAGCTCTTCCGACGCCTTCGCCCGCAGCGCGCGCTTGTTTTCGATGTAGGAAATCCACACGGTCGCCAGCGATGGAATCAACGTCGCGACGATGCCGAACATGAGCATCTTGGTGCGGATGCCGGCGAGCCAGCTCTGCTTGTCCACGGTGCCCACAAGATTCATGTGGACGACATTATTGCAAGTCAGGTAGCGTAACCGTGCGTCCAATCACATCATGTGACGCACCAATCTCCTCACCGGGAGCCTCGGATGACTGACCGACTCAGCCGCCGCTCGTTTCTCCACACGAGTGCCGCCGCGCTCACTGTGCCATTCGTCGCGCGTTCCGTCTCGACACGCTCTGCCGCGCGCCTCCACCCCGCGACGTCGGATTTCGCGCTCGAAGAAATGACGGTCGCCGAGATCCAGGACGCGATGCGGGCGGGCCGGCACACCGCGCGCTCGATGTGCGCGTCCTACTTCGCGCGCATCGCCGAGCTCGATCCCAAGCTGCACGCGATGATCGAGACCAATCCCGACGCGCTCGCGATCGCTGACGGGCTCGATGCCGAGCGCAAAGCGGGCCGCGTGCGCGGACCGCTGCACGGTATTCCAGTCCTGGTCAAAGACAACATCGCAACGGGCGACAAGATGATGACGACGGCCGGATCGCTCGCGCTCGCCGGCATCACGGCGCCCCGTGACGCACCACTCGTCGCGCGGCTGCGCGCCGTGGGTGCCGTGATCCTGGGCAAGACGAACCTGTCCGAGTGGGCGAACATCCGCGGCAACCAGTCCTCGAGCGGGTGGAGTGCGCGCGGCGGCCAGTGTGCGAATCCGTACGCGCTCGACCGCAACCCGTGCGGCTCGAGCTCGGGGACCGGGGCCGCGATCGCCGCCAACTTCGCCTCCGTCGGCATCGGCACCGAAACCGACGGGTCCATCGTCTGCCCGTCGAGCGCCTGCTCGCTGGTCGGCGTCAAGCCGACACTCGGGTTGATCGATGGGGCCGGGATCATTCCGATCGCGCACAGCCAGGATACGGCGGGGCCCATGACCCGGACGGTCGCGGACGCGGCCACGCTGCTCGGCGTCCTCGCCGGCCGCGACTACAGCGCGAGTCTCGATCCGAACGGCCTGCGCGGCGCGCGCATCGGCGTCGCGCGCAAGAAGGTCTTCGGTTACAGTCCCGAAGCCGACAAACTGGTCGAGGCGGCGATTGATGTGCTGCGGCGCCAGGGCGCGGTGATCGTCGATCCGGCCGACATTCCGCACCTCGGCGACTACGATGATTCGGAGCTCACGGTCCTGTTGTATGAGCTGAAGGCGGATCTGGCCAGTTATCTGGCCACGTGGGCGCCGCATGCGCGAGTGAAGACGCTTGCGGATGTCATCGCGTTCAATGAGGCCAACAAGGATCGGGAGATGCCCTACTTCGGCCAGGAGCTGTTCCTCCAGGCGCAAGAAAAGGGACCGCTCACGGATCAGGTCTATCTGGACGCGCTCGCCAAAAACCAGCGGCTGTCGCGCGGCGAGGGACTGGACGTCGTGTTCGCGCAGCACAATCTCGACGCGATCGTTGCGCCGGCCGGCAGTCCGCCCTGGCCCACCGATCTCGTAAACGGCGACCACTTCCTCGGCGCGAGCTCCACGCCCGCGGCGGTCGCCGGATACGCGAGCGTCGCGGTGCCCGTGGGCTACTCGTTCGGCCTCCCCGTGGGGATGTCGTTCATCGGTCGCGCCAACAGTGAGGCGACGCTGCTGAAGCTGGCGTATGCGTACGAGCAGGTCGCGAAGCCGCGCAAGCCGCCGCGGTTCTTGGCTACGGTGCAGCTGTAGTCAACAGCGACTTGATGTCGTGCTGGGGGTGGGGGCTAGGGCGCTCCCGCGCGTGCGCGCCCGGCGGCACACGTGGTCCATTCGATCTGCGACGGTTGTACACACGTGCCAGCCGTGCGCGCAACGCGCGATGCGCCCGCCGCCCCCACCCCCAGCACGACATTATCACCCACTATCGCAATGGACTGCCTGCAGCAATCCAACGCGCGACGAGCTCACGTTCAGCGTCCGTCATGGCCGTCTTGTTGGCGATCGGCATCGTGCGCGTCTCGACGACGCGCACGCGAATCCGCTCTGCGAAACGCGCGATGCTCTCCGGCGTGTCGAACGTGACGCCGCCGGGAGCAGGGCCGAATGTGCGGTCGCTCTGATACTGCGAATGGCAGGGCTGACAACGCTGCTCGATGACCGCACGAACAGCGTGGAACGGCGGGATTGAATCCGCGGCGCTCGCAGCGGACTGCGCTGCGGAGCGCTTGGGTGTCGAGATGAACATGGCTGCCGCAAGCGCCAGGACCGCCGGTACGAGCGCCCACCGACTTGAAGCTCCATGACCGATCATCGCATGGCGCACCGCGGCGCCGGCCAAGAAGAGCAGCAGCAGCACGAGCCAGTTCTGCGGATTCGCGTATGTGGCCGGGAAATGGTGCGACAGCATGATAAACAACAGCGGAAACGTCATGTAGCTGTTGTGCACGGACCGCACCTTGGCGCGCTCGCCGAGCGTGAAATCGGCGGGTCGATCGGCACGCGTTGCGTCGAGCATCTGCTGCTGCGCCGGCAGAATGCGGAGCCAGACGTTCGCGACCATGATCGTGCCGAGCAGCGAGCCGACATGCATGAACGCCGCTCGGCCCGACAGCAGGTGGCACATCGTGTAGGACACCGCGGCGAGCAGGACCAGGGAGATCGCCGCCGCCACGCCCTGCCGGCGCGCGAGCGGAGACCGCCACAGCAGATCGTAGACGAGCCACCCCGCCGCAAGCACGCCAACGCCGAGCCCCATCGCCGCGCCGCGGCTGATGTGCGAGATGCCCGGATCGAGGAGGTAGGCGTCCGTCAGGTAGTAGACCAGCACCAGCAGCGCGATGCCGGTGATCCAGGTAAACAGCGCCTCGTACTTGAACCAGTGCAGGACCGGCGGTATCTCACCCGGTGCGGGGCGGCGCTTCTCGACCTGGTAAAAGCCGCCGCTGTGCACCATCCACAGATCACCCTCGACCCCGGGCCGCAGCTGTGCCGACGCGGTCAAAGCCCGATCGAGCCAGATGAAGTAGAAGGAGCTGCCGATCCAGGCGATGCCGGCGATGAAGTGCGTCCAGCGCAGCAGCAGGTTCGCCCAATCGCCGAGCCAACTGGTCATGGGGGCAGTAATTTCACCGTGAAACTGCCCGCGGCCAGCCCCCGTCTGGCTGGGCGATCCATTCCTCAAAGGGTCCTATGAAGCCTGCGTTCGTTCTCGTAGCGGTGACGTTCTGCATTCCCCTCCTGGCCTGCAACAACGCCGATGCCAACGACGGCTCGAGTCGACCCTACAAGGTGGGTGTGGTCGATCGCGGCGAGGTGCGCGTCATCGTCGAAGAAACCGGGGTAGTCGCGCCCGAGCGCAGCATCGTCGTCAAATCGCCGATCTCGGGCGTGGTGGAGCAGCTGTACGCGCGCGAGGGCGACCAGGTCCGGACCGGCCAGATGCTCGCGCGCGTCAAACCCGACATCGCGCAGGCGAACAGCCTCGCGCAAATGCGCAGCGAGATCGCGAAAGCGCGGATCGCGCGCGACAACGCCAAGCGCGACTACGATCGTTCCCAGGCGCTGACGGGCATCGGCGGGATCACCCAGGCGGACCTCGACGTGAAGCGTGTGACCTACGAACAGGCGGAGAACCAGTGGCGGACCGCCGAGGAGCAGCTGCAGCTGGTGCAGCGCTCCGGCGTCACGGCCGGCGACTCGACGGGGGCGACCGCGCAGTGGGCGCGGATCACGGCGCCGGCGAACGGCGTCATCATCGGCCGCGGCGTGGAAGCGGGCGAAACGGTGGTCGGCGGCACCAGCGCCTTCGGGGGCGGCACGGAGATGTTCACGATGGCGGACCTTTCGACGCTGCTCGTGAAGGCGGCGATCAACGAAGTGGACATCGGCAAAGTGCAACGCGGCGATCGCGTCGCGCTCACCGTCGACGCGTTCCCCGGCGATACCGCGCAGGGCGTCGTGCGACTCGTCCCCCCGGCCGCGCGGCTGCAGGAACGCGTCCGGGTGTTCGACGTCGAAATCGAGGTGACGGGCGGCCCGCGCGTGCTGCGTCCCGGCATGACCGCGAACGTGCGCATCTCCGGACCGCTGCGGACCGAGACGGTGCGCGTGCCCGTGGAAGCGGTCCTATTAAAGGAAGGGAAGCCGATCGTCTACAAGCTGGGCGGCAGCGGACCGCAGCCCGTCCCCGTGACGCTCGGATTGTCCGACCTCTATTACGTCGAAGTGCTCAGCGGGCTCGCGGCCGGCGACTCGATCGCGCTGGAGGATCCGGTTGCCGCGCTCGAGCGCGCCCGGAATCCCGCGCGGCGCCCCTAAGCCAGATCACGCGGACATGACGCTGATTCTCGCAGCGGGTCTCGAGAAGACCTATCGGCTCGGACAGGTCGATGTGCAGGCGTTGCGGGGTGTGGATGCGCAGATCGCGGCGGGCGAATACGTCGCGATCACCGGCCCGTCCGGGTCGGGTAAGAGCACGTTGATGCACATCCTCGGCTGTCTCGATTCGCCCACCTCGGGGACGTACCAGCTGGACGGCGAGGATGTCGCCGCGCTCTCGGGCAAACGCCTCGCGCAGGTCCGGAATCGCAAAGTCGGATTCGTGTTCCAGACGTTCAATCTGATGCCCCGGCTCACCGTCGAAGAAAACGTCGCGCTGCCGCTCAAGTACCGCGGGGGCGTGCCGCGGGCCGAGCGTCGCGCCCGGGCGCTGAAGCTGCTCGAGCGCCTCGGCATGGGGCACCGCATCGGCCATCGGCCCGATGAGTTGTCGGGCGGTGAGCGCCAGCGCGTCGCGATTGCGCGCGCCCTCGTCGGCACGCCGGCGAT
>Ga0137323_1000535_pt1 | contig 10612 bp, 11 predicted proteins | sample EasRivERMZT423_2_FD_102285 | JGI IMG/M metagenome (GOLD analysis project Ga0137323, IMG submission 102285) | Soil microbial communities from meander-bound floodplain in the East River, Colorado, USA - East River MetaG ERMZT423_2 | ecosystem: Environmental > Terrestrial > Soil > Floodplain ... | reverse complement strand
GCCGCCAACCCGCGCATCATCTACGTCGGCGCCTACGGCTACGGGGAAGGCGGGCGTTACGCCGGGCAGCCCGCCTACGACGACCTGATCCAGGGCATGGCGGGCCTGCCGTGGATGACGCACGCCGCCGGCGCAGACCGGCCGCGCTACGTGCCGACCGCGATCGCCGACCGCATCACCGGCTTCGCCGCCGTCAACGCCGTGACCGCCGCGCTGTACGGCCGCGAGCGCACCGGCAGGGGCCAGTCGGTGGAAGTGCCGATGTTCGAGACGCTCGCCCACATGGTGCTGGGCGATCACCTGTGCGGGCGCACGTTCGAGCCCCCGGCCGATCCCGTCCGTTACGAGCGCATGCTGGCGCCGCACCGGGTGCCGTACGCAACGAAGGACGGTCACGTGTGCGTGCTGGTCTACAACGACAAGCACTGGCGCAGCTTCTTCAGGCTGGTCGGCCGCGAGGAACGGTTCGAGAGCGACCCGCGTTTTTCCAGCCAGGAAGCGCGCTCGCGCAATATCAACGAGGTTTACGCCTTCGTCGCGGAGCAGATGGCCACGCGCACCAGCGTAGAATGGCTTAGTTTGCTGAAAGCAGCCGACATCCCGTCGGCGCCGCTCAATTCGGTGGACGATATCATCGACGATCCGCATCTCGCCGAAAGCGGCTTCTTCAAAATGACCGAGCACCCGACGGAAGGCAGCCTGCGCATGATGCGTACTCCGCTCGCGTGGTCGGACGCGCCGCCGCACGAATTGCGCCCGGCGCCGCGACTGGGCGAGCACAGTGTGGAGATCCTGCGCGAGGCGGGCTATGCCGAGGCGGAGATCGAGGCGATGATCGCAAGTCGCGTGACGGCCGCTCCTTGATTTTAGCCGCCAGAACAAACCGGCAACTCAACTCAATTTGGGACAAAACCGATGAATGCTCAAACCTCCGGAACCAAGGCGCTTGTTTTTGATGTATTCGGGACCGTCGTGGACTGGCACGGATCCGTCGCGCGCGAGATGCGCGGGCTGGCGAAGGCCAAGGGACTGCGCGTCAACGCGGTGAAATTCGCCAAAGCGTGGCGCGCCGGCTATCGCCCGGCGATGGACCGCGTGCGGCGCGGCGAAGCGCCGTTCGAGAAAATAGACGTCATCCACCGCGCCATCCTCGAAGACGTGCTGAAGCAGTTCAAGGTCACCACGCTCGCCGAGGAGGAGAAGGCGCACCTCAACCTGGTGTGGCACCGCCTGAAACCGTGGCCGGACTCCGCGCGCGGGTTGAAGCGCCTCAAAGCGAAGCTCATCATTGCCACGCTCTCCAACGGCAACACCAGCCTGCTCGTAAACATGGCGAAGCACGGCGGGCTGCCGTGGGACTGCATTTTTTCCTCGGACACCTTTAAGCTCTTCAAGCCCGACCCCGGGATGTACCTCGGCGCGGCGGACCGGCTGAACCTGAAGCCGGAGGAAGTCATGATGGTCGCCGCCCACAAGGCCGATTTGCGCGCCGCCGCGCAGTGCGGGTTGAAAACTGCTTTCGTGAAGCGCCCGTTCGAGCACGGCCGCGCCGGTACGCCCGACCTCGCTTCCGAACCGGACTTCACCATCAACGCCGAGAGCTTCCTCGACCTCGCCGATCAGCTGGATTGCTAGCTGAGGGCACCTGCCAGGGCGCTCTGCTGCTCATCCCTGCCAGTGGGTCACGAAGTCACCGAGCTCGAGCCGCGATAATTCGCGCGGGGCCATAGCCGGTGTGCCAATGTAGATGATGCCGATGATGGCGTCGCTCGCCTGGAGCCGCAGACCTTTTTTAACGCGCGCATCATAGGCGGGCGCGCCGGTGCGCCACATCGCGCCATAGCCGAGGGCTTGTGCGGCCAGCATGATGTGCTCCGCTGCCGCGCCGGCCGAAACGATCTGCTCCACTTCAGGAATCTTCTCGCTCGGCTTGATGCGCGCCGCGACGACGACGATCACGGGCGCGCGGAGCGCTTTCTGCTGTTCACGATCGAGCATTTCCCGCGTCGCGTCGGGCATGCGAGCCTTGAGCGACTCAGCGAGGAGCATGCCGAACCGCGTGCGCTCTTCACCTGAGATGACGATGAAGTGCCAGGGCCGAAGGCGACCATGATCCGGCGCGCGCAATGCGCCGCGCAGTATCGTGTCGAGTTCGTCCTGCGTCGGGCCGGGCTCCTGCAGCTTTACAGCGGAAGCACGTTCGAGCAGAAGTGTTACTGCGTCCATGGGGGTCTCCGATTGCGCTTCAGCTTACCGAAGCGAGTTCAGTGCTCAGACACCGACCAATCTAAACCCCCGCCAGAGCACGGCAAGCTCTTTTTTGGGCGTTTTCTCATGATCATGGCGTGCTCTCCGTGCTCCGGTAAGCCGAATATACGTGGTCAAAGATACCAGCCGCTGCTAAAACCAACTCGTCGTCGCTTCGTGCTTTGTTCCGTGCGCCTTTCAGAATCGTCTCGAGCCCTTTAGCGTCGTCGACGGGGATGCCGCCGACGTCCAGAAAGTGAATTGTCGCGGCGAGTCGGTTCAGTGCCGGGTTGCTATCGAGGCCGAAGCTTACGAGCAATGCTTCGAACGTCACCCGATTGCCAACGTGCGTGAAGTCGGCGCCGTCAAAATCGAATCCAAGAGCGCCCTTGGGTCGATCTTTGGGTTTGTCGATCCATCTGAACCGCGCCTTGCGATCGATGAAGCGTTTGATGAGCCACGCACTTGCCAAGCGGTCTATCCATGGATGCTCCCGCGTGGCCCAGATTCGTCCCTGATACCTCACGGGATCAAGGCGCCGAATTCTACCTTTCACTTTGCGCGGCTCATCCGCGGAAAAAAGGCGCTGCACGGCGCTCTCCAGGCCTGACAGAGCGTCTTGCGCCTGCCGGTTTGCCTGTCCAGGATAGAAATCGGTTTCGACGATTTCCTGGAACGAGCGACGTAGCCGCTTCGCGAGCATATACGCTCGAGGCTGTCCCAGGCGGGCAAGGGTCTTTTTCGCTGTATTGATTTGCGTAACCAGAGATGTGTACTCGCTCGTTCTGTCGAACAGCTTGCGAACCCGGTCGAATTGGGTGGAAGCCTTGAGATTCAGTTCGACAGTCATTGCAAAGCCCCCAGCCGCCTTCACGTCTGATTCGAGATCAACGAAGTCCGATACCTGGGAGGCGCTGGCGGGAAGCAAATACACGCCGTCTCGAAGAACGCCGCAACCGATGCCGTGCAAGGCGCGCCAGATACGCATCCGTACCGTCTTGTTCTTGGACGGTAGGCTCAATACAAGAGCGATGAAGGTTCGTTTTTTCATGTTGTATATGCTACATTATAGTAGTGATCTCTACAATATACAACTAATTGAAATATATAGCCTAATAGAAACTTCGGCCGAACGATAGCGCCAGATCGATAAATTGTCTTGACCACGCGAGCCATTTAACTTAGAGTGACGACCATGTGAGCTCGCGAAAACGTTTCGCGACTCAGCCGGGTAGTAGGCAGCCACCCGGTCCTCAAGGACGATTCTGTTCCAAGTGCTGTTCCAATCCTTTACGGGATAGGAGCGCGCATGGAATACAGAAGCGGTTTAATCCCCCTCGCAGTCCCGCCGAGCGTACCGGCGCGTCCCATCGTTCCGCGAACGAAAATGCTGCTCGAGACGCCAATACTGCCGATGCTCTTGCGGCTATCCGCGCCTGTGAGTCATGGAATCGTTTGTGGTTGGGTGATCCTGCTTTTTGCGGTGGGCATAGTGGCGGGCTGCAGCAATGAGGGAAATCCAACTCAGGGCGCAACGGCAGGCCACGCGGGTAACAACAAAGCCCTGCTGGAGAAGTACGGGATAGGCAAAAGGGACGCCCTTCGCGTCAGGACGGACACGGCACGCAGCAGGCTTTGGGTGCTTGGTCTCGATAATGTGCGCGTCTACGATACCGTGAAGAAAAAGCTGATACGGCGAATAGAGTTGCCGAACGGGTCCGTTGCGCGATTCATCTGCGACCCTGACATGGTGCTTGATAGCTCGGGATCCGCGTTCATCTCCAGCAACGTGCAAGCGAAGTTATGGCGGATAGATGCGGATAGTTTCGAAGTGAAGGAGCATGAAATCAGCCTGCACGGAAGAGAGCAGTGGGATATCGGATTTGGCGCTCTTGCGTTCGCGGCGGATGGGGCTCTGTATGCGTTGACTTCCTCAGCAGGCTCATTGTGGAAAATCGACATCGCCAAGGCAAGTGCTAGCATGATCGATCCCGACAATCCCCCCTCGAGAGCATGCGCCTTTACTGCACAATTTCTGAAAGACTTTGAAAGGAGCCGAAAACCATGGACGCTTCCATAACCACATCAATATTGAAATCCGCATTAGCAGGTCCGCAACCGCCGCTTGTCATCGACGTGCGCAGGCCGCCGGCGTTCCGCGCGGCGCCCGACATGGCGTCAGGCGCGCTGCGGCGCGATCCGGCCGCTGTCGCGTCGTGGGCCAAAGAGCTGCCTCGTGCAAGCAGCGTGGTCGTCTACTGCGTGCACGGCCACGAGGTCAGCCAGAATGCGGCGAATGCCCTGCGGGACATGGGAATCGCAGCGCGTTTCCTGGAAGGCGGACTCGATGAGGGCTGGAAGGCCGGCGGCGGCGAGCTTGCGGGCAAGCCGAAAGAAGGCTCCACGCGCTGGGTCACGCGCGAGCGACCGAAGATAGACCGCATCGCCTGTCCGTGGCTCATCAAACGCTTCGTGGATCCCGAGGCGGAGTTCCTCTACGTACCGAACCAGCAAGTGCGGCACGCGGCGAAAGAGAAGGAGGCGATACCCTACGACGTTCCGGATGTGCACTTCTCGCATGACGGCGAGCGGTGCAGCTTCGACGCCTTCCTGAAGACGTACCGGCTTACGGCGGATCCCGCGCTGGTTAAACTCGCGGTCATCGTGCGCGGCGCAGACACCGCGCGCCTCGAGCTGGCGCCGCAAGCAGCGGGGTTGCTTGCCGTCTCGCTGGGTCTGTCACGGAACTTCAAGGACGACCACGAGATGCTCAAGCAGGGAATGGTGATGTACGACGCGCTCTACGCCTGGTGCAGGGAAGGGCAAGACGAGACGCACACGTGGAATCCCGCTGCTTACCGGTAAACAAGACCGGAACACGCCGCCAAGCACGGTTAAATCCGGACGCGAAGCGCCGGGATGGCGCGCGCCGAAGCGCGGAGCAGGGGCCCCAGATTCATTGGGGATGCGACCGTGGAGACACGCAAAGCAGCCGACAGTGCTGACCCGGACTCTTGCCACAAGTTGCTCGGAGGCTGCGCGCAAGCGGCCGACGCGTAGTCGTTGAATACTTGCCGTGAGCGATACGGAGGCCGCACGCGTTCGAACGGACGATGGCTCGCCGTTCAATGCGCGGGAACTGGGATGGAAGATTAACGTCCGCGTTGAACGGCGCGAGCAAGGGAGCGCCGGTACGCTTGCGAGCGTTTTGCAACGCGCGGCTAGACGTCACGCCGTCCTGTGAAGAGTGCAGTGACATTTGGCGCAAACAGCGCTCGATATGAAACCCAACCCCAGGCGATAGCTATTAGAGCCGCCTGAATAATAGACCAAGGACCAACCGAGCCGTAGTGCCATGCCTCTGTAATTAGAGCGTTCGCAGCGAGAGCGACACCCCAAAAGCAGTCAGCCCAGCGGGCCCAAGGATGCAACGCAAGCAACCCAAAGGCGATCGCGAGAAGCGCGCCATTGACGATCAGAAAACCCTGAACTAGCCCTCGATCCCAAGCTTCCGTGAAGGAATACGATTCGTCACGAACGCTGAAATTATAGAAAAAGACAATCACAAACATCAATATGGCGACCGCTGCCATGAGGTAAGCAATGCGGCGTAGCCACTTGCGCGTGTCGTCCATAACTGTGACGTCTAACGTCTTGGTCTGCGGCGGGCCAGCGCCGACCGTTGAACTGGCGCGATGCTGGCGGCCTGTTCCACTAGAGTTAGGTTGAGGAAAGGAGCTTGAGAACAGACTTGCCCACCACGTAAACCGTCGCGCCTACAGCAGCCTGCCCAAAGCACGCCGATGAGTAACCCGGTGCTCTAAGGCGCAAGGCGATGGCGCCCTGAATCAACCCGACTATGGGCATTGTCGATATCAGAACTCCCAGAAACTTAATGAGCTTCCGGGAAGCGCTGTCCCTTGAATTGAAGTGATGTGTAAGGAACATTGCGCATCCAATCGCAACCACCGCTAGTGCCGTCGGAACAATAGTCGTGGCGTCCACGAGACCTAACGAGAAATCGGCCCCAGAAGTGGGGCGTTTGTTTTGCCCCAAAATCGGGACTGAAGCCAGAAAGGCTACTCCCAACCCCCTGACTCCTCAAGCAGGATCAACCGGAATCGTAGCCTGTTCGATTAACGTGAGGGTGTGAGTTGCGCAGGCATGATTGCTCCCACCACCCCGTCACTTCGTGACACTCCTCCTCAGGCAGGAGGGGAATTCTTCTTCGAGTTGATCTTGTTAATCCTGTCTATTTTTGTTCTTGTAGTTATCGGCGTTCGTCGGCGTTCATCGGCGTCCATCGGCGGCAAAATTGGTTCTTGATCTTATCCGCGTTTATCTGCGTTTATCTGCAGTTCCATTCTTGTCACCCATCATTTGATGGTGGCGCTGCTGCTGGTCGGTCAGCTTCCTCTCCAGAAGCGCGTCCCGGATCTTTTGCTCGACGTTTTCCGGCACGGAATCCGTGAATAGCTTGCTCTCGTCCACCTTGTACTGCGCCATCGTTTCCGGGTCCGCGACCTCCCGCTCCCGCGCCCGAATTCTCATCTTCTCGAGCCACACCCGGAAGGGCCTGGTCAGCCAGACGAGAATCTTGCAGAGGATGATCAAGCCGATCACGGCTAGCGCGATCGTGACCCAGGTCCAGGCTGACTTGCACGCCGGCGCCGACAGCGGAGCGCTCAGGCACGACGAAACGTGCGCCCACCCTGCGTCGAGTTGCCTCGTTATCTGCTTGAGGATTTCCACGTGAACCGGTCACCGGTTAGTGGTGCTGCTCGATCCCGGCGTCGAAGTACTCCTCCCCGAGCGTGCTACGCGACGTCAGGCGGCGATGCCGGGCCGCGCTGCGTCGTGCACGCCAGTGGATTCGCAGACCCACTGACCGATCGTCGTGGCGTTTTGCTGGGACAGTTTCAGCGAAGAGAGCGTCGCCTGCGGCATGAGTTCCCGCAATACCTGCGCGCAGGAAGTCGTATGCAAAGCATCGTTACCGGGCATGATGAACGCCGGGACATTGATCGCGACCAGTTGTTCGCAGGTTGCGCCGGAAGGCAGGGTGTCGCTGAACAGGCTGTCACGGCTTTGCGCGACGATGTGCAGGTAGTGGTCGAGGTCCTGCCGAACGAACGACTCGGCGAACGCCGGATCGGATGCAAGTATGGACGACCACGGCCCGGCATCCGGATCGCTCCAGAACATGCTGGACCGCCTGGCAAGCTTAACCACACCCTCGAGTCCATGCTCGCGCGCAAACGCAATGTGGCGGTCGAAATTGGCGCGGCCCCGGTTCAGCCAATGGAACCCGCCGACCGGCCAGTGCAGCAATAGCGCCCGGCAGCGCTCCGGACATAGCGCTGCCAGCGCAAGCGCGACCGAGCAGCCCACGCAACCACCCAGAAGGAACGCCTGGTTGACGCCGAGATGGTCGAGCAGCCCCTTGGCGTGCCTTGCGCAATTTGCCCAGGTGAGCGGTTCGATGCAGCCCCCGGAGCCGCCGGATTCGCGCCGGTCGTAAACAATAACGCGAAAATCGGGGACTAACGCGTCGAGGGGACGGAATCCCCGCCACACGCGGTCCGCCCACCGGCGCGAGATCGAGTCGTTGGATCCCACGGGCGCCAGCAATAGCAGCGGCGGCCCGTCGCCGCGCAATTCGTAGTTGGTCTTGATTCCGTCTATGACTGCGAATGGCATTGTTACTTTCCGCGTGCTGGTCCGGTCGCTGTCCTGCGCCGCCCATCGTATCACGCCCGCCGGATATTTTCCCGTCACAGCGACGGCAACAGCGGCGAACGCCGCCAGACCCGTCACGCGGCGCGACTACTGTAAGGGCAGTTGGGTTTGGTGCAGTCGGCGTAGAGGTGCAGCGAGTGGTCGTTGATCCTGAAGCCGCGGTCCTTGGCGATCTTCTCCTGCCGCTTCTCGATCTCGCCGTCGAAGAACTCCTCGACGCGGCCGCATTGCACGCACACCAGGTGGTCGTGGTGCCCGCCCTGGTTCAACTCGAACACCGCCTTGCCGGTTTCGAAGTGGTGCCGGATCAGCAGCCCGGCCTGTTCGAACTGAGTGAGCACGCGGTAGACCGTCGCCAGCCCGGTGTCGGTGCCATCCTTGGACAGCGTCCTGTAAATGTCCTCTGCCGAGAGATGGCGCACCGGGCTCTTCTCGAACAGCTCCAGTATGCGCAGGCGCGGCAGCGTCGCTTTCAGGCCTATCGTCTTGAGATCGTTGGGTGAACTCACTCGCGTCACTGTCGGAATGGGTAAGCGTCGGTTATCATATTCGCATTTCACAGCCTTGCAAACCGCGCCAGAAGATCAGTGATTAGGTGACCAGGCCAAGTCAGCTGCTCTCCCAATTAATCACTCAATCGCTCAATTACTCAACCACTAAGTCACCCAGTCACTCCATGTCAACGCGCGGTATTCTCCTAGCTGCATTGCTCGTTGGCGGCTGCAACATTATTACCCCGTACAAGATGGACATCCAGCAGGGCAACGTCGTCACTCCGGAGATGATCGCCAAGCTGCAACTGGGGATGACGCGCAGCCAGGTGCGGTTCGCGCTCGGCACGCCGCTGGTGGTGGACCCGTTCCGCAACGATCGCTGGGACTATGTCTATCGCTACATGAAGGCGGGCGCGGTGACCGAGCAGCGCCAGTTCAAGGTCCACTTCAGCGAGGACAAGCTCGCGCGCGTCGAAGGTGACGGGGCGCCCGCGACCTTGATGCCCGCGTCACCGGTCAAGCCCGCCGTTCCCGCCGCGCCGGCGCAGCCAGAACCGCCTGCCGGAAAACCGGTGGCTGGAGGTTAGGACCGGTATAGTTGCGGCTTATGGCGACTCTGAAGATTGCAATTGCGGGTGCATCCGGGCGCATGGGCCGCGCGCTGCTCGACGCAGTGCTGCGCGCCGACAACCTGAAGCTTGTGGCCGCGTTGGAGCAGAAAGGCAATGCCGTCGTCGGCAGGGATGCCGGCGAGCTGGTCGGGGCTGCCTGCGGCGTGAAGGTCAGCGACGATTTCGCCAAGGCCCTCGCCGGTTGCGCTGTGCTGGTTGATTTCACGCGCCCTGAAGGCACGCTGGCGCACCTCGCTGCCTGCCGCAGGCAGGGCGTAAAGATGGTGATCGGCACCACCGGCTTCAGCGAGGGGCAGACGAGGGAGATCGTGACCGCTGCGCGCGATATCGCGATCGTGATGTCGCCCAATTTCAGCGTGGGAGTGAACGTCGCGTTCCGGCTGCTCGAGGTCGCGGCGGGGGCGCTCGGCAAGGGCTACGACGTAGAGATCGTCGAAGCGCACCACCGACACAAGGTGGACGCGCCGTCCGGCACCGCGCTGCGCATGGGAGAGGTGGTGGCGCAGGCGCTCGGCCGCGATCTCAAGCAGCACGCCGTTTACGGGCGCCAAGGCGTCACCGGCGAGCGCCAGGACGAGACCATCGGCTTTGCCATCGTGCGCGGGGGCGACACCGTGGGCGACCATAGCGTGATGTTTATCGGCACCGGCGAGCGGCTTGAAATTTCGCACCACGCCTCCAGCCGCGCCAATTTCGCCAATGGCGCTCTCCGTGCCGCGCGCTTCGCCGCCATGAAGAAGAACGGTCTCTTCGACATGGCCGATGTTCTTGGCTTCGCCAAGAACTAGGGACGAGGAATGAGGGCGGCGGGATGAGGGGCTAGTCGGAGAGTTGCAGTCTTCGTCGGCCGTTTACGGGGTCTTCGCGCATTGCCGCGATGGCCCCGTTCGCGTATAATTCACCAGCTTCAGCGGGGGGGGCCAGGCGGCCTCTCCCGCTTTGTGTATATGCATTTGAAATCAAGGGGTTAGTGTGTCGCGGATGCCTGCCATCCTGGTGCTCAAAGATGGCACCATTTTTCGCGGCGCTTCGATCGGCGCGGAGGGCTTGGCCGTGGGCGAGGTGGTGTTCAACACCGCCATGACGGGCTACCAGGAAATCCTCACCGATCCTTCCTACTGCCGGCAGCTGGTCACTCTCACGTATCCCCACATCGGCAATACCGGCGCCAACGCGGAGGATTTTGAATCCGACCGCGTATACGCCGCCGGATTGGTCATTCGCGATTTGCCCCTGCTGTCGTCCAGCTGGCGCAAGCAGTGGACACTGCCCGATTTTCTCAAGCAGCAGGGTGTACCAGCGATCGCCGATATCGATACGCGCCGGCTCACGCGTATTCTGCGCAATAAGGGCGCCCAGGACGGCTGCCTGATGGCGGGCAGGGTGGATGAGAAGGAGGCGCTCAAGGCCGCCCGCGGTTTTCCGGGACTCGTGGGCATGGACCTTGCCAAAGTGGTGAGCTGCGGCAAGCCGTACGAGTGGGATGAAAGCATATGGTCG
>Ga0137323_1000529_pt1 | contig 10681 bp, 10 predicted proteins | sample EasRivERMZT423_2_FD_102285 | JGI IMG/M metagenome (GOLD analysis project Ga0137323, IMG submission 102285) | Soil microbial communities from meander-bound floodplain in the East River, Colorado, USA - East River MetaG ERMZT423_2 | ecosystem: Environmental > Terrestrial > Soil > Floodplain ... | reverse complement strand
TTCGATGGAGATCCGCGGGGCCCTTCGCGCCGAGTACCAGGAGCCCGATCTCATCCGCATCCACGCCAGCCACACCGACCCCAACACGGCCGTGATACTGGCGAATGCCGCCGCCGACGTCTTCGTCGAGACCACCAAGGCCTACATGCGCGACGAGCTCACGAAGGGGAAGGACTCCGTGGAGATCATGCTGGAGGAGGCGCGCAAGGAGTGCGATGACCTCGAGCAGCAGATCGCCGACTACAGACGCCAGACGGGGCTCGTCGACGTGGTCTCCGAGATGAGCACCCTCAGCGCGAAGCTGGCGGGCTTCGAGCGGGCGCGCGGCGACGTGATCACGCAGCTGGAGGTCGTCCAGTCCACGCGGGAGGAGCTGCTCGTGCTGGCGAAGGTCGGCGCGTCGGGCCAGATGTATCTCTCCGACCCGGGCATCGACGAGTACCGCACCCTCCAGACCTCGGTGAACGAAGCGCGGATCAAGTATACGGAAAACCATCCCGTTCTGAAGAATCTCACGGCCGAACTCAAGAGCATCGAGGACAGGCTGCGCGATACCATCGCCCGCAGCGGCAGCAACCTGACCCCCGAGGCCTTCCTGACACTCAAGGAAGAGCTGGTCACGACGGAGGCCGAGATCGCCAGGCACCAGACCGCGATCAAGTCGTGGGACAGGCAGATTCAGGAGATTAACGACGTCCTGTCCGCGTACCCCGACAGGGTGGCCACGCTCACGATGATGGAGTCCAAGCTCGATGACGCGCGCGCCAATGCCAAGACCTGGACCGAGCGGCTCCAGGACATCGATTTCAAGGCATCCAAGGTTCCCGCCAACGCGGAGCTCGTGGACCGGGCGCTGATTGCGCGGCCGAAGCTCGGCAAGATGACGGCCCTCATCCTGGCGTTGCTCGTCAGCGTCATGGTCGGACTGGGCACGGGGCTGATCGTGGAGTTCGCCGACAACGCCATCAGGACCCCCGAGGAGATCACCCTGATGGGTCTGGGCTACCTCGGCTCCATCGTGAAGCTGAAAGACCCGACACAGCCGGTCTTCGCGCATGGCAAGCCGGCCAGTCAGGTTGCCGAAGACTTCACGCGGATCTACTCGAACATCAAGTTCGCCGAGATCGAGAGCCCGTTCAAATCGGTCCTGGTGACCTCCGCGCGCAAGAACGAGGGCAAGTCGACGACGCTGGTCAATCTCGCCTGCGCGGTGGCGGCCGCGGGCAAGCGCGTCATCATCGTCGACGCCGACATGCGCAATCCCACGACGCAGCGGATGCTGGGGACGCACTACAACGACGGGCTGACGTCGGTGCTGGCCGGAGAGAAGACGCTGGAGGAGGCGCTCCAACCCACGGATCACCCCGGGCTGCGCCTGCTTCCCGCCGGACCGCTCCCGCCGAACCCCGCCGAGCTGCTCCATTCCCAGGCGATGAAGGACCTTATCGCGGAGGTGGAGACGCGGGCCGACATGGTCTTCTTCGATGCGCCCCCCGTGCTGCTGGTCGCCGACGCGATGCTGCTGGCCGGGGAGATGGACGCCGCCATCCTCGTGGCGGAGTCGGGGGGGATCTCCCGCAGGCTGGTCCAGCAGGTCAAGGAGTCGCTCGACGTGGCGAAGGCCCGCATCCTGGGCGTCATCCTCAACAAAGTGCAGGAGACGGGCGGGTCGTTCTACAACTACTACTATTATTACCGCGGCGAGAGTCAGGAGGAGGAAGAGCCGTCGAAGAGCAAGGTCGCCCGTCTCAAGGACGGCCTGCGCAAGACGATGGGGGGCCGCTCGTAGTCCTAGCCCTTCACCCCGGCGGCCACGCAAACGTCCTGCCACCGAGCAGGTGGAAATGGACGTGGAAGACCGACTGGCCCGCATCACGCTGGCAGTTCGCCACCAGCCGGTAGCCCGACTCCGCGTCGCCCATCGTCTTCGCCAGCGCGGCCGCGGTCCGCACGATGTGACCCATCAACGCCTCGTGCTCCGGGGTCAAGTCGTTGAGCGTCGCCAGGTGCACGTTCGGGCAGATGAGCACATGCCGCGGCGCCTGCGGGTTGATGTCGTGGAAGGCGGCGACCCGATCGTCCTGATGGACGATGCGGGCGTCGATGGTTCCGGCAATGATGCGGCAGAAGAGGCAATCGCTCGTCGAGCTCACGTTTCACTCCTCTCCCCGGAGGCGCTCGATCGCCGCCCCCAGCGCGCCCAGCTTCTCCTCGATCTTCTCGTAGCCGCGGTCGATGTGGTAGATGCGGTTCACGATGCTCGTCCCCTCGGCGACCAGCGCCGCGATGATGAGCGACGCGCTGGCGCGCAAGTCCGTCGCCATGAGCGGCGCTCCGGACAGCGGCGTGGGGCCGCGCACGATGGCCGCGTGCCCCTCCAGCGTGATGTCGGCCCCCATGCGGCGCAGCTCGCCCGTGTGCATGAACCTGTTCTCGAAGATGTTCTCCGTGATGATGGAGGTCCCCTCCGCCTGGGTCAGCAGGGCCATGGCCTGCGCCTGCAGGTCGGTGGCGAATCCGGGATAGGGGGCCGTCGCGATGTCGCGGCCGATCAGGCGATCCCATGGACCCGTGGCGATGGAGTCGTCCTGGATTACGAGCGGGACCCCGGCGCCTTCGAGCGTCTGCGTGAGCGCCGTGAGGTGCTTCGGGTTGCAGCCGGTCACGCAGACGGCGCCGCGCGTGATGGCCCCGGCGATGACGAACGTCCCCGCCTCGATGCGATCAGGCATGATCCGGTGTCCGGCGCCGTGCATCGTCTCCACCCCTTCGATCGCGATGGTCTCGGTTCCCGCGCCGCCGATCCGCCCTCCCATGGCGTTGAGCAGCGTCGCGAGATCCTCGATCTCGGGCTCCATCGCGCAGTTGCGGAGTACGGTGCGCCCTTCGGCAAGTGCGGCGGCCATCATGAGGTTTTCCGTCCCGGTGACCGTGCGCGCGGCGAACGTGATGTCGGCTCCATGCAGGCGCCGCGAGCGCGCGGTGATGTAGCCGTGGACCAGGTCGACCTCCGCGCCGAGCCGCGACAGCCCTTCGAGGTGCAGATTGATGGGACGCTCGCCGATGGCGCACCCCCCGGGGAGCGACACGCGGGCCCGTCCCGTGCGCGCCAGGAGCGGACCCAGGACCAGCACGGAGGCCCGCATCCGTCGCACGAGATCGTAGGGGGCTTCGGGCTCCAGGATCCGGGGCATGCGCACGGTGCAGAGGCTCCCGTCAACCGCGGCCTGGCCTCCCAGATGCTCCAGCACGCGGAACATCGTGATCACGTCGCGCACGTTGGGGACGTTGGTCAGACGCAGCGGCTGGTCGGTCAGCAGGGCGGCGGCGAGGGCGGGGAGGGCGGCGTTCTTGGCGCCGTTGATGGGGACCGTTCCCGCAAGCGCGCGCCCGCCGTGGACCCGTATCCTGTCCAATGTCAGAGACTCCCGGGACGTGGAATGAAGGCAGGATTATACTAAACGGCCATGCCTCTCTACGAATACGAGTGCACCAAGTGCGGACACCGCTTCGAGGTCATCCAGAAGCACAGCAATTCACGGGCGTCGCGGTGTCCGAAGTGCAAGGGGAAAGTGCGCAAGCTCCTCTCCGCTCCGGCGATCCACTTCAAGGGGAGCGGCTGGTACGTCACGGACTACGGCGGCAAGGGGAAGACGAAGGACAAGGACAAGCCCGCCGACACCGCCAAGCCGGCCGACGCAAGCAAGCCGGTCGACGCAAGCAAGCCGGTCGAGGCGAAGAGCGACAAAAAGACTTCCGACCCCAAGCCGAAGAAGGACTCCTAGCCCCTTCTTGATGCCAGTCGTCGGAATGCGTAGCCACTCCTGTGTCAGAGCAGCAAGGCGTTCGCCGCTCTGCGTGCACCCTTCCGCAGCTTCGCGTCCGCGGTGCGCGCGCGGACACTCAAACGTGCAGGTGGTAGTGGACACGTTCTGCTCGCTGGCGTTTGCGAAGGTGTACACGGCGAAGTTCCCGGTGACCGCCTGCGATCTTCTCCACGACTACCGGCTGCAGGGACGAACGCCGGCTCAGGCTCTTCGCGAAGCACTCGGCGTGGAGGAGCTGCCGGCCTTTACACGGGAGGAGAAACCCGAGGAGAATGCTGCTGCGTGAGCTGGTCTCCCGGAGACCGGGTGTCGGGCAATTACTGTACTTGTACACACCAAACTCAATCATTCGTCCCATCAGGAGTCTTGCGTACGGTCGCGTAATTCACTGCCTTCCTTCCCGTTGGAGACCAGTAGTAATCTATCGATCGAATCCGTTCGATGATTTCAGCGCTCTCCTCCCGGCCTGGCCGTACATAGTAGTAGTGCGTCTGGTAAGGGCTGTCTCCGAAGGCAGCCGCCAGCACATACCCATTCTTCTCGGCATACCCTTCCAAGGTCATGACCATGTCATACCAAGCCCAGTTCCGGGCCCCTTCCCAAGGGACCAAGGGGGAGTAGTACGCGTAAAACACTATCAACTCCGGCTCGAAGCGAGTCAGATACTCCTCCGTTATGCGGCCATTATGCGCAATCCACTGATCATTCAATCCCCAGGTATCCAATGCTCGCCACTGTGAATACAGCGGCAGCAGGCCGGCCTCGGACGTCGCCATCACGAATCCCTTGTCTCTGTAGTCCGACAGCATCATCGCGACGTCATACTTCCCATCGCGATAATACACTTTGCGGCCCGCTTCATACGCATAATAGATGGCTCCCACGCCCACAGTGACAGCGATCAGAACCATAGCCGTTCGCTTTCGGACACTCACATCCCCCGGACTGAGAAAGCGCAGGTCTCGCTTCAGGGGCTCCGTCAGTGGCCACCAACACATCAGGACAAGCGGTAAGAGCACATATTGGAACCTAGAGCCAAAGTTCATCTCATCCGAGATCAGCACGAACGCCGAAGCGAATCCAGCAATCGGAATCGAGATTCCTATGGCCCAGCGCGCTGACTTGACTGAATACAGGCTGGCGATAAACGCGAGAAGAAACGGGCAACTGAACTTGAGCGTGTTCAGAACGGAAGTTCTGAGACTGCCGGGATAAATGATGTATCGCGCCTTCTTGTAAAAGGGATTGGGCAGCGGGTATCCAAAATAGTGCCATCTCCACAGGAAATACGCCCCGCCTATGAACAGGAATGCTGCGAGAAAAAAGAGAATTGTCTGGCGAGATGGTCTTACACTATTGAAATACACGATAGCGACCAGCATCAGACTTGTCAGAATCACACCCTCAGGTCGAATCAGCGCGGTCATGAGAGCTGACCCGGCAAAAACGACCGCTCTGTTCCGCGACTCGCCCTTCAGGATTGTAGTGAGCGCTACATACCACGTGATACAGGCAAATAAGGCGAAGAACGGGGTCCCAAAATAGGCGGCCACATATGAGAGTCCCGGGCCAACGACTAAACAGGTCGCATTGACCAAGGCGGGCCATAGCCGGGCGGTGAATAATCTCGTCGATGCCAGATAGACGATCCAGACGGTGGCAATATGGGACGAAATGCCAATCAGGCGGGTAGCAAAATCCAGAGTCAAGCCCGCCTTTACGAGGAATCCCAGAACTATCATGAAAAGGAAATCGGTCGCCCCGTCGACTGGGGGCTCTCCAATATTCCACACGATTCCATGACCATTCGCGAAGTGGTCGGCATATCTCATGAGAATGGCGGCGTCTTCGAATGGGGGGACCGAGAAGTTGATGAATGTCAGTCCGAATACTGCAGTGAGCAGGAGCAGAAAAAACATGACCAGTGTATTGCTTGCAGGACTGCGCTCGGTCATGGACAAGCTCTCCACAAGGGGCTCGAAAACCTCTGTCTTGGGTGCGCTCGGAGCGCGAGCCTCATGCTCGCCCGCGGGCCCTCGCGAGGCTCGAGCCTGACCCAGAACCTGCTCGGCTTTCTCCCGGTAATCCCTCGCGCTTGAAACCTGTGCCCTGAATCAAAGTTCTCCAGAACGGCGATGAGGGTCCGTCCCACCGCGAGCCCCGAGCCATTGAGCGTGTGGGCCAGGTCGGTCCCCTTCCTGCCGCGCCGACGGATGCGGATCTCGGCCCGCCGCGCCTGGAACGCCTGCAGTTGAAGTATAGGAAATTCTATCACGCCCCCGGCCACCGAGGCCGTGCGCAGCGGTCCGCGGGGTCGCTGATGCCGCCGCGCAGGTTGGCAGGCTGCTCGCGGGCCCGCTCATCCGGCAGTGCGCCCCTCGATGCCGGCCCCGGGTGGCCGCCGCCGGGGTCCTCGCCGAGCGCATCGTCTGCCTGCGGGCACACCGCGGCCCCTGCGCTCGCCGGCGCACCCGCCAAGGCACGGTGTTACGAGTGAGGGATTTCAGCCGGGCGGAGGAGCGTGGGCGCGCGGTTCGGTGCGGGGCCGGTGCTGCAGGATCTTGCGGATCACCGCCGGGTCGAGGATGAAGGAAATGACCCGCATGGTTCCCCCGCAGACGCAGCGCAGCGGGTCGACCTCGAACACCTTGGCGCCCTGGCTCATCCGACTCACGGAGCCCAGAGAGTCGCCAACGAGCTGCGCCTTGTAGGAGTCAACGTCGGCCCGTCTGGAGTACGAGGGGTGTGGCTGCGCCACGAGCTTGAGACCCGCCACAAGAGGCTCCTGCGACTGGAGAAGGCGTCTCACGACACCACCTTCGTGCTGAGCAACGAGCAGATCGAGCTGCTGGAGCGCGTGGACTTCCGCTGCCGTCACGTGGAGAGCTCACGCCCTGCGGGCGGGATGTGTCCCGACTTCCGTGGAAAAAGAAAAATGGCGTAATCTCCTGCTGACGAAGCATTCCGCCCGGATGGGCGAAGGAGGATTACGCCATGCAAGAGATTACCATGGAGGATGCCCAGGTCGTCCAGTTCAGGCTCGACATTCGCCGGCTGCTCCAGACGCGGCTTCGTGAAGCGGTCGAGCTGGTGCTGGAGGAGGAACTCAGCTCCGCCCTCGGCGCACCGCGGTACGAGCGGTTGGAAGGCCGCCGGGGCTACCGCAACGGCATTGAGGAGCGCAGCATCACGACGGGGACGGGAACGCGGAAGGTCCGCGGTCCGCGCGGGCGAGTCATCGCGAAGGACGGCTCGACGGAAGAGTTCAGGAGCGAGTTGCTGCCGCGCTACGCGCGTCGGACCGAGGAAGTCGACGCCGCGATCCTGAGTTGCTACCTCGCTGGAGCCAACAGCCGGCGCATCCGCAAGGCGCTCGAGCCGCTGTTGGGTGAAGAGCATCTCTCGAAGAGCGCCGTGTCGCGTGTGGTGGCCCGGCTCAAGAAGCTCTTCGAGGATGGGTTCCACCTGAAGATCCGGATGGCCAGGCGCGTGGTGTCGGTTCCGGTGCTGGCGGTTCTGGGTGTCAGGCAGGATGGGGAGAAGGTCCTGGTGGGGTTGAGGCTGGCACCGAGTGAAGCGGCCGCGAACTGGAGCGAGGTGATCGTCGATCTTCAGAAGCGTGGTCTGCCAGCGCCGCTGATGCTGGCCTCGACTCAGGCCGCATGAAGGCATAAAGTGGTCGACCTGTCGGAAGTTCACGCCAATACATTTTCCACGAACTTCGGGACGGATCCGAGGTCTCTCTCTTCAAATGCATGCGAGGCAATGACCGTCTGTTGGTGGAATCTCCCAGCGTCCCTGATCCTCGCCTTGGTTAGCATACGGACCCGACCCTTGATAAGCTGCTCCAGCGTGCCCATGAGCGTCTTGGGCCTCCGCTGCTCTGCTGGACACGCAGGACTGACATCAGGAAGAGGGCGATGGAGAGAATGACCTTTGTATTGACCAGCTGCGGACGGCCCGATCTCCTGAAACAAACGCTGGATAGCTTCTTCCAACACAACAACTATCCCATAGAGAAGTACATCATCATCGAAGACTCGACCGACGAGAGAATGCAGCAGTGGGTATTGGACAATTATGGCTCCGTTTTCGAGGTCATCATCAACAGACCAAAGTTGGGTCAGATAAGGAGCGTCGATAAAGCATACTCAAGAGTGCAAACTCCATACATCTTTCATTGTGAAGATGATTGGCGGTTCTTCCGTGGAAATTTCATAGGCGAGTCCTTGTCGGTTCTGCGGAAGGACCCGAGGACACTCCAGGTGTGGCTGAGGGATCTGTGGGACACCAATGGGCACCCGCCCGAACGGACGATTCTGCGAACCGAAGACGGGGTTCTTCACAGAAGAGTGACGCTCAACTACCAGGGATGGCACGGTTTCTCCTTCAACCCAGGACTGAGGCGAAAGTCCGACTACGATCTCGTCGGTTCCTACGAGGCTATCGGGCATCAATATCCGGGCATCGATCACGAGATGGCGATAGGCCAGAAATACAGAGACCTGGGGTATTACGCAACGATCCTGGAAGAGGCTGCCGTCGAGCACACAGGCTGGGACAAACGGGTCCCCAAGCGCAGCACATTGAGGAGGGCGCTGCACGCCTGCAGCCCGCCGATCCTGTCCACACTCTACCGCTTCGTCGAGAAACAGCTGAGGCGCAAGAGCGCAGGGGAGCGGCAGGCGTGAACGGATTGCCCGCCGCCTGGAAGGGACGCCGATCGTGATCTCACGCGATCCCGTCGCCCCATTCCTCATCGCCCTGGTCGTCGTGCTGCTGGCCGCGAAGCTCGGCGGTGAGCTCTTCGAGCGGATCCGGCAGCCGGCGGTCCTGGGGGAGCTGATCGCCGGAGTGCTGATCGGCAACCTCGACTATCTGTTCGGGCTGGATCTCTTCACCGGCCTTCGGTCCGATTCCTTCATCGACATCTTCGCCCGCATCGGCGTCGTGGTGCTCCTCTTCGAGGTGGGTCTCGAGACCGATCTGGGCGACATGATGAAAGTCGGCGCCTCATCGCTGCTCGTCGCCGTGCTCGGCGTGGCCGCCCCCATGGTGCTGGGCTTCGCCGTGGGCGTCGCCCTGCTCCCTGAAGCGTCCTGGAACGCCCACGTTTTCCTCGGCGCGACCCTGGCGGCGACCAGCGTCGGCATCACGGCGCGCGTCCTCAAGGACATGGGGAAGCTGCATGCGCGCGAGTCCCGGATCATCCTCGGAGCGGCGGTCATCGATGACGTGATCGGCCTGATCCTGCTCGCCGTCGTCACCGGCCTGGTGACGGCGGGGACCGTCACCGCCCTCGGCATCACCTGGATCGCCGGCGTCTCGATCCTGTTCCTTCTCGGCGCGGTGCTGGTGGGCGGCCGCATCGCCGCGCTGTTCGCTTCACGCGCCGCGCGGATGCGCGTGCGCGGGATGAAGCTGATCACGGCGCTCGGCTTCTGTTTCGCGATGGCCTGGCTCGCCGATGTCGTCGGTCTGGCGCCGATCGTGGGAGCCTTCGCTGCGGGGCTGGTCCTCAAGGAGGGGATGTTCCAGGGTTTCGGAGCCGCAAAACCCCTCAACGAGCTGCTCGAGCCGCTGACGACTCTCTTCGTCCCCATCTTCTTCGTGCTGATGGGCCTCCAGGTGCGCCTCGAGACGTTCAGCGATCCGCGGATCCTGGGGCTGGGCGCGGCGATCACGCTGGTGGCCATCCTCGGTAAGCAGATCTGCAGCCTGGGGGTGCTCGAGCGCGGGCTGGACCGGCTGACCATCGGCGTGGGGATGGTGCCGCGCGGCGAGGTGGGGTTGATCTTCGCCAGCATCGGTCACGGACTCGGTGTGCTGGGGGACGCGCTCTTCACGTCCCTGGTGTTCATGGTGATCGTCACGACCTTCGTCACCCCGCCTGCTCTCAGGATGACGATGGCGCGTTACGAGAGGAAGCGCGCGCGCGCCTAGCCGAGGTCGAGGGTGCGCAGGTAGTCGCGGAAGTCCCGCCCCAGATCGTCGCGCTTCAGGGCGAGTTCGACCGTCGCCTTGAGGAAGCCCAGCTTGTTGCCGGTGTCATGGCGCTTCCCTTCGAATTTGAAGCCATAGATGGGCTGATCGTTGAGCAGCGAGCGGAGGGCGTCGGTGAGCTGGATCTCGCCGCGCCGGTCGGCGGAAGTCTTCTCGAGGTGTTGGAAGATCTCGGGCGTCAGGATGTAGCGGCCGATGATGGCCAGGTTCGAGGGGGCCTGCGACGGCTCGGGCTTCTCCACCAGGTCGTCCAGCCGGTAGAGCCCGTCGCCTGCCGGCTGCCCGGAGACGATGCCATAGCTCCTCGTCCGCGCCGGCTCCACCTCCTCCACCGCGATGACCGACGCGTTGAGCCGATCGAAGGCGCTCATCATCTGCTTCATCGCGGGGACCGCGGCATCGATCACATCGTCGCCCAGGAACACGGCGAACGGCTCGCGTCCGACCCATTGCTTGCCCACGAGGATCGCATGCCCCAGACCGAGGGCCTCCTTCTGCCTGACGTAGGAGAACCTCACCATCCTCGAGATGGCGCGCACCTGGTCCAGCAGCGCGCGCTCGCCGCGCTGTTCCAGGAGCGTCTCCAGCTCGAACGAGACGTCGAAGTGATCCTCGATGGCGGACTTGCCGCGCCCGGTGATGAGGAGGATGTCTTCGATCCCGGAAGCGACGGCCTCCTCGATCACGTACTGGATCGCGGGTTTGTCCACCAGGGGCAGCATTTCCTTCGGCTGCGCCTTGGTGGCGGGGAGGAAGCGGGTTCCAAGCCCCGCCGCCGGGAAGATCGCCTTGCTGATGGGCATCGCGCCTCTCTCGGAAAAAGGAAGAAAGTATTCTTCGCATCGCAACGC
>Ga0137323_1000519_pt1 | contig 10803 bp, 8 predicted proteins | sample EasRivERMZT423_2_FD_102285 | JGI IMG/M metagenome (GOLD analysis project Ga0137323, IMG submission 102285) | Soil microbial communities from meander-bound floodplain in the East River, Colorado, USA - East River MetaG ERMZT423_2 | ecosystem: Environmental > Terrestrial > Soil > Floodplain ... | reverse complement strand
CGTCACGGGCGTGGACGTCGACGAATCGAAGCTCGCGCTCATCCGCTCCGGCAAGACCCCGGTGGTCGAAGAAGGCATGGTCGAGCTCATGTCGCGAGTGCGCGTCGGCGTGACGACCGACGTCGCGAGCGCCGTTCGCGCGAGCGAGCTGTCGTTCGTCTGCGTCGGCACGCCCTCGGCGCCGAACGGAAGCCAGGACCAGTCCGCCGTGGCGAACGTGACCCGCGCCATCGGCCGCGCCCTGCGCGAGAAGGACGGCAGCCACGTCATCGTGTTCCGCTCCACGCTCGTGCCGGGCACGGTCGAAGAGGTCCTGATCCCGATCCTGGAGAAGGAATCCGGCAAGCGCGAGGGCGCGGGTTTCCACGCCTGCTTCCAGCCCGAGTTCCTGCGCGAGGGCTCCTCGATCCGGGATTACGACACGCCGCCCTATACCATCGTCGGCGCACGCGGCGAGGCCGGCGCCGCAAGCCTACGCCGGCTCTTCGGCCACCTTCGGTGCGAGTTCCACCTGACGTCCATCCGCTCCGCCGAGATGGTGAAGTACTGCTCGAACAACTTCCACGCGCTGAAGATCACGTTCGCCAACGAGACGGCGCGCCTTTGCGAAGCATTGAAGGTGGACCCGTTCGAGGTCATGGACCTCGTGTGCAAGGACACCCAACTCAACATTTCGCCCGCCTATCTGAAGCCCGGATTCGCGTTCGGCGGCTCCTGCCTGCCGAAGGACCTGAGGGCCACGATGCACATCGCGAAAACGAGGGACGTCGAGCTGCCGATGCATGGGAGTATCGCGGCATCCAACCGGCTGCAGGTCGATCTCGCCATTGCGAAAGTGCTGTCCACCGGCAAGCGCCGGGTCGGCATGCTGGGCCTCGCCTTCAAGGCGGGCACCGACGACCTGCGCGAGAGCCCGTTCGTGCTGCTCGCCGAGCAGCTGATCGGCAAGGGTATCCAGCTTCGCATCTACGACCCGGAAGTCCACCTGTCGCAGCTCCTCGGCGCGAATCGACGCTTCATCGAGAAGCACCTTCCGCACATCGGCTCGCTGCTGGTGTCCGACCTCGGGGACGTGCTCGCCGAGTCCGAGGTTCTCGTGGTGGGGATGAAGGACGCCCGGACGCTCGAGCTGCTCGAGGAGCACGTGCGGCCCGGGCAGGTCGTGATCGACGTGGTCCGCATTCCGCCGGGCCGGCGCTTCGACGCGCAAGTCGTGGGGCTCTGCTGGTGAGCAAGCCCCAAGCCCATTCCCGCTGGCCGGTCATGGTGCTCGCGCACAACGAAGAGCGCCACATCCAGGCCTGCCTCGACAGCATCCTCGCTGCCGATCCCGCGAGCCGGTTCGAGGTCTACGTGATGGCGAACGGCTGCACCGACGCCACCGAGGACATCGTCCGGCAATACGCGCGCCAGCGGCCCGAGGTCCATCTCGTCTCGATCGCACTGGGCGACAAGTGCAACGCATGGAACGTCTTCATCCACGACACCGTGCCCGCGCACTGCCCGGACCGCGAGGTGTACTTCTTCATGGACGGCGATGCCCGCGCCGTCCCCGGCTCCTTTAGCGCCATGGCGCGTGCTCTTGCCGAGGACAACTATCCGCACGCCGCTTCGGCGCCGCCCGCCTCAGGTCGTAACGCCGCCCGCGATCGGGCCGAACTGCTGGAACAACGGGGCCTGGTCGCTAATCTTTACGCCCTGCGCGGCCGCTTCGTAACGCGCCTAAAGAACATGGGTGTGCGAATCCCGCTGAAGCTGGAAGGCGACGATGGCTTGGTTGGCGCGCTGATCAAGTGGGACCTCGCGCCCGAGCGGCAGGAGTTCGACCACCGGCGCATCGTCCCGTGTGCTGATGCCGGGTTCCAATTCGAATCGTTATCCCCACTGCGCCCCGCAAACTGGCGAGCTTACTGGCGACGCATGGTCCGGTACGGCAGACGCCGCTACGAGTTTCAGCTGCTGGGGCCCTTGCTGAGGGCTCAGGGAGTCTCGGCGCTGCCTTCGGATATCACCGCGCTGTACCGCGGCGCAGCGGCGCTGCGCCTTAGGTGGCAGGGCCTCTACACGTTGCCCAACCTGGTCGCACTGCGCGAAATGCGCAAGGCTGCCGCGCTCCGTAGCCTCTGAATGAACGCCGCGCATCCATGGCTTCCTTGCTGAAGCGCGTCGCCATGGCGGCTACGGCTGCGAGGGCGCCCTTTCCGGAAGCGGCTATGGATCGCTTCGTAGAGCTGACTCGCCTGAAGCGGCTATTGGAAGCGCTCGACGTCAACTGTGTAATCGATGTGGGCGCGAACACTGGGCAGTTCGCCGAGGAAGTGCGCGGCATCGGCTTTCGTGGCCTGATCGTCTCGTTCGAGCCGTTGCAGCAGGAATTCGCGGAATTGAGCAAACGCTTCCGCCACGATGATCAGTGGCGTGGCTTCCCGCACGCACTGGGTTCGGTGGCAAGCCAGATGACCATCAACGTCGTGCCTGGCCTGACAGTGCTGAGCTCGCTGCTAGAGTTGCGCCACGCGCCACCCAGAATGCAGACCCAATCAGTGGAAGTGAAGCGCTTGGATGCGATCTTCGAGTCCGCGCTAGCTGGAGTGCGAGATCCACGCGTGCTGCTGAAAATGGATACGCAAGGTTACGACCTGAATGTTTTCGAAGGGACGCGGGCCTGCCTTGAGCACATTGTCGCCCTCCAGTCGGAGCTCTCCGTCGCCCCCCTTTACCAGGGAATGCCCCACTACCTCGACGCGCTGAAAACCTACGAGCACGCCGGATTCTCCCTATATCACCTGGCGGTGGTCACGCGCACACCGGAGGACAGCATCCAGGAGCTGAACTGCCTGATGAGGAGGAACGGCGCACTAGGGGGCGATCCTGCATGACGATCTTTCCGTGGCAGCCCATATGGATTCGTCCTTCGCCCGAGCGCCGAGTACCACCATCCCCCCAGATGCGCCCGCGCAGCACCTCGGGACGCCTGGACCTCGGCGCACTGGAGTACGGCCAATAGCCCTCGCGTTCGCGCCGTACGCACAGGTTCTGTATGACCCCCACCCTAGGCGGGGTTTCCCTTCGTTAGTACCTATGAGCTAAAGGCGCCTTGGCGGGGGGAACCTCGCAAAATACAGGCACGGCGCGACCACTACGCGTGCGCCGGGAGAACTACGGTGCAAACAATCTCTTGCCGTCATTGCTGACTTCCATGACTGCCGCCCTACGGCTGCCTCCTGACGAAGCCTCTTCCTTCGAAATACACAGCACGTTGCGCTGTCCGGTTGATTTGCAGCCGCTGGCCTGGGAAGAGAGCCAGAACGTGATGACGAGCAAAGATGGGACACGGCGATATCCCATTGTGGACGGTATTCCGTGCCTCTTTGCCCCGAACCAGTGGCCGAACGGTCGATCGGATGTGACCGATACTGTCAAGGCGTTCTACGAAAAGACGCCGTTTCCGAATTACGACGACCTAGATAGTCGCGAGAGCCTGCGCGCAAAGGCGCAGCGCGGAGTATTTGCTCGACTCCTCGACAGGCAGCTTCCGCGCTCGGCGAAGATTCTGGAGGCCGGGTGTGGCACAGGACAGCTATCAAACTTTCTCGGCATGGGCTGGGACCGCACGGTGATCGGCGCGGACCTTTGCCTTAATTCTCTGCGCCTGGCGAAGGCCTTCCGTGACCGCTGCTCGATTGAAAACGCCCATTTCGTGCAGATGAATCTCTTCAGGCCGCCGTTCGCCGATGAAACCTTCGACGTAATAATTTCGAACGGCGTGCTTCACCATACCAGCGATCCGAAAGGCGGTTTCGTCCAGCTCGCACGCAAGCTGAAACCCGGCGGCCACTTCATCATCGGCCTGTACAACTGGCTCGGACGCCTGCCTACGCTTTGGCGACGGGCGTTCATCGAAATCTTCGGCGACGGCTGGGCAAGACTCGATTCGCGCTTGCGTGGCGACGGATTGAACAAAGGTCGTAGAAGCGCCTGGTTCATGGACCAGTATCGCCATCCGCACGAGAGCAAACACTCCATCGATGAGGTCGCGGGGTGGTTTAGCGAATGCGGAATTGATACTGGGTTGACGATTCCGCCGGTCGGCGAGCAGTTCACTGAGGAGACGCAACTATTCGCGCCACGTCCGCCGAGCAGCCGCCTCGATCGCTTTGCCACCGAGCTCGAGATGCTCCTAAAGGGGGGAACGGATGGCGGCCTCTACCTCGTGATCGGCAGAAGGAGAATCTGATGGCTATGCACGAGGATTTTTCGAGGGCCCAGCAGGTCAAGGGCTCGAGCAATCGCGCTTTCGGCTGGACCTTTGTGGTGGTGTTCCTCATCGTCGGGCTTTGGCCGCTCGGCTTCAATAGCGGACTTCGATGGTGGGCCGTCATCGTCGCGGCAGTAGTCATGGCGGCCACGCTCGCCATGCCGGCGTTGCTTGCATTGCCCAACCGTCTTTGGCTGCGCTTCGGTGCGCTGTTGCACCGACTGGTCAGTCCGGTTGTCCTAGCGCTCATGTTCTACGTCGTTATCACTCCTATGGGGCTTCTCATGCGCGCTTTGGGCAAGGATCTGCTTTGCCTCAGGCGTGGCGATCGATCCGGCACTTACTGGATTAAGCGGGAGCCGCCCGGGCCGAAACCGAGCAGCATGTCCAAACAGTTCTAGGGGAAATCATGTCGTTAATCGTCGAATTATGGGAGTACATGCGCGAGCGCAAGAAGTACTGGCTGCTTCCTATTCTTGTGATGATGGCAGCGTTGGGGGGTCTGATTGTCCTTTCGCAGGGATCAGCCGTAGCGCCGTTCATCTACACACTGTTCTAAGCAAGACCTCTCGGCATGCGCATCGTCGGCATCTCGGCCTTCTACCACGACAGCGCGGCGGCTCTCGTTGTCGATGGCCACATCATCGCGGCGGCGCAGGAAGAGCGTTTTACGCGCAAGAAACACGATGCGCGCTTCCCGCGCCATGCCTTGGAGTACTGCCTCTCCGAAGGCGGCATCCGTCTCGACCAAGTGGACTTGGTGGCGTTCTATGACAAGCCGTTTCTTAAGTTCGAGCGGCTGCTGGAAACCTATCTCGCCTTCGCGCCGCGCGGGTTTCAGTCCTTCAAGATGGCAATTCCCGTATGGCTGCGGGAAAAGCTATTTCTCAAGGACTTTCTGACGAACCAGCTGCGAGAGCACCGCCCGGATTTCGATTGGAACCGACGGCTGCTTTTCAGCGAGCACCACCTAAGCCATGCCGCGAGCGCATTCTTTCCATCGCCGTTCCGCTCCGCCGCAGTGTTAACGCTGGACGGCGTCGGCGAGTGGGCCACGAGTTCCGTTGCGCTGGGACGCGAGAACCGTCTGGAAGTAATCAAGGAGATTCGATTTCCGCATTCGCTTGGCCTGCTCTACTCAGCCTTCACGTACTACACCGGATTCAAAGTCAATTCGGGCGAGTACAAGCTGATGGGGCTCGCGCCCTACGGCGAGCCGCGCTACGCCGGCGTGATTCTCGACAAGCTGATCGACCTCAAGGCCGACGGGTCCTTCAGGCTGGACCTCAAGTACTTCAACTATTGCGTTGGACTGACCATGACTAACGGGAAGTTCGACGCACTGTTCGGTCAGCCGCCGCGGACTGCCGAACAGCCGCTCACTCAATTCCACATGGACATCGCCGCGTCCATCCAGCACGTAACCGAAGAGATCATGCTGCGGATGACGCGGGCGTTGGCTCGAGAGACCGGCGAAAAGAACCTATGCCTTGCCGGCGGTGTTGCCCTGAACTGCGTGGCGAACGGCAAGATCCTGCGCGACGGGCAGTTTGAGGACATCTGGATCCAACCGGGCGCTGGCGACGCGGGCGGCGCAATCGGCTCGGCGCTCGGCGCCTATCATCTCTATGAAGATCAGCCGCGTCACCTCAACGGTGGTCTGGATGGCATGAACGGTGCCTATCTCGGACCGCATTTCTCCGAGCTCGAAATTCAGCAGAGACTACGCGCAGCCGGCGCCAAGTACACGGTCATCGACGAAGCAGGTGCGATAGGGGAAGCTGTCGACGCACTTGCCGCTCAGCAAGCCGTCGGCTGGTTCCAGGGACGCATGGAATTCGGTCCTCGCTCTCTCGGCGCCCGGTCGATACTCGGCGATCCGCGCTCGCCCACGATGCAGAAATTGCTCAACCTAAAGGTGAAATACCGCGAGTCATTCCGCCCGTTCGCACCCGCCGTACTTCGCGAGGACGTCGGGGAGTGGTTCGAGCTTGATCACGACTCACCATACATGCTGCTAGTCGCAGACGTTAAGCATGAACGCCGGCGCAGAATGACGGATCGCGAGAGCTCACTGTTCGGCATCGATAATCTCAACGTACCGCGTTCAGATATTCCGGCCGTAACTCATGTTGACTACTCTGCGCGAGTCCAGACGGTGCATCAGCATACCAACCCGCGTTTCCATCGGCTGCTTACAGCATTTAAGCAACGTACCGGCTGTCCAGTACTGGTAAATACGAGTTTCAATGTGCGAGGTGAACCAATCGTATGCACTCCGGAAGACGCCTTCCGTTGTTTCATGGGTACGGAGATCGAGACCATGGTGATCGGCAACTGTGTCTTGCGGAAGGAACAACAGAACGACGCACTGAAGCTCGATTACAAGCATGCATTCGAGCTCGACTAGATCCCGTACGGCACAATGGGCGGGCCTTGCTGCTGGTCTGCTCGAAGGAAGCATCGGGCAATCTTAGGCAATTCATCACGGACCTCGCATAAATGAGCAAGCGGTCGCTCTCAAAACCAAAGCGAATTTTGTTTGCGAGCATCCTCATATTCATGGGTGTGGCGCTGGGTGCGTGCGCCCTAGAAATAGGAGTTCGACTTGCCTATCCAACCAGTGATTTCCTATGGCAATGGGACCCTCACATAGGGATGAGGTTGATACCCGGTAAAGAGGGCCGCTCCGTCAAGCCGGGCGTGTTCGACGTGTCGGTGAAGGTAAATTCGGCCGGCTTTCGTGATCGTGAGCACGTCGTCGCTAATCCCGCCGGCATACGGCGCATTGCGCTACTCGGTGATTCGTTCCTGGAGGCGATTCAGGTTCCCTTCGAACACTCGATTACATCGCTGCTACAAGATCGCATGCCTGATAGGGAATTTCTGAATTTCGGTGTCAGCGGAACAGGTACGGCTCGCCAATACCTAGCGCTGCGTCATTATGCACTTCCATATAAGCCGGATGTAGTCGCGCTATTTTTCTTTGCCGGCAACGATATAAGTGACAACAGTCGCCGGCTGCAAGGGCGGCCATACGTCCCATATCCCATATTTACGCCCACCGGACGGCTTGCACTGCATGCAAGTGGGGAGCCGATTTTTTCACCGTTCTCAGATCAATCCTCCCGGCTGTCATCGGTTACGGGAATCCTTAAGGACTACTGGAAGAGCTATCGATTGGTGCGCGAGCTCGTCGACAAGTCGCCCGCGGTGCATCGTGCGCTATACCGCGCGAAACTAGCTAGCACGCCGCAGGAGGCCATATCTTCACCGGCTGGCGATCACTTCGGGTTCTACGAAATCTACCGACCTGAATTGCGAAAAGACTGGAATGAGGCCTGGGTGGTGACGCAGGACTTGTTACTCGCTACGCGAGACCTCGCGATCTCACATGGAGCAGAGTTCTTCGTTGTCTTAATTCCCGCGGCGTGGGAAGCTTGCCCGGAGCACTGGGAGTCGATTTTAAAGAAATTCCCTGCTATGCGTGACGCATCTCTGGATACGGAGCGACCGTTGACGCGCTTTTCCATGTTCCTAGAGGCTAATGGCGTGCCGTTCCTCAACCTGCTTCCTGCGTTCCGAAAGGATGCAGACAAGTGCCAATCCCTATACGTCCACGACGATGCGCATTGGACCTCGGCCGGACATGCCCTTGCGACCGAGCTGGTTGCGCCTCGGTTCGCCCGTCTAACTGAGCGACGGATGAGCGAGGTTCATGCCGAAGACGGCACGACGCGCAAGTGATTCTCCGGGGCTCTGCCGGGCTCGAGAACGCTTCCACCGTGGCACCGCCTGATCGGCTTGCACCCCAGTGAGAGACCTCGCCGTCGCGCTACTGATCTTTGGGTCGATTCCCTTCATCCTTCGCCGTCCTTGGATTGGGGTCCTAGTCTACGTCTGGGTGAGCGCCTTTGGCCCGCATAAGTGGACATTCGGATTCGCGAATACGTTTCAATTTGCCATGGTAATTGGCCTAGTCACGATCGGCGCTATGCTATTCGGGCGAAGTAACGCTCGACTAACCTTCAACGCTACGACAGTGCTGCTGATCCTTCTACCGCTGTGGATGACAGTGACGTCGATTTATGCGCTGGAGCCGGAACTCGCCTACCCACGCTGGAAGGAAGTGATGAAGGTGTTCCTGTTCGCACTCGTAGCGTCCGCACTAATCCGAACGCGACAACAGGTCGAAGCACTGCTGTGGGTCTTGATACTGTCGGTCGGTTTCTATGGAGTTAAGGGAGGCATATTTACACTGCAGTTCGACGGGGCCTACCGAGTCTACGGGCCAACAGGGGAGTCCTACATCTCAGACAACAATGGGATATCAGTAGCTTTGGTAATGATGATTCCGCTTATGCAGTACCTTGGACGAACATCGCGGCATGCATGGACCAAGGTGGGGCTGTACTCGGCGATGGTACTAAGTGGTATCGCAGTGCTTGGCAGCCATTCAAGAGGAGCCTTTGTTGCTATCGCTGCAATATGCGTATTCATGCTTCTGAAAAGCGAACGCAAGCTTCTTGCCGCCATCTCGATGGCATTCTTGGTACCGGTTGCTCTCGGTCTCATGCCCGATCAGTGGACATCGCGCATGGAAAGCATTACGAGCCATGAACAAGATGCATCTGTTCAAGGACGGCTTAACACCTGGGCAACGTTGTTCAATCTGGCAAACGACCGGCCTCTCATCGGGGGCGGATTTGAGCCGTACACGAAAAGAGTTTTCGGCATATATGCTCCGGACCCCTTAGACGTTCACTCGGCCCATAGCATCTATTTTCAGATCCTGGGCGAGCACGGCTATGTCGGGCTCGCCCTATTCATAGCGCTTGGGATCGTCGCATGGTCAATGACAATAGGGCTGTCAAGGGGAACTCGTACCCGCGGTGAGGTTGCGTGGGCCGGGAGCCTAGCTCGAGCTCTACAGATCAGCTTCGTCGGATACGCGGTTGGGGGGCTATTCGTCAACATCGCCTATTGGGAGGTGATTTACTTCGAGATTATTGTTCTGTCGGCGGTACACAGCCTGATCATGAAACGCACGGAAAGTAACGCCGTAGGCACAGATTCGAAACCGATCGGGGTCTTGGGGAACGCAAATGCGTCCATGAAGCGGTCGTCCCCGCCTTTATGCATACCACCTGCTACAGATTCTCGGCGACCGATGAAATAAGTCCTCGTTGACCAGGAAGTTTCGAAAAACGGCAAGCGACTGATCTTTCAACCCGTGCCCGCTTACCGTTTTGCCGTTCAATGTCGCGCCTGGATCACGATCGAGCTCGCACCGTCTCGTGGATGAACACGTTCCAGGCATTGCGTTCGTCCCCGCTGCAAGGGCGAACACCACGACCGAAAAGAACGCCGAACGACCGGTTCGACGGTAAAGGCGGGCGTTGCGCAACCGCTGCGTCGGGAAGGCTCATGAGGCGTACTCCAGGGAAACGTGCGGATCGCTTGGCGCGCGATCGCCGGCTGCGTCGGGCGATCGGGCAAACCACTGCTCGAGCATCATCAAGACCCACACCATGGTGCTGAAATAGCCGACATGCCGGTCGACGTGCACCGACATGAGCTCGTCGATGAATGCAGGTCGAATGACGTTTCGTTTTTTCAGGCTCGACAGGCTGTCGAGAGCGAGCTCCCGCAAGGGCCTGTGCGTCTGCAGCCACGGGCCGAACGGCAGCCCGAAGCCGTGCTTCTTCTTGTTCAGCGTCTCCCGCGGCAGGAAGTCGCGCAATGCCCGCTTGAAGAAGTAGCGCAACCTCGTGCGCCTGAGCTTCAGGCCCGGCGCAAGCCGGGCCGCGAATCCCACCACGGCATCGTCGAGCATCGGAAAACCGGCCTCCAGCGCCGCGAGCTCGCAGGAGCGCGACACCTTCGGCAAGTCGTTGTCGGCGAGCGTGTACTTCAGGTCGAGGGCGAGCATGCGGTTGATGAGCGATCGCCCCAGGCCCTGCCGGTATGCCGCCGCCATCGCCGAGCGCGGCTCGTCGAGATCGATCTCGGCCAGGAATTCCGCGCTGAACACCGCGGCCGGGCCGAAGTGCTCGACCAGGTTGTACTTGTCGTAGCGGGCCGGCATGGGCATCGCCGCGCTGCGCATGTATCGCTGCATCTTCCCGGCGAAGACGGCAGGAAGGGCGAACGCGACCGGCTCCAGCAATCCGGTCCGCAGACTTGCCGGCAGATCGCTGTAGAGAGAGTAAAGATACTGGACGGCGTAGCGGCTGTTGCCGCCGAAGAGCTCGTCTCCCCCGTCGCCCCCCAGCATGATCTCGACGCCGTCGCTCCTCGCCGCCTTGGCGCAGTAGTACGTCGGCACGCTCGATGAATTGCCGAAGGGCTGATCGTGGACCGCGGCGATCTTCGGTATTGCGGCGACGACGTCCGCCGGCGAAACGTAGTACTCGTTGTGCCGGGTGGCAAAGTGCCGGGCAGCGATGCGTGCGTATCCCATCTCGTCGAAGCCGTCGGCGTGGAAGCCGATGGAGTACGTCCGGGGTGCCTCGCCGGAATGCTGCGAGCGGTCACCGGCGAGG
>Ga0137323_1000518_pt1 | contig 10808 bp, 12 predicted proteins | sample EasRivERMZT423_2_FD_102285 | JGI IMG/M metagenome (GOLD analysis project Ga0137323, IMG submission 102285) | Soil microbial communities from meander-bound floodplain in the East River, Colorado, USA - East River MetaG ERMZT423_2 | ecosystem: Environmental > Terrestrial > Soil > Floodplain ... | reverse complement strand
TACCTGGCGGTGTTGCGTCTGCACCAAGACGACGTCGACAGGTATCACGCCACGCTGGCCGCGGTGATGGCGAAAGACGGGCCTGATCGCTTCGATTTCGAGTACCGGATCGTGCGGCCGTCGGGCGAAGTGCGCTGGCTCATGACGCGCGGCAAGGTGATGCGTGACGCCGAAGGCCACGCGCGCCGGCGTACCGGTACGATCGCTGACATCACCGACGCGAAGCTCGCCGAGGACGCGCTGCGCGAATCCGAGCGGCGCTACGAGCTGGCCATGGCTGCGAGCGAGTCGGGATATTGGGATTGGGACGTCCCGACCGACCGGTACTTTGCCTCGCCGAGAGCGTATGAACTTGGCGGGTATCGCCCCGGATTCAAGTGGGCCAGCAGGGACGACTTCCGGGCGCACATCAACATGCACCCGGAGGACTTTGCGAGATGGGAGGCTGCGCGGGAGGGGTTGTTCGCCGGAACGGGCGAGCGGCTTGCCATGGAAGTGCGCTACATCGTCCGTGGCGAGACCCGCTGGCACAACCTCCAGGCTATCGTCAGGCGCGACGACACTGGCAAGGTCGTACGGTGGACCGGCTCGGCAACCGACATCACCGCGCGCAAGCAGGCCGAGGAGGCGTTGCGCGACAGCGAGGCGCGCAAGTCGGCGATGTTCGAAACCGCGCTCGACTGCATCGTCAGCATCGACCACGAGGGACGGGTGGTGGAGTTCAACCCGGCGGCCGAGCGCACTTTCGGCTACCGGCGCGCCGAAACGCTGGGAAAGGAGCTCGCCGAGCTCATCATCCCGCCGCGGCTGCGCGCGCAGCACCGGCAGGGCTTGGCGCGCTACCTGAAGAGCGGCGAGGCCCGGGTGCTCGGCAGGCGCACCGAAATAGCCGCGCTGCGCGCGGACGGCAGCGAATTTCTGGTCGAGCTGTCGGTAACCCGCATTGCGACGGAGGGCGCGCCGCTTTTCACGGCTTACCTGCGCGACATCACCGAGCGCAAGCGCATCGAGGAGGCGCTGCGTCAATCGGAGGAGCGCTACGCGCTGGTAGTGGCGGGCTCGAACGAAGGCATCTTTGACTGGGACCTGGTGAACGACCGCGTCTACGTCTCGCCCCGGGCGCAGGAACTGTTCGGCCTGCCGCGCGGCGATCTGTGGCGGCCGCGCCGCGACTGGCGCCAGATTCTCAACTTCCATCCCGACGACGCGCCGCGGCTGCATGACAGCATCAAGGCGCACATCGAGGGCGTCAGGCCGACCTACGACGAGCAATTCAGGATCGTCGTGCCCGGCGGCGGGCTGCGCTGGTTCCGCCAGCGCGGCATCGCGCTGCGCGATGCATCCGGCAAGGCTTACCGGGTGGTCGGCTCGATAGGCGACGTGACCGAAAAGCACCAAGCCGCGGAAGACCTGAGCAGCCTCGAGCGCAAGCTGCGCCTGGCGCAACGCCTCGAGGCGATGGGAACGCTTGCGGGCGGAATCGCGCACGACTTCAACAACCTCCTCGGCGCGATCCTCGGCTACGGTGAGATGGCGCTGCGCGACGCGCCCAAGGGCGGCCGGCTCGCGCGCGACATCGACAGCATCATCGTCGCCGGCGAACGCGGGCGCGCGCTCGTCGACCGCGTGCTGGCCTTCAGCCGTAGCGCGGTCGGCGAACGTGTGCCGGTGCATGTCGAGCGGGTGGTGCGCGAGGCGCTCGATCTGATCTCGGCGAAGCCGCCGCCGAGCGTGACGGTGCACCCCAGGCTGCACGCGGGGCTCGCGGCGGTACTCGGCGACGCGACGCAGGTGCACCAGGTGATCGCCAATCTCGCGACCAATGCCATCCAGGCAATGCCGGCCGGAGGAACGCTGCGCGTCGAGCTCGCCATCGAGCGCGTCGAGGCGCCTCGCGCCGTGACGATCGGCGGGCTCGGGGCGGGAGAATATGTCGTGCTTACGGTCGCGGATACTGGCACCGGCATCGCGCCGGAGCTCGTCGAGCGGATCTTCGACCCGTTTTTCACCACCAAGGAAGTCGGCACCGGCACCGGCCTGGGACTTTCGCTCGTGCACGGCATCGTCACCGAGCTCGGTGGCGCGATCGACGTCGCCAGTACCCTCGGCACCGGAAGCACCTTCACGGTCTACCTGCCGCGCTCCGGGGACGCTGTACAACCCATTGACGAGAAGGAGTCGGCCCTGCCGCGCGGCGCCGGCCAGCGCGTGCTGATCGTCGACGACGAGGAGCCGTTGGTGCAGCTTGCGACCCGCACCCTTGCGGACCTGGGCTACGTGCCCACCGGCTTTACCTCGAGTGCGGCTGCGCTCGAAGCGTTCCGTGCCGACCCGCAACGTTTTGATGCGCTCATCACCGACGAGCGCATGCCCGAAATGTCGGGCGCGACGCTGATCCGCGAAGTGCGCGGCATGCGCAGCGCCATGCCGGTCGTGCTGATGAGCGGCTACCTGGGAGCAACGGAAGGCACGGCCGACGAAGTCCTGCAAAAGCCGCTTTCGGCGCGCGACCTCGCCGCGAGCCTGGCCAGGGTGTTACAGCTCCAATCCCTCAGTCGCCGTTCTTCTCCACGTTCCAGCAAGCGTCGCCCGGCCCGATCATCGAGCCGGTGACGCTCTTGCCCGCTATTCCTTGAACGGGGCGTTGAGCAGGTAGTCCACCGTCGGGATCGCCTGGTAACCGGGCACAAATCGCTCGCCAAAATCGCGGGCGAAGTTGTCATAGGTGGTTTGGGGGCGCGTCTCGACGATGCCGCAGACGGCACGCGTGAACTGGCGCTTCATGTCCAGCCTGGGAAACGCATCCAGGATCGCAGCCATCTGCGCCTCGGTCAGCGCTTCGTAACCCCAACCGCCCCAGTCCAGGCCGATGCCCGCGGTGCTCAGCGCAATCTCGGTCTCCTTGTGCAGGGCGATCGAGGGAGTGGAATTCAGCGCGACGCCATCCCAGATCAGCTGGGTGCGCCGTTCATCGACGCCCAGGTTCTGCACGAACGCGCGCGCGGCATTCGCGCCCTCGATCTCAAAGCGCAGCGGTCCGTTGAAGGCGGCCGCCAGGCCCAGGTCGTGCAGGATCGTCGCGACGGCCAGCACCTCGGCGTCGTGCGCAGATTGCCTGAGTTGCGCGAGGGTCACCGCGAACAGCCAGGAGCGCATGACGTGATTGAACAGGTACGGCTCCGAATGCCCGCGCACGTACTCTATGGCCTGCGCAATCAACGGCGTGTCGGGCACGGAGACTCCCGCTAGCACGCGAGTTGCAGGAACGGGGGGCATCGGAACGAGAGCGGTCATATCGTCAAGACGGTTGCGTGGTCCGTTCTGTGACATGACCGGTGTAGCAATCCGGACGTTGCCTGCCACACCGCCGGCATCCAGCGGGCGCAACCTGTGGCCATGAAAGCGACCGAACAGCAGCTCCAGGAACTCGACGGCAAGGCCGCCGCGGAGATCATCGAGAGCCACCTCGCAGCGCTATTCGGGCGCCTGCCGATGCTGTGCGGCTTTGCCCTGCAGGACGACCTTGAAGTCACCGAGGTGACCGTGCACACCTGGCCCGGCTACACCGCCGGTGAGGACCTCTACGAAGATCTGATGCAGGGGCTCGTCGACCTTGCCGAGGAGCGGCCGGATGCGGCGCTTCTCATGCGCGGGCGCACCTTCGCCCGCATGGTTCACTGACCACACAATGGGTGCAGCGATGAACGCGAACTTCGAACTCGACCGTCTCGAGCTGGATGAGATCCCCGAGGAGCTCTTTCTGACCTTCGATCCGATTGGCTTGACCTTTGCCAGCGGCATCCATGAGAGCGACCTGTTTTCGTCCCTGGAGCGCGCCAGGCGCCTGGCCGGCGAGGTGTGCTGAGAACTGACATGCCGATGGCACGGAACATCTACTCGGTCTCTCCGGGCGAGCGCCCGATCCTGGTCCGCGAGGCGGTCCAAGTGACCGAGACGGTGATCTTCGTCGACCACGAGATCAATGACCCATTTGCCCTTGTAGTGGCCGAATCGGAGGGCAGGGCCTACGAGATCGGAGCGCCGCTTTTCATGCCCGACTAGCCTCGAACTCAGCGACCTCGCGATCCGCTACGCAGCGGGAGGTCGAGTTTCTCGGCCATTCTGACCAGATCCGCGAGAGAGCCTGCCTGCATTTTCTGCATCACCCTTCCCCGATGCGTCTTGATGGTGATCTCGCTTCGGCCCAGTTCGGCGCCCACTTGCTTGTTCAGAAGACCGGCGGTGATGAACGACATGACTTCCCGCTCGCGAGGCGTAAGAGACGCGTACCGCTCGCGCAGCACCTTCATCTCCGCCGCCTTGCCAAATGCACTGCGGCTGCGCTCGATGGCTCGCTCGACAGCCTGCAGGAGCGCATGATCCGCGAAGGGCTTGGTGAGAAACTCGACGGCGCCGCCTTTCAGCGCTCGAATTGTCTTCGGAACATCGGCGTGTCCGGTGATAAAAATGATCGGCATCTCGCTGTGCTCGACGGCGATGCGTTCCTGAAGCTCGAGACCGTTGACGCCGGGCAGTTCGATGTCCAGCACGAGACAACTCGGCGTCATGGCCGGCAGACGGGAAAGGAAAGCCTGGGCAGACGCGAACGTCTCGGGCTGCCACCTGCCGGCAGAGCGAATCAGCCATTCCAGCGATTCACGCACCGAGACGTCGTCGTCGACGATGAACACGATCGGCACTAGGTAACTCCCAGCGCGACATCGAGCGCGTCGCGCAGCGCCGCCTCGCTGAACGGTTTGAACAGGCACTCCACCGCACCCTGCTCGAGGAGGTGTGGACGGATGATGTCATCCCGTTGAGCGGTGATGAAGACGATCGGAATCCGCTGGCGTCGGAACGCCAATTCACGCTGCAGCTCAGGTCCGGTCATGCCCGGCATCGCGACGTCGAGGATCAGGCACCTGGTCTGGGCGATGCAATCGGACTCCAGGAACTCGCCCGCTGACGAGAACGCGCGCACGGCGTAGCCGAATTCCCGCAGCATGTCGGGCAGCGATTCGCGGACGGACTGATCGTCGTCGACGACCGACACGAGCAGGCGCAGGGAATTCACCAGTTTTGCCGTTACAGATATCTCTGAATCTCGGGTTTGCAGGGAATCGAAAATGAAAACGCCGCTCCCGGGCCGTCATTCGGCGCTGCCCACAGACGGCCTTGGTGACTCTCGATAATGAAGCGGCTGACGGAGAGGCCGATCCCCATTCCGTTGTCCTTTGTGGTGTAGAACATCTCGAAAAGCCGGTCCGTGGTCCGCGCATCGAAACCCACGCCGGTATCCTGCACGGTCAAGCGCACACGATCGCCTTTCTCCGGTTGCGTCTTGATCACCAGCTGCCTCGGCCGATCCTCCACACCGCTCATTGCGTCTGCGGCGTTCTGGAACAGATTCAGGATTACCTGCTGCAGCTGGACCCGATCGCCCTTGACAGGCATGAGGTCGCTGGCAAACTCCGTGCGCAACACCACGCTATTTCTCTCAAATCTATTCAGCGATAGCGCGATCACTTCGCGTGCGGCTTCGTTCAGATCCACCGATTCGTATGCCAGGCCTTTCCTGTTGAACAGCGCGCGCAAGCCGGTAATTACCTGAGACGCACGATCGGCATCGCGAATGGTTCGCCGTCCGGTTTCGAGAGCGCCCTGAATATTCGGAGGCTGGGCGGCCAGCATGCGCATACAGGTGCTGGCGTTGGTGACGATGCCGGACAGCGGCTGATTGATCTCGTGGGCGATTGATGCCGCCAAGGTTCCCAGGCTCATTACCCTGGCCACGCGTGCGAGTTCCGATCGGGCCTTGTCAAGCGCCTCTTCCGATCGCCGGCGCGCCGTAACATCCTGAACCGCCGCGATGTACTCGAGTTGACCATTCTGGTCTCGGGTCGCATGAGCGACTGCATGCAGGTACTTGATCGAGCGGTCAGGCATGATCAGGCGGTACTGCCATTCGAAGGCGGTGCCGTCGCCGGGCGCCCGGGCGGCCATTTTCATTCTCTCCACCAAGCTGGCGTCTTCCGGATGGACTCGAGTGCGGATCAGTTCGACCGTCACGGGTACGCCGATCTCGAACTCGTAGATCCGATAGAGCTCCTCTGACCACGTGATTTCGTCTGTCGCCACACGCCAGGAAAAGCTGCCGGTTGAACTGAGACGCTGGGCTTCTGCGAGAATTGCCTCGCTGCGCCGCAAGTTGTCCTCGGCGCGCTTGCGTTCGGCGATTTCTCTTTCCAGCGCCTGGTTCGAGTCCAGCAGATCCCGCGTGTTGCGTTCCAGCTGTTCAGTCCGAACTTGAACTTGCGTTTCCAGCCCATTCGCCAGTTCGCGCACCTCCGATTGCGCCTTTTCGCGCGCAGCGATTTCCAATCTGAGGTCCTCGATCGATTCCACCGCTTGATAGGCGGCTGAGGCGAAACCACCCATGCTTTCGAGCAGCCTCAAGTCCTCGGCGTCGAATCGGCGACGCCGATCATGGATGATGGCCCAAATCGTACCCACCGCTTTGCCGTTCACGTGGAAAGGAACAAGCAGCCCCTCGTCGGCGAGCGGCACTGCAGAGCCCAGGTACGGATAACGAAGCTCCCAATGGCTGAATAGCATCGGTGCATTGTGGTCAAGCACATCGCCGCACGGGCCGAAATTGCGCGGGGTGCCGCCACCGATGTGAGGCTGCCACGCGCCTGCAATCGCTGCCCAGTAGAAGCGTTTCTGGTCTTTGGTGACGAGACTCAGGCCGGCCGACCCGGCATGCAGCACCTCGAGGACTTTATCCGCCAGCGTTTGCAGAATCGTGCCGGGCGAGTCGGCCAGCGCAGCGACCAGTGCCGCGAGCGCGGTGTTCTCCGTCTCGTACTCTGGCGAACGCGATGGACGACGATGCAACTCCTCGGTGAGGAGAATCGAGGCCAGGGGCGCCGCTGGAATGCAATTCTCGGGTGGAACATCTTCCTTGGCTTTGACTGCTTCGGTCATGGCCCCCTCCTTTGCGCGCGCTCGGGCTGCGCCCCGATGGACAGGATGCACCCGTCGAGATACGGACACATCCTACTTTGGTATCGGTACCCCCTCCCCGAGGATAAGACGGTCTCTGGCCGGCCGCAAAGCTATTAGACGATGGTGTCGACCAATACCATCGTGCGATCGATTCGCGTCGAATCCTCTGCTTTGATTGAGCGGCGAGGAACAGGCCATGAACGATAGAGCGTCGATCCAAGTCCTCAACCGCGGTAGCTTTACCCAAGTCCTGATCGGACCGGGAAAGCTTGCCGAATCAGCCTATGCCGATCTGGTGGCCCACCTTCGAGCGGCTGCGGCCAAGCCGCTGGTCGTCGTCTGGGAGGCGTCTTGCGAAGATGTCGACTTCCTGCAGACCTTCAAGATGGGCTCGGCGCTCGCTGGCGTGACCGGGCCTATCGCAATCGTGTTCGGCCGGCGCGACATCAAGGAAGCCGACAGGTTTACCGAGTTAGTCGCGAGAAACCGCGGCGCGCAGGTGCGCACATGCGAGGACGTGCCGTCAGCAAGGGCATGGCTCGGCGTCGATTGATCATCGCTGCCTTAATTCATTCACCGCGTGCGACGCGGCGCTTGCGTGCGTATAACAACCGACACTCCGACCCCACTGGCTGAAACAGTCTTGGCGAGTGCCGGCCTCAGCATCCGGGCTGGTCCACATGAGAAGGTCCGTGCGTCATGAATCTCATCCTCGATCCATCGCCCAACGACGGTCGAACCGTTACCGCGGCATTCGTGGTGCTGGCCAAGTGGTACGCAGCTCACTCAGCGGTCCGCCGGTTGTGGGCAGTCAGCGAATCGCAACGCATGCGCGTCATCGTCACGCTTGAGCCGACGCGTGATGGCGACGACATTTATCCCGCCTGGCTGGCCAACGGCCACGAATGGGCGCACGAGCTCCAATTGCGTTTGCGTGGACCAGTCCAATTGGAGGTCATGGATGAACCCCTTCTCGCGGGACTTGCAGCCGGCGTCGATGGCGTTCTTGTCGCCGAGTTGTCCTGGCGTGATGCCACCATGCCGTTCTGATAACTACGATGTCGAGCGCGGGAACTCGCTGAGCTGGCCCTTGGCGGGCGACCAGCCGTAGGCCTTGGCGCAGGCGCCGCCCATCAGCATGGCCCGCTCGCGCTCGCTCAGGCGGTCGGTTTTGAGGAAAGGCTCGACCGCCTGCTCGTAGTTCACCACTGCGAAGGCGCGCGTCCAGTCCGTGCCCCACAGGCAGCGCTCGAAGCCCCAGGCATCGAAGATGCGCTTGAGCGGATCCCAGATGTCGGGATACGGATAGGGCTTGTGCGAAAGCGTGCAGGCGCCGCTCACCTTGATGAGGGCGTTGGGGCGCTTCGCGAGCGCGAGCGCCTTCGGCAGGTCGGCCCAGGGCTCGGGCGGGGCGGGCGGCGTGCGCGGCTGCAGGATTGCCATGTGGTCGATGATGAAGCGGGTATTCGGATGGCGGTCGATGAGCGTCGTGCCCGCCTCGATGTTCCCCCAGAACAGCACGTTGACCGGAAAGCCATGCCGCGCGGCTTCGCGCGCGATGCGGTCGAGGCCGGGATCGTCCGGCCGCAGGCCCGCTTCCCGCGTGGTCATCATGATGCGCACGGCGACCGCGCCCGGCTGCTTCTTCCATTCGGCGATGACCTCGCCGACCGCCGGATCCGCTGGGTTGACGGGCTTGATGATCGCGAAGCGCCCAGGGTGCTTGCGTTGCACCTCGACCGCATAGCTCGCGTCGTACTGGTAGAGGGAAAAGGCCGAGATGAAGATCGCGCCGTCGACGCCGACCTTGTCCATCGCGGCGACCATCTCGTCGCCGGTGACGTGCGGAGGCCAGTTCGGCACGCTGTGCCAGGGCCGCTTGGGCGTGTTCGCTTCGTAAGCGTGGACCTGCGAGTCGATGATCGGCATGAGTGATAATTTACCGCAGCCCTACCGGAGAGATTCGGCATGTTCAGCGACGGTCCGCTCACCCGCAGGGCGCCGGAAACGATCCGCTACGGCACGGGCCGCTGCGCGCTCGGGGCGCTGCTCGTCGCTTCGAGCGGGCGGGGAATCGTCTCGATCATGGTGCGGGACACGCAGTCGCGGCTGATCCGCGACCTCGGCGCGCGATTTCCCAAGGCAAACCTCGTTCGCGACGAGAAAGGCAGCAAAGCCACGCTCGCGAAAGTCGTCCGGTACATTGCGGCGCCGTTCCGGCCTTTCGCGCTGCCGCTGGACATCCGCGGCACCGATCTGCAGCAGCGCGTGTGGAGCGAGGTGCGCAAGATCCCGTTCGGCGAGACCTCCACCTACTCGAGGATCGCCGAGGCGATCGGCGCGCCGAAGGCGATCCGCGCGGTCGCGAGCTCCTGCTCGCGGAGCTGGTTCGCCTTTGCGGTGCCCTGCCATCGGGTACTGCACACCGGGCGTCGCCGCGAGGGCCGGCAGTATGACTGGGTGGAGTACGAGGCGAAGCTCGCCGCGAAGCGGCTTTGAGCAGGTGCCTTCAGCGCTTGCCCCATTTCCCGGGTGCGCCTGGTGCTGCCCGAAGAGTAAGGACGCGCCAGCCGCGCCGGCGCGCCACCGCGTCGAGCCGCGGGTCCGGGTCCACCGCCACCGGGTGCGTCACGCGCTCGAGCAGCGGCAGATCGTTGATCGAGTCGCTGTAGAACCAGCTCTGCGGGAAATCCCCCAGTCTCTTGCCGCGCGCCGCGAGCCACCGGTCGAGGTGCTCGATTTTCCCTTCGCGCATGCACGGCGGGCCGACGATCGCGCCGGTGAAGTGGCCGGCCGCGATCTCGGGCTCGGTGGCGATCAGGTGCTCGACGCCCAGCGCCGCCGCGATCGGCTCGGTCAGGAAGCGGTTCGTTGCGGTGATGATCGCCACCAGGTCCCGGCGATGGCTCTCGAGCAGCGGCCGCGCCCCGGGCAGCAGCCTCGGCCCGAGCGTTTCTTCCAGGAAACGCTCGCGCCAGCCGAGGAGCGCCGCCCGGTCGTGCGCCGGGTAGAAGCTCAGGTAGAAGCGCACGTACTCGAGCGCCCCGGCCTCGCCGGACCGGTAGCGCCGGTCCATCTCGAGGTTCGCGTCGTGCAGCGACCTGTCGAGGGCACCGCGCCCGATCAGGAAATCGAGCCACTCGACGTCGGTATCGCCGCTCAGGAGCGTGTTATCGAGATCGAACAGCGCCAGGTTCATGCAGCCGGATCTTCTGCTCGGCGACGGTGTCGGCGATCGCATGCACCGCGGCGCGGATCACGTGCTCGTCGATCGCGCCGATGCAGCCGACGCGCAGCGTGTCCACCTGGGTGAGCTTGCCGGGATACAGCACGAAGCCCTTCTCGCGCACGCGGTCGTAGAACTTCTGGAAGTCGTAGCCCGGGTCGCCCGGCGCGTGGAAGGTGACGATCACCGGCGCCTGGTGCCGCGGATCGAGGAACAGCTTGAAGCCCAGGCGCGTCATTCCCTCGATGAGCACTTCGCAGTTGCGTCGGTAGCGCGCGCCGCGCGCGGCGCGGCCGCCTTCGGCCACGAACTGCTCGAGGGCGGCGTGGAGCGCGGCGACGATTACCGTCGGCGGCGTGAACCGCCACTGCGCGGTTTTCTCCATGTTGACCCACTGGTCGTGCAGGTCGAGCACCAGAGAGGGTGAATTGCCCGCGCATTTTTCGAGAGAGGTCTTTCTGATCAGGGCAAACCCCATTCCCGGCGGCCCTTCGAGGCATTTGCCCGAGGCCGCGACCAGCGCGTCGAAAGATCCTTCAATGGGCAGTGCGGCAAACGAGCTCATCGCGTCGAC
>Ga0137323_1000516_pt1 | contig 10846 bp, 9 predicted proteins | sample EasRivERMZT423_2_FD_102285 | JGI IMG/M metagenome (GOLD analysis project Ga0137323, IMG submission 102285) | Soil microbial communities from meander-bound floodplain in the East River, Colorado, USA - East River MetaG ERMZT423_2 | ecosystem: Environmental > Terrestrial > Soil > Floodplain ... | reverse complement strand
GTGGCTCTTCACGACGTCGCCCGGTTTGAGCGCGGTCCCCGACGGCAGGTTCTCCGTGGCGGGGATCAGTCCCACGACATTGATCTTCGGCTTGAGCCGGCCGATGACCTCGAACGTGCCCAGCACCGCGGTGGCGCCCGACTTGTCGAATTTCATGTCTTCCATGTTCGCGGCGGGTTTGATCGAGATGCCCCCCGAATCGAACGTGACTCCTTTCCCCACGAGCACCACGGGCGGTCCCCCCCCGGGTCCGCTCTGATACTCGAGCACGATGAACCGGGGTTCCTCCGCACTGCCCTGCGCGACGGCTAGCAGCGCGCCCATCCCTTCCTTCTTTATCTGCGCCTTGTCCAGGACGGTCACCTTGAAGCCGTAGGCCGTGCCGAGCTTGCGTGCCAGCTCGCCCAGGTAGCTGGGCGTGGCGATGTTGCCCGGCTGCATCTGGAGATTGCGTGTGTAGAGATACCCCGCAGCGATCGCGTCCCCAATGCGGCGCCCGGCTTCGGCTTCGTCCTTGTCCGAGGCGTCGCACACGAGCTCGACCGCCTCGAGCTCGGGCTTGGGATCCTCGGGCTGCTTCTTCAGCTCCAGGAATTGCCAGCTTCCCTGCGCAACCCCTTCGATCGCGACCTGCGCCAGCTCCGCGGCACCCAGGCCGCCGCGCGCCTCGTTTGCGATGCCGATGGCGAACGTTTTGGTCCCCACGCTGCGCGCGCGTCTGGCGGCGATGGCCGCCGCGCGGCGCACCGAGCTGCGCGTGATGTCGGCGGCTTTGCCGACGCCCACGAGCAGGATGCGCTGCGCCTTGCCGCCGCCGTACACCAACAGTGTCTCGTCCTTCTTTCCTGTGTAGTCGCCGCTCGCGACGGCGCGCTCGAGCGTCGCATCGAGCGAAGGGCTGGCGCCCTGGGCGACGATCAGCGCCAGGAGTGGGGTCTCGATGCTGGTGAGCGCCTTGGCCGAGATCGAGGACTTCATGGCAGGTGCTCGATGATCGCGTCCGCGAACGCGGACGTGGAGACCTCGGTCGCGCCGGGGAGCTGCCGCGCGAGATCGTACGTGACGCGCTGCGCCGCGATGGCGCCTTCCAGCCCGTGCACGATGGCCAAGGCCACGTCGTCCCAGCCCAGCTCCTCGAACATCATCACCCCCGACAGGATCACGCTGCCCGGATTCACCTTGTTCTGGCCCGCGTACTTGGGCGCGGTGCCGTGTGTTGCCTCATACACCGCATAGCCGTCGCCGACGTTGCCGCCTGGCGCGAGTCCCAGGCCGCCGACCTGCGCGGCGGCGGCATCGGACAGATAGTCGCCGTTCAGATTGGGGGCGGCGATCACCGAGTACTCGTCGGGGCGCAGCACGAGCTGTTGGAACATCGCATCGGCAATGCGGTCCTTGATCACGATCTTGCCGGCGTCGTCCTTCCGCTTGCCGCCCTCCGCCTCGGTCACCGTCTGTTCGCTGAAGCGTTCCTTCGCGACCTCGTAGCCCCAGTCGCGGAAGCCCCCTTCGGTGAACTTCATGATGTTGCCCTTGTGCACCAGCGTCACCGACGAGCGCTTGCGCCGGATCGCGTACTGGATCGCTTTCACGACCAGACGCTGCGAACCGAACCTCGACATCGGTTTGATGCCGATGGCGCTGCCCGGGCGGATCTTGGCGTTGAAGCGCGTGGTCAGGAACTCGATCAGGGCGTCGGCTTCGGCGCTGCCCGCCTTGTATTCGATCCCGGCGTAGACGTCTTCGATATTCTCGCGGAAGATCACGACGTCGAGTTTGCGCGGCTCTTTGACGGGCGCGGGCACGCCGGTGAAGTAGCGCACGGGGCGAATGCACGCGTACAGATCGAGGATCTGGCGCAGCGCGACGTTGAGCGAGCGAATCCCGCCGCCGACCGGCGTGGTGAGCGGGCCCTTGATCGCCACGCGATGCTCGCGAATGACCGCCAGCGTTTCCTCGGGGAGCCAGCTGCCGGATTGATTGAATGCCTTTTCCCCCGCCAGCACTTCGCGCCACACGATGCTGCGCTTGCCGGCGGAGGTCTTGGTCACGGCCGCATCGAAGACCTTCGCGGCGGCGTGCCAGATGTCGGGCCCCGTGCCGTCGCCTTCGATGAAGGGAATGATGGGGTGATCGGGGACGATCCAGTGCCCGTCCCGGAAGTCGATTTTCGCGCCGATGGCGCCGCCGCGGCGGCCTTCAAGCTGTGTTGGCATGGCCCCCATCTTACTACAAAAAGGCCCGCCGTTGCAGGCGAGCCTTTCTGGCGACTTACGCGCAGCGGGTCCCTAGAGCCGATAGCCGACCAACGTCCCCGCCGTCGTCTGCAGGAACAGCATTCCGGCGATGTCATCCACCGCGTAGACCGGCTCGCGTTCTTTGCCGAGGTTGACGCGCGCGCGCGGCTGCGCGGAGTCCTTATCGATCTGCAACAAGACGTTGCCGTTCCCTTCGGGTGCACGCGTCAGCATGAAGACGGAGCTGGGCGCGCTGAGTGACGCCTTGAAGCGTTTGCTCGCCAGCGCCGACGCCTGGCTCGAATAGCCCTGGAGCTGCGCCCCGCCCTGCGTGTAGGCAGTCGACAGCTGATTGTAGACGTACTTCGCCGCCGTATCCGTCGAGGTGCGGGCGGCTTCCGCGAACGCGTCGCCGTACGCCGACGCCGCTGCCCCGTACAGTCCGGCGCGAACGGACTGAATGCGATACAACGCGCGCAGCAGCCCCGGCAGCTGCGGCGCGGGATGGTAGATCTGTTGTTTGATTTGTCCGTCCCGGCCCAGCACGACGAGATTCTGCGGCGACACCAGCACGATCCCCGCTGGCCGCAGCTCCATCGCGGTCGGATCCTCGTCGCCCTGCAGCCTGATCTCGGGGCCGAGCGCGCGGTATGAGCCATCCTGGCGATTCACCGCGTAAAGATGCCGGTCCTTGTTGGCGTAGACGTAGAGCGTGCCGCCGTCGATTGCGTGGAGGACAACCGAGTTCTTGCCGCCCTCGATCGCGTCTTTGTACTTGGGCTCGCCGCTCGTCAGGTCGATGACGTTCACTTCCCCATTGGTCGACGCATCTGAGCGCGAGATGTACAGCAGACCCGCCGGCGTCAGCTCGGCGTAGTCGAGCAGACCCTTGATCTTGACGTCTTTCTGGAGGCGCAGCGTCGCCGTCGCCACGTTCAGCACGTTGACGTACGTCTTCGAGTCGGCATCGACAGCCAACACCACCGCGTCGCCCGCGATCAGTGCGTTGACGACGTCGCCGCGCATCTTGAGCGGCTTGGGCGCGATCGTGGTACCGTCGTCGTAGCGCGCCACGTTGAGTCCCGTCTGCACCACACCGTTGATGATGCGGACGTTGCCGGTGGCCTGATCGGCGGGCGGGCCTTCGGTAAGCATGATGATTCCGGCGGGATGCTGGACGATGTCCCGGATCCAGCCGTCCACAGTTGCCGGCTTGGCCCACAGCGGCTGTCCGTCGGCGAGGCGATAAGCCATGAATCGTTCGTCATAGCTCACGTAGATCCGATCGGGTCTCGCGACCGACTGATAGAGCAGCACCTTATGCGGGAACGTTCCCGAGCGGGCCATCTGCAGCGACGCAGTCCATCGGATCGCTCCGCTCTTTGCATCCAGCGCCCGCAATCCCATGAGCGTGTACACGACGATCACGTCTGGTCCAGCCTGCAGGACCTCGAGAGTGGTGGCGCTCGCCGCGGCTCGCACGACGCTCTGCATCAGGCCGCCCAGGCCGCCCTTCTTCGGCCCGGTCTGCTGGAACAGCGACTCACTGACCCAGCGCTGCGTGCCGGTGCTGAGATCATAGAGCGCCACGAGCGGCGGGCCCGACGCGCGCTGGCCGTGGACGAGCAATGTGCCGCTCTGCGGCAGCACGCGTCGCGTCACAACCTTCGTGAGGGTGAGCTTGCGCGAGTCGAACAGCACCGTACCCGTGACTGGATCGAAGATCAGGGAGAGGCCCGGCTTCGCGGCCTCCATGAGCAGCGAGCTTTCGATGGCGCGAACGCTGTCGACCGGGAGGCCACCCAGCTCAGGCTTTTGCCAAGTGATTTGGCCGCGCTCGATGTCCACTCCGGCGAGCGCGCCGTCGGTGGAGACGAGCAGCGCACCGGCCGGTGTGATTTGTTGCCAGCGGATGTCGCCACTGAGCCGAACCGTCCAGGCCGCGACGGAGCCCGCGGGTGCGGTCGCGGGACGGGTGGCAGACGCAACGGGTGACGCAGCCTGAAGGAGCGCGAAGAGCAGCGGCAAAGCCATGGGTGGCCTCCTGAGAGGCCCCCATATCCCCCAACGAGGTCACGCCGCGCAAGGGGCTAGCCCACTAGGGCGGCGGCGCGCGCTTGAACCGGACGTCCAGTGTGCGCTGGGTGGTGATCTTCGCACGAGGGCCCTGGCGGTATGTCGTGACGACAAACAACGAGTCCTGGAGCGGCACGCCCGGCGCGATGTTGTGAAACCGCGTCAGGAATGTCATGGAGCGAACCTCGGTCAACTCCGATCGCTCGGGTCGAGTCAGCGATGTCGTGGTGTAGCGGAGCTCGTAGGTGATCGGGTCGAGGTACGCGGAGCCGGCGATGTCGGCGGACCCCAGGCGCGCCGCGGGCTCGAAATCGATGCGCACCAGCGAGTCGCCGTTGAGTGTGTCCAGGCCTGCCAATCGAAAGCAATGGTGCTTGATGAAGCGTTCGTTGCCGAGATCCTGGAGATCGGCGCTGTGGATCACCAGGGTGTTCTGTGGAGTTCCCCACGGTCCCCAGGCGGGCTCGACCACCCGGCCGACTTCGTACGGATGATCCTCGCGGCTGGAAAAGTGAAGCCTTCGCGTCGTCGGCTTCCCCGTGTCGCCACGCTGGTACAGGTACCGGTCCGAGATCTCCAGCGCATAGCGAAACGGATAGGAATCAGCGAGGAGCGCATAGCGTCGCGCATTTTCCTGCAGTTGATCAAAAACGGCGAGTAGCGCTGCGTCGCTCGAATCGGGGGGGCCGGGATTCGTGCACAACGTGGTCGAAACCGTCACCGGCGGCAACTCGATCGCCAGGCGTCGAAGTGCGACCTGCACGATTGTCTCGCCCTCCCCGATGACGATCTGGGTATCGAGTGGCGCGTATGCGATCTGGCGGACGCTGAGGATGTACGTGCCGGCGGTCGTCCCCTCGAATACGAAGACACCGCTCGCGTCGGTGAACTGTTTGCCGCCGTTGGGTTGAAAGGTGACGATGCTGAAGCCGAGGGGCTGGCCGGTTTCTGCACTCGTGACGGCGCCGCGGAGGGAGGGTTGTTGCAAGGCTAGGTGCGCGAACGCCACGAGCAGGGGGACTGTCATGCGCCTACTGCGGTAGCGCACGGCGGAATTGCACCGAAAGGAGGCGCTGCGTCTCCACGCGGGTGGGTGGCGCGCTCGAGCGGTATTGCCAGACGGCGCGCACGTAGTCCTGCAGCGCGATTCCCGGTGCGATATCGCGGAACCGCGTGCGGGCCACCACCGAGCGGACCTCGCGCAGCGCCGAGCGCTCGGGGCGCGTCAGGCGCGTCTCGGTGAATTTGAGTCCGTAGGTCACCGAATCGAGATACGCTGAACCGGCGATGTCGGCCGACCCAAGCTGGTCGGCCGGTTCAAAATCAATCCGCACCAGTGTTTCTCCCTCGATCGTATCCCGCCCGGCGAGTCGAAAGCAGTGGTTGGTGTGGAATGCGCTGTCCCCCAGCTCGTGCAGCGAAGCGAGCGTGACCACGGTGTAGCCGGAGTACGGTCCCGCGCCTGCCGTCACGACCAGGCCGGGGCGGTAGCGGCGGCGAGTCTGATTTTGATCGAACTCCATGGTGTCGATGGCTGCGCGCAGGCTGTCGCCCTGGCGGGTGACGTCGCGTTGCGAGCGCTCGAGCCGGTAGCGGAACGGGTAGGAGTCGGCGAGGAGCTCGAGTCGCCGCGCATTCTCCATGAGCTGGTCGAACACCGCGGCGAGCGCGGGCGTGACGTCGCGATCGGGCGGACCCGGTTTGGTGCAGCGCGTGTGACCCACCACGGTGATGGCGGGCAGCACGACCGCGAGGCGGCGCAGGACGACGAGCAGGGTCCCGGCCGGCACATCGGGGCGCAGCACGATCTGTGTGTCGAGTGGCACGTACCCGATTTGCCGGACGCTGAGCAGGTAGGTCCCCGCCCCTACATCCGCGAACGAGAACGCGCCGGCGGCATCCGTGAATTGGGTGCCGAGGCCGGGGTGGAGCGTGACGATGGTGAGGCCGAGGGGTTCGCGCGTTTCCGCGCTAACGACGGCGCCCCGGAGCGACGGTTGCTGGGCGGAGGCGACGGAGACGCAGGCCAACCAGAGGAGCCACCTCATAACGGAGTGCCCGAGGAGAGAGTCGAACTCTCATGGGGTTGCCCCCGACGGATTTTGAGTCCGTTGCGTCTGCCATTCCGCCACTCGGGCTAAGGGGCGGAAATATAACCGCCGCTAAATCCCGCGGCGGCGCGGTGCCCGAGCCCCTCCCCCCATGCCCTGTCCGCGACCCCGGCCCATGCCCCGCCCTTCGCGGCGCATCTCACCCACGCGCTGGAGGAACCGCTCGCGCATCAGGTTATAGCGCACTTGCTGGACGGGGGTGAGAAAGCCGTTCAGCTCGCGGTTTTCCTCCTGCTGGATCCGCACCACCTCGAGGCGCCCCGTCGTCAGCGCATCCATCAATTTGCGGACGCTGTCCTGGTTGGCGGCGACCCCGGGCTGCATCTGGTTCTCGAGGGCCCGGCGCCGCTCCACCTGCTGGCGCATCAAGGCGCGGCGCCGGGGGCCAAAACGCTCCTGCGCGTCTCGCAGCTTGGCCGTCTGCTCGTTGGTCAACTTCAGCTCCTGCTGCACGCGCTGGCTGAAGCGTTGCTCGATCATCGTTCGCAACTCCGCCGCCTCGGCGGTATCGCTGCGCACGCTGTCGCGCCCTCCCTGCTGCGCCGCAAGGCCCCCCCCCGCCCCCCCCGGCGCGAGGATGACGGCGAAACCCAGAACCAGAAGTGCTTTCACTCATCCCTCCCGCAAGAGTTCGCGCAGCTGCTGCGCATCAAGTTCCTGAAGATCGGACGTGCTGTCGGGCACCACGCTTTCCGTGATGATCTGATCGAACGAGGTGAGCAGCGTGCGGAGCTCGTCCGCGGAGAGGTCACGCAGATCGTCGGCGATGAAGTGGGTGACGGGTTCGTCAGTCGTGCCGCCCAGCCAGATCTGGCGCAGCGTGATCGTGCCCCCGAGCAGGATCACGACCGCCGCTGCGACCCGCAGCCACGTCGGCTGGACCCAGATCGGCCGGCGCACCGGCTGCTCCCGCAAGCGCTCGACCACGCGGCGCGCGGTCGCCTCGACATCGATGCGCTCCGCGGCCCGCGTCCCCAGCTTCCGGGCCAGCTCGTTCAACCGCTCTTCGGTCATTGCACGATCTCCTTCAACCGCCGTACGGCATGGTGGTAGTGCACTCGCGCCGCCCCCGGCGTCGTCGCCAACGCGGCCGCGATCTCTTCGTATTCGAGCCCCTGCTGTGCCCTCAGCAAAAACACTTCGCGTTGCAGGCGCGACAGCAGCTTGAGGCCTTCGGCGAGCAACGACTCGGCTTCACTCGCCACCGCATGGTCGTGCGGATCGCCCGCGCCGTCGCGGACTGCTTCATCGAGCGGCATCACTCTGCTGCGCGCGCTGCGCCGCCCGAAGTCCTTCAGCACGTTGCCGCCGATCGTCAGCAGCCACGTGCGGAACTGACAGTGTCCGCGAAACCGGTCCACGCTGCGAAACGCGCGAATGAACGTCTCCTGCACCAGATCGTCCAGCTCCGCCTCCGGCGCGCCGGCGCCCGCCAAATAGCGCGCCAGGGGCCGGGCGTGCCGCTCGACCAGCTCGGCCGCCGCCTGCTCATCGCCTCCCTGCCAGGCTGCAATCAGCTCAGCGTCGGGAGGCCGCTCGGTGCGCGGCAGAGGATTCGCCATTGGCTCCGTTTGTCGGTGGACGTGGAGAGTGACGAAATATTAAGGGCGGACCGCCCTTGCGATGGCTGGATGCCTCGCGTAGCTTCGGAATTCGAACGATCGTTCGAAATCTCATGCGACCTTACGACGAGCGCCTCGACCACCTCCTTGCCCGCGCGGCCCGGGTGTTTGCCGATAAGGGCTACCATCCCGCCACGATGCGTGACCTGTCCGCCGCGAGCGGGATGTCCCTCGCGGGGATGTACTACTATGTGCGGGGCAAGGAGGACTTGCTGGCGCTGATTCAGGAGCGCTGCTTCACGCGCGTCCTCGAAGGCGCCCGGCAGGCCGTGGCGAAAGCGACCGATCCGCACGAGCGCTTGCAGGCCTTCATCCGGCACCACGTGACGTTCTTCGCCCAGCACATGGCGGAAATGAAGGTGCTGTCGCACGAGGCTTCCCCCCGCCCGGTGAGCGCGATCAAGCGGCGCTACGTGGACCTGCTCGAGGCGATTCTCAAGGACGCCGCGCCCGAGCAGAGCACGGTGGACCGGAGCGCCGCGACCTACATCCTGTTCGGCATGATGAATTGGATCTACAACTGGTACGACCCGGCCGGCCACATCGATCCGGACCGGCTGGCTGATCTCATGGCGAGCATTTTCCTCGGCGGCTTCGTCGAGACTCATTCGGAGGCTAAGTAATCCATGGCGACCATGACTGAACCGCAGCTGAAGACCCTCGTGCAATACCGCGCCGAGGACGGGCTCGCGATCCTCGAGCTCGACGATCCCCCGGCGAATACGTACACGTATGAAATGATGCGCCAGCTCGACGAGGCGATTCTCAAGGCGCGGTTCGACGACAGCGTGCACGTCATCGTGATGCGCGGCCGCGGCGACAAGTTCTTCTCAGCGGGCGCGAACATCGGCATGCTCAACACGGTGACGCCCCGCTTCAAGTACTTCTTTTGCCTCCATGCCAACGAAACGCTCAACCGCCTCGAGCAGACGCCGAAGCTCACGATTGCCGCGCTCAACGGGCATACGGTGGGTGGCGGGCTCGAGATCGCCATGGCGTGCGACATGCGCCTGGCCAAAGAGAACGCCGGCAAGATCGGATTGCCGGAGGTGAATCTCGGTGTGCTGCCGGGCACGGGCGGGACGCAGCGGCTCGCTCGCATCGTCGGCAAGTCACTCGCGATCGAGTTGATGGTGAAGGGAGAGCTGTTCTCGTTCGACCGGGCGAAGGAAATCGGACTGGTGAACGAGATCTTCGAGGCCAAGACGTTCTGGGACCAGGTATTGCTCTACGCGAAACAGTTCTGCCCGCCACATAAGGCGTCCAAGGCGGTCGGTCTCATCAAGCGTGCCGTCCAGTCAGGCGCCGAAGTGCCGTTCGAATCCGGCCTGGCCATCGAGCGGGAGCTGCAGCAGCAGCTGTTCCAGAGCGAAGACGCCAAGGAAGGAATCGCGGCGAATCAGGAGAAGCGGATGGCGGAGTTCAAGGGGAAGTGAAGACCGACCTCTTCATCAATAACGAGTGGCGGCCGGCCGCATCCGGGAAGCGGTTCCCGGTGGAGAACCCCGCCACCGAAGAGAAGTTGGCGGACGTTGCCGCCGGCGACGCCGCCGATGTCGACAACGCGGTACGCGCCGCGAAGACCTGTTTTGAGTCGCCGGCATGGAGGGAGATGTCAGCGCGGAAGCGCGGCAAACTGCTCTTCAAGGCCGCTGATCTACTGGAAGCGCGGCTCGACGAAGTCGCTCGCCTCGAAACGGCGCAGAACGGCAAGACGCTGTTCGAGTCGAAGATCGAGATCGGGATGACGATCAACACCCTGCGCTACTACGCGGGGTGGGCCGACAAGATCGTGGGCGACACGCTGCCGGTCGAAGGTCCGTTCCTCACGTATACGCTGCGCGAGCCGATCGGCGTCGTCGGCGCGATCGTGCCGTGGAACTTCCCGCTCAACATCGCGAGTTGGAAATTCGCCCCGGCCCTCGCCGCCGGCTGCACCGTCGTGCTGAAACCCGCGTCCGAAACCCCGCTCACGGCCCTGCTCTTCGCAGAGATCGCGCTGGAGGCCGGGTTCCCGGCGGGGGCGTTCAACGTGGTGCCGGGTGGTGGCTCGACCGCGGGGGCGGCCCTCGTGCGCCATCCCGACGTGGACAAGATCTCGTTCACGGGATCGACGGAGGTCGGCCGCCAGGTGATGAAAATGGCGGCGGAGACCAACAAGCGCGTCACCATGGAGCTGGGCGGGAAGAGTCCCAACATCATCTTCGCCGATGCCGATCTGAAGGCGGCCGTGCGCGGCGCGCAGACGGGCATCTTCTACGGCAAGGGCGAAGTGTGCGCGGCGGGATCTCGCCTGCTCGTGGAGAGAGCGGTGCACCAGCAGGTGATCGAGCAGCTGGCGGAAGGCGCGAAGAAGCTGACGCCCGGAGATCCGCTCGACAAGAACACGCGGCTGGGCGCGCTGGTCTCGAAGAAGCAACAGGAGACCGTGCTTTCTTACATCAAGAAGGGTGTGGACGAAGGCGCGCAGCTCGTCGCCGGCGGCAAGGCGGCGAAGCCCAACGGCAAGGGCTACTACGTCGAGGCGACGGTGTTCGACGGCGTGCGGCCCGAGATGACGATCGCGCGCGAGGAGATTTTCGGTCCCGTCCTGGCGGTCCTGACTTTCGATGACTTCGAGCAGGGTGTGACGCTCGCGAACAACACGATCTACGGCCTGGCGGCGGGGATCTGGACGAAGGACATCCAGAAGGCGCATCGCGCGGCGAAGGCTATCCGCGCCGGCACCGTGTGGATCAACTCGTACAACTCCTACGATTCGGGCGCGCCGTTCGGCGGATTCAAGGCTTCGGGGTTTGGG
>Ga0137323_1000513_pt1 | contig 10888 bp, 9 predicted proteins | sample EasRivERMZT423_2_FD_102285 | JGI IMG/M metagenome (GOLD analysis project Ga0137323, IMG submission 102285) | Soil microbial communities from meander-bound floodplain in the East River, Colorado, USA - East River MetaG ERMZT423_2 | ecosystem: Environmental > Terrestrial > Soil > Floodplain ... | reverse complement strand
CGCGAGTTGTTCCGCGATGTCCACGAATTCGCAGCCGCCGTAATAGCGCTTGCCGGGGTAGCCCTCCGCGTACTTGTTGGTGAGCACGGAGCCCTGAGCCTGAAGCACGGCGGGGCTGACGTAATTCTCGGACGCGATCAGCTCAATATGGGCTTCCTGGCGGCGGTTTTCCTGGTCGATCGCGCGCCACAGTTCCGGGTCGGTGCGATCGATGGTGTCTTTGGACGAAAACATTTCGCCGTCCGATGATAGGGTAAATGATTGATTTTAACACTGAACATCAGCTCCCGGCGCACCGGTGGCGGCAGCGGGAGCGGCGGCGTTAGTCGCCAGCGATAGTCATCCGGTCGATCAGGATTGAACCGCAATAGCGCGAGCCGCGGCACACCACGTCGTTGCCAATAGCGGCGATGCCGCGGAACACGTCCCTGAGATTGCCGGCAATGGTGATTTCCTGCACCGGATAGGCGATTTCCCCCTGCTCCACCCAGAATCCGGCGGCGCCGCGCGAGTAGTCACCGGTCACCGCGTTAACGCCCTGTCCCATCAACTCGGTCACCAGCAGCCCGGTGCCCATCTGCTTCAGCAGGCCCGCGAAATCGGCGCCAGTATCGCGCAACAGCAGGTTGTGGTTGCCGCCGGCGTTGCCGGTGGACTTGAGCCCCAGCTTGCGCGCCGAGTAGGTGCCGAGAAAGTAGCCCTGCACCACGCCGCCCGTCACCACCTCGCGCACGCGCGTCGCCACGCCCTCCTCGTCGAACGGCGCGCTGGCGAGGCCGCCCCGGAGGTGCGGCTGCTCGCTCAAGTTCACGAGCGGCGCGAACACCGCGGTGCCGGCGGAATCGACGAGAAACGAGGACTTGCGATAGAGGCTGCCGCCGGACACCGCCGACACGAAATGCCCGAGCAGGCTGGAGGCGATCGGCGCCTCGAACAGCACCGGCGCCTGCGTCGTTGCGATCTTGCGGGCGGCAAGCCGGCGCACGGCACGCTCCCCGGCGCGGCGTCCCACGGTGGCGGGATCGGGAAGCCGGGCGGCATCGCGGCCGGTCTCGTACCAGTCGTCGCGCTGCATCTCGTCGTTCTTGCCCGCGATCAGCGCGCACCAGATGCCGTGGCGCGAGCTGGGATATCCCGCCAGGAAACCGAGCGAGTTGCCGTAGACAAAATGCGAGCCGTGGGTGGAGATCGTGGAACCCTCGGAATTGGTCAGCCGTTTGTCGACCGCAAACCCGGCTTCCTCGCACGCCTTCGCCATCTCGATGGCGCGCTCGACCGGCAGGTCCCATGGCTGCCACAGGTCGAGATCGGGAATGTCCCGCGCCAGCATGTCCTGGTCCGCCAGCCCGGCGAAATCGTCGGCTGCCGTGAAGCGAGCAATCGACAGCGCGGCATCCACCGTATCGCGCAGCGCCTGCGGAGCGAAATCCGTGCTGCTGGCGTGCCCGCGCTGCTTGCCGATATAGGTGGTAACGCCGATGCCCTTGTCGCGGTTGTACTCGATGGTCTCGACTTCGCCCTGCCGCACCGTCACCGTCTGGCCGGTGCCCTCGCTCACTTCGGATTCGGCCGCGCTGGCGCCGCGCTTCGCGGCGTAATCGAGAACGTCCCAGGCAATCTGCTTGAGCTGGTCGGCGCTGAAGGAAAATTGCGAATCAGGCATGGCTGATAGCGATCGGTGATGCGCTATCAGCCATTAATAACAACTAGGCCAATAGCTGTACACTGATAGTTGAAATGAAGTTGGTTATCATAGCAGCTTCGGCAGAATCACTCGCGGCCCTCGGTGACGTATTAAAAACCGCCGCGGTTCCTTTGATTTCGTTTGTCGTATATCGGCGTTCACAGACATAAATCCAGGTCCTATGCGTGCATTTTCCCGCGGTGATCAGTCATGAGCGATGGAACGCCGATAAGTAAAACGCGGCGCAAGCAGGCGGTGCACGCGCTGCAGGCGCTCGGCGAGGAGTTGGTTGAGCTGAACGAGAATCAACTGGCGACGGTCAATCTGCCGGAGTCGCTGCTCGACGCGGTCATGCATGCGCAGACCATCACCAAACACGAAGCGCGGCGCCGCCAGATGCAGTACATCGGCAAGCTCATGCGCCGCGTGGACCCCGCGCCAATCCGCACCGCGCTCGACGCCTTCCAGGCCCCGTCGCGCAGCCAGGCTGCGATCCACAAGCGCATAGAATCCTGGCGCGAGCGACTGTTGGCCGCCCCCGGCGCGCTCGACGAGCTGCTCGTCGAATATCCGGGGGCGGATGCCCAGCGGCTGCGTACGTTAGTCAGCGGCGCGCTGCGCGAGCGCGCCGCGCATGTGCCGCCCAGGAGCTATCGCGCGCTGTTTCAGTTGTTGCTGCAAACGCTCAAACCGAAAGAAGAGGAGATTCGCTAGAAAAACGCGTGCCACTGCACGAAAATCTGGGTGGTGTTTTGCGCGTTGTTCTGGGGAATTCCGTTGCTCTTGCGTACGCCGAGCCGGAACTGCGTGAACTGGAACGGCGTGTACTCCCATACCGCGCTATAGCGCTCTTGCTCGTTGTTGGCCAGGTCGTCGTTTGGATCGTAATACTCATAGGTAAGCTTCACGTTGTGGCCCTTGGCCGCCTCGATGTTGCCCTCAAAGAGCGTCGTCCACTGCTTGAGTTTCCCCGTCGACGCCCCTTCGTCGGTGACGTAGATTCCCGAGGCGAGCCAGCTTACGGGGCCGGTGCGCAGCCCCGCGAACGCGCTTTGCATGTTGCGGTCCGCTGCGTTGTTGGAATTGGTACTGGCGCTCAGGCCCACGCGCCATTCCGGCCGCACAAAGCTTACGAGGCCGCTAACCTGCTTGCCGCTATTGGTTTCCGCACCGCCACCCGCGCCATTGGTCACAGCGAGATATGCAGACCACGGTCCGAGCTCCAGCCCGCCCTCCACTCCGTCGTCCGATGAATTGAAGGTCGTGCCCGACACCTGGCGGATGAAGGCGGAGTCGTCCTCGATACGCAGCCCGAACGGAATGAATATGCGCCCTGCCTTCACGTACGCAGTCCGGTTCGAGGACCAGAGCATCGCAAAAGCCTCGCGAGCCGACGCCGCGCCAGACGCCAAGTGCTCGTCGATATAAACCGTGAGCCGGTCGACGATCGGTTTCACCTCGAGATAGATCTGCGCGGTCGTCTGGTTGAATGCCGCGGTGTCGCTGCTGTTTGGAATGTTTGTGTTCTGCAGAGTGGCCCGCAGGTCGCCGCCGACTGCGAAATGATCATTCAGTTTTCCTGTCCACACCGCCGGTTCGGAAGCAGCGCCGGTAGCCGGTACGCTCTTGCCAGTGGCGATGTCGAGGCGTCCCGCCGGGAGGGCGGTCTGGCCGTAGGTAGCTCCGAACTCCGTGCGCTTGCCGCCGCCGGTCGGATTGACGTGGCACGCCATGCATTTCTGACCGGTGCGCACCGCGAGATACGGCTCGGCGCGGGACGCGCCGGGCGCGAGCAGCGCCGTGATCAAGAGCGCCCACAGAATTGCAGAAAACGCCATTCTGCCGAGGACTCCGGGCTGCATCATGGGGGCGCGCCGTTCTGTATCCACTGGCGGATCACGTCGATCGTCGCTTGCGGAAGATATGGCCCGCCCTCCGGCATGCGAACACCTACGGTCTGCGTTCCTTCGATCTTCTGGATAAGGAAGCTGCCGTCGGCGTTTCCGGGGATCACCCGGATGAGCGTTGCATTCTGGGGACTGGCGACATTGATCAGGTTACCGGCGCTGAACCCGGGATCGAGGCTCAGCCCCTGCTGCACCGTCGCACCCCCGTGGCAGCCGGCGACGGCGCAGTTGACCGAAAAAACATTGACCTGAATGGAGGCCAGCGTCGGTGCCAGCGGCACGCCGCCGCCGCCAGTGGACAGCGGCTGGCCGTTCTGGTCCAGACCCTCGCCGCTGCCGCCGCCGCAGGCAGCGAGCGCTAGCGTTATTGCCGCGATCCCGCCGCGCAAAAGCAAGAAAGCGCCTCCCTAAAATCCGCCGCCACCGCGAAACTCGCGCTACCATGCGGGCGCTGGCAGATGCATAAACACCTGCCTCGTCCGGATTATTCCGCAGCGGAGAGCGACAGAAGGAATGGGGCACCCCTCACCTCCCCTTTCGCCTTCCGCCTCACCTCTCACTCCTCACGCTATACTTCCGCGCCTATGATCGCAGACAAGGAAGAACTGGTAATCGGCCTGGTTTCCATCAGCGACCGTGCGTCGCAGGGCGTCTACAAGGACGAAGGCATACCGGCGCTCGTGGAGTGGTTCGGAAAGGCGGTCGTCGCTCCGTCCGTGCGCATGGTCATGCGCCTGATCCCGGACGAGCAGCCAGTGATCGAAGCGGCGCTGAAGGAACTGGTGGACAAGGAAGGCTGCCACCTCGTGCTCACCACCGGCGGCACCGGTCCCGCCGCGCGCGACGTGACGCCGGAAGCGACGCTGGCCGTCGCCGACAAGGTCATGCCCGGCTTCGGCGAGCAAATGCGGCAGGTCAGTCTCAAGTTCGTGCCCACCGCGATTCTGTCGCGGCAGGTGGGCGTGATCCGCGGCAAGGCGCTGATCCTCAATCTCCCCGGCCAGCCGAAGGCAATCAAGGAGACGCTGGAAGGCGTCAAGGGCCCGGGCGGCGAGCAGGTCGTCGCCGGCATCTTCGCCGCGGTGCCCTACTGCATCGACCTCATCGGCGGACCGTACATCGAGACCAACGAAGCGATCGTGAAGGCGTTCCGGCCGAAGTCGGCCATGCGGCCGAAGAAGTGATGGGTGATGAGTGATGAGTAATGCGGGGAAGCTGCTCGAAACTATCGAAATAGAAACCGGCAAGAACCCAAGCGCTTCGGTAATCTGGATGCACGGCCTCGGCGCGGACGGCAACGACTTCGTGCCAATCGTGAACGAGCTAGACCTCGCCGGAACGCCGCCGACTCGCTTCGTCTTTCCACACGCGCCGAAGCGGCCGGTGACGATCAACAACGGGTTCGTGATGCGCGCCTGGTACGACGTCTCCTTCGGCGATCTCGAGGGCAATTCGCGCCGCGCTGACGAAAAGGGTGTGCGCGAATCGCAAGCGCAGATCGGCGCGCTGATCGAGCGCGAGGTGAAGCGCGGCGTGATTGCGGCGAAGATCGTGCTTGCCGGCTTCTCGCAAGGCGGAGCCATGGCGCTGCATACCGGCCTGAGATACCCGGAGAAGCTCGCCGGGGTGATGGCACTCTCGACCTACCTGCCGCTCGCCGACAGCCTGGCGCAGGAAGCGGCCGCGGCGAACAAGGCGACTCCGATCTTCATGGCGCACGGTACGTTTGACCCGGTGGTGCCACTCGTGATGGGCGCCGGCTCCATGACCTTGATGGCCGGCCTAGGCCTCAGAGTCGAATGGAAGCAGTACCCGATGCAGCACTCCGTCTGCCCGGAAGAGATAGAGGACGTCGGCGCCTGGCTGCGGCGCGTCTTGCGCTAGCAACACGCGGTAAGGAGTTAGGAGTGAGGCGTTAGGCGGGTCTCGCCCCCTCACGCCTTCCGCCTTCCGCCTATCGCCTTTCGCCTTTCGCCTTTATCCTTCTGTCTTCAGCGCCGCCGCCCTGCCGCGGGCGAGATCCAGCCCGCCCAGGATGGCCAGCCCCGCCACGAAAAAGAGCCCCGTCACCAGCATCGCCGAGCGGTGGTCACCGTGGGTGGCCCAGGTGACCGCACCATAAGTAAGCGGTCCGAGTATGGAGGAAAACTTGACCGCGAGCCCCCACAGCCCGAAGAACTCCGCCGTGCGCGCCGGAGGGCTCAGATAACCGACCAGCGCGCGGCCCGCCGACTGGCTCGCGCCGAGACACAAGCCGACGAGGTTGGCGACGATCCAGAACAACGCCGCACCTTCGGCCATCCATGCCAGCACCACGGCAAGCAGCCAGCCGCACAGCGTCAGCGCCAGCGTGCGCACGTGGCCAAGCCGGTCCTGCACGTGACCGAAAGCAAAAGCGCCCGCCGCGGCGGTCACGTTCACCACCAGAATCAGGACTATCGTGTCGCGCGTGGTGAAGCCCATCGCTTCCTGCGCGTAGATCGCGGCGAGCACAATCACGGTCTGGATTCCCGCCTGGTAAAAAACAAGGGCCACCAGGAATCGCCACAGGTCGGCGTAGCGCCGCGCCTGGCCGAGCGTCTGCGCCACGCGCGCGAAAGCGCCGTGCAGGATGTCCGCGGCGCCGGCGACCGGCACCGCCCGCTCGCGCAGGAACAGGAACGTCGGCAGGCTGGCGAGCGCGAAAATCCCGGCTGTGATCAGCATGGTGACCGGGATGAACTCCGAGGCGGGGGCGCCCTGCGCCTGGGCGTGGCTGACGTAGGCGAGGCACGCGCCCAGCGCAACGAGGCCGCCGAGATAGCCGAGGCTCCAGCCCCAGCCCGACACCTTGCCCAGCGCTTCGCCCTGCGCGATCTCCGGCAGGAACGCCGCGATCAGGTTCTCCCCCGTGCCGAAAAAGAAGTTGGACAGCGCGACGAGGACCATGCCGAGCACGACATCGCCGCGCCCGACCAGCGCGAGCCCCGCCGTGAAGACAACGCAGCCGATCGTGGTGAAGAGCAGCAGGCGCTTCTTGGCCGCATGGGCATCCGCGTAGGCTCCAATCAGCGGCGCGGTGAGCATGATCAGGGCGTAGGAGACGGCCAGCGCGCAGGTCCACGCGAACGTCGCCCACGGCGCCCGCCCCGCGACCTCGGCCACGAAATAGGCGTTGAACACCGCCGTGATGACGACCGTGGTGTAGCCGGAGTTGGCGAAGTCGTACATCGCCCAAGAAAAAACCTCGCGCCCTTCTACACCGGGCGCGAGGTTTTTTCTGAACGGAGGACTACTCAAAATGCACTTCTCAAATCAAGAATCCGCTGGCCCGTCCGAGAACGCGTGCTCGCGCGAAAAGGGTTGACGACCGCAGGCAGTAGCGACCGCGACTATTTTGCGGATTCTTTAAGCAAGCCCATGAGTTTGGCGATTTCCATGTACTCCTTGCCGCGCGCCTTCATGAAAGCGTCGTTCTTGTCGTAGGGAACGTCCACGACCTCGAAGCCGCCGTCAGCCATCCACTTGAGGATGTCGGGATCCTTGTTCAGGACGGCCATCAAGTCGGACACCCGCTTGCGCGCCTCCTGCGGCGAGGACTTGGGCATTGCCACGCCGCGGTAGGCGCCGTCCACCCACTTGTAGCCCAGCTCCTTGAAGGTGGGCACGTCGGGGAAAGCCGGGTGACGCTTGTCGAGCGCGACCGCGAGCATGCGAATCCGGGTCTTCTGCTGCAGTGCCAGCGGCACGTACGACATCCCGCCCGTGACGTGTTTGCCGAGCACCGCCGTGACGAGTTCGCCGGTGCCCTTGAACGGCACGTAGGTGCTCTTCACGCCCGTGTACAGGTTGAACTTCTCGTGCGCAAGGTGGTTGGCGGAAAACGTCGCCGAGCCGCCGAAACTCAACGTACCCGGCTTCGCTTTGCCCGCCTTCACCAGGTCGCCGAACGTCTTGTACGGACCGTCGGCAGCGACGAGGATCGCGTCGGCCGTGTAGTGAAACCAGTAGACCGGCGTGATGTCCGCGGTCTTGTACTGGACCTGCCCTTCCAGCGGCTGCAGCACGATGTGAGGAAGATTGCAGCCCATGATGGTGTAGCCGTCGGCCGACATGCCGTTCAGCATCGACCATGCCAGCCCGCCGCCGGCTCCCGGCTTGTTGACGACGATCAGCTCGTTTTTGTGTTTCTTGCGGAACACCGTCTGCTGCCAGCGCGCCATCATGTCGGACTCGCCGCCGGGCACGAACGGGATGATGTACTGGATGTTCTTCTCGGGGTAAGCCCCCGCCGCGGGCATGGCTACCACAAGCATGATCAGCGTCAACAGCAAACGACTGGTTTTCATACGCTCTCCCCCGTGTTGGTTCTGCCCGGGCCATCATAGCCCATACAGCGAAAGGCGTGAACGTGATTCGTGAATCGTGAATCGACTGCATCCGTCACGCTTCACTCGTCACGGATCTTAGATGACGCCGCGCTTCTTGAGTTCCTTCTGCTGCGCCTCGTCGTAGCCGAGCCTGGACAGAACTTCCGCCGTGTGCTCGCCCAGGTCCGGCCCCACCCACCGGGTGTCACCGGGCGACTCCGACAGTTTCGGCACGATGCCGGGCAGCTTGACGGACTTGCCATCCTTGAGCCGGTGGCTGCGGATCATCTCGCGCGCCTGGTAATGCGCGTCATGCACGATGTCGGCGATGTCGAAGATCTTGCCGCTCGGCACCTCGGCCTTTTCCAGCACCGCCAGCACGTGGTCGAGATCATTCGCCGCGACCCAGTCGCCGATCACCTTCTCGATCTCGTCCGTGCGCGCCACGCGCCCGTCGTTGTGCGCGAGCGCCGGATCGTTCGCCAGGTCGGGACGGCCGATCGCGTTCATCATGCGCTTGAAGATGGCGTCGGCGTTGGCGCCGATCACGACATACTTGTTGTCGCGAGTGACGTAGGTGTTGGAAGGCACGATGCCGGGCAGCGACGCCCCGCTCCGCTCGCGCACGAAGCCGAACATGTCGTACTCCGGCAGCACGCTTTCCATCATGTTGAATACCGCCTCGTAGAGCGCGACGTCCACCACCTGCCCGCGCCCGCCATTGAGGTTGCGGTGGTGCAGCGCCATCAGCGCGCCGATCACCCCGTGCAGGGCCGCGATGGAATCGCCGATCGACACGCCGACCCGCACCGGCGGCCGGTCGGGATAGCCGGTGACGTAGCGCATGCCGCCCATGGATTCGCCGATGGCGCCGAAGCCGGGCCGGTCGCGGTAGGGCCCGGTCTGCCCGAAGCCGGACAGCCGCACCATCACCAGGCGCGGATTGATCTTCGACAACGGCTCCCAGCCCAGCCCCCAGTTCTCCATCGCGCCGGGACGGAAGTTCTCGATCACGATATCGGCATCTTTCGCCAGCTGCCGCACGATTTCCTGCTCCTCGGGCTGCCTGAGATTCAGCGTCACCGATTTCTTGTTGCGCGCCTGCGCGTACCACCAGAGCGAGGTGCCCTGGTGCAGCTTGCGCCATTTGCGCAGCGGGTCGCCGCCCTCGGGCGGCTCGATTTTGATCACCTCCGCGCCGAACTCGGCGAGCATGCGCGCGCAGAACGGCCCGGCGATCAGCGTGCCAAGCTCGATCACCTTGATGCCTTGCAGGGGAAGAGGCTTCGCTTCACTCATTAGTTTTTCGGCAATCTACGCTGTGGATGCCAAGCGTGAACTGCATCCATCGTCCCACAATGACCAGTCGCCGATTCCTGCCGAATAGTGAGCTGTCGGGCCCGGGCGACTGAAAAATCCGCCCACGTTCAGGCACATGTCCGTCCCGCGATATTGTTCCGTCTCTGACTGGCGACAGTTTAGCCTCGCCCATGGCGCCGGTGTCTCTGACAACCTGTTGAACCACATAATAAATTCAATCTGGCACGCGCTATGCTAATAACAGGTGATCAGGACTACTGCCGGCAGCATCACCCCCGGCGGGGTTCTATCCCTCCCCTGTTTCCCCCGGCGCATGCCGGGGTTTTTTTGTACTGCAGGAATGAGGGCGGAAGGATGAGGGATGAAAATCCCGCGCTCCGCGCAACACCCATCACCCATCACTCATCACCCATCACTCAACGCGGGTCGATCGGCGTCTTCGGCTTCACATCCAGCAGCGCTTCCAGGTACGACGCAATGGCAATGAGCCGCGCCTCGCTGCGCGGTGGGCCGACTAGTTGCAGCCCGACGGGCAGGCCGCCCGGCGTGAAGCCGCCGGGCAGCGATACCACCGGGCACGCCGTGACGGTGATCGCGCAGGTCAGGATGAGATAGCCCATGTAGCCGTCGAAGGCGACGCCGTCCACGGTCGTGGGGTAGCGCAGGCTGACGTCGAACGGCGCGCACGTGATTGCCGGGCACAGCAACGCATCGTAGTTCTCGAACCATTTCGCGGTGCGCCGGATGATCTCGCCCTGCGCGACCTCGGCGGCGACGATCTCCTCGGGCTTCAGGCCGAGCCCGAACTCGGTATTGCCGATGATCTCGGGCTTGTAGAGATGGCGGTACTTCCTGAGCAGCTCGGCGTGGCGCGCGATGAACACCGACCCGCGCAGCGTGAGGAAGGTCTTTTCCGCGTCCGCGAGATCGGGGTGCGTCTCTTCTATCGCAACGCCGTCGCGCGCGAGCGCTTCCGCCGCCGCTTTGCACACCGCGCGGACTTCCCGATCCACCGCGCGCGCGATCCCGAGATCGGTGCTGAAGGCGACCCGCGCCGGTTTCCAGGGGTGTGCCGCGGCCCCGGAAAAGCTCGGGTGCGGCCCGACCTGCGACAACGGATCGAGGGGATGCCAGCCCGCTTCGACGTCGAACATAAGGGCCATGTCCGCGACGTCGCGCGCCATCGGCCCCTCGACCGATAGCGGGTTGAACGGCTGCTTCGAGGTGCGCGGCACCATGCCGGGGCTCGGGCGCAGGCCGGTAGTCGAGCAGAAGCTCGACGGCGTGCGGATGCTGCCGCCGAAGTCGCCGCCGGTCGCCAGCCACACCTGCCCCGACGCGAGCGCCGCCGCCGAGCCGCCGGAGGAGCCGCTCGCGCTCTTGCGCAAGTCCCAGGGATTGAGCGTCGCGCCGAACACGTCGTTGAAGGTGTTGCCGCCGGCGGCGAATTCGGGCAGGTTGGATTTTCCGATCACTACCGCGCCGTTCGCCTCCAGCCGCTGCACCACCAAGTCGGACGACGGCGCGATGCGGTCGGCATAGATGCGCGAGCCTGAGGTGCAGCGCACCCCCGCGACGTCGGTGCCGTCCTTCACCGCAATCGGCAGGCCGTAAAGGTAATGCGGTGG
>Ga0137323_1000508_pt1 | contig 10939 bp, 5 predicted proteins | sample EasRivERMZT423_2_FD_102285 | JGI IMG/M metagenome (GOLD analysis project Ga0137323, IMG submission 102285) | Soil microbial communities from meander-bound floodplain in the East River, Colorado, USA - East River MetaG ERMZT423_2 | ecosystem: Environmental > Terrestrial > Soil > Floodplain ... | reverse complement strand
GGGCGGGCGCAAGACGCTCACGGTCTACCCAGGCATGACGGGCATGTTGGAGAACGCCTTCATCAATGTGAAGGGGGTGCCCCACACCATTACCGCCGAGGTGGAGGTGAAGGACGCAAACACGCAAGGCGTGATCATCGCCCAGGCCGGCTACTTCGGTGGCTGGGTCCTCTACATGAAGGACGGCAAGGTGCACCACGAGTACCACTGGTTCGGCTTGGAACGCACCAATATCGCGAGCACTACAGCCCTTGCGCCCGGGAAGCACACCATCGTGTACGAGTTCATCCCTGATGCAGCCAAGCCGGGCACGGGCGGCAAGTCGATCCTGAGCGTTGGTGGCAAGAAGCTCGCCGAAGGGAAAATTCCGAAGACCCAGCCGTTCGCGTTCTCTGCGGATGAAGGCGCGGACGTGGGGCTCGACGGCGAGACCAACGTGTCCAACGACTACAAGCAGGGCAACAACGCCTTTACCGGCAAGATCAACAAGGTGACCGTCAGCGTGAAATAAGCAGCGGAAAAAAGTGTCAGGAACCTTTTGCCAGCGCGGTTTTCCTGGCCGAAGCCGTTCACCCGACGTGAAGGGGGACGCAGGATGAGGCGAAATGCGGTGATTGCTGCGACGCTCGCTCCACTCCTGTTGCTTGCGCCGCTTCACGCGATTGCGCAGTCCGGCGGCGATCAATGGCGCTTTACGCTGACGCCGTACTTGTGGCTGCCGAATATCGACGGTACGTTGAAGTTCAGCACTCCGCCCGGTGCCGGCGGCAGTCCCTCGGTGGAAGTCGGGCCGAACAGCTATCTTGAGAACCTTGACTTCGCGATGATGCTCGCGGGCGAGGCGCGCAGGGGCGACTGGGCCATCATCAGCGATCTCATCTATCTCGACTTCTCGGGCGAGACGAGCGCGGTGAAGTCGGTGACCGGCCCCGGCGGCGTCGTCCAGGCGCCGGTCAACGCGAATACCAGCACCGGCTTGAAAGGGTTGGTGTGGCAACTTGCCGCCAGCTATACCATGGCGCGGAGCCCCACGGCGACGTTCGACGTACTCGGAGGATTTCGCTACTTCGGTGTGGAGACCTCGGTCCAATGGCAGTTCGCCGGACCAATCGGCCTGCTTCCCCAGGCGGGAAGCCACACCCAGAAGGAGGAATTGTGGGATGCGATCGTCGGCGTCCGGGGCAGGTTAATGCTCGGCGGCGGCAGCTGGTTCGTGCCCTACTACCTCGATGCCGGCGGCGGGTCCTCCGCACTGACCTGGCAGGGAATGACCGGAATCGGATATTCATTCCGCTGGGGCGACGCGCTTCTCGCCTACCGCCACCTCTACTACGACCAGACGGGCGACAAGCTCCTCCAGGACTTAAGCTTCAGCGGTCCTGCCCTCGGGGTAAGCTTTCGCTTTTGAGCGCCATGCCGGCTCGATGCGCCCGTCGCCGCGTGCGATTTTCGGAGCCCGGCCATGTCCGTTTGTATTTCTGCTTCAGGACGGGCGTGACGGGTTGGCGAAGCGACGCGGTGAAGGGACTGGCGAATCCGGCTAATATGGGTGCTGTTGAGGGAACCCTGGCCTGAGCTTTCCCTGTAAACGCTGATACTCCGTCCTTCGAGGTGTTCATGCCGCGCGTATTCCGGGATCTGTCCAATCGCGACATCGCGCTGATCGTCCTGCCGCTTGCGGTGCTGCTCGTCCTTGCGATCTGGGGCATCACGCACTATGTCCAGCCCGCGCCGCCCAAGGTCGTGGTGATGAGCACCGGGCCGCTCGACGGCGCATACCATGCCTTTTCCCAGCGCTACAAGGCCCACCTCGCCCAGTACGGCGTCACTCTCGATCTAAGGCCTTCGGGCGGCGCGGCGGAAAACGTCGAGCGGCTCAAGTCCCGCAAGGACGGCGTCACCGTGGCGCTGGTCCAGGGCGGGATCGCGAACGCCGAGAACGCGCCGGAGCTGGTGATGCTCGGCAGCATGTTCTACGAGCCGAGTTGGCTGTTCTACCGCAGCGGGAAAAGCGTCGACCTTGGCAACCAGTTGCACGGAAGGCGTATTGCCATCGGCGTTCCAGGAAGCGGCACGAGGGCGGTAGCCCTGCACGTCATGCGCGAAACCGGCATCGCGGAGCCGCCCACCGTTCTGAGCGATCTCGGCGGACTGGCGGCGGCGAAGGCCCTGGAGGCTGGCGAGGTCGACGCAGTGTTCTACGTGGCCGCCCCCGATGCGCCGGGCGTCCAGCGCCTGCTGGCTGCGTCGGGAGTGCGGCTTCTGAACACCAAACGTGCCGAAACGTTTGTGCGGCGCATGCCGTTTCTCCACAAGCTTACGTTGCCCGAAGGGGCGGCCGACCTGGCGCGAAACGTTCCTCCGACGGACATCACGCTGCTAGCCGTCACGGCAAATCTCGTCGCCGTGGAGGACATTCACCCGGTCATTGTCGATTTGCTGCTGGAGGCCGCAACGAAGGTGCACGGCGGCGCCGGGCTGTTCCAGCGCGTCGGCGAGTTTCCCGCACCGCGCGACCTCGATCTTCCTCTGTCGCCGGACGCGGAGCGCTTCTATAAGGGCAGTCCGTCCATCCTGCGGCGCTACCTGCCCTTCTGGATGGTGGTTTGGGTCAATCGCTTCCTCGTTGTTGCCCTCCCGCTGCTGATCATCGCGATCCCGGTTTTTCGCAACGTTCCGGCTCTCTATCGCTGGCGCATGCGCCGCAAAACCTACCGCTGGTATGGCGAGTTGCGGCTCACGGAAAACGCCGTGCGGCGCGGCGAAGGCGATCCCGCGGCGCAGCGCGCGCGCCTCGACCGGATCGAGCAACAGCTCGACCGGATGCGAGTACCGGCCGCCTATGCGGCCGATTTCTATAATTTGCGCTCGCACCTCCAGATGGTGCGTGACCAGCTGCGCGGGGCGCATTCGAACCGCAGTCCTGGCGAGGTTCCGCCGTTGGGCTCAAAGGGACCCCCTGCGGTGTCATGAACGCGACCTTACTCCACCGCCTTCAACGCGTCGTCGCCGCTGCGCTTGGCGCGGTTGCCCCGCTTGGGCTCTGGGGCTGCATATCGTTCTCCCTGGAGGTCCCGGGCGAGCCGCTTCCCCCGGAGCAACTACGCGCGCGGATCGAGACCCGTCAGTATGCGGCCGACTTCATTGAACGCGTCGCTCGCGCTGCCGACATCATTGCGGACGGAACGGAGGACGCCGGCATACGCGCCAACACGCTGCGCTGGAAGATCGGGGCGTCAGTCGCCAGCCGCCGCGCGGCCTACCGGCCGGAGCCCGAGTTGGCGCTGGTCGATACCTGGGCGTTCGCGGTACAGATGGAAGCCTTTTTCCGCGAAGGCTCGGGGCGAGAGCTGTTCGGCAGCCGGCAGCAGACCGCGCTGGATGCGGCGCGGGCGCTCGCGCAAGAAGCGGACGCGCTCGCCGCGCGTCGGCTCGCCGCGGGCGTGTTGGCCGATTATCGCAAATTGGTCAGCGATTACGCGGCCAGCGAGCGCCTGAGCGACCTGTCATTTAAGCGGGCGCCCATCGGCCCGCTGTGGCGCGAAGCGGCAGCGCGCGACGGATCCGTTCCGAAATCCGGCGATGCCGGCTCGGAGGTGCGTGCCGATGCTTCGGACCGGCTGGATATCTACGGACAGCGCATTCCCGACGAGCTGCGCTGGCGCGCCGAACTCGCTTACGTGGAATCCGGATTCCAGCCCGGTGACCTGTCCCGTGCGGTGAAGCGGTTCGAGGAGGAACTGACGAAGCTGAGTGTCCTCGCTCAGTCCCAGCCCGAGCTCGCCATGGAGCGGCTCGCCGCGTTGCAGGCGGAAATGACGCGCGTATTCGAGAACTTCGATCGGCGGTGGGGCGAGACGCTCGCCATGCTGCAGGTGGAACGGGCCGCGCTGACAAAAGACCTCGAGGCGATGCGCGTTGCCATGGATGCCACGATCGAGCGCGAGCGCAACGCGCTGTACGCCGCCATCAGCCTGGAACGCGCCGCCCTCGCAGCCGATGTCGCGCGTATTGGCAAGGAGCTTGGCCCGCTCCTGCTGGCCAAGCTGGGTGAGGTCGTTAACGAAGCGCTGCTGCTGATGATTCTGCTCGTGCTGCTGCTGATCGGACTTCCCTTCGTGTCCGGTTTCCTCGTGGGTCGCGCGACGAACCGCCGGTCGCAGCCGTCGGGGGCATCATTTTCAAAATAGTGCCAAATTCCAGGCACCAATATTCAAACAAACACCAAATCCCAAGTACCAAATCTCGAACATGCACCAAGCTCCAAACGATAAGCGTTTGAAATTTGCGATTTGAGTTTTGGGATTTGTTTGTAATTTGCGATTTGGAATTTGTTATTGCAGCGTGCCTCGCAGAATGTGCGGTCCCCAGGCTGCGTTCGGGGCTAGAATCTGGTCGCCGTGGGCAATTCTCCAACAGGCTGGCGCTGGGGCAGGGCCGTCCGCTATTTCGCGTATGTCATCGCGGTCCTGATCATGGGGGTTGCCGCCGCGGTGGTCTTCCTTCCCGAGTATCTCGATAGTCCCCCCGTCAGGTCGCAGATCCAGAGCAAGCTGTCACAGGCAGTGGGCGGTGTAGTCAGCTGGGAATCGCTCAGCGTCCGCATCCTGCCCGCGCCGCGAGGCATCCTGCAGCGGGCGCGTGTCGAAATTCCCGGGGTGGTCGATGTGCGTGCCGAGCAGATGGAAGTCCGGCTGCTGTTCTGGCCACTGCTGCACGGCCGGGCGGAAATCACTGCCGTGAGCGTCGCGCGGCCGGAAATTCGGATCAACGTCGCGCCGTCCCCGGCGCCGGACGGGGAAAAGACGCAAGAAGGCACGGGGGAGCCGGATGCGCTCGCCGCCTACCGTTCGATCATGCAGCCGATCGTGGATGTCGTCCGCGAGTTTGCCCCGGACACGGCGCTCACGGTCGAGGATGCCGTCGTGGACGTCCGCGTGCCCGGAGTTCCGCCGATCGAACTGCGCGATCTTTCCCTCCGAGTGAATACCGGCTCCCGGGGCATGGATCTTGAAGCGACGACGGCGGGCAACTACTGGGACCGACTGAAACTATCGGCGCGCGTCGAATTTGCCGATCTTTCCGGAAAGCTGAGTCTCGACGCCGGGGATATCCGGCCGCAGGCGTGGCTCGACCTCTATCTCGCAAAATCGCCTGTCGGCGTCGCGCTTCCCGCCGCGAACCTGCGCGCGCAGGCGCGCACGGATGCGAAGACCTCCCTCGAATGCGATTTCGACGTGGATGCCGGGGTAGTGGAGGTGCTGCGCGCCAGGGAACGCATCCGCGTTGCAGGCGCTGGCGTGAAGGGTAAGGTTACCGCCGGCTTGCAGGAGCTCGAGCTGGGCCTGGACCACGTGAGGCTGGGCGCGAGCAGATTGAATGGAGTAAAGCTGCGTTATGAGGCGAAGAGCGGCGCCCTGGCCGGAGGCGCCGGGTTCGATCTCGACTTGAAGGAGGGAATGGACACTACGCGGCGCCTCGTTCCCAAAAGTGCGAGCGTGGCGCTGGCCCGGTTCCAGGACGTTTCGGGTCGCGTGCATGGCCGCGTGCGGCTGGCTTCCGGGCAATCCGGATGGCGCGTCGGCATGGATGTCCAGAAATCGGATGCCTCGGTGCAGGTGCGCGATTTTCCCGGCCCGGTGCGACTCCGCAGCGGCGCCGTCGAGATCAATCCGAACGGCGTGAAGGTGGAGCGCGTCACGCTTTCGATGCTGGCGGGGGAGGTGTTGGTTTCAGCGCTGCACTATTCCTTCAAGAACGACGCGGTCGCCGGCAGCGCGGGCTTTGACGTCGATCTCGCGAGGACGCTGGACATCGTCCGTGGCGCGCTGCCGGTGCAGAATCGTGAAGCGCTTGCCGTTATCCAGTCCATCAGCGGGCGCGCGCAGGGCAACGCCAGGTTTGCCGTCGGCGGTGAAACCTGGAGTGCGGGCGTGGACATCCTGAAGTCGGATGCCGCGGTCGGATTGCGCGACTTGCCGGGCCCGGTGCGGCTCTCCGGGGGATCCGTCGAAATGGATCCCCGCACGCTGAAGATCAATCGGGCAGCACTCTCGATGCTCGACGCGCAGGCGCTGGTATCGGCGACCGTCAGCGACTATCGCATGGCGCGTTTGCAGGCAACGGCCAGCCTATCCGAAGGGGTGGTGGGCGACGGGCTGCTCGCCTGGGTCTGGAAGCTTGCGAGGTTGCCGCCACATCTGGAACTGAAGGCGCCGGTGCGAATCGCCGTGCAGCGCATTGCGTGGGGCGCGAAGCGTGTCCTGGACGTGGCGGCGACGGCCCGCTTCGGCGCAGGGCCGGAAGTCGCCGTCGAAATCGGCTGGACGCCGGATGCGCTCGATATCCGGCGCGCAACCATCAAGGATGAACGCACCGATGCCACGGCTGCGATTCACGCCCGTGGCAGTCTGCTGGAAGGCAGGTTCTCCGGCTCGCTGTACAGCACCAGCATTGCGGCCATACTCAGGAATGCGCAAGTGCCTGCGGGCAGCGTTGCCGGAGACCTGCGCTTCACCTACGACCGCGATAACCCTCGCCGCACGACGGCCGAGGGCCATCTGAAGGGTGAATCGCTCGATCTGGCCTGGCTGCTCCGCCGGCCAGTGAAGATCGTCAGCATCGATCTCGCCACCGATGACACCACCCTGCGCATACGCGAGGCGGCCGTGGACTGGGCTGGTCAGCGCGCCACGATACGCGGCGAGATCCGGCGCAGCGCGAGTGGCCCGGTCATCGACGCGCAGTTCGACTCCCCCGGCATCAAACTCGATATGCTGTTGCCTCGCAGGGGCAAGACCGCTGCGGACGAGAAACCCACGCCGGCCGCGGACGGCAAGGTCGCGGCATCGCGGTTGTGGCCGCTGCCGGTGACCGGCCGCATCGCCGTGCGTTCGGATTTCGTCCAGCGCGGCCGCCGCACGGTCACCCCCGTCGTGGCGACGCTGGTGCTGGAGGAACGGCGCGCGCGTCTCGACCTGACACAGGCGCAGTTGTGCGGCATCTCGCTGCCGTTGACGATCGAGGCGACGCCGCAGGGGTTCGCCGCATCGGCGCGCATCGCGGCGCAGAAGCAGCAACTGGAGCAGACCGCCCACTGCCTGACTGACCAGGGCGTGCTGATCACAGGCGATTTCGACCTCCAGGCCGATATCAGCACGCAGGGAAAGCGCGAGGAGTTGGCGAAGAACCTGAAGGGGACCGTCACTGCCGCGGTGCGCGATGGCAAAGTGATGAAATTCGCCCTGCTCGGCAACATTCTCTCCATGGCAAACGTCGCGGCGCTGTTGGAGAAGGGCGGCCCGAAGCTCGACGACGCAGGATTTCCCTATCGCACCATCGACTTTGCGGGGCATTTCGAGGAGGGAAAATTCATCGTCGATGAGAGCGCCTTCCGCAGTGCCGCGGTAGGGCTGGTGGCGACCGGCTGGGTTTCCGTTCTCGACTACCAGAGCCGGCTGTTAGTGCTGGTCGCGCCGTTCAGCCGCCTGGACGAACTCGCACGCAAAGTGCCGATCCTGGGCTATATCCTGGGGGGCACCCTGACCAGCGTACCCGTCGGGGTCAGCGGCGACATTCGCGATCCGCTGGTCTTGCCACTCGGACCTGGCGCCATTACTTCCGAGCTGGTGGGGATCTTCGAGCGGACGCTGAAACTGCCCGGCAAGCTCATTGCGCCGCTGGATGGCGGCGGTGGAGCGCAGCCGCCGGACGGCAAGTAACGGTGTGTTTGTGACTACGGCACGCCAAGCAGCAGATACAGATTCCAGCGCCCCGCCTCGCCCGCGCCGATCCCGAAGTACAGCGGGCCGAGAAAGGTGCCTGCGCCGAGGAACACCGAGCCCGACCATATCGTTCCCTGGGGGGACGTTCCGCTATCTAGCTTCGATATCTGACCTGCTTCGAGCGATGCGCCTATGTAGACGCCCGATCCGAGCAGTTCAGGCAGATGGACCGCGCGTTTGTAGTACATCAATCGGCCGAACGCCATGTTGCGCCCGGCAAATTCGTCAATGCGGTACCCCGACAGCCGCAGCGGTCCGCCAAGGGTGAAGGACTCGTAGGCCGGCATCTCCGTATCCAGGTCGGTGCCTCCGGAAGCGGTGACGCTGAACGTGTGCTCCCCCCAACTCTTGGCGCCGGTCAGCTGCCCCTCCAGCCGCGTGTAATTGCGGTCCGATCCGAAGCTTTCGTCGGCGGCGTACGCGGACGCGGCGGCACGGTAGCCGCTACGGGGGTAGAAGGCGGTATCCAGTTGATCCAGGAACAACCGCGCCCTCATGCCCGCCGAGATTTCATTGAGGTTTGGCAGGACCGGTGAGCCGGTGTCCACTTCCGCACGTACCCGCCGCCATAACGGCCCGATGCGCGCCTCGCCCCAGGTGCCGAGCACCGCCCCCGCGTCGAGTCCGACGCGCGCTTCACGGGTGTCGTATTGGGCAATCTTGTCGGCGCCGAGAAACACGCTACGCTGCCTCTGGCCGACGCTGCCGTAGGGAGCGACAAAAAACCGCCCGCTTTCCTCTACGGGCTGGTAGAACTCTGTGAATAGATGCGAATCCTGGCCGACCTGAACCTCATTCAGCCACTCGCCGCCCAGGCGGTTGAGCCACGTCTTGCGGTAGCTCACCAGCGCGTTGAACGGATTCTCCCCGCGAAAGTCGCTGGCGAGTCCCACGCCGAAGCGCAGGTAGTCCGGTCCCGACGATTTCTCGCGCGGCTGGATCACCAGGACGCGGCTGCCCGGCTCCTGCTGGATGCGGTAATCGACACCTTCGAAATCGCCGCGCCCGTAGATGCGCCGCAGGTCCGCGCCGATTCCTTCCTCCGTGAGCGGGTCGCCCGGCTTGCTCTGCACCAGCGAGCGCAGCACTGCCGGATTGGTGCGCTGCAGACCCTCGAAGCGGATCTCGTCCACCGTGCCGAGGCCTTTGGGCTCCCTGATCTGCCGGTCGCGCAATGCCATGTACTGGTCCGGTGGCAGGCTGTAGCGCCTGAGCTGCCCGGCCATCGCGCGCGCGGCGGTCTCGCCAATGCGGATTGCATCGGCTGAGCGCTCGAAGCTCCCGGAAGAGATATCGCCAAGGTCGGGCGCGATCAGCACGTCACGCGGCCCCATGCTGGCGAGTTGCCGGTCAACCGTTTGCTTGCCGAGAAAGTTGAGAAGCTGGGCGCTAACGCTGAGCGCGGATGTGATTTGCTCGCGCGTGAGCGGGGGCGTGGAAATATTGACCGCGATGATGACATCGGCGCAAAGCTTCCTCGCCTCGTCGATCGGCAGATTGTTCGCGATGCCGCCGTCCACCAACAGCCGCCCGTCTATTTCCACCGGGGCCAGCCCGCCCGGTACGGCCATGCTCGCGCGCATGGCCTGCGCGACGCTGCCGCGCGCCAGCACGACGGCTTCGCCGGTCTCGATGTCGGAGGCCACGGCCCTGAACGGTATCGGCAACTTCGAAAAGTCGTCGATGCCGGCGGCCATGGCCGTGAGACCGCGGAAGTAGCTCTCGATCGCGACCCCGGAGATGAGGCCCTTGGGCAACACGAGCCCGCTGTCCTTGACGCCGTACTCCGGCGCAAACAGTGTCTTGTAATCGTCTTCCTTGCGCCTGCTGGCAATCTCATCCCGCGGCGGGCGGTCGCTGAAGACCTTGTTCCAGTCCGTATTGATGACAGTCTGTTCCAGGTCCTGGGGCCGTCCCCCGGAGGCGTAGGCGCCGCCGACGATTGCACCCATGCTGGTGCCGGTCACGCAGTGCACCGGTACGCGCAGCTCCTCCAGCACTTTCAGCACGCCAATGTGGGCGATGCCGCGGGCGCCGCCGCCGGAGAGCGCCAGGCCGATGCGCGGCGTGGCGGCGGGCGTTTTCGGTGAGGCCGCAGTTTCCGCTGCAATCACCGAAATGGGCGACGCAAGGACCGTAGCTGCAATTGCTGCCATGAACGACCTGACCATCGTTTCAGCGGCTGTTCTTTTCATGGAGCGTCTCGTTCTCGATCGTCGGGCCGCTGCCGCCAGCAATGCTGCTTGCGGACACGGAGCGGCGGCCCGAAAATATCAGCTAATATTCGGGAATGGTACACTGAGCGCCTTTATTGCAGGCATTTAACTATAAGCGGAGGTGGGACGTGACCAAGTCTCGATTGGGGGCAATGTTGCTATTGGCGTTGACTGTGTTCGTGTCGTTGGCGGTTATGACATCGCGCGCCGAGGCCGCCTCGACGGAGGTGATTCCCACTCACCCGGCGCTGAACGATCGGTTCATTTTCGACCTCGGCGCCTTTTTTTCCAAGTCCAGCACTCAGGCGTCATTGACGGGATCCAGCGGCGGGGCGGGGGTGGCTGTCGATTTCGAAAGTGCGCTCGGGCTCGAGGAACGGAACGTGAGCGGCATCGGAGGATTTCTCTGGCGGATGACAGAGCGTTGGCGGCTCGAGGTGGAGTACTTCAGGTTGAATCGCAGCGCGACCAGGACTTTGGCGGCAGATGTCGAGTGGGGCGACACAACCTTCCCTGTCGGTAGCACGGTCAACTCGACGTACAACTTCTCCGATACCCGTGTTGGTGTCGGCTACTCGTTCTTCAAGCGGCGCGACAAGGAGCTCGGGATTGGAGTCGGCTTCCATGTGGCGGGTATCAAGTCGAGCATCGAGTCATCCGGGACTGGTGCCGAGGCGGCGGATGTAACGGCGCCATTGCCGGTGCTGAGTCTCTACGGGGCGTTTGCGCTCACCAACGAGTGGGCGGTGCGGATGCGTGCGGATTGGCTCTCGCTCAGCTACGGCGCCTACTCGGGCGACGTCCGCAGTATCGCCATGGATGTGCTCTACCAGCCGTTTCGCAATGTCGGCTTTGGCCTGGGTACGCGCAGCCTGGTGTTGGATTTGGAGGTCGACAAAGCCAGTTGGCGCGGCAGGGCGCGGACGGCTTTCACGGGTC
>Ga0137323_1000506_pt1 | contig 10956 bp, 10 predicted proteins | sample EasRivERMZT423_2_FD_102285 | JGI IMG/M metagenome (GOLD analysis project Ga0137323, IMG submission 102285) | Soil microbial communities from meander-bound floodplain in the East River, Colorado, USA - East River MetaG ERMZT423_2 | ecosystem: Environmental > Terrestrial > Soil > Floodplain ... | reverse complement strand
TATCAAGACGGTCAATACTGAAGCGATCAACCATGATCCGGCCATCACTTACATCCAAACCGGCTTTCAACAACCGGGCCGGCCTTGCATGGGATCGTGGCTCAGTTACGGCCTGGGCAACGAGAATCAAAACCTCCCGGCCTTCATCGTGATGATCTCCAGCGGCAAGGAAAGCGACCAACCCCTCTACACCCGGTTATGGGGTTCAGGCTTTTTGCCCTCGGAATATCAGGGCGTGCAATTCCGTGGCACAGGCGACCCGGTGCTTTATCTGTCCAATCCGCCGGGCATCGATTCGGACACGCGGCGTCGAATGCTCGATGGTTTGGCAAAGTTAAATACGAAGCAATACCAGGCCTTTGCCGATCCGGAAATCAACACGCGCATTGCCCAATATGAAATGGCCTACCGCATGCAAACGTCCGTGCCGGAGTTGGTGCATGTATCCGAGGAACCCCAAAGCGTGCTGGACATGTACGGTCCGGATGTAAAGAAGCCTGGCTCCTTTGCGCATAACTGCCTGCTCGCCCGCCGCATGGCCGAGCGCGGGGTCCGCTTCATCCAGTTGTATCATCGTGGTTGGGACCAGCACAGTAATTTGCCCAAACGCATTCGCGAGCAGTGCAAGGACACCGACCAGCCCAGCGCTGCCTTGGTCAGGGATCTCAAAGCGCGCGGGATGCTCGATGACACGCTGGTGATTTGGGGCGGAGAATTTGGCCGCACCATTTACAGCCAGGGCAAAATCGAAAAAGACAATTATGGCCGCGACCACCATGGCCGCTGTTACTCCATCTGGATGGCGGGCGGGGGCATCAAGCCCGGCATCAGTTACGGCCAAACCGACGACTATTGCTACAATGTGGTGGAGAATCCGGTGCACATCCATGACCTCAACGCGACTATTCTGCATAGCATGGGTATCGATCATGAGAAGTTGACCTACCGCTTCCAGGGACGAGACTTTCGGCTGACGGATATTCATGGCGAATTGATCAAGGACATCCTGGCTTAGCCGTAACTAAACTAGGCAGTAAAGGAGCGCGGACGTCTCGTCCGCACGAATAAGAGCGGGCTGCTTGAGCGAGATGCCTGCAGCCAACTCACTGTTTGGCGAGAGCGTTTCGCTTGAGGCAATCATTGCTGGAGATGAACCAGGCTGGTCATTGGTAGGTCCGTGCGGACGAGACGTCCGCGCTCCTAGCTCTCACTTTTCAATTGCCTTGTCCCGGCCACGAACGGTTTGATTGCTTCGCATGAGCCGGTCTGGATTTCGCATTTGCCTTCTCCTGCTCTTCTGCCTCTCGGGAAGCGCCGCGCTTGGCTACCAGGTTGTCTGGTCGAGAATGTTCACGAGCGGGTTGGGGCATGAGTTTCCTGCGGTGCTGGCGGTTGTCGGCGCGTTCATGGGCGGAATGGGAATCGGCGCCTGGGCGTTCGACGCTGTTGTCAGTCGCAGTCAAAGCCCCGGACGATGGTATGGGCTTCTGGAAATCATTATCGGTGCGTGGGCCTTCGGTTCCGTTGCGCTGATACCCTTGGTCAATCAGTCAACGCCGTTTCTGATCGGTCTGGAGTCATCTTGGTGGCGTCATTGGACCGTTGCCTTCCTGTTGCCCTTCCTGGCGCTGCTGCCTGCCACCGCCGCGATGGGCGCAACACTGCCGGCAATGGAGCGATTCCTGGCGCCTTTTACTGCCGGGGATAGATGCATCGGTTCCTTGTATGCGGCGAACACTCTGGGAGCCGTCACGGGAATTCTCGCGAGCACGTTTCTGGTTATGCCGGCCCTGGGCTTTCGAAAGACTTCATGGCTCCTGGGTGTGGTTAATGTTCTGTGCGGGATCGCCGCGTTGGTTCTCTCAAGGGTAACAAGCGCCCCCGGACGGATCGCTGAGTCCATCCACGGAAACTCATCGTCCAAACCGAAATCAGCTCACGTGTTACCTCCTCTTCGTCTGGCGGCCACCGTTTTCCTGACAGGGTTGTTAGGAATTGGATACGAAACGGTCGGCGTGCGAGTTTTGGCGCAGATCCTGGAGAACACGATTTACACGTTCGCGGCGGTGCTGTCGGTCTATTTGCTGGGAACGTCCGTGGGCGCCGCTCTTTATCAACGCTTTGGAGGATCTGCAAGACCACGTCTCCTGCTCTTCGATTTGCTCGGGGGCCTTTCGGTGAGCTGCATGCTGGGTGTGCTTGCGGCGGCACATTCACCGTCGATTTACGATGCATGTCGCAGCGTGCTGGGTGACAGCAAGGGTGCGGTCCTGGTGGCGGAAATGGCGCTCGCCGTTGCAGTGTTTGGGCTGCCCACTATCTTGATGGGCGCGACGTTCAGTCATCTTGTTCAAGCAGCGCGGTGTAAAGAAGGTGGAGTCGGGCGAGCCGCCGCACTGAACACCTTCGGCGGCGCCCTGGCGGGCGCACTGTTTTCCGTCGCGCTGCTTCCGCTGCTGGGTTCCAAATGGACTTTTGTTTCAATTTCTCTTGGGTATTTGGTTTTGTTGCCGGGCATCACCGGTTGGCGTTGGGGACTCTTGCTTGCGCCACTTGTTTTGCTTTTCCTGCTCCCCAACGATTTGCGCCTCGCGCAAGTGCCTCCTGGAGGGAAACTCCTTGCGTATCGCGAAGGCGTCATGGCCTCGGTCTCCGTCGTCGAAGATGCCACGGCCAACCGCACGCTCCGTGTCGATAACCGTTTTCAGATGGGAGGCACCGGCGCAGCGGAGGCAGAGTATCGGCAGGCTCATATTCCGCTGCTGCTGCATCCTTCGCCCAGGCGGGCGTTATTTCTTGGCTTAGGCACAGGCATTACCTGTGGCCCTGCAAGTTTGTATCCCGAACTGGTGGCTGATGGGGTGGAACTCATTCCTGAAGTTGTCGAAGTGTTGGACTACTTCGAGCCGCACAATTTCTGGCCTGCTCGCAACCCGCGATTGAAGGTCCACGTGGCCGACGCTCGACGCTTCGTGCGCGCGACCAAGGCCAGCTATGATGTCATTGTGGGTGACTTGTTTCACCCCGCTCGCGATGGCGCCGGCTCGCTTTACACGTTGGAACATTTTCAGGCGATTCGGCAGCGGCTCGCGCCAGGCGGACTCTTTTGCCAATGGCTTCCGCTTCATCAGCTTGATGAAGACATGTTGCGAGTCATCACGCGCACGTTCCTGGAGGTGTTTCCGGACGCACAGGCATATTTGCTGCGTTTCAACGTGGATGCGCCCGTGGTCGGGCTGGTCGGCAGTTTGGAGCCGCGGCGTTATGCAACGGACTCGGTAGAGCGAAGGCTGGCGACGCCCGAGCTCGAAGCACACTTGAAGAAGCTTCCCCTGGCCGACTCGCTTCGCCTTTTTGGCAATCTCATCGCCGGGCCAAAGGAGTTGCGCGAGTTCGCCAGGCAAGCGCCGCTGAGCACAGACGATTGGCCATCGGTTGGTTTCAGTGCTCCGGCATTCGTTTATCAAAAGCACCCGACTCCGTATGGGCGGCTTTTGACTCTGTTGCGCCATGGAGCGACAAGCCCCGCCGAAGTGCTTCAGCTCGATCTCGAGGCAGACCAATTCGTCTCCAGGCTTACCAAGTATATCCGAGCGCGTGACGTTTACCTGAAGGGGCTGATTGAAGAGGCGGAAGGCCGTTCGACACAAGCCATCGATGCGTTTGTGGAGAGTGCGCGCCTCAGCGAAGATTTTAGTTCCGGCTATGCCCAATGTCTGACGCTGGCCTCGTTGCAGGCGAAGGCCAGGCCAGAGGAGGCGCGGAAGTTATTACAGCGGCTGATCGAGGCCCAACCTTCCCGAACCATTGCCAGAGAGATGTTGGAGCGCTTGTTTGAAAAATGAAATGCTCCCCTGGAAATGCTGCGCTTCTTGAAGGTGTTTACAACGGCCCGGCCAAATGGCAAAAAGGGCGCATGAAATGTCCTGCATGCGATAGCAACCTCCACTCCATGACCGTCGGCAAACTGACGGTCGATGTTTGCAAGGGCGGTTGCGGCGGAATCTGGTTTGACAATTTCGAGCTGACGAAAGTGGACGAGCCCGATGAGTTCGAAGGTGAAGCGCTCCTGCACATCGAGCGCGACGACCATCTGCTGGTGGATTACGAACGCCGGCGCAATTGCCCCAAGTGCGAGAACATCGTGATGATGCGTCACTATTACAGCGAGCGGCGTCAAGTGGAGGTGGACACCTGTCCGAATTGCGCCGGTGTCTGGCTCGACCCCGGCGAATTGGCGATCATCCGCAAGGAAGGCAGTGAGGGCGCTGATCGGCAGTTGGCCGCCAGGAATTATTTTGGAAGGTTATTCCGGCAGGATTTCCTGAAGGCGCGCCCTCGCCCCTAGGAAGTCCCCTGGGCAAACCGCTAAGCCTTCTCTTCCTTGCGCAAGGGAAGAGCGCTCGTCGCGTCGGATTGCTCCTCGTGCAAACGCCCTTCCTGGGGTTCCGGCAGCCAGTGGGTCAGAATCACACCGAGCAGAATGTAACCGCCAGCCACCAGCGCTCCTACTTGCGCGATCTTCGCCGGATCGGGCGGGATGGATGCCGAAAGGGTGATTGTGATCCATGCTGCGGCCGTGCCGAACACGCGGCCACCGATGTTCGCGGCAACACTTTCGCCCGTGCCGCGGAGGTGCAGCGGGAACACTAGCGGGATGTAGTTCCCCCAGAAACTGAACTGGGCAATCGTCAGTAGCCCGGCAACAAAGATGCCGAGCTTGATCGAGCCTAGCGTGCCCGGGTCTGCAAGGCTGCCGGAAATCCACCAGAACAATAGCGGGACGAACAGGAGCGCGGGAATTTGAAACACACGCAGCAACGCGCGCCGGCTCACGATGCGGACTGCGAGCACCGCCAGCAGAAAGCGGCCGACCAAACCGCCGATTTCCTGCCAGAGAGTCACACGCGCGACCGCCTCGTCCGTAGCGTTGCCGGCAATCTGTTTGAGCCGGCCTGGAGAGGGAGGCGGTTTGCCCGCGGCCCGAGCAGCGGCTATGGCTTGTTCCTGGGCCGCTTTGGCGGTGGCCAAAACCTGGGCATGGCCTTTGGGCCCGCCAAGAATTTGCGGCAATTGCTGGATCGCGCCAAAGGCGATGCCGTAACTCGATGCGAACACGAGTGTCGTTAACACGGTGGTGCGGCGAAGTTCCGGGCTGAAAAGTGCGGCAAGGTTCGGTCGCCTGAGCAATCCCGTTGCACGCTTGCGTTCCCACTCGGGGGATTCCGGTAGAAATGGCCGTATGAAGATCAGCGGGAGAGCCGGAATCACGCCCGAGATAAGAGTGTAGCGCCAGGCTTCGTGGCCCCCATAAATGGCGGGCAAGTTTGCAGCGACGTTGGCGGCGAGCACGTTGGCGCCTCCCACCAGCAAGCCACCGAACGACGAAAACGCCTGCGTGAAGCCAAGCACTCTCTCACGTTGCTTGGGATCGGAGAACAATTCGGCCAGCCACGCGACCGCGGCGACGAATTCCACGCACACGCCGATGAATACCAGGCAGCGCAGCACGAGTAACTGCGCCAGTGAGGTTACGTAGCCCGAGGCGAAAGCCGAAAATGCATAAAGCAATATGCTGAAAGTCAATACACGCCTCCGGCCCAGCCGGTCCGTAAGATATCCGCCCAAGAGCCCAAAAATGCCACCCGCGATTGCCGGGATGAAAAAGAGCATCCGCGCCCATTGCACGTAGGCCGGCGACCCGGGAACGAGCAAGGGTACGCCGTCGGGTCCTGCGCCTCCCAGGGCTGCCAAAGCCGGCTTGATGATCAGCGGCAGCATCAGCAACTCGTAGATGTCGAACGCAAACCCGATGGCTGCGATGATGCAGATGAGCCATTGCGTACGAGTGAGTCTCATGCGCGAAATCTATTGCATCGATGCAGGCGGGAGCACAAGGCTTTTATTGAGAGCCCGCCCTCGCATCCATCAACGTTATGAAACTCCAAACTCCCAGCACTTTGTATAGCTCGGAGAGAAAAACGGCCCGGCGCATGAAAGACGTCAACGTTTGGATTTTCGTGGGGAGCAGCGCGCGGCCTGGTGCCTGGGCAGAAAGAAATCGAGCGGCCTTCGGTTGAACCTTACTTGATCGTCAGCTTATACTCCGGAGAAAGTTTGCTCCCTTTGCCGGGTTCACCAAAGCGATTGTACTCGTAATCCACTTTGAAGTGATAAACGACTGCGTCCTTGTCCGCTGGAACCGGGATGAGCGCTTCCCACCGATTGGCCATCTTGAGCGTCGGGCGCATCGGGTAGGAATCGAATCCTGCCAGCACGCAAGGCGTGATGCTCTGCGGACGAAGGCTTTGCTGTGTGGTATCCAGTTTCATTTCGACCAGGTATTGGCCGCTTGGGTTACGAGGGACCGTGGTAGGCGTCAGGTTGGTAATGAGGGAACTGGCGCAGCTCACCAACAGCAGTACCAGCATGCTTAGGGGCAAAACCGTTTTGAATTTTCGCATAGCGCGGCCAGCGTTACACGAGGGCACGCGCGTTGTAAAGGTGGATTTCAAAGGCCATGCGCACAGGCGAATCCCAGGACCATGCGCGGGCACTCCGATCGGCAGTGCCCTTGACGGTTCGTGGCGCTGAAGGGGGGGCAGTCAGGCCACGGGAAACCGTTCGGAATCGAATTTACCTGTTCCGATTGGGCGTGATTTGACAGGCGCCTAGCGTGTCCCCATGCGCCAAGTGGGCGCGCACAGCAGACTTCGCAACCCTAATGGTATGTCCTTTATGACATAGGGTCACCTTGTCGTCGTCACCTGAATACGAAGGAGAGACGAAATTCACGCACCCCAGAACGACAACCCACAATAACAGCTTCTTCCGATTCGACTTCATAAACACTGTTCCTCTTACAACATTTAACTTGTGCTGCTCTCGGCGCCGAATTTCTCGGCAGACGTCCCGACAAGAGCAGCGAAAACTTCCTTGAATCGCTTAACGTCTATCCGTAGATCTACAAAGTCGAGGCTCTGCCATTAGGGCAGATAACCACGCCTTTGGCAAGCGTACATTTGTCAGACCTGTGACAGGTTAAACTTTGACCAGTTGCGCGGCCTTTCCGCTATGGGTAATAACCCTATGGCGTGATGATCGTGCGGGGGGTCGCTTTGCACGGCGCGACCTTTGGAATGCGTTGATCAAAGGGGCTATTCTTCGTCGCCCCGCACGCCGGACATCCGCTTCGTCGGACAGCCGGCCCGCAACCAGGCATTGACGAACGGATCCAGATCGCCATCCATTACCGCCTGAACATTACTGGTTTCCGTAGCAGTGCGAAGGTCCTTCACCATGCGGTAAGGCTGGAATACATAGCTGCGAATCTGGTTGCCCCAGGAGACACTGCCTTTCTCCCCGTAGAACCGTTCCATCTCCTGCTTTTGGGTGTCCAGCCGTTGGGCATAGATTCGGGAGAGCAGAAGTTTCATGGCGGTGGCACGGTTTTGATGCTGGGAACGTTGACTTTGGCTGGCCACCACCAAGCCGGTCGGCAGGTGAGTGATGCGCACGGCAGTTTCCACTTTGTTCACGTTCTGTCCGCCTTTGCCTCCGGAGCGAAAGGTATCGATTTGGAATTCATTCGGCGGGATTTCGGTTTCTTCACTCTCCTCAATTTCTGCGATGACATCCACGCTGGCAAAGCTGGTGTGCCGCCGCTTATTGGCGTCAAAGGGTGAAATGCGCACCAGGCGATGCACGCCCCGCTCGGCCTTGCAATAGCCGTAGGCATTTTCGCCTTGAATCAACAGCGTGGCGCTCTTGATGCCGGCGGTATCGCCGGGCAGCGCGTCGGTCACTTCCACGTCCCAACCGCGCCCTTCAGCCCAACGCTGATACATGCGCAAAAGCATTTCCGCCCAGTCCTGGGCCTCCGTGCCGCCGGCGCCGGCGTTGATGCTCAGAATGCAGTTATTCCTGTCGTGTGGACCATTCAGGAAAACGCGCAGCTCCAAATCATCCAGCTCCCGGGTGAATTTCTTCAGGTCGCGTTCCAGTTCCTGCTGATGCTTGAATTGTTCGGCCTCGGGCTCCGCCTCGCTCAATTCAACCATCACCTGAAAATCCTCCAATTGCTTCTCCGCCTTGAGCAGCGGTTCAATTCTGCCTCGAAGCGTGTTGGCCTCATCGATGAACTTTTGGGCCTGCTCGCGGTTGTTCCAGAAATCCTCCCGGCCCATCAACGCATCCAGTTCGCCAAGCCGTTTTTGGACGTCGGCAACGTCAAAGAAACCTCCGCAAATGCGCGAGCTTCTCCGACGCCGTGGCTAACTGAGCTTTAACGGTCTCAAACATGTAAACAGAATACAGAATATCAGAAATGGAATCCAGTGGGGATTATGACGGGCTGGAATGGTTGAGCCGCCTCTACAATTCGTCCTCCCGTTCGGCATAGAACAATCCGTGCGCCCGCTCGTAATCAGGCTCCGGCACGAATACCTTCGCGGGCCGACTCAAATCGCCGTCGTCCGGCGAGGTCGCGTCCACAAATTCCTGGGTTGCGTTGATCCCATGCTTCTCCAGCATCATGACGAGCATTTCAACGTTCACCAGGGGACCCGTGTAAAAAAGCTTCATGCGGACAAAATGATTGTTGGGACAGAAAGCGGCAAGGCAAACCGGTCCATCCTTTGAACACTTACACCCGTTCCTGATCGGGTTCGCTTTTCTGCGCCCGTTTTCGCCAGCGACGTTGCATCTCCATCGCGACGATAATGGCCAGCAGCAACAGCAAGAGCCAATATGTGGTCCGATAACCCTTGTCCGCGATCGGTTGCACAACTTCCTCGGTCCATGGAGCTGTCGCCGGAGAAGCCGGTTTTGCCAGAGATGGCTTGTCGGTCGGGACGGGCGCAAGTTGGTTGGTTACGACCACAGTTGGTGGGGCGGAGGTGGCTTGGGAAATATTGGGGTTGTTGCTGGCGCCGGCAGGAACGGAGGTTCCGCGTGGAGCGTTGTAAGGCCGGGCCGGCGGGCCCTGGAAGAACGTCTCCAATCTCTGGAGCGTTCCCCCGGATGAACCAGATGCTGGTGCAGGCGAAGGTCCGGAAGCGCGACCGCCAGAACCGGCTGAGGAATTAGCGGAGGTATTAAGCGCGGGAGTTGGATTCGCTGGCGCGGGCACGTTGACCAAAAGCGACGATTTGCTTACGGCCGCTCGCAAAGCGGGAGCGGTCAACTGTTCCACCCGCGCATCAGCGAACAGCAGGTTGCCTTTGGTGTCGTGCAAAGCGCCGGTCCAGGCAACCTGATTCGAAGACGCAAGGTCCAACGTTGTTCCAGCGCCCGAACTCACCATGATCAGGTTGCGGTCTCCGGCAAGAATTGAGTCAGGACTGTTATAGTCCGCATGTCGGCCAACGAAATAACTCACGTGTTCATTCTTCAACAGGGCAAAGCGGTTTGCCGGAATACGTCTGTCCGCAGGGCAGACCAGAACTTTGGGATTTTCCAATTCATTCGAGAGCGTCAGAAAATGCCGGAAAGCAAAGTCAAAATCGCCCAGGAAGTTGGTGGGACCCTGGAGAAACTCCATCGAACCGCCCGCATTGGTGGACACCTGCATCGGAAACCTGCTGTCGTGATCGTGACTGAAGCCGTGGAACGCCGTTCCAATTTGTTTCAAATTGCCGATGCATTGCGCAGCCCTGCCTCGGCGCTGTGCCTTGGCCAGCACCGGCAACAACAACGATGCCAGAATGGCAATCACTGTCACCACCAGCAGCAGTTCCAGCAGAGTAAAAGCCGATGGGCGTTCTCTGATTTGCCGACTGAAAGGGAGGTTTGTCACTCGGCCATTGGAACCGACAGTCTGATTAGGTCATTGGTGTTCAATTTGAATAGCCGATCCAGATTCGCTGCCGTCACTTGCTGCACACTGCCATCAGAAAGCCCGACATTCCCAGCCGATTTGTGCAGCGCTTTGCTCCAACCAACGGCGCTGTTTCGGGTAAAAACGAAAAGGGGGTCCGTTTGTGCGAGCGGCGCCGGTGATGTTGCGGTCGCCGGACAAAACCATGTCTGGTTTGCTCTCGTCGGCATCGACGCCCACAAAGTAACTAAGATTCCTGTTGTTGAAACTGTCAAAATTGGTGGCGCGTGTTCGCTTCCTGTCGGCGGAGCATACCAGAATCTTGGGTGAGACCAGCTCATTGGACATCAGCTGAAAGTGCCGGTACGTCTCACCGGTTTCGACATACTCCAATGAGCCAGTCTGTGTAATCGAGACCGTCATTGGAAATTCGTGATCATGTTCGTTGGCCCATATACGAAAAGCCAGTCCGACTTGTTTCAGGTTGCTGACGCAGTTGATCCGCGAAGCTGGAGTTTTGAGCCCGCGCGTTTTTGGCATGGCCAGAAAGCCCACGAAGAGTAGGACGATCACGAAGACAATAATGAAGTCAACGAAGGTGAAGCCCCGGCACGAATTGTTTGAAAGGACGATTTTCATACGCTTTCAATGAATGCCTAAGTACACCTAAGCATCCGGGGTGCCGTGTCTCTTTGCACATGGATGCGTGCTAAAGCTCACTCCTGGCGAGCGATTTTCACGCAACGCGCATCAACCTCACGCACGCGGCTGTCTTTAACCTTGAACTTTGAACCTCGAACCCTGAATCTTGCGCCCGACCTATGAAGTTCGCCATCTGCAATGAGATCTTCAAAGGCTGGAAGATGGAGGATATCATGGCCTTCGCTGCCAAGGCGGGCTATGATGCCGTTGAAATCGCCCCGTTCACCATCGCGAATTACGTCACGGACATTTCTGCGGAGGAACGCCAACTCATCAAGGCCGCCGCCACCAAACACCGTATCGCGATTTCCGGCATTCACTGGGTGCTCGTCCAGGCAGAAGGGATGTATCTGCACCACACCGACCCGGATGTGCGCAAGCGCTACGCAAAATACCTCTGTGAGTTGGCTGACTTTTGCGCCGACCTGGGCGGGAAC
>Ga0137323_1000505_pt1 | contig 10959 bp, 5 predicted proteins | sample EasRivERMZT423_2_FD_102285 | JGI IMG/M metagenome (GOLD analysis project Ga0137323, IMG submission 102285) | Soil microbial communities from meander-bound floodplain in the East River, Colorado, USA - East River MetaG ERMZT423_2 | ecosystem: Environmental > Terrestrial > Soil > Floodplain ... | reverse complement strand
CGTCGGTGGGCGCCAACGTAAGGACCTACAGTAACAGCGGGCTCTCGGCCGGTGTGACCTACTGGTATCGCGTGCGCGCGTACAACACCGCGGGGAACTCGGCCTATTCGAACGAAGCGAACGCGATGACGCAGCCGCCTCCGCCGCCCGGTGCGCCGAGCGCGCTGGTGGCCAGCACGACGAGTGCCACGCGCCTCGATCTCGCGTGGGTCGACAACGCCACGAACGAGCAGGGCTTCCGCGTCGAGCGCGCCCCGGACGCCGGTGGGACTGCAGGCACGTTCGCTCAGATCGCGTCGGTGGGCGCCAACGTCAGGGCGTACGGCAACACCGGACTCACGGGCGGTACGCGCTACTGGTACCGCGTCCGCGCGTACAACACGGCAGGCAATTCGGCGTATTCGAACGAAGCGAATGCCACCACCCTCGGTCCGTTGGCGCCCAGCAATCTCCAGGCGGTAGCGATCAGCGGAGCCGTCGTGAATCTGACGTGGACGGACAACGCGGTGGATGAAACGGCGTATCGCATACAGCGCGCCCCCGATGCGGGCGGCGTCCCGGGGACGTGGGCGACCGTCACCACGGTCGGGGCCAACGTCACCACGTATCGCAATACGGGCCGCGCCTCGGCCACGACGTACTGGTACCGCGTGCGCGCCGAAAACGCGGTCGGCAACTCAGCGTATACTCCGGGGACGAGTGTGACGACCATGGTCCAGGTGGCGCCGAGCGGCCTCACCGCGAACGCCTACCTCGTCGGCACGCAGCGCAACGTCGATCTGACGTGGAGTCCCGGGACCGAGCTCACGGTGGACGTCTATCGGAACGGGTCCAAGATCGTGACCGCGCGGGCCAACGACGGTGGCCCGTACAACAACAAGCCGTCGGCGAGCCTCGCCCTACCGATTACGTATCAGGTGTGCGTGAACGGCAAGACGGGAGCGGCCAACTGCTCCGCGGTGGTGAGCGTAACGTCATTCTAAGGTCTGGCCTGCGGTGCCGATGGCTCTGACTACCACGAGGGGAGCGACGACGCTGTCGCTCCCCTCGGTTGTTTGAATCCCGTGGCCCGAACAGGCACCGATGCGCTTTTGTTGCAAATAGCAAGGTAAATCGCAAATCGCCGTAGCATTCACCCAGTATTTCCCCCAGAAAACCGAATCACGTTCCAGCGTGCTAAGTCACGTGGCCTGTGGCACCGTAGCACGAATCACCGCCATTGAGGCGCGGCCCTTGCACCTTGGCCTGCGGGGTCGGTAGAGCGACCCCCAAAAAAAAATAGAGAGCTGCTCAGAGCACAGCCGCTGAAAGGCGGTGTCGCAGAGCTGCGGGGCTACCGCGAGTCGTTGACTCGCTACGCCAGCCGGGCCGCCAGCCAAACCGACCGAACGGTCGCCCGCTGGCGGCCCGTTCGTTTTCACTGACCCGGAGCTCTCGAATGCCGTCTCTGGACCAACTGGCCTGGCGCCTGTCCGTGCTCAGAAACTTCGTCTGGGCCCTCCCCATCCTGGGATTGTTCAGCTGTCAGTTGCCGGAGCGCCGGGGAACGGGTCCCGAGACGTCCGAGCCGCTCGCGCGGCTCGAGGTCTCCCCGGCGTCCTCGATGGTCCGCATCAATCAAACCCGAGACATCGCCGTCGTCGGGTTCACCGCCGCCAGCGACACCGCAGTGATCGCCGTCTCTTTCGAGGTCCACGGCACTGGCGGTGGCTCACTGACCGGTACGGCGAACCCCGGCCGCGGTCGAGCCATTGGCCACTACCGGGCCGGCAACGCGACGGGACGGGACACCGTGATCGTCGCGGACACGTCGGGGATGTCCGACTCGGCGTTCGTCGATGTGACGCCGATGCCGGTGTCTTCGGTAACCCTGGCCCCGTCGTCGGCCCTGTTGCGGGTGGGCGGGAGCAGGACGTTCACGGCCACCACGCGGGACTCGACCGGCGCCGTGTTGACAGGCCGCGCGATTGCATGGGTCTCCACGAACTCGGGCGTCGCTAGCGTTGACGCCGGCGGGTTCGTCTCGGCGGCCGCCGTGGGCACGACCTCCGTCATCGCCAGCAGCGAAGGCAGGAGCGACACAGCGGTTGTGACGGTGACCCTCGTTCCCGTCGCCACCGTGACGGTGGCCCCGGCGTCCGCGACCATACTCCGCGGCACGACCGCGCCGTTCACGGCCACACTGCGCGACTCAGCCGGCGCGGTCCTGACGGGCCGCCCGATCTCCTGGACGTCCACCAACACGGCCGCTGCCACCGTCAACGGTTCAGGTGTGGTGACGGGCGTGAGCGTCGGATCGGCGTCGATCATCGCCAGCAGCGAAGGCAGGAGCGACACCGCGGCCGTCACCATCGTCAACGTGCCGGTCGCGTCGGTCACCATCGCACCGGTCAGCGCGACGATCGCAGTCGGCGGCACACAGGCGTTCACCGCCACGCTCCGCGACTCCGCCGGCGGCGTGCTCACCGGGCGCGTGGTCACCTGGAGATCAACAGCCACCGGCGTGGCGACCGTCAATGGATCCGGCGTTGCGACGGGCGTCTCGGCCGGCTCAACGTCGATCATCGCGACGAGCGAGGGCCAGGCTGACACGGCTTCACTCACCGTCATCGTCGTGCCGGTGGCCTCGGTTACGGTCACGCCGGCAAGCGCGACGATCGGCATCGCGGGTACGCGGCAGTTCACCGCCACCCTGCGCGACTCCGCGGGCGGCGTCCTCACCGGACGTGTGGTCACGTGGAGCTCGACGGCCACCGGCGTGGCGACCGTGAACGCGTCCGGCCTTTCGACAGGTATTGCGGCCGGCTCGGCATCGATCATCGCCACGAGCGAGGGCAAGGCTGATACGTCATCCCTCACCGTGATCGTCGTACCGGTTGCGTCCGTGACCGTGACGCCGGCCTCGGCCTCGGTGGCCGTCGGCGCGACGGCGTCGTTCACCGCGACGACCCGCGACTCGGCGGGCGGCGTCTTGACGGGTCGAGTGATCACCTGGGCCTCCACGGCCCTGGCGGTCGCCACCGTCAGTCCGACGGGCGTCGCCACAGGCGTGACCGCAGGATCGTCTTCGATCATTGCGACCAGTGAAGGCAGGGCCGACACGTCCAGCCTGACGGTGACCGCGGCACCTCCGCCACCGCCACCCCCGCCACCGCCGCCCCCGCCGGGCGCGGTCGCCGATCCGACACTGTTGCCCCGGGCGACTGGGCAGCACCCGATGGCGGGCACCTACGGCCGCAGCTTGGCCGCGGGGCTGACGTACGTCGATCCCAACTCGGGCGCGACGGTGCTCAAGCTCACCAGCGCCTCCGTGCCCGCGTCCAACGGCGGCATGTATCACGGGTACAGCGAGGGCGGCCCGAACATCTCGCAGCCCTGGGTCGGCACTGACGGCCTGACCTACTACACGGCGAAGGTCGGCGATTGGCTGGTGGACATCCGCTACAGCACCTTCACGTCGCTCAACTGGCGCCGTGTCAATTACAGCGGCGAGATCGGTTTCGCATTCAGCCTGAACCCGGCGACGCCGCGCATCGCGTACCTGGCAAACGGCAAACGCATCGATCGCTACAACACCGGGACGAATGCCATGGAGAACACCGGGAACTGGCCCTGGAACATCGCCGCGGCCGGCTCATCGGCGGATTGGCTGCAGTCCCAGATGAACGACACGTGGATCGTGGCCATGCTCCAGAGCAACCACACCATCGTGGCGTTCCGCCCCGCGGATGGCTTCGAGCGGGCGATCACCGAGGCGGCCGCCGGCGTCAGCATCGATGAGCCGCACCTCGACCGCGAGTTCCCGTACCTGTACCTGTCGACGAACTCGTCGGTACAGAACAAGATCGTGAATCTCCAGACGGGCGCGTTCAGGAACCCGGCGGACCCGCAGGGAATCAACGGGGACGACCACGCGTCGCCGATGCGGGGCAAGATTGTCGCCCTGACGTGGATGGCCGACGGCTTCATCATGGTCGACACGGCCGGCCGCGTGTCTGCCACCGGCGCGACCACTCCGTCGCCCACGGACTGGAGCGGGGACTGGCATCAGGCCTCGCAGTGGGTGTTTAACAACCCCGACGAGTACTTCGTGGTTGATCAGTGGGCCGACGTCGGCAACTATCCCATCTATCGCGGCATGTTCGGCTTCGTCAGCCTGGCCGGGGACATCCGCCTCATCGCCGCGACCGACGCAACCGGCACCAGTTACACCGACGGTGGCCAGCCGCACCCCACCGTGTCACCGGACGGCAAGCTCGTGATGTGGGTGACCAACATGAACGGGTCCAGTCGGTTCGACACCTTCGTCGCACGGATTCCCGCGAGATAAGCACTCAGAACACGGGCCGAGGCTCATTGAGCCTCGGCCCGCATGGCGTAGGAATTGCTCTACATTACCGCCGCACCCCCATGACCACACCCATTCAGGAAGCGTCCGCCGACAAGCCACTCGGCGGCACCGTGCTGCGCGGACTCGTCTGGCTCGGCGGTGTCCGCTGGGCGGCGCAGCTCTTCACCTGGGCGTCCACGCTCGTCATCGCACGGCTGCTGGCGCCCGAAGATTACGGCCTGGTCGCCCTCGCGACGGTGCTCACCGGCTTCCTCGAGGTCATCACGGACCTGGGCCTCGGGTCGGCGCTGGTGCAGAAGCACGACCTCAGCAAACGCGACATCGAAGCGACGATGGGCGTGACGTGCGCACTCGGTGCTGGCGCCGCCGTGCTCGTCGCGCTCAGCGCGCCCCTGTGGGCCAAGTTGCAGGGAGATCCGCGCATCGTGCCGATCGTCCAGGCCCTCGCGGTTGGGGTGCTGCTCACGACAGCGGCGGCCGTCCCCTACAGCATGCTGCATCGGCGGCTCGCGTTCGGCCTGGTCGCGCGCGCGCAGTTTCTGCGCGGTCTGCTGGCAGCGGTGACCACGCTCGCGCTGGCGTTCGTGCTGCAATCGTATTGGGCGCTGGTGGTGGGGTATCTCGCCGGAAAAGTCGCCTTCACCATCATGCTGATCTGGGCCGAGCCGGCGATGCCCCGACTCCCGACACACGATACCCAGGTCGGGAAGCTGCTGCGGTTCGGCGGTATCCTGACGGCCGATCGCGTCCTCAACTACGCCCGCACCAACATCGACGTCGCGCTGGTGGGCGCGCTGCTCGGGACGCGTATGGTTGGACTGTATGTGATGGCGCTCGCCCTCGCCAGACTCCCGCTCGAGAAGCTCGGGAGCGCGTTCGAACCGGTCGCCTATCCCACGTTTGCCAGGCTGCAGAATGACGTCCCAGCGCTGCGGCGCTACTTCCTCGGCCTCACGCTCGGGACCGCGGCGATCGCGCTGCCCGCGTGCCTCGGCTTGATTGTCACCGCCGACCTGCTCGTCCCCGTGGTCATTGGTTCACAGTGGACGGCCGTGGTGCACCCCCTGCAAGTCGCGGCCCTCGCTACGCCGCTCGCGTTCCACCTCACTTTGGTGAGCGCGCTATTCAACGCGACCGGTCGAGTCGATCTGAACCTCCACATTACGACGCTGACCAGTGTCCTCACGATCATCGCGGTCCTCATCAGCGTTCGACTTGGGATTACCGCCGTCGCGGCCGCCAGTGGCCTCGCGTTCGCACTCGTCTGGACGTACGCCGAGATGCTTGCGCTGCGGAAGATCGATCTGCATTGGCGGGACGTCGCTCGAACGTTGCTACCCGTGATCTCCGCATCACTGGGCATGGCGGCTACTGTATTCGCGGTTTCGCGCCTGATGCCGTCAGGATGGCCGGCCGCTGCCCGATTCGCCATCGAGGTGAGTGTGGGGGTGGTGACCTACGTCGCCTGGGCGCTGCTCTGGCACAGAGGCGCGGTTGTTACCCAGCTGCGCTCGTTGCGCGCGGCGTGGAGCGCGCACTAACCGTCTTCACGGCGCGACGCGCCAGTCGCTTCAAGCGGCGAGCCGCGTGGAGCGCCGCAGGCGGCAGGCAGGCGAACAGCAGCAGCAGCGCCGTACCACGGCGTGTCGGCGCGTAGCGAAGACTCGTCCACAGGTTCTCGCGCGCCTTGGCCCGGTCTCCGTACTCCAGCTCCGCCTCGCCCACCCATCGAAACGCTTGCGCCAGCCTGTCGCGGACCGTCCGAGGTGATAGCTGAATCCTGCCGGCGCCGCGCTCGAGCCAGCGCAACACCGTCGTGAGGTTGTTGCGGGCGCGGTGGATGCCCAGCTCGGGCGCAGTCAACTGATCTGCCGCACCGACTCGGTACAGCAGGCTGGACGCATCGATCAACGCGACGGGACCATGACTGCAGGTGCGAAGATGGAACTCATAGTCTTCCCCGCTGTGCGTCAGCGCCGTGTCGAACCCGCCGGTCAACCGGAGCCGATCACGACGTAGGACGACCGTCGACGTGTGCACCAGGTTGCCGAGCAGCATCTGTGAGAAGATGTCACCAGCGTACACGGGCGCCCACCTTACGTCCTGCGGCGCGTCCGGCCACATGTTACTCAGCGGGCCCGCATGTTCGAGGACGTCTTCGAGGCGGGCCAGCGCGTGCGCATCGTAGAACGTGCGCAGGTACTTCGGGTCGAGGATCTCGCCTCGCTCGTTCACGGCCGCCATGTCCGTCCACACCATCCCGACCTCGGGGTGCGCGCGCAGCACTCGAACTTGCGCCTCGAGCTTCCACGGCAGAAATGCGTCGTCCGAATCCAGCAAAGCGATGAACTCGCCGCGAGCAGCGGCGAAGCCACGGTTGCGAGCCGCTGAGACGCCGCTGTTCACCTGGTGCAGATAGCGCACCGGGAGACCGTAGCTCTCGACGACGCTCCGGGTGTCATCCCGCGACCCGTCGTCGACAACGACCACCTCCACGTTCGAATAACTTTGCCCAACCACGCTGTCGATGGCCGCGCGGACGATCGTAGCCCGGTTATACGTGGGGATTACGACGCTCACCAAACCCGGTACCCCGGGGCCGGCGAGGGCGCCCTCTTCCAGCCTTTCACCAACAGTTTGCGGGTTGGGCATCGTGCCTGGGCTCAACGCACCTTCTGAGCCACGGAAGACCCCAAGCGGCAAGCCAGTCTCTCGGGATCGGGGTGTTGCAAATGTGTTACACCTCCGGACAGGCAGTGCAGCGGTTCCTCGCATCCGGGCCTCGAAATAGGGGCACCGCCCCCCCCTCCGTGGTACAGGCCGTGCGTGCTGAGAGGCTGATCAGCACCCCACACACTGAGCCAGCGAGGCCCTTGGCGATGGACGTAGAGCGCTTCAAGTGGCGGGGCGACGGTTACGAGGTCGCAATCTTGCGCGGGCTGTCGCGCGAACGCGAGCAGTGGGAGCGCAGCCTGCTGCGCTCGGGTCGGGCGTTGCCCCTGCCCCACCGCAGCTCGTGGGCGGCGTTGCAACCCGGAGCTCGCGACGACTGGTTCCTCACGGTCACCGACGCGAGCGGACAGCCGGGCGGTGCCGCCGCGCTCCAAGTGGCATCGAGCCGGGCGCTGCCCGGCCATCTCGTGGTGCGCTGCGAGCGCTTCGGGCCCGGACTATCGCCTGAGACGCGACGGGTGGCGCTCGCCGCACTCGTGGCGTTCGCCCGCGCGCAGCGCCGCGTGCTGAGACTCCACGTCGAGACGTTCTCCATCTATCCGCCCGAGCGCACGGCGCTGGAAGACCACATCCAGAAACTGGGATTCGTGCGCGTTCAGCCCGCTCGCTGCTATGAGCACACCCTGCTCGTCTCGCTCGAAGGCAGCGAGGACGAGATTCTCGCGTCGCTCCACGCCACCGCGCGCCGGCATGTCCGGGCAGCGAGCAAGCATCCGGTGCGGCTGCAACCCGTGGAGGACCCGGCGCATTTCGCGCGTCTGGACGAGATCTCGCGTGAGACGTATGCGCGGACCGGTGGCCGGTACGACGGCGCGGACTGGGCACGCATTGTCGCACTGTGCAAGCGGGAGCCCACCGGTTCCCGACTCGTCGGCCTGTACCGCACCGACGTTCCGGGGCCGGGCGGTCTCTTGGCGTTCGCGTGGGGGTGCGGGCACGGTGACCACGTTCAGTATTCCCGATCGGGCTCCACGCGCGCGACGGATCTGCGGATGCCGCTCATGTACCCGGTCGTCTGGGACCTAATCCGCTGGGCCAAGACGAGCGGCGCGCGCTTCTTCGACTTCGGCGGCATCACGTTGGGCAATCACGAGAGCGATGATCCGCTCGGCGGCATTTCCGATTTCAAGCGCTTTTTCTCCGAGCGCGTGGTTGCCGTTGGCGCTGAATGGGCGTTCGAGCCACGACCGCTCCAGGCCTATGCCGCGAAAATGATGAGTTCCGCCGCAGGATTCCTGACGCGGGCCTGGCCGCGCGCATCGTCGTCGGCCCGCGCATGACTCTCGGCGTATCACAGGCTGGGGCCGCGTTGCGCGAATCGGACCGCGAGACGTCGATCGACTCGTTACAGGTGCGTCGCTCGTAACGCCGCGACCGTGACCCGCACCCACCCTTCCAACACCCACATTGTACCGAAGGCCGGCCTAGCTCCCGACCGGGAATCGTCGATCGACTTCGCCCGTGGAACGGCGATGCTCTTGGTGTTCCTGGCTCACTTTTCTCAGGAATTGTCGGTTGGGCTGCCGGCGACGGGTGTCCCGCTACTGCTGTTTCAGATTGGGGAGATTGCCGCGCCGGCGTTCGTCCTGGTGAGTGGCCTCACGCTCGCCGTCGTGTTTGGACGCACGAGACCCGGCGCAGTACGGCAAGCCCAGGTGCGGGTCCTCGACCGGGCACTCTTCATCCTGCTGGTGACTCACGGGTTCCTGCTGATCTCGGACGTGCTGCTGGCGCCGTATGTGCGCGGACTCCGCCAGGTCTTCATCACCGACACGTTGGCGCTCAGCCTTATGATCGGGATGATCCTGGTCCCAAAGACCACGGGCACCGTCCGGCTGGCCGTTGCGGGGATCTTGTACTGCCTTGGTTGGATCGCGCACGCCCTGTGGCAGCCGGGCCGGGGACTCGTTGCCGTTGCCGACGAGATTCTCACGGGCCCCACCGCCCGCCATGCTCTCGACTACGGATTCCCAGTCCTGCAGTGGGCCGGGGTATTCCTGGTGGGAACGGTCTTGGGTGACGCGTTCGTCCGGGCCCGGACTGCCGGGGCACGCGGTGCCTGGGCAATGCGCCTACTCCTGGGTGGTGCGGCCGCAGTTGTGGGCGCGGTGTCGGTGAAGGCGTTGCTGCTGATGCCCGCAGTCCACGCGTCGATTGCCGGCCAAACGCACGTCCGCGAGGCGCTGAGCCTCTTTGGGAAGGCGCCCCCGAGCCCCGTCTACCTCATGTTCTTCGGGGGCATCGCCGCCTGCCTCATCGCCGCGGCAACCTTGCTCTCGGTCCACGGTCTTGCCCCGCGGGTGAGCGGGTGGGCCGCCGTACTCGGCCGCAACTCGCTTTTCGTCTTCATGCTGCAGTCCGTCGTGTTCCGGGATGTCATAGCGCGTGTGCCACTCGAGGGGCACCCCTGGGCGTGGCCGCTCGCGTTCGGGACGGCGGCACTGTTCGTCTGGAGCGGCGCCTGGGTGTGGGACCGGCTGGGTGGCAATCGCTGGCTAACCATCGGAATCAGGCAGCTCAAGTCGGCGGGCTGGGTGGAAGCCCGCCAGCCGTAGCCCCGCGTGGCGCGGGTGCACAAACGATGACTCTCCAGCGCGCCCGTGCCAGCCTTGCGGTGGTCATGCTCGGTTTCGTCTTTGCCTTGCATGCATGTGACTCGCCTGTGTTCCGACCGCCCGAGCTGGAACGACTCCTGATTGAGCCGGAATCGGCAACGGTCGTCCTCGGACTGAGGCTCGACTTCAAGACGAACGGTGTCTTTTCAGACGGCGCGACGCGCTCCGTGGCGGCCAGCTATTCCGCGACAGGTGGGCTCATTGGGAGCGTCAGCGGATCATACGTCGCCACCACCGTAGGGACTTTCACGGTCGTGTCGGCGTTGCCGACGGGCGAGCGCGCCATTGCCTCCGTTGACGTCGTGCCACCGACGGTGAGCAGGCTCCTGCTGACCCCGGATTCGGCCGCCCTGCAAAGCGGTGAAACAGTTCAGCTGCGCGTGGTCGGCGAGTTCACCGACAGTATCAGCCGAGACACCGTGACCGTGCAGTATGTGGCCAACGGGGGCACGATCACGACCGCTGGCCTCTATACGGCCGGCCCTGTGGCCGGCACCTATCCGGTCATTGCCACGCACCCGAGCGGTCACGCTGATACATCGACAATCACGATTACCGTGCCGCCCCCGACGCTGGTTTCGATCGCCCTGAGCCCGACCGATACGACGGTGGAGGTTGGGGCGACGGTGCCGTTCTTCGTGAGCACCATCTGGAGTGACGGCAGCAGCACACCGGTGAGCGTCACCTACGCGGCGTGGCATGGCAGCATCAACGCGACCGGCCTCTACACCGCGCCGCTGACCGCCGGCACCGACACCATCGTCGTCACCACGCTGGGCGGTCACGCCGACACTTCCACGGTCACGACCACGCTGCCGCCGCCCCCCCCCCCGCCGCCGCCTCCTCCTCCGCCACCTCCGACCGTTGTGGCGATTGCCCTGAGTCCGGCCGACACGACGGTGGAGGCGGGGGCGACGGTGCCGTTCGTTGTGAGCATCACATGGAGTGACAGCAGCACCGCAGCGGTGAGCGTCATGTACACCGCTCTGCGGGGCAGCATCGAGTCGACGGGTGTGTACACCGCGCCGCTGACCGCCGGCACCGACACCATCATCGTCACAGCGCTGGGCGACAAAGCCGACACCGCCACGGTCACGACCACGCTGCCGCCGCCCCCCCCCCCCCCCCCCCCCCCCCCCCCCCGCCCCGCCGCCGCCCCCCCGCCCCCCGCCCCCCCCCCCCGCGTCCCCCCGGCCCGCCCCTCCGCCCACCACCGCCCCCCCGTCCATCTCCCTGCGCACCCCGTCCCTCACCCCCCCG
>Ga0137323_1000501_pt1 | contig 11038 bp, 9 predicted proteins | sample EasRivERMZT423_2_FD_102285 | JGI IMG/M metagenome (GOLD analysis project Ga0137323, IMG submission 102285) | Soil microbial communities from meander-bound floodplain in the East River, Colorado, USA - East River MetaG ERMZT423_2 | ecosystem: Environmental > Terrestrial > Soil > Floodplain ... | reverse complement strand
GCACATTCTCCGGCAGCCCGAGTCCGCCAAAATCCCCCGCCCGGGAACTGGGGCGGGCGGCCCCGGGGGCGCCCGACACCTCGCCCCCCCCCCCCCCAGTCCCAAACCCGAACCCCTCGTGGAACTCTATCCCGCCGTCGATCTGGAAGGCGGGCGGGTGGTCCGGGCCCATGGCGTCATGGCGGACCCGCTCCAGGCGCTCGCCACGCTCACGCGCGCCGGCGCGCGCTGGATTCATCTCGTCGACATGGATCGCGCCTACGGCCGCGGCGACAACCAGGCATTGATGCAGGCCGTGATCAACGCCGCCCTCGCGAGCCCCCCCCCCCAGGTCCGCGTGCAGGTCGGGGGCGGCTTGTTTCGCGAGGTCGACATCGATCAGATGTTCACGCTCGGTGTGACGCGCGTCATCATCGGTCCGCGCGGCGCCGTGGAGCCCGGGATCGTCGAGAGGCTGCTGGCGCGCCACGGCGCGACACGGCTCGCCGTGGGCATCGATGCAAAACAGGGCCGTGTCGCCCCGCGGGGAACCACGCAGATTCTCGATCTCACCGCGCTCGAGCTGGCGACGCGTGTTGCCGGGTTGGGTATTCGCACGATCATCTACAATGAAGTGACGCGCGACGGCATGCTGAGCGGTCCCGACATCGCGGGCGCCAGCAGGATCGCCGCCCTGGGGGGAGGCCTGGACGTGATCGTCTCCGGAGGCGTGGGCTCGCTCGACGATCTGCGCAGCGCGCGCGACGCCGGGCTCGCGGGCGCGTGCGTGGGCCGGGCGCTGTACGACGGCCGCTTCACGATCGCGGAGGCGCTCGCGTGTCTCTCGTAATCCTGCGCGTCGTCGCCGTGCTGGCGCTCATTCTGCTGCTGTGGAATCCCGCCAGCTCCCGGATCCTGCCGTCCGGCGATCAGCCCATCATCCTCCTCGATGCGTCGCTCAGCATGACGGGCGCGGCGTGGGACGCCGCGCTCGACAGCGCGCGCGCGTCCGCGCGACGGAGTGGTGCGCTGATCTGGCGGTTCGGCAGGCACGTCACCGCCTTCGACACCACGCCACCGCGTGACGGGGCGACCCGACTCGGCCCCGCGCTCGAAGCCGCCGCCGGCCGCGCCGGCGAAGTGATCGTGGTGACCGATGGGGAGATCGACGATGTGCCGAGCATCCCCGCTGATCTGCTGCGCCGCCCACGCGTGATCCTCGAGCCACGTCCCGCGCCCTTCGACGCCTATGTCGCGAACGTCGACGGCACCAGACACGTGACGCGTTCGGATACGGTGCGGCTGCAGGTGAGTTACGGAACGGCGGGGAAGCGGGAAGGGGGAAGCGGGAAGGGTACGGCAACGCTCGTGGCGAGCGTCGGTGAGCGACGTCTGATGACGCAGGCCATCGTCTTGCCGGACAGCGGAGTCCTCGAGACGAGTATTACCGTTCCCGCTTCCCGCTTCCCCCTTCCCGGGTGGCAGGTTCTCGAGATTCGCCTGAGTGGGGTAAACGACGCCGAGCCCCGGGACGACGCCCGCCTGTTCGCGATCGAGGTGAGCCGCGAACCCGCCGCGGTCGTGTTCGCGTCCCCGCCGGACTGGGAAGCGCGATTTCTGGCGCGGACCCTGGCGGACGTGGCGCGCATCCCCGTCAAGATGTTCGTCGAGACGGAACCGGGGCGCTGGCGGGATGCGGCCACGCTGGCTCCGGTCGCGGCGGGGGAGTTGTCGCGCGCGGCCGCGAACGCGCGGCTCCTGGTGGCGGTGGGTGATCCGGCACGGGCTCGGCCATTCATCGGCGCCGGCCGCAGCGCGCGACTCGTGTGGCCGACGAATGGCCAACCCGGCGATTGGTACGTCGAGCGGCCCCAGTCATCGCCGTTCAGTGCGCCGCTGGCCGGCGTGCTGTGGGATTCGTTGCCGCCCGCGACGGCCGTCGTCCTGTCGCCGGAGTCCGAAGGGGGGAGGACCGTTGTCGCGCTCAGCGCCCGGCTCGCGCGGCGCGGGACGGCGCGGCCGATTGTGCGACTCGAGCAGCGCGACGCCAGCCGCGTGGCCACGATCAGCGCGGCGGGGTTGTGGCGCTGGGCCTTTCGGGGCGGGGCGGCTGAGGAGGCGTACCGGTCATTGGTGGCGGCGCTGGTTGACTGGTTGCTTGGAGAACGGGGAGCAGGGAGCCGGGAGCGGGTGGTCCTGGAGTCCCCGGAGGTTCCGAACGGACTTCCGGTGACGTGGCGCTGGTCGAGCGCGGAGCAGCCGCGGGCACTCGCGGTCGTGCTGCGCTCGGGAGACTCCACGCGCACGGACACGCTCCGATTCGACGCCGCGGGACGCGCCGAGTTGATGCTGCCGCCCGGCGTGTACCGCTACACGTTGAGTGGCGGACCGGAGCAGGGCGTCGTCGCGGTCGAGACCTACTCCGACGAATGGCGGCCCCGCACGCCGTCGCTCCGCGCCCAACCCGGCGAAGCCACCGCGCGCGTCGCCTCCACGTCCTTGCGCGATCGCTGGTGGTTGTTCGTCATCGCGATTGCGGCCCTCGCGACCGAATGGGCGTTACGCCGGCGCCAGGGTTTGGCGTAATGGGGCTGTGGAAGCAGCTCTCGCGCTTCTTGGGCGCGGGCGGCGCCGACTACGCCACGCTGGAGAACGTGCAGCGTCTCCTCATCGAGGCGGACTTCGGCGTCGCGGCCACGAACGAAACGGTGGAGCAGCTGAGCAAGGCCAAACGCGTTGACCAGGCAACGCTCGAGCAGATCGTCATCGCGCGGCTCGGTCCCGCGGCCACGCCGCTCGCCCGGGCCGCGCAGCCACCGACCGTCGTGCTCGTGTTCGGGGTGAACGGCACGGGCAAGACCACGACCGTCGCGAAGCTGGCGCAGCGGCTCAAGGCGGACGGCCGCAGCGTGCTGCTCGCCGCCGCCGACACGTTTCGCGCCGGCGCGACCGAGCAGCTCGAGACCTGGGCCGGGCGACTGAACGTGCCATTCGTGGGCGCGAGCTCGGGGAAGGGCGCCGACGCCGCCGCCGTCGCGTTTGACGCCGTGGATGCCGCGATCGCGCGCGGGATCGACACGGTGCTCGTGGATACGGCGGGCCGGCTGCATACCGACGAGCGCCTGCGCGAAGAGCTGAAAAAAGTGGTGCGGGTGGTCGGGAAGCGGCAGCCGGGCGCGCCGCATGAGTCACTGCTCGTGCTCGATGCGACGATCGGCCAAAACGCGGTGCATCAAGCGCGTGAGTTCGCCGCGGCCGTGCCGCTCACCGGCCTTATCGTGACCAAACTGGACGGTACGGCGAAAGGCGGTAGCGTAGTCGCATTGCGGCGCGCCGTGCCCGCGCCCATTCGGTTCCTGGGGACCGGTGAAACCGTCGACGATTTGGAACTGTTCGATCCGGTCAAGTTCGCCCACCGTCTGGTGAGTGAATGAGGGGAAGGGGGACGGGGGAAGGGGGGAGGGTACGACCCTAACCCTGACAAGTCCGGTCCAATTCCTGAAGGGCGTCGGCCCGAAACGCGCCGAGGCCCTCCAGAGACTCGGCATCCGCACGACCGGCGATCTGCTCTATCACGTTCCGCATCGCTATCTCGACGCGACCACCGTAACGCCGCTCGCGCGCGCCCTGGTCAACCAGGACGTCACGTGCGTGGGCCGGGTCGTGAGCACGGGAATCCTGCCCACCCGCCGCGGGCTGCGCGTGTTTCGCGCGGTGCTCAGAGATGCGAGTGGGTTACTCGAGTGTGCCTGGCCCGGCCGCCCGTTCCTCGAGCGTCAGATCAAGAAGGGCCAGCTGCTGCTCGTGACCGGGCCGGTGCGCTACTACCACGGCAAGCAGATCGTGCCGCGCGAGTTCATCGTGCTCGCGGAACCCGACGACGAGAGCGACGGCGATCCGGGACTGGTTCTGCCGGTGTATCCCGCTACCGAGGGACTCACACATCGCCAGATCCGCGCGCTGGTTCAACAGCACCTGGATGCGCTGCTCCCGCTCGTGAGCGATCCGCATCCGGCCGCGTTTCGCGAGCGCCAGGATCTGATCGAGCTGCGTCGGGCGCTCGAGCTCATGCATCGCCCCAAGCGCGTCGAAGAAGCGGAGCTCGGCCGCCGCCGGCTCGCGTTCGACGAGCTGTTCGATCAGCAGCTCGTGCAGGCGCGGGCCCGGCATCTCGCGAAGCGGTCTCGCGCCGGCATCCGGTTCGAGCTGAAGCGCGAGCTGACCACGCGTCTCAAGGAGCATCTGCCGTTCGAGCTGACAGCGGACCAGCGCCAGGCGGTTCGGGAAATCACCGACGACATGACGGCGCCGCTGCGCATGCACCGGCTGCTGATGGGCGATGTGGGGACCGGCAAGACCGTCGTCGCGTTGTTCGCCATGCTGCTCGCCGCCGAGAACGACTTCCAGGCGGCGATCATGGCGCCGACGGAGCTGCTGGCCGAGCAGCATGGGGCGACGTTGACGCGATTGCTCGAGCCGCTGGCGATCCGCCCCGAGCTCCTGCTGGGCCGGATGAGCGCGGCCGAGAAATCGGCGGCGCGCGAGCGCATCGCGGCGGGTGGCCCGCGCCTCGTCGTGGGGACGCACGCGCTGATCCAGGAGTCCGTGACGTTTCGCCGGCTGGGTCTCGCGGTCATCGATGAACAGCACCGCTTTGGTGTGGAGCAGCGCGCGGCACTGGTGGAGAAGGGTGATGCGCCCGACGTGCTCTTGCTGACGGCGACCCCGATTCCCCGATCCCTGGCCCTGACCCTGTACGGCGATCTCGACGTCACACAGATCCGGGAGCGCCCGCCGGGGCGCGGCGCGGTGAAAACCGCGCTCCGGACCGACGCCGCCCGGGCGAAGATCTACGAATTCATGCGCGGCGAGTGCGCGGCAGGCCGGCAGGTGTACGTCATCTATCCGGTGATCGACGAGTCGGAGCGCGCCGACCTCAAGGCCGCGACGACGATGGCCGAGCGGCTCGCGAAAACCTTCTCCGAGTTCCGCGTCGGGCTGGTGCACGGCCGTCTGAAAGCCGACGAGCGCGACGCGACGATGCGCGCGTTCCGCGATAACCAGGTCCACATCCTCGTGGCGACGACCGTCATCGAGGTGGGCATCGACGTCGCGAACGCGACGGTCATGTTCATCGAGCATGCGGAGCGCTTCGGCCTGGCGCAGCTGCATCAGTTGCGGGGCCGCATCGGCCGCGGCGCCGCGGCGGGTCACTGCATTCTGCTCTCCGACGCGCCGGAGGCCGCCCCGCGCCTGCAGGCGTTCTGCGAAACGACGGACGGGTTCAAGATCGCCGAGCTCGACCTGCAGGAGCGCGGCATGGGCGAGCTCACCGGCGCCCGCCAATCGGGGGGACTCGCGCTCCGCTACGCCAACTTGGAAACGGATCTTGCGTTGCTCGAAGCGGCGCGCACGACTGCTGCCGCAATAATCGCGACCGATCCCGCGTTGGAGCATAGGGAGCACGCGGCATACAAAGAGCGGATTGTTTCGAGGTACGAAAGAGGGTTCGAACTATTCCGGGTGGGCTAACCCCGGGCGGCAGCCCGGGGTCTACACGCTCAGAAACTCCACGATACCCCCACGCTGGCTCCCTCAGGTATCGCCCCCACCCGAATCTCCGATGGATAAGGAATGTTCTCCGGGCCGCTCCCGGGATTCAGGTCTATGATGAAGAGCGCCGTGGTCGCCACGAGACTGACCTGGGCCGCCATGAGCCAGCGGTTTGCCAGGTAGTCGTAGTTGCGCGAACGCTGATACAAGGCCTCCGCGTCGGCGCGCAAGTACTTGCCGTCCGGACCCACCACGCAGGCGTCCTGAGCGGAGCGGCAGATCTCCAGCAGCGAGTCCCATTCGCGGCGTGAGAACCGGTGTTGGTTGGACGCCATGACCGTGAAGCTGATGGCGCCGGCGGCGGTCAACCATTTTCCGACGTGAACGAGTCGCCGCTGGAACGACACGCGCTGCTCTTGAAACGCGCCGTCAGCCATCAGCCGTCTGCTGTCTGCTGTGAGCTGTCGGCTCTCGGCACAGAAGGCTGACGGCGGACGGCAGACGGCCTGTGCGTCGAGCGTTGAGACAGCGACGCACACCAGCAATCCCGCGAGAACGGTCGAGCGGATCATCGATACGTATGAATATTGCCGCGGCCTCCCACGACCACCACTTGCCGGTTCTGGACCAGCGGTGGCTCTTCGACCGGCGCGGCGACTTGCGCACGCCAGCGAATCGCCCCGGTGCGCGGGTCGACCAGGAGGATCTCGCCGCTCACGCTGCCGACCAGGACCCCCGACAGGAGCGGCGTCGGTCCGGCAATCGCGGCGATCGCGAGCGGATGGCTGATGGCGGAGTCCGGGTTGTCCACCGGGATCAGCCACAGCCGTCCATCGCGCGTCAGCACGAACAGCGTGTCGCCGACCACCGCGGGCGCGCCGTACACGGCGTCCCCCGCCGGGCGATCCCACACCGTCATCCAGGACGCCAGCTCCACCGCCACAATGAGTCCGTTCATCGTGCCCAGGTAGATGCGGCGCTCGTCGGTCGCCGGCGTGCCGATCACGCTGCCCGGCAGCTCCAGGTGCTGGCGGATCGCCCCAGTGTTGAGATCGAGCAGATACAGAATGTCGGCGGTCGTGACCACGACGAGGCCGAACTGCGTGACCACGGGGCCGGCGCGCACGGCCCCTTGCAGGGGCGTGCGCCACTGGATGCGTCCGCGCTCGGGCTCGAGCCGCAGCGCGAACCCGTCTTCGGTGCCGGCATACAACGCGTCGCCGTCGAACGCGAGCGGCGCCGCCACGCTCCCCGTGCGCGCGCGCCACAACACCTTGCCATCGCGCAGGCGCAGCGCGTACACCCGGCCATCCGGCTGCGCCTCGGAGCCGACGTACAGGCGGTCTTCATCGAGGAGCGGCCCTGCGCGGATCGTGCCATCGAGCCGCTTACGCCATATCACATCGCCGGTGGTCCGGTCGATGAGCACGACGTTGCGGTCGGCCGTGCCAACCGCGACCACGGCCTCGCCGAGCGCCGGGCTGCCGCGGATGGCGCGGCCGACGGCGACGTGCCAGACCGGTCGAGGATCGTCGTTCAGGGTCTCCCGGGCGGCTGCGTCGTGTCGCGCCGTGCCGAGGTAGGCCGTCCAGGGCGTCTCCTGGCGCGCCGGGCCGACGCGCACCGTCGGCGCGCACGCACTCACGATCGCGTTGACAGTGAAAAGCCCCGCCACTAGTATGCCGCGCCTATGCCGGAACGTCATTGGATCGAAGAGCTTCCGCAGCGCGCCGGGGAGACCGTCGCGGTGCGCGGGTGGGTCGCTACGACCCGTTCGAGCGGCAAGATCGCGTTCGTCGTCGTGCGCGACGGGACCGGCATGCTGCAAACGGTGCTCTCCAAAAAGGAAGTATCCGCCGACGTCTGGGATGCGCTGGGGAAACTTACTCACGAGACGTCGATCGAGGTGAGCGGCGTGGTGCGCGCGGATGCGCGAGCGCCTGGGGGTGTCGAGCTCCAGGCGATCGACCTCCGGATCATCGGACCAAGTTCTGACTTTCCGATCACGCCCAAGGAGCACGGCACCGCGTTCCTGTTCGAGCACCGCCACCTCTGGCTCCGCTCCAAACAGCAGGTCGCGATCGCCCGCGTGCGCCACGAAGTCATCCAGGCGATCCGCGATTTCTTCTACGAGCGTCACTTCACGCTCGTCGATACGCCGATCCTCACCGGTTCCATCGGGGAACACGCGGGCACGCTGTTCTCGACCGAGTACTTCGATCTCGGCAAGGCCTTTCTCGCGCAGACCGGGCAGCTCTATGTCGAGGCCGCGGCGGCGGCGCTCGGCAAAGTCTATTGCTTTGGTCCCACGTTCCGCGCCGAAAAATCCAAGACGCGGCGCCATCTCACCGAGTTCTGGATGGTGGAGCCCGAGGTGGCGTGGAACGACTCGGCGGCCAACATGCGGCTGCAGGAGGATTTCGTTTCCTACGTCGTCCGCCGCTGCCTGGACCGGCGTAAAACCGACCTCGTCGAGCTGGGCCGAGACCTCGCGCCGCTCGAGCGCGTGGTGGCGCCGTTCCACCGCATCTCGTACACCGACGCCGTCGCGAAGCTGAAAGAGCTGGGCGCCGACATGGAATGGGGCGGGGACCTCGGGGGCGACGCTGAGACGCTGCTCGCCAAGCAGTACGACCGGCCGGTGTTCGTCTATAACTATCCGAAAGCGGTGAAGGCCTTCTACATGAAGGAGAACCCGGACGATCCGCGCACCGTGTTGAATAACGATTGCCTCGCGCCCGAGGGCTACGGCGAGATCATCGGCGGCAGTCAGCGCGAGGACGACTACGACAAGCTGCTCGCGCGCATCCGCGCCGAGGGCCTGCCCGAAGAGGCGTACTCGTGGTACCTCGATCTGCGGAAGTACGGGACGTTCGTGCATGCGGGGTTCGGTCTCGGGGTCGAGCGCACGGTCGCGTGGATCTGCGGCATCCCGCACATTCGGGAGGCGATCGCATTTCCCCGGACGTTGTACCGGTTGTGGCCTTGACAGTTTGAGGACTCGTTTTTAGAGTTCCCCTCGCTTCAAGGGAGTCGCGTCCCGTTTTGGCTGCCCCAGGTGTGGCCACGGTGACGCGATTTTTGTTTTCAGGAGACTCACAATGCTTGGATTGGCGCAGCTCACACTGATTCGTGATCGAGGCGTCGGCAGGTTCTGCCCCGCCTATACCGAAGGTCCATTCGGCACGGGAGCAATGCGCTAACGAGGCACGTCCTTGAGTTTCGCGCTTTCGCCCCACCCCGTGCCGGCCACGTGGTGGGGCGAATTGTTTTTGGCCCGGTCCGGGCGGGAAGTCCCCGAAGGACCGCGACTCCCGAAGGGGACGGAACGTTCGGCCGGGCCAATGAGGGCAGGGCAATGACGGAGGAACAGCAGGAACAGAGGTACGCCGAGTACTTCGTGCTGAAGAGCTATGCCGGCGACTGGATGATCAGCCGCCGGATGGCGGAGTTCGTCGAGGAGGAGCTGAATCGCTGGCCGCGGCGTCGCTGGATCACGTTCGTGGATGTCCTGGGCGCGCGCGTTCGGCTGCGTGCGGAGATGATCAAGGCCGTGCGGCAGTCCTCGCCGCTCATTCGCGGCGAGTGGCGTCGCTTCAAGGCCGAACGGCTCGAGGAAGCGCCGGACGAGCCGTCGGATTGGGAAATTGACTGGTAATGAGGCGCCGGGGTGGGCCCGCGGGCTGGCTGTCCCTCCCATCCCGGCAGGATATCATCAAGGAGGCAGATATGGATCGGGTTGAGATCTTCGGGAGCCACGAGCCCAACACGCTCGAGCAGCTGCGCGACGTCGCCAGCCGCGCCGAGCGCGCCGCGCTCATGGCTGACGGGCACTTGGGCTACGTCATGCCGATCGGGGGCGTGGCCGCGTACCGCGACCAGGTATCGGTCGTGGGCGTGGGCTTCGACATCGCCTGCGGCAACGCCGCCATCCGCACCGATCTCACGCTGCCGCAGATCCAGGGCCGCGTCCGCGAGCTGGCGGATGAGATCCAGTCCTCGCTGTCGTTCGGCGTGGGGCTGAAAAATCGGTCCGAGGACGCGCCGAAGAGCGATCCGCTGTTCGAGGATCCGGCGTGGGAGGCGGTGCCAGATCGCCACGAGCGCGACCGGCTGCGCGCCAAGGCCCGCGAGCAGCTCGGCACCGTGGGCTCAGGCAATCATTACGTGGACGTGTTCGCCGACGAGGAGGATCGTCTCTGGGTCGGCGTGCATTTCGGCTCGCGCGGTTTCGGGTTCGGCGTCGCGTCCGGCTTCCTCGCGCTGTCGCAGAACAAGCAGTGGGGCGAGCGCGCGCCCGAGCGGGAGGTGCTGCTCGACGTACGCACCCCGATCGGCGATGCGTACTGGCAGCTCATGAATCTCGCCGGCCGGTACGCGTATACCGGCCGTGAGTGGGTCGCCCGCAAGGTCGTGTCGATCCTGGGCGGTCGTGAGCTGGAGCTGGTGCACAACCACCACAACTTCGCCTGGATCGAGGAGCACCGCGGCGAGCAGCTCTATGTCGTTCGCAAGGGGGCGACGCCGGCGTTCCCGGGGCAGAAGGGCTTCGTCGGCGGCTCGATGGGTGACAACGCCGTGATCCTGCAGGGGGCGACGCCCGCCGACGGCGCCACGCAGGAGCTCCAGGCGCGCGCGCTGTACTCCACCGTGCATGGAGCCGGCCGCGTCATGAGCCGCACCGCCGCGGCCGGAAAGCGCACGCGCAAGGGCAAGGTGCTCAAGCCGGGCGCGATCTCGCGTGAGATGATGAACGCGTGGATCAAGGAGAAGGGTGTGTTGCTGCGCGGGGGCGGGACGGATGAGAGTCCGCACGTGTACCGCCGGCTGCCGGATGTGCTGAAGGCTCAGGGCGCGACGGTGGAGGTGCTGCATACGCTCCGGCCGCTGATCGTGGTGATGGCGGGAGCGGACGAGTTCGATCCGTATAGGGACTAGGACGCTACGCACCTGCTGCACGAATAAACTATTTAGGCTGACCAGCCTAACGTGGTCGGCCGTGCTTCAAGAGCGTTGTTATGCTGCAGGAGAGGATTGGTGCGTGTATGTTAGACAGGTATGTCTAATTCTCGTTAGGTGGACGCACCTCCTCCATGAAACGCGTCCTCATCGTGGTAGTCGCGATTCTAGCCGCGTGCGGCGTGCCGTCGAACAGCGACGTACGGCGCGACTTCCTGGCCATCTATCCCAATGCCACTGTGGTCGATCTGGGGGTAGGGGAAGGGGACGCCAGCGACGCTTACTTCCACATCAAATACCGATTGCCGCCAGATACCAGCCTTCTCGAGCAGGTGTGGCTGTATCAGCGTGGCGCCGATGACCGATGGACGGTCACTCATCGGGACAGTTCCACCGTGACAAGGAAAGGTCCGTGAGGGCGCCATCTGATATCAACTTTGAAGTGCAACACTGAGCATCATCCTTCATAGCATTCCTCCGGGGTCTGATAGCCGAGCCGCTTCCGTGGGCGGCGGTTCAGTTTCGTAGCGATCCGATTGCAATCGTG
>Ga0137323_1000496_pt1 | contig 11130 bp, 26 predicted proteins | sample EasRivERMZT423_2_FD_102285 | JGI IMG/M metagenome (GOLD analysis project Ga0137323, IMG submission 102285) | Soil microbial communities from meander-bound floodplain in the East River, Colorado, USA - East River MetaG ERMZT423_2 | ecosystem: Environmental > Terrestrial > Soil > Floodplain ... | reverse complement strand
GGCGGCGCCGTCAGCGCATATCAATCCGGCGATCGCTGGGGCTACCAGACGGCCGAGAAGGTCCGCAACGATCTCGACATCGCTGTCTACCTGGCCGGCCACATTGACCTCGGAGGAGACGAGCGCGGCATCTCCTCGGCCTCATACACGCCTGTGAACGGGTATCGCAGCTATGACCTGAACGGTGACAGCGTTGGCGGGATGACGCTGGAGGCGGTTCTGTTCTTTTACACCGCGAACGCCGCCACGACGGTCAATGTGCGGGTGCGGAACACCACAGACTCGAGCAACGCCGGCATCATCGCGGCGCCGAGTTCGGCGACGACCGTCACTCGCGAAGTTGTGACGCTGACACTCGCGTCTGGCGTTAAGACATACCGGCTCGAAGTGACCGGCAGTGATGCCGTCTACCCGGTGTACGCCTGGGGTTATCTCAGACTTCGCAAGGTGCCAGCATGATGCCTCGTCAACTAACTCGCGGGTTTGCCGTTGCCCTGTTCCTGTTGCTGTGGTTCACGGCGCTTCTAACGCCGCTGTTCGCGCAGAACACCATCACGCTGCTGAACCATGTGTTCAACGCGGAATCAACCGGAAACGTGCTGACGTTGCCGATCAAGCTGTGGATTCCAGCGGCGATCTGCAACAACGCCACGCCAGCGAGTCACGGCTGGAGCTTCCCCACATCGAACCCAGGCGTGCCGGCCTGTCAGACCGGCAGCAATACCCAATACGGGACGATGGACTTCGCTGACGCATCAGACCTCTCGGCGCAGTTCCATCTGCGCCTGCCGTCTGATTGGTCATCCACGGTTGACGCGAACTTCGTCTGGTTCACGTCGGCCACATCCGGCAACGTCGTCTGGCAGCTTTCAACGATTTGCGTGGCGGATGACGAGACAAGCGATCCGGCATTCAACACTGCGTCCACGGTGACCGATGCCGCCAAGGGCACCACGCTGGAGCTGAACGATGCCGCGATTACCACGGTGACAGTAACAGGCTGCGCTGCCGGCGAATTGGCATTTCTGAAGGTGCAGCGGAACTCCGCGCACGCCTCAGATTCTCTCGCGGCAACCGCTCGACTTGTCGGGCTCGAGCTCACATACAGGCGCGCTATCTAGGGGAGACGAGCATGGGCGACATCACCAATGCAGAGCTATTGGTTCACCTGGAATACATCAAGCGCGGCAGCGACCAGACCAACGCCCATCTAGCGCTGATAAACGGTCGCGTCAGCCGAGCGGAGAGCGCGATCGACGTGCTCAGGGATCGCAGCGACGAATCGAAGATTGCCGGCCGGAACAATGGCGCCATCTGGGGCGGGGCGGCGGGGGCGTTCGTTGGTGCAGCGATCTGGGTCTGGCAGTCATTCGTGAAATGACAACCGCGGCGTATCTCCACCGGCACGCGATCCCAACCGCCTTGGCGTTGTTGCCGCCTGCGATGGATACGCCGAATGCCTGGGCGATGCTGCTCGCGATCGCCTATCAGGAGTCCGACTGCGATGCGCGGGTACAGCGGAAGGGGCCAGCGCGATCGTTTTGGATGTTCGAGCCGAACGGCATCAAAGGCGTGATGACGCACGCGAAGTCCAGGGATCACGCGGTAGACGTGCTGAACGTGCTGGCCTATACGCCCTGGACGGTTGCGGATGTTCACGTAGCGGTAACGCACAACGACGTACTGGCGGCGGCGTTCGCGCGGCTCCTGCTGTGGACGGACAAGGCGGCACTGCCAGAGCAGAGCAACGGCCTAGGCGCGTGGCGCATCTACGAGCGCGTATGGCGGCCTGGCAAGCCGCATATCGACAGATGGCCGGCTGCGTGGTCAAAAGCCTGGGAGCACGTTGATGGCCGGTAACTATCACGGCTGGCACCATGCGTGGTTACGTGACCAGAGCGATCAGCGGGCGATGGGACCTGCCGAATGCATCGTGGAGATGCCAGGCGAGATCACGCACGGGCTGTTGATTCCCGATCCCTTCGGCAGAGGCACGGCGGCGATGCTGAACATCCACGCCACACGCGGCAGCGGGAACGACGGCGGCACGGTCACGCTGGCGATCGCCACGACGATGGTTTTCAACACGCGAAAGCCGCCTCAGCGTGGATCGGTGGGGCGGCTAGAGTTCCCGCCCATCGGGAAGATATTCCCTGACAGCAATGGCGCCGAGGACGTGGACGAGGACTGATGGCTGGGGTGTCCTTTACGCCACCGCCTGCGTCACTGCTCGAGCAGGCTACGGCGCTGGTGTCACAGATGGCGGAGAAGTTCCCGGCAGACAAGCAGGGCGGTGTGATCGCCATCGCGACGGATAAAGGCTGGAACGCGGCGATCGTGCATCGAGTCGGCGACAACCTGCGTGTGGCAGGGTTCATCGGGAAAGCGTGGGGTACGCAACTTACCGGAGGGGCTGTGGTCAAGCTCGCATGGTGACGCCGTATTACGAGCGCGGCGGGATCACCATCTATCACGGGGACTGCTTCGACATATTGCACAACCTGTCTGGGATTGGCGCCGTCGTTACCGACCCACCTTACTCGTCTGGTGGCGCGTTCAGGGGCGATCGCATGGGTACCACGCTACAGAAGTACGTGAGTAGCGATGCAGAGGCACAGCGATCCGGGTTTGCGTTCAGCGGAGACAACCGCGATCAGCGGTCGTTCATGGCGTGGTGCTCGCTGTGGATGAATGCGGCACGGGTAGCAACAGACGCAGGGGCGACCATCGCGTGCTTTACGGATTGGCGGCAACTACCAACCGTGACCGATTCGATTCAGGCTGGCGGCTGGGTGTGGAGGGGCATCGGCGCATGGTCGAAGAAGTTCGGGAGGCCGCGAAACGGAGGGTTCTCAGCAGCCTGCGAGTTTCTGGTCTGGGGCACGAATGGTCCGATGCTAGAGAGCGACCGCTATCCATGCGGCGTGTTTGAGGCGTCTACCACTTCAACTTCAGAGCGACAGCACATCACACAGAAGCCGGAGTCGGTTATCGCTTGGGCGATGGGTAACACCCGCAAAGGCGCAGTAATCCTCGATCCTTTTATGGGGTCAGGCACGACGCTAGTGTCTGCAAAGGAAACTGGCCGCAACGCTATCGGGATCGACATCGAGGAGTCTTACTGCGAGATCGCGGCGAAGCGACTAGAACAGGAAGTCTTACCGCTGGAGGCTTCAGCGTGATCAAGTTCCTACTCGGCCGATGGACGGTCAAGCCGGCCCTGCGTCAAGTGATGGATACCGTGCATCGCGTCACCGCTCGCGGGATCTACCGTGCCAGAGATGGGCAGCGGTACATCATCCCAGGCGGCTTTGAGGCTGACGGCGGCTCAGTGCCGAGGCTGCTCTGGTGGTGGATGCCGCCATTCGGGGATCGGGCGCAAGCCGCTTACCTGCTCCACGATTACCTCTACAACGAGGCCGAGCAGTTTCCAGGCATGACGCGCAAGATTGCAGACGACTTGCTACACGAAGCGGCGATCGCTGACGGGATGCCGAGCCTGCGAGCCTATCTGATCTGGTGTGCGGTGCGGCTGTTCGGCGGGCGTGCGTGGGAGGAATACCGGCAAGAGGCAATCCCGCCTATGAGCGCGGCCTAGTGGCGGCGCGCAGGCGCACCGACGAGCAACTGCGGCAAGCTCTCGCGATGGTCAGCGAGCACGGCGGCGACGTCAACGCCGCGGCTCGGGCCAACGGGATGCCGATCGAAACCCTGCGAAGCACGTACCGATTCGCTGAGGCGAAGTTCGGCGCCGTGCGGCAGGACATACCGCGCACGCTGTCATTCGAGGAAGCCTGGCGGATGTGGCGCAAGTCCATCGGCATGGCGAAGGATCGGTATGTTCCCAAATCGGGAACGTCCGTACCCAAAACGGGAACACGCAAGATCCTGGTCATTCCAGACCTCCACGCGCCATTTCACGAACCCGAGATGTTCGCGGCCATGCTCGAGCGCGAGGCCGACGCCGATCACGTCATCTGCATCGGGGACGTCGGCGACAGCTACGCCCTGAGCCGGTTCGAGAAGTACGAGCGGATGCCCTACCGGGACGAATGGGCCAGCGTCACGCTGTGCATTCAGGAGATGGCGACTCGGTTCCCGACCGTGGAGATGGTCATCGGCAACCATGATGCACGACTCGAGCGGCAACTGCGCCAGCGGCTGACGGAGGATATGGTGGACGCGATCCACCTGATTACCGGCGGCATCCTCTGCCCGATTACCGCCATTGCGAAGCGGTATCCCAACGTTCGGATCGCGCAGCACGAGACGCCAAGCGGCAAGTCTGTGGACTGGTTCACCACATGCGGGGATGCGTGGCTCGGCCATCCGGAGAAGTACAGCCGCGTGCCAGGGGCCGCGATCAGGGCGGTCGAGGAGTGGATCGCCGATAACGAAGTGGCGCTGGGGCTGGAGCCGTTCCAACTAATCGTGATGGGCCATACCCACGCCATGAGTTGGATTCCGTGGCGGGCCGGCAAGCTCCTCGTGGAGTGCGGGTGCCTGTGTAAGCAGCAAGGTTACATGCTGTCACCGCGCGTCGGTGGCCGGCCACAGCGCCGCGGCTACATCACGTTTGAGCAGACAGCCGGCCGGACTGACCTCAATAGCGTTCGCATGGTCTGGTTCGATGCGATGGAGCGCGTGGCCTGATGTTCTGCCCATCGTGCGGTACCGACTCCGTGCCGATGCCAGAGCGCACGCAGGATGCCATCTGCGCCAACTGCAGCCGCGCCTTTCGCGAGACGGCCGATCTTGGTTGGTGGTCCTATACCGTCGAAGTCTACACGCCAGTGGATGAGGAGCGGGAATCGTGACAGTCGCCGACCACGCAACGCTCGACGATCTCTGGCAGGAGATGAGCAAGGGCAAGGTGATCGAGTGCTCGTTACCGAGCAAGACCATGCACGTCTACGGCATTCAGATGGGGGACGGCGTTTATATCGATCCGCGTTCTGCTATTCTGGAAACCCTCCTGCATGAACTCGCGCACCGACGTCACCCGAAGATGGGCGAGCGCGCGGTGACGACATTGGCGAAGCGGTTAGCGCGCGGCATGAGCGAGCAGGACAAGCGGCGCTGGTGGCGACGCTATCAGCGCACACGCCGCAAGGGGCGGCCCGTGGAGGTTGAGTGATGCCGCTCAACGTCGCGCGGTGCATCGCAGAACTGGCAGAGGCCGAGAAACATCGGGAGTATCCGGACGTTATGAGCACGACAGCACTGTTGACTGAGCGGCAGACCACGCACGGGGATTTCAGCGACAACGCCAAGCACGGGCAGGCGCTTCGGGAGTACTACCGCACAAGCCCAAATTGGGCAGGAATGAACCCAGTACATCGCGAGGCGCTCGACCAGATCGCCGGCAAGCTGTCGCGCATCCTGAGCGGCCAGGCGACCCACGATGATCACTGGAAGGACGTGGCAGGTTACGCCACGCTCGCGCTGCAGGCGTGCGACAAGCCCTAAACAGGTCTATTAGATGCCCACCAAGCCGTTAGTAGCCCGATCTCGGTCCTACTGTGAGAACCAGGCGAACGCCACGCGGCTGGTCTGCGCCCGCTGTGCGAAGCCGTACGACGTGACGCATGCGGAGAAGATCGCGGTGTTCGTCTGCGCGTGGTGCAAGCCGAGGCGGGCAACGGACATCAGCGGGAATCAGATGGAAGGCGGGGCAACTGGGCCATGACTACCGATGCCGACGTGGTGCTCCTCGCGGCTGACACGCTCCTGCGGATCCTCACGCTGGAGACGGTGAAGATGGTGCCGTGGGTGGTGCTATTCGTCACCGTGGCGTGGTTGCACAGCCGGTGGAGCCGCTAGGATTTGAGCGCGATCCTTCTTTAATCGCATCTTGACGATTCGGCTGGCGTGCCAAGCATTGCCATCCTGATCGATGTAAGAGACGTTGACCTGCACGCCCGCCGTTCTGTCGCCGTCGGTCAATTCAGTATCCAGGCACATCGCTTGTTCGCCTTGGAGCTGCAACAGTGAGCCACGCCGAGCATAAGCATCGCACTTGCAGCCGGACGTGCAGCAGGGTGTGTAGTTGCCGTGCTGGCCGATCCGCATCTGGTGGTCGCCCTTCTCATGGCCGCACTGGCACGGGTTTATCATTTGCCAGCCGTCATCCACGCGATCCACGTTGCCAGCGACTCCGGCGAGGTGTAGCAGTAGCGATAGGTCACGCCACGATAGGTGATGTTCATCGGTTTCGCCTCCCGGCGCATTGTGTCAACAACGTTGCCCATTTGCACATATATACGCACAGAACGCGCAGAAGTTCTAGCCCTTTCAAGGCTGAAACCCGGGTTCGAATCCCGGTGGGGACGCCAGCAATTCCTAAGCATTTCGCGCATCTGCCTCAACCACATACGCCCGCCTAATCCCCCCTAATACCGGCGAAGGTGTCAATTGGTTTGTCAACGCCACTCGTCATTGCAGACGCAATCGCTTGAGACGAAGGTGCATCGGTGACAAAGCGAGCGCCGCCGCAGGTACGCCTTGGCTGCTGCATCATACGGCGACTCCAGATCCACCCATCGGTCACCGTCCAGCCGTTGCAGCCTGCCTAAATCCAGAAACCTATACCTACTCGGCCTGCCGTGCTGGTTCCTGTTCGCGGCTCTGGCCTTCTGCTGGGCTGGGGTGTTCCGTGAGCCACCCAAGCGGCCGAGGAGGCTGGCGGCCTTCTGGGCGCTAGACTTCGCCATCGGCGTATGCCCAGAACATCGTTATCGTGCAGGCGCCTTTGTCGGTATAGCGGGCCTCGAAATGCGCGCCCAGCTCGCGGGCCTGCGTGGCTATGCTCTCCCATAGGATGTAAGGAGCCAGATCGGCCGGGAACTCGAGCACCTTGGCGATCTGGCGCTTCTCCGATGCTGTGGTGACCACGGTCGGCTGGGCCGGCGGAGTCATCCACTCGCCGCTGGCGGCGCTCACTGCGCCACCCCTTCCACCGCCACCAGCGCGTGAGCCGCCGCGGTCAGCTTGTAGACCGGCGAGCCGGCGCAGGAGATATACGCCACTTCGATCAGGCCGCGCGACTTCGCCAACCGGAAGGCCGCGCTCGTGTGGGCGCGTCCGAAGCAGTGGCTAAACAGTGCCGGCGCGATGCGGTGCGTGTGCGACGTGGTTACGATGGCTGCGATGATTTCTTCGGTTCGGCTCGCGGTGTTGTTTGACATGAGTAGATATTACTGGAGCGCTTTTGATGTGTCAACAGGAAACCGACATCACCCCGCAGATTTTTGAAGAAAAGGCGAAACCGCCTACCGCCGCCCGAACCCCTTGAGCGCCATCTTAATGCGCTGGTCTACCGCTGCCAGGGTGTAGCGGTGCGTCAGGGATGGGGAGCTGTGGCCCATGAGCACCTGAGTTGCCCTGATGTCCCCTGAGCGCCTGTACACCTCTGTTCCAAAGGCGTGCCGTAAGTCATAAGGGGTAAATTGGGCCATTCCGGTGGCCTTTTTGGCCGCCCGCTGGAGCACTCTGCGTAAGACTGTACGCGAAATGCGGCAGTAGGCGTCCTCTCGAGCCATCAGGCGAAAACTTCGAATAGCATCCGGCGTCAATGGCAAGATTCGGCCTTGTGTGCCGGCGCCCTTTTTCCGGCCAGGTAGGGCCACGGTACCAGCTTTCAGATCCACGTCTCCAGGCTGCAGCTCGGCGATCATGCCGGGCGGGATGCCGGTATAGGCCAAGACCATCAGGTGCGCCTTGCTCCTGCTCGAGGGCATGGCGGCGAAGATGGCGCGGATGATCTGGTAGGGGATGGCCTTCGGAGCCAGGGCGGCCTCCTTCACTCGAGGCACATCGCGCACAGGGTTCCGCTCCGTCTTGCCATCGAGCACAGAGTATAGGTGCATCAGCGCGGTGCGGCGTTTGTTCCAGCCGTGTTCCTGCCAGCGCGCGAGCTGCGTGGCGATCATGTCGGGGGTGATCCGATCGCGGTATTCCTCGCCGAGCACGGCCACCCAATCGTCTATGTGCTGCTTCCGCTGTGCATATGTGTGCATGGACGCGACCGCGGCCAGGTAAACCTGCGCGTCATCCTTCAGCTTGCCAGTGCGTGCGGTGCGCGAGCGCCCGAACTTCAACTCAGTTTTCAGCAGCCATTCTTTGATGATTTGCGGATCGGTGCCGTGGATAAAGTGGCGCTGATGGAGCACGCCGTTGATCCGAATGCGAGCGCGCGTGCCGGATCGCGTCGGCGTGAGGTGCTTGGTGTTCGACTTGCGCGGCATGTGCGGAAAAATTCGCGGCGAGATTTTACAAGATTCTGTTTGACCTGAAAAGCTCAACAGGCTGATACTTCCAAGTCACAAAATACCGTCCACCTTGTCATCATCTGCCGGGGCCGAACTAGTGAGCCTGGGTCGGAGGGGGAGTTCTATGCTGCGGTCTACGTCGGTTCGACTTCCTAGCGGTGTTTCTTCTTCTGAGGCGCTGCACCTTTTACAGTGTTATTCGGCGCTGTCGGATGGTCACCGGCTCCTGATCCTTCGAGCGATGATGCGTTTGCCTGTTGCGGCGTTCGGCGAAATGCCGCCGCCATGTCCAACAGCAGGCGTCGGCCAGCAGGATCTAACGACTCATATGTAGCGATCAGGGTTGCGACCGCCGGATCTGGCGCGGTCGCCTGCTCGCCAATCAGGTACCCCACGCTGACACCGAACACGCGCGCCATGCGGATGACGAGGCGCAGATCGTTCGTCGTGCGCTTCCCGTGTAAAAATTCGCTCAGCCAACTGGGCGTCGGCCGCCGAATCAACCGCCCGAAGACGGCGCGATCCTGCAGGTCGGGCCGCGTCTGTAGCAACGCCTCGACGCGCTGACGCAGGCGCTCTCCCACCGAATCCACTCCCCCTTTGTACTTAAGTTTGTTTCTCATGTTGAGAAATAACTATTGACACGGTAAGAATGCTGTGAGATTATCACGGCATGAAGCGACGTTCACGGTTTAAGACATTACGCGATTACGTCAACGCGCAGCCACGGACCAAGCGGAACCCGCAGATCGCGCGGGAGTTGGGGCTGACCCCCGGAGCAATGGCGGCCTATCTGGGCTGGCATCGTATCCCAAACCGCGAGACGGCGCTGCGCCTCTCTGAAGAGTTCGGGATCGACCTGAACGGCCTGCTCGAGCCGGAGCGGCAAGAGGTCGCATGACCTCCCCCTACATGAACCGCGAGGAAGCGGCGGTTTATCTCCGCACCACGGTGCGCGGCTTCGACCACTGGGTAAAAACCCGCGGCGTGAGCTGTGTGAGGCGGGGGCGGATTCGGCTGTTTCGGCGTGCGGATCTGGATCGGGTGCTGGAGCACGACGCCACGCGCCGATCTGCGAACTTGCGAAAGGCAGGGTGAGCCATGAGAAGCCAACCGATGTGGGGACTGCTCGACAGCGTGATCGTCGTGGTGTGGGTGGGGATCTTCGCGGTGGTGCTCTATGCGATTGCGAGCTTCTATGCGCGCTGACGCCTGGCTGCTGGCGTTCATCCTGGGCGTCATCGTGATCCAGGCCGTGCTGCTGTGGAGGCTCCATGCCAAGTGAGATCACGCGCGAGATCGCGACGAAGGTGCGCGACGTAGTTGATGCCGGATTGGTTAGCGGTGTCGGCGAACCGATCCCTGGTCAGATGTGCGTAGAGGCTGCGGTCTGTTACGCGATGGGGTTGCCTCACGGGGACGATCCGTCCTGCGTCTCGCCAGTGTTCCGCGCTCTGAAAATCAAACTGAACGATAAGAACTGGTCGTCTCCGCTGGCGCGGGCGGCCGGATTGCGCCGGTTGGCGGTGGCGCAGTTGGGCAGTGCTGGCGCGCTGGACGAGGGCGAGTTTATCCGGCGCGTGGTAGAGATGACGATCCGAAAGGCTGTTCCAGTTGCGCTGCGGTCGGCGGCCACGGTCAATCCGAAGCACGCCGATCAACTGGAAGCCGCCGCGGTGCGCTGCGAGGTAGAGGGCACGCGCGAATCCGCGCTGGCAGCGCAGAAGATCGCCGCCTCCGCCGCCGCCGACGCCGCCGCCGCCGACGCCGCCGACGCCGCCGCCGCCTACGCCGCCGACGACTACGACGCCTACGCCTCCGCCTCCGCCGCCGCCTCCGCCGCCGCCGCCGCCGCCGACGCCGCCGACGCCGCCGCCGCCGCCGCCTACGCCGCCGACGACTACGACGCCGCTCGTGCGCGTGACCGCGCACTCGCGGAATACGCGGAATGGGTTGTTGAGATCCTGATCGACATGAACGCGCCTGGGTGCCAGTGGCTCGACCTCGTACCAGTGGAGGCTGCGTAGATGCCACTGCCGATGCACGGGTACAGCGGCTACGTCAACCGCAAGTGCCGTTGCGAGAAGTGCAAGGCTGGCATGTCCGCGTACTTCCGGAGCTATCGCGCAAAGCGGCTGCGGGAGCGGAAGTGCCAGCGGTGCCAGGCGCCGACCGTGGACGGCAAGTGGCTGTGCGCGGAACACGGTGAGGCGGCGCGGCTGTTCCACGCGGCGAGACGGGCGGCGAAGCGGGCCGCAAAGGAGATCAGTCATGTCGCAGCCTGATGGCGGGCCGGCGTTTCCCACGGATACGTACTTCGACGAGGTGCGGGACGGGCAGATGCATGGCATGTCGCTGCGCGACTACTTCGCGGCAAAGGCGCTGCCAGCGTTGATCGGCGAAGGCATGAAGATTCACCACGCGACCTTGGCGGCGTATCGGGTGGCCGACCTGATGTTGGCCGAGCGCGAGGCTACTCATGTCGAATCTTCCGAAGCCTGACATGGTTCGCGATCAGTTCATCGCACAGCGACTTGAGGATCTTCGCCTCATCGATCACGGCATCGATCGGGCGCTCGCGTTGGGCATCGCCGTTGGGCAACGAGCGATCGCGCAAGTCCTGTTGGGGGATATGACAGGCCCGTTGGGGGAACGGGATCAAGTTGGGGTGTTGCGCCATGCCGAGAAGTATCACGGCGGAGGCGATCGGGAATCCACGCGTAAGACAGGAGAACCGGCCAGCAATGGTCAGGGCATCGCTGCCACATCAGGCAGCGGTTCTCCGCAAACCGGAGCGCGACGTGCGCGAGGTCATCGGTGAAGCACTCGATGAAGCGCGGTGGGCCTTGCGCTGGAATCT
>Ga0137323_1000495_pt1 | contig 11145 bp, 14 predicted proteins | sample EasRivERMZT423_2_FD_102285 | JGI IMG/M metagenome (GOLD analysis project Ga0137323, IMG submission 102285) | Soil microbial communities from meander-bound floodplain in the East River, Colorado, USA - East River MetaG ERMZT423_2 | ecosystem: Environmental > Terrestrial > Soil > Floodplain ... | reverse complement strand
GCAGCTCGTGCCGCCGCCGCAGGAGCGCACGACGCAGGACGAGGACACCGCGCTGGTGCTGCGCCATCTCAAGGCGCTCGCGCTCGCGCGCCAGGTGGCGTTGCTGGTGGTGGCGCAGTTGCCACGCTTCACGGGGCAGCGGGACGATCCGCGACCTACCCTGGACGACTACGGCGTGCTCGGCGCGCCGAAGCAGCATGCCGACGTGGTGCTGTCGATTTTCCGCGAAGAGATGTACCGCCCCGGTGGCGGCGTGGATGGCGCCACCGAGCTGATCGTCGCCAAGAACCGTAATGGCCCAACCGGGTTCGTGGACTTGTACTTCTATCGGCGGTGGATGCGCTTCGAGGACATGCTGGACCCTGACCGATAATACCGTGCGTCGTAGGTCGTGCGTCGTGCGTGTGGAATCGGACGACGCACGACGCACGACGAACGTTTTAGCGTTTCGTAGAATCCGTAGGAATCACACCGATCATCGTATAGGTCGTTCCGGGACCGCCCACGTTCGGGCGCAACGTCAGCCAGAGCGGCCGATTGTTCTGCTCCGCATAAATCGTCACCGTACCGTTCTTGTCGGTGATGCTCCGCTTGACATCCCAATTGTTCATTCCGAGGGCGCGCACGAACCACTTCGCGACGACCTCGACCGAGTCGGGCGACGACAGCACGAGCTGCGCGGCCTCTTCACCCGCTGACACGCTGACCACCGTTGAACGAGGATAGGCCAACGTTCCCTGGAGCGCCTGGCCGGCGAGCCGGCGGGTCTGTTCCGGACTTCCGGGACGCTCGCAGCCAAACACGGCGGCACAAAGGAGGACGAGACCGGCGGCGCGAGTCATGGGCGGGAATGCTAGCTGTGGCGCGCTCACGAGGTCAAGTTGTAAGTTGCAAGCTGTCAGACTTTAGAGGACGTGGTTGCAAGCGGGGAGCTGCCAGTGGCCGGTCATAGCAAGTGGAAGCAGATCAAACGCAAAAAGGCGGTGACGGATCAGAAGCGGGGCGCGGTGTTCACCCGCCTGATCAGGGAAATCACAATCGCCGCCAAGGCGGGCGGCGGGGATCCCGGCGGGAACGCGCGGCTGCGGACCGCGATCGATGCCGCCAAGGCCGAGAACATGCCGGCGGACAACATCGACCGCGCGATCAAGAAGGGGACCGGCGAGCTCGAGGGCGTGACCTACGAAGAGGTCACGTATGAAGGATACGGTCCCGGCGGCGCCGCGCTGCTGATCCAGGCCACCAGCGACAATCCCAATCGGACGGTGGCGGAGATCCGCAATGTCTTTACGCGCCACGGCGCCAACCTGGCGGCGACGAACGCCGTCGCCTGGATGTTCGATCGCAAGGGTCAGATCGTGGTGGACGGCAAGGCGAGCGAAGATGCCACGATGGAAGCGGCGCTCGACGCGGGTGCCGATGACATGGAAAGAGAAGCTGACGTCTATCTGATCACGACGCCGCCCACGCAGCTCCATGCGATCGAGGAGGCGCTGCGCAGCAAGCAGCTGCCGGTGCAGAGCGCCGAGATCGCGATGGTGCCCAAGAACACGGTGAAGGTCGAGAGCAGCGACGCCAAACGGCTGCTGCAGCTCGTCGAAAGTCTGGAGGAAATGGACGACGTCGCGAAGGTCTTTTCCAACTTCGACATCGACGCCGAGACCATGGCGGCGGTGACGGGATGACGTGAGGGTCCTGGGCGTCGACCCCGGCACCGCGGTCACCGGTTACGGCGTGATCGAAACCGGGAATGGAACTCCCGGAATGGGCCGTCTCATCGAATGTGGTGTCTTCCGGTTTGCGCGCACCAACTCCCTGCCCCATCGCCTTGCCGAGCTGCACCACGAAATCGCCAAGCTCATCAAGCGCCATCAGCCGTCCGTACTCGCCCTCGAAGACGTTTTCTATCATAAGAACGTGCGCACCACGCTCGTGCTCGGGCATGCGCGCGGCGTCATTCTCCTGGCCGCGCAGCAAGAGGGCCTCGATATCGCCCAGTACGCACCGGCGATGATCAAGAAGACCGTTGTCGGCGCGGGTGGGGCGAGAAAGAACCAGGTCGGTGCGATGGTGGCGCACCTGCTCCGGCTCAAGAGCGCGCCCCAGCCGTCCGATGCGGCTGACGGTGTAGCGGCGGCACTCACCTACATTCTTCGGTCATGATCGCGCACGTTCGCGGCCGACTCGCCTCGAAGTCCGCCGATCGCGTCGTCATCGAAACCGCCGGCGGCGTCGGCTACGACGTGATCGTCCCACTCGGCGTGATGGAGCGCCTGCCGGCGGCCGGTGCGGAAGTGACCCTCGCGACCGAGCTGGTGGTCCGCGAAGACGGTTGGGCGCTGTACGGTTTTCTCGACCAGGCCGAGCGACGCTTCTTTCAACGTCTGACCTCAGTGTCCGGCGTGGGGCCCAAGATCGGGATCGCGCTGCTCTCGGCGCTGGGCGTCGAGCGGGGGGCGCGCGCGCTGCGCGACAAGAACATCGCGCTGCTCTCCTCGGTGAACGGGATTGGGCGGAAAACGGCCGAGCGTCTCGCGCTGGAATTGGGAGAGAAAGTCGAGGATTTCATGGATGCTCCGTCCATCGCCGTACCCGCGGGCGCCGAGGCCGCGCTCAAGGCGCTGGAACGTTTGGGGTATCCGATGGCGGAGGCCGATCGAGCGGTCCGCCAGGTCTTGTCGGGGAATGGCCACGATGAAACCGAAGCGCTCGTGCGTCGCGCGCTCCAGATTCTCACGACACGATGACATCACCAGCCGCTGAAATCACCGCCGAATGGATCTGTGCCCGGTGCGGCTCCACGAACCGGCGCCTGGTGCCCGCGGGCGTCACGACGGCCGCAGACTCGTGTGTGCAGTGCCACACGCGGCACATCATCGAGGCCGAGGCACGGCCGGTGCGGTGGCGGGCGCTGCCCGAAAACCGGGACTCATGACGCGCGCGGAAATCACGACGCCCGAAGCGCTCGACAGCGAGCGCCTCACCGACGCCGCGCTCCGGCCCTCGCGCCTCGACGAGTTCGTGGGACAGGCGAAGGTCAAGGAATCGCTCCAGATCGCGATCGACGCCGCCAAGCAACGCAGGGAACCGCTCGATCATACGCTCTTCTTCGGCCCTCCCGGCCTCGGCAAGACGACGCTGGCGCTGCTCATGGCGAAGGAGCTGGACGTCGACATTCGCACGACCTCTGGGCCGGTGCTCGAGCGTCCGGGAGACCTGGTGGGGATGCTCACGTCGCTCAAGCGGGGCGACATCCTCTTTATAGATGAAGTGCACCGCCTGCGCCCGGCGCTCGAGGAGTTCCTCTATCCAGCGATGGAGGAATACCGGGTGGACGTGCGGATCGCGGACGGCCCGCACGCGCAGACGCTGCCGATGCAGCTCCAGCACTTCACGTTGATCGGCGCGACGACCCGCTTCGGCCTGCTCACGCCGCCGCTGCGCGCGCGTTTCGGGCTGGTGGAGCGGCTGCACTACTATCCGCCCGACGATCTCGTCCAGATCATCACGCGCTCGGCCGGCATCCTCGGCGTGGCCGCGGATGCAGCCGGTGTGGCCGAGATCGCGCGCCGCAGCCGCGGCACGCCGCGGGTCGCCAATCGCCTGCTCAAACGCGTGCGCGACTACGCGCAGGTCCGCGCCGGGGGCAAGATCACGTCCGCCGTCGCCGCGGAAGCGCTGAAGCGGCTCGACGTCGATGAGTTCGGCCTCGACGACATGGACGCGCGGATTCTCAAAGCCATCATCGAGATGTTCGAAGGCGGGCCGGTCGGCGTGCAGACCGTGGCGGCAGCCGTCGGCGAAGATCCGGGAACGCTCGAGGAGGTGTACGAGCCGTTCCTGATGCAGCAGGGCTTTCTCGCGCGGACGCCACGCGGCCGCGTCGCCACGCCGGCGGCCTATCGGCACTTCGGATTCGTCCCTCCAAAGTCGGCGGAGCAAGCAACTATTTTCGACGGCTAGTGCACAGCCTCTCCGATTTCGAATACGACCTTCCCAGCGCGCAGATCGCGCAGCATCCGCTCCCCGATCGTTCGGCGAGCCGGCTGCTCGTGCTCGATCGCGCGACGGGTAACGTCCGGCACCTTCACTTCCGTGACCTGCCCTCCTTGATCCCGGCGGGCGACGTGCTCGTCATCAACACGTCGCGGGTGATTCCGGCGAGACTACGCGGAAAACGAGAGGGCGGACAGGACGCCGAGTTTCTCCTGGTGCGGGAGGCTGCTGCCGGAACATGGCTCGCGCTGGCTCACCCGGGCGGGAAGTTGAAGCCCGGCCGCCGAGTGACGCTGGGCGATGACAGCATCGTGGAGATCGTCGAGGTGTTGGGCGGCGGGCTGCGGCGCGTCCGGTTCGTCGGGTCACTCGATGCGCGCGCGACTCTCGCGAAGTACGGCGAGGTGCCGCTGCCCCCGTACATTCGCCGGGCACCGGATCGCGACGACCGCGAACGGTATCAAACGGTCTTTGCCACGCACGACGGCAGCGTCGCTGCCCCTACTGCAGGTCTGCATTTCACGACGGAGCTGCTCGCGCGGATTCACGAGCAACGCACATTCGTGACGGCGATCGATCTGCACGTGGGGCCGGGGACGTTCAAGCCGGTCGAAACGGACATGCTCGACAAGCACACGATGCACCCCGAGGCCTATGAGATTGCTCCGGGCGCGGCGAGCGGGATCAATCACAACCGTGGCAAGATCTGGGCGGTCGGAACGACCGTCGCGCGCGCGCTGGAGTCGGCCGCCAACGCGGGCGGCGAAGTCGTTGGCGGCGCAGGGGAAACGAGCCTGTTTATTCGCCCGCCGTATGATTTCAAGGTGGTGAATCACCTCATCACGAACTTTCACCTGCCTCGCTCCACGCTGCTGATGCTGGTGTGCGCGTTTGGCGGATATGAGCGCGTGATGAGTGCGTACCGCGAGGCGGTGAAAGAGGGATATCGGTTCTATAGTTATGGCGACGCCATGCTAGTCATCTAGTGTTCGACTTCTGGATCGACTCCACGTCCGGCGCGGCGCGCTCGGGCTCGCTCAAGCTCCCGCACGGCACCGTCGAAACGCCGGTGTTCATGCCCGTCGGCACCCAGGCGACGGTGCGCACGCTGTCGCCCGCGGACCTCAAAGCCGTCGGCGCGCAAATCGTGCTGGCCAACACCTACCACCTGCACGTCCGCCCTGGCGAGGACGTCATCGCGCAGCTCGGCGGGCTGCACAAGTTCATGGCCTGGGAGCGGCCGCTGCTCACCGACTCCGGCGGCTTTCAGGTCTTCTCGCTCGAAGGGTTCCGCAAAGTCGACGAGGACGGGGTGGAGTTTCAGAGTCACATCGATGGCGGGCGACGCAAGCTCACACCCGAGCGCGCGATCGAAATTCAGGCGACACTCGGCGCCGACATTGCGATGGCGTTCGATCACGTCATTCCCGGTGGCGCGGACGAAGCGACCGCGCGCGATGCCCTCGATCGCACGATCCGGTGGCTGAAACGCTGCAAAGCACGCCACGATGCATTGAAGACGAACGACCAAACACTGTGGCCCATTATCCAGGGCGGGGCACTTCCGGGGGGGGCCCTGCGAACGGAATGCCTCGATCGCATCCTGGAATTAGGTCCGTGGACCGGCATCGCGATTGGCGGGCTGTCCGTCGGCGAGCCGAAGGACAAGATGTACGCCACATTGGACGTTCTCGAATCGCGGCTGCCGGAGGCCCTGCCCCGTTATCTTATGGGCGTCGGATTCCCGGCGGATCTCGTCGAGGCGGTGCAACGCGGGGTGGATCTGTTCGACTGCGTCGCACCGACGCGCGGCGGCCGCAACGGTTCCGCGTTCACCCCCGACGGGACGTTGAACATTCGCAACGCCGCGTTCCGGACCGACGAGCGGCCGCTGGACCCGAGCTGCGACTGCGAGACGTGCACGACGTATTCGCGCGGGTACCTGCGGCACCTGTTTGTCGCGGGTGAGCTGCTCGGGCTTCGCCTGTTGTCGCTGCACAACGTTCGGTACCTGATCCGCCTGGCCGCGGAGATGCGGGCCGTCATTCAACGAGGCGGTGACGCGTTCGCGATCTGGGCCGACGACTGGCGCCGCCGCTACCAACCCACGGGGGAAGTCGCATGACCATTGCACCGCTGTTTCTGCTGTTGTTCGCGCCGTCGGGTCAGGGTGGACCGGGGCTGACCGCCTTCATTCTTCAGATCGCCCTGTTCATCGGCATCTTCTACTTCTTGTTGATCAGGCCGCAGCGCCGCCAGCAGGCGCAGCACAAGCAGCTGCTCGCCTCGCTCCAGCGCGGCGACCGGATCGTGACCTCGAGCGGCATCATCGGGGAAGTCCTGCACATTAAGGACGATGAAGTGACGATCCGCAGCGGTGAGGCGAAGTTCGTGATCCTGCGCAGCGGCGTCGCCAGCATTACCAACCGCACCGCCGCCGTCGAGGCCAAGCCCGCGTGACGGTTCGCAGGCTCCACGTCCTCGGCTCACCCGTGCTGCGGCAGCAATCGGCCGCGGTCCGCACGGTCGATGACGAGGTCGGCCGGCTCGTGGACGATCTGTTCGAGACCATGCGCGCCGCCAAAGGCGTCGGGCTCGCGTCGAATCAGATCGGTGTCGCTCGGCGGGTCGCGGTCGTGGACATCGGCGACGAAGACCCACCACCGCTCGTGCTCATCAATCCCGTGATCGTCGAGCGCAGCGAGGAGGACGAGACGGACGAAGAAGGCTGCCTCTCGATTCCCGAAATCTTCGGCGACGTCACACGCCCGGCGCGCGTGGTGGTGGAGGCACTGGACCGCGACGGCACCAGGTTTCGCGCGGAAGCGCACGGCTACAAGGCGCGCGCGATCCAGCACGAGATCGATCACCTCGACGGGATTCTGTTTCTCGACCATCTCAGCGCCGTCAAGCGGAATCTGTTGCTGTCCAAATGGAAGAAGGCCCGCAAAGGGCAGACGGGATACCTCAAGGAGGTTACGCCGGAGCCGGCGGGAGAGTTGTAAGTGCGCGTCGCGTTCTTTGGAACACCGGAATTCGCGGTGCCGTCGTTGCGCGCCCTGGTCGGCGAAGGATTCGACGTGGTCGGCGTGGTGACCCAGCCCGATGCGCCGCAGGGCCGCTCCCGCTCGAAGCTCATCCCTCCGCCGGTGAAAGTCGCCGCACAAGCTGAAGACCTCACCGTATTCCAGCCCGAGAAACCGACCGACAGCGCGTTTCTCCAGCAGCTGCGTGATCTGCAGCCTGACATCGGCGTCGTCGTGGCGTACGGCCACATTCTCAAGCCTGCCCTGCTCGCGCTGCCCCCGCGTGGGATGGTCAACGTACATCCCTCGTTGCTGCCGGGGCTCCGCGGCGCGGCGCCCGTCGAGTGGGCCATCATCCGCGGCCATGAAACCACGGGCGTCAGCATCATGCAGCTCGACGCCGGCATGGACTCCGGTCCCGTGCTGCATCAGATCCCGCATCGGATCGGACCCGACGTGAACGCCGGCGAGCTGTCGGCCCATCTCGCGGAGATGGGCGCGCAGGCGCTCGTCGAAACCCTCACGCTGCTGGACCAGAGCGATCCGCCGCCGGCGCCGGTGCCGCAAAAAGAGGATCGCGCGACGTTCGCGCCGAAGCTCACGCGCGAGATCGCGCACATCGACTGGACCAAGGACGCGCGCGCGATCGGGTGTCTGATTCGGGGCCTCGACCCGCGCCCGGGCGCCTGGACCGCGCTGAAGGGCAACGAGATCAAACTGTTCACGCCGAAAGTCATGGAGCCGCCCTTCCCCGGCACCGGCGCGCCCGGCGCAGTCATCTCGGCAGATGGCTCGCTGGTGATTGCGACCGGCCCATTCAAGGACTTGAGCGGCGGCAGCGTCGAGATCTTCGAGGTGCAGTCCGCGGGAAAGCCGCGCATGCCCGCGGCAGAATGGCTGCGCGGCGCGCGCCTCAAAGCCGGCGCCCAATTCGCGTGAGACCTCCGCTGCCGCGGCTGCATGCGATCACCGATGAACGCATCGCCCGGCGCCCGGACTTGGCAGACATAGTGCGCGAGTTGGCAAAGGGTGGCGGCTCCGAGCTCGCATTCCACGCGCGGGGTCGCGAGCTGACCGGGCGCGAGCATTACGACTTGGCCGTCCGGCTGTCCGACAGTCAGACCGTTCGACTATTCGTAAACGATCGGCTCGACGTCGCACTCGCCGTGCCCTGCGCCGGCGTCCAGCTCGGCCACGGCAGCCTGCCCGTCGACGCGGCGCGCGCGCTGAATCCGCTGTGGTGGATTGGCAGATCGGTACACGACTTGGCGGAGGCCGAGGCCGCAAGGACCGAGGGGGCCGACTATCTTGTTGTAGGGCCGGTGTTCGACACCGCGTCCCACCCGGGACGGGCGTCACTGGGCCTGAAGGGATTGCAGGCGATCGCGGCGGCGGCCGGTGAGCTGCCGGTGATCGCGATCGGCGGGATCACGGTCGAGCGCGTCTCGGAGGTGCGGAGCAGCGGAGCGTATGGCGTGGCGGCAATTCGCGCGCTGTGGGATGGCGCGGATCCGGCCGCGGCAGCACGGAGGATGCGGGAATGGATGTTGTGATCAACGGCGAAAACAAGAAAATCTCCGCGGGCGTGACGTTGCTCGAGCTGCTCAAGGAGCTCGAGCTCGATCCGCGCGCAGTGGTCGTGGAGCATAACCGTAAGATCGTCCGGCGCGCGGGCCTCGGGGACGTCACGGTGACCGATGGCGACGCAATCGAGCTGGTGCATTTTGTGGGGGGCGGATGAAAACCGAGACGCTAAACCGCCAAGACGCCGAAGGTCTGCGTGACGAGCCGCTCGTGATCGGCGGGCGCACGTTCCAATCGCGCCTCCTGGTCGGGACCGGGAAGTATCCCGACATGGACACGATGGTGCGCGCGATCGAGGCCTCCGGTGCTGAAGTCGTGACGGTCGCGGTGCGACGCGTGAATCTCGACCGCACCAAAGAGAGCAGCGTCCTGCATTTCCTCGACCCGAAGCATTTCTTCCTGCTGGCCAACACCGCCGGCTGCTACACGGCGGCCGACGCGATTCGGTACGCGCGGCTCGCGCGTGAGGCGGGCTTCAACGACTTCGTAAAGCTCGAAGTCATCGGCGACGAAGAGACCCTCTTGCCCGACGTGCAAGGGCTGCTCGAGGCCGCGAAAGTGCTCGTGCAGGAAGGGTTTCAGGTCCTCGCCTATACAAATGAAGACCTGGTGACGGCGCTGCGGCTCGAGGACGCGGGCTGCGCCGCGGTCATGCCGCTCGCGTCGCCGATCGGCAGCGGGCTCGGCCTCCTCAATCCGCTCAGCATTCGCACGATCAAGCGGCGGTTGCACGTGCCGGTGATCGTGGATGCCGGGGTCGGCACGGCGTCCGATGCGTGCGTGACGATGGAGCAGGGCGTGGATGGGCTCCTGATGAATACAGCGATCGCGGCGGCGCGGGATCCGGTGGCGATGGCGCACGCGATGCGCCTGGCGACGATTGCGGGCCGCGCCGCGTATCTCGCGGGCCGCATGCCGCGGCGCGAAGTGGCGATGCCGTCGTCCCCCAGCAAGGGGATGCTGGATTAAGGCAGCAACCGCCGCCCGTCGCGCGGCCCTCGAGATCCTCCGCGAAGTGCGCGCCGGCGCCCCGCTCGACGCCGCCCGCGACCGCCACCTCGCCGGTCTCGCTGAACGCGATCGCCGGCTCGCGTACGAGCTATCGGCCGGGGTTCTCCGTCAGCAACGCGAACTGGACAACGCGCTCGACCTGGAGCGTGCCGATCGCCGCGTCCACGACGTGCTGCGACTCGGTGCCTACCAGCTTCGGTTCCTGAGCCGAGTCCCTGCGCATGCCGCCGTGTCGACGAGCGTGGAACTGGCCCGGGACACCGCTGGAGAGGGCAGCACTGGATATGTCAACCAGGCGCTGCGAAAGCTTGCGGGAGCAGGGAGCAGGGAGCGGGGAGCAGCACAGACCCATCCGGACTGGCTTGTGGCCCGGTGGACGGAGCGTTTTGGTTCCGAGCAGACGGATGCTCTCATTGCGTGGAACGACCAGCGCCCGCCGCTCATCGTTCAGCCGGCGCGATGGAGTTTGGAACAAGTGGAACTCGCGTTTGCCGAAGCGCGTGTAGAAGCGAAGCGAGCACCGCTCGGCGCGGGACTCGAGCTCGTTCCTGCTCCCCGCTCCCGGCTCCCGGCTGCCAAGGATCTTCCCGGCTTCACCGAAGGAGCCTTCATCGTCCAAGATCCAGCCCATGCTCTTGTCGCACGTTACGCAGCCATCCAGCCTGGTCAGTTGGTGTACGACGCTTGCGCCGCACCGGGAGGCAAGGCGGTGATTCTGGAGACGCTGGGCGCACGCGTGGTGGCTGGTGACGCGCGCTCCGAACGACTGGGGCGGCTGAGGGACACGACGCGCCGCGCGGGAGTGGCAATCCGGTGCCTGGCCGCCGATCTTGAGACGGCGCCGATCCGTCCGGGCAGCGTCGACGCCGTGCTGGTCGACGCGCCGTGCAGCGCAACCGGAACGATGCGGCGTCATCCCGACGCGCGCTGGCGGCTCTATCCCGCCGTGTTCGCGCGCTCGGCACAGCGCCAGGCGCGGCTGCTCGAGGCGGCCGCGCCGCTGGTGCGCCCCGGCGGACTTCTGATCTACGCCACGTGCTCGCTCGAGCCGGAGGAGAATGAACAGGTTGTGGAGCGGTTTCTGAACCAGCATCCGGACTTCGCGCGTGCCCCGCGTGGCCAAGCGACTATTCCCGCCGAGCTGCTCACCGCCGCCGGGGACTTTCAATCATTGCCGCAGCGCCACGGGATCGGCGGCGCCTATGCGGCGCGGCTGGTCCGAGCGTCTTGATGCGGGTGCGACGGCATTTCGAGAGGATCGAAGGGGTGAAGATCGATCGCCGCTTCTGGAAATGGCTCGGCATCGGCGCGGCGATGGTCGTCGCAGGCTATCTCACCGCGTACTTCGTGCTCTTCCCAGCTCCGTTTCTTCCGGGACACCAGGCCGTGCCCCGCGTCCTCGGGCTGACGGTCGTCGAGGCGCAGGCGGAGATCCAAACATCGAAGCTGCAGGTGACCGATGGCGGCGCCGAGCCGCATCCCAGCGCCGCGCAGGGGGTCGTGATCTGGCAGGACCCGCCACCCGGCG
>Ga0137323_1000494_pt1 | contig 11151 bp, 8 predicted proteins | sample EasRivERMZT423_2_FD_102285 | JGI IMG/M metagenome (GOLD analysis project Ga0137323, IMG submission 102285) | Soil microbial communities from meander-bound floodplain in the East River, Colorado, USA - East River MetaG ERMZT423_2 | ecosystem: Environmental > Terrestrial > Soil > Floodplain ... | reverse complement strand
CTCGACGAGCTGAACCTGGGCGCGTCGGGCCGCGCGGATCCGGCCACCGCGGCGCGTGTCGGCCGGCTGCTGCGCGCCGAGCGGATGGTGCAGGGAGTCGCGGCCATCACGGAGAATGGACCGGTCCGGATGTCGGCGACGGTCGTCCGCGGCGATGGCGAGGTCCGCGCGGGCGCACGGGTCGACGGCACGTTCAAGCAGCTGCTCGATCTCGAGAAGCAGCTCGTCTTCAGTATCGCGACGCAGCTCAGTATCCAGGTGACGGAAGCGGAACGCCAGCAGATCCTGCGGCAGGGGCCGAAGAACCTGGCGGCATTCCTCGCGTACAGCGAAGGACTCGAAGCGATGGATCGCGGGGACTATCACGGGGCGGCCGCGGCATTCAATGCCGCGGTCCGTGCTGATCCGTCCTTCTCCGCGGCACAGCAGCAGCAGCAGGCGGCGGCAGCGTCGCCCGCGGTGCAGGCGTCGGCGGGAGATCTCGTGTCGGTCGTCGAGGCGGCCGCGCAAATCCCGCTGCCGGGGGAGCCCGCGTCGCTCGGGGCGTTGCAGCAAGGGACCACCGACGTGTCGCAAACCATCGGTGATGTGACCGCGCAGACCGGCGTCACGTTCGTGGCCAACAACCCGACCATCGAGAGCCAGGGGATCACGAATATCGTGCAGGCCTCCGGAGTCATCCGAATCATCTTCAAGCGGCCGTGAGCCCCAGCCGGTCGCTGCTTCTTGTTGTCGCGGCCGTGCTCGCTCCCAGCGCCTCCGCCGCACAGCTTGGCCCGACGGTGGTTCGGACCGGCGTCTTCTTCGAGTCGTACAGCTTCGGTCCCGGCCTCGCCTTCAATCGGATCACCGAATTCACGATTCCGATCGGCATTACGCAGCGGGTAGGCCAGCGCCTCGTGATCGACGTTGCGACCGCGTACGCGAGCGCGACGACGGATCAACCCGGCGGCGGCAGAATAGAGCACGCCGGCTTCGTCGACACGGATGTACGCGCGACCGTCAGCGTCGTTTCCGGGCGATTGCTCCTCAGTTTCGTCGGCACGATTCCGACGGGCGCGACCACGGTTCCCGACACCACGATTCCGCTGTTCGGCGCCACGGCGACCGATCTGCTGGCATTCACGACGCCAAACTTTGGCACCGGCGGTGGGATCTCGAGCGGCTTCGCGGCGGCGTTCCCGATGGGGGGGGGCTCCAACTGGGCGGTTGGCGCGGCGGCGAGCTATCGCTATGGTGCGAGCTACGTCCCGGTGACCGGCGGCAGCTCGCTCATTCCCGGCGCCGAGATTCGGGCGCGCCTCGGGATCGAAGGTCGGTTCGGCAACGGCAAGTATTTCCGTGGCGCGCTGATCTACACGACGACCGGCGCCAATGACATCGGCGGTGGACAACACAGCGCGATTGGCGACCGGCTGCTGGGGTACGCCTCGGCGAGCCTGCCCTTCGGCAGCTCCCATCTCTCGCTCTACGGCTGGGACATGCAGCGGCTGCGCGCGCGCAACTTCGAAGATTCAGCGACGATCGCAGTGCCGCGCGGCAACGTGCTGGCGCTCGGCGCACGGTTCGAGAAACCGCTGAGCCCCAACGCCACGGTGGTGCCGCTGCTGGAATTTCGGCATGAGCTGACGGGCCCGACCGACAAGATGGAGCTGCTCGGGTATCTGCTGCGCGGTGGCGCCGATCTGCGCTATCGCCTGAGCGATCGCGCGACGGGCGTCATCCAGGCGCAAGTCGCGTTCGGGACCCTGCAGGATGAGAGCACACGCGTCTCTGTAGTCGGCCCGCGTCTCGGTGTGTTGATCGAATGGTCCCGCTGAAGCACGGCGCGGCGCCATGGGTGGCCCGTGCCGCAGCACTGGTCGTTGGTCTTCTCGGCCTGAATTGCCGCGATGCGACCGGCCCCAGCCTCGCCGGACAGCTGGCGTTCATGCCGACATTTGCGAGCAGCACCGCCGGAATCGTCTCGTTCGACCGTGTGCGCGTGACGCTCGTGCGGCCACCGAACGGCGCCGTGCTCGACACGGTCATCCAAATTCCGCCGACCGCCGATTCGATCGAGTTGCTGCTGAGCCTGCCGCTAGCGTCCGCACGCGATGATCTGCAGCTCTTTCTGCGCCTGCTCGACACGGCCGGTGACACCGTGTTCAGGAATACTCCCTATCCGCAGCTTGTTACGGTCTCGGCCCGTGCCGCCGCCATCGTCACGGCGCCGCTCGAGTACGTCGGCATCGGGTACGACGCCGTTCAGGTCGTGATCGGGACGCCGAACACATCGGTGTTCTTCGGCGATACGCTGCAGCTGAATGCGACGGCGTGGGGCAGTCAGCAGCAGATCATTCCCGGCACGCCCATCGCGTGGCGGTCGCTCGACTCGCTCCGGGTGCGAGTGCCCAATCAAGCCGCTGGAACTGTAGTCGGCGGCGTACAGCGTGGTCCCGCGAGGATCGTGGCGGAGCTGTTGACCGGGCCAGCCGACACGGTCATCGTCACCGCCCAGCCACTGCCGGCGTCGCTGGCCAAGGTCGGCGGCGACACCCAGACGGCGACACCGTCTGCGACGCTGCCGATCCCGCTCCGCGTGCGCGTCCTGGCGAACGACGGTCTCGGCGTCCGCAGCGTGCCAGTCGCATTTCGCGCGATTGATGCCGGGGCGTCGGTTAGCGTCAATACGGTTGCGACCGATTCGCTGGGCTTCGCTGAGGTGGTGGGCACGCTCGGTCCGGCTCTCGGTACCCAGACGTTTGAGGCGCAGGTCGCGAGCGTCGCGACACCGATCACATTCACGGCCACGGCGATCAGCGCCACCGTCGCTTCGGTTACCATCGATCGCACCCTCGACACGATTCCGCGCGGCGCGACGCTGCAGTACAGCGCGACCGCCCATGACCCGCTCGGCCTTCCCGTGGCGGTGACGATCGGATGGACGTCGACCGTGCCGGCAGTGGCGACGGTCGATCAGACGGGGTTGGCGCTCGGCGTGGCAGCGAATTCGACGCTGATCATCGCCGCTGCGGCGGGCCACGCCGATACGGCGGTGCTCTACGTGCGCGCGCTGAGTCAGATCGTCGCCTCCCCGGCGGACACCGTCCTCACTGCGGTGGGCGACTCGTTCACGATCGGCGCTACGGATTACGACAACTTTGGGCAGGTGGTGACCTCGGGTTTCACGCGCAGTTACAGCTCGGCCACGCCCACTGTAGTGACGGTCGATCCCACGACGGGCCTGACGCGCAGCGTCGGTCCCGGCGACGGCGTGATTGTCATTCGTGATTCGGTCGATGCCACGCTCAGCGTGCAGATCACCGCGACGGTGCACGTGAACCAGCTCGTAAAGCGCGTAACCAACACGCCGGCGACGATGGTGATCGGTGTCGGCGGGAGCGGTCAAATCCTGGCGCAAGCCTACGACCGCAACGGTTTCGTGATTCCGGGCCGGAAACTCGGCTATGCATCGCGTGATACGCGCTTCGTGACAGTGGATACCAGCGGTATGGTCTCGGGCGTGGCGCTCGACGCTACGACGTACGTCGTCGATTCACTCAGCGACAGCGGTACGGTATTCTGGGACTCGACGCTGGTGCAGGTCGTTCCGGCTCCGCCGGCCGTATTGCAGTGGGCCTACCCGTCACTCGATCTCGCCGGCAGCGCCTCAGTGCCGTTGACGGTGAGCCGTACCGACACGAAGGCTTTGACGGTCTTCCTCTCGGTCTTGCCGCCGGGCGACACGATGATCGCGCGACCAGCACTGAGCTGTGGAGGGCCGGTATTGCACCGCGCCACGATCAATCCGCAGTCCTCCGGTACGGCGGTGCTGATTTGCGGGCTCAAACAGGGGCGCGTGCAGGTCGTGGCGGAGGATTCGGCCCGCGTGTACTCACCTGACACGATGGTTGTGACGGTGCTCTCGGCGATCGATACGGGCGTCGTCGCCGCGGTGGTCCAGATGCAGGACAATCTGACGTTCACCCCGCCGACGGTGGCGATCAAAGCGGGCCAGGCGGTCACCTGGCAGAACATCAGCGGTGTCCCGCATACCACAACCTCCGATGAACCCGGCTGGGATCAGACTGTAGACAAGAGCCAATCATTCACGCGGACCTTCAGCACGGCGGGCTCGTTCCGCTATCATTGCAACATCCACGCCGGAATGACGGGGACCGTCGTCGTCAATCCTTAGATCCACTAGCCGATCTCGCAGTCGTCGTTCATATCTTGAGCCCATGACCCCAACCCAGGGAGGCCGTCATGCGGCGTTTGAGTCCGGTACAGATGGTCGCGCTGTTGGCCATTGGATGCGGTGGTGGTGGCGACGGCGGCACCGGCCCGACACCAGGTAGCATCTCGGTAAGCGCAGGCAACAATCAAATCGGCGCGGCGGGCGCGGCGTTAGCCGAGTCGCTGGCGGTGATCGTGCGCGATCAGGCTGGTGCAGCGCTGGCTGGTGTGAACGTGACGTTCGCGGTGACGGCGGGTGGAGGCAGTGTGTCGCCGGCCTCGCGGCAAACCGATGCGTCCGGGATCGCGAAGACGCGTCGCACGCTTGGACCCAACGCCGGCACCCAAACCACCAGCGCCACGGCTGGGAGTCTCGCGCCGGCTCCGTTCAGCGCCGTGTCGCAGATCAACGGCGCGGTGAACATCGCCAACAGCACCACCGGCGCTTTGACCGACACGGTCGGTGCAACCAAGGCCGAATCGTTGACCGTGCTCGTGACTAATCAGAGCGCCGCGCCGATCCAGGGTGTGACGGTCACCTGGGCCTCGACCGGCGGCGCGGTCTCGTCGGCCTCGGTCCCAACCAGCGCCGCGGGCCTATCGAAAGTGCGGTTCACCTACGGAACCGGGGCCGGTAATCAGACCGCGACCGCCACAGTCACCGGGCTCGTGGGGTCACCCGTCACCGTCACGCTGAACGGCACGGCCGGCACCGCGGTCGCGATCGCCAAGACGGCCGGCGACAACGGCACTGCGGCCCCGAGTAGCCAGGTGACGTACACCGTGCAGAGTCGAGACTCGCACGGCAATCCGAAGGGCGGGGTGACGATCGATTGGGCGGCCGCTTCGGGCGGCGGATCGATCACCCCAGCGCAGAACACGACGGCAGCGAACGGCAATGCGAGCGCGACGCGCACGCTCGGCGCTGGAACGGGAGATCAGACCGCGACCGCCGCAGCTGCCGGCCTGGCTAGCCCGGACACGGTCACGTTTACGACCACTGCAGCGATCATCAGCACAGTGCAAGTCGCGAACAATTCCTTCACGCCGCAGAACATCACGGTTCCGGTGAACTCAGTGGTGACTTGGGAGTGGCAGGCTGCGACGTTGGCGCACAACGTGACCTTTAACCCCACGCCGCCGGGTACCCCAGCCAACATTCCCGACAAATCGACGGTGGGAACGGTGTCGCGGACTTTTTCTACCGACGGAACGTTCAACTACTCGTGTACGAACCACCCCGGCATGACTGGGATGATAACAGTCACACCGTAGAGCGCAGATAGCGCCGGCCGTTCGCGAAGTACAGGACGAGCAACACAGTCGTCGCGGCGCTGACACCGTATTTCCAGATCGCGGGGGCGTTGGAGGTCGATAACAGACCTTCAATCGTCCCCGCAATCGCAAGCAGCGTCACCACCGCGCCGATCATGCGCGCCGCGATCCGGCCTTCGACGATCAGCGCGTCTTTGCGCGTCCGATCGCCGGGCGCGATCAGCGCCTTGGCCAATCGAAAACCCGCGCCCGCCGAGATGAAGATCGCGGTCAGCTCGAGCACGCCGTGGCCCGCGACAAAGACGACGAGATATCCCAGCGCGTTGTAATTATGGAAGAGCCCCAGGGAGAGGCCGAGCAACATCCCGTTGTAGAACAGCAGCCACGCGGTCAGCAAGCCGGCGGTCAACCCGCCCGCGAACACGCCGAACGACACGTTGATGTTGTTGGTGATGATCAAAGCCGCTACGGCGGGACGGGTGGCGCGCCCCTCCTGCGCGTAGGTTCGGCCTTCGAGCTCGCGCTGGCCCGCCTCCTCGGCGCGGGCCACCATGCCGGGGGAGACGATCTCCTCGGCGAGCGCCGGGCGCTCACGGATCATGACGTAACCGACCACGGCTGGAACCGTGAAGAGAAGGAAAGCGAGCAGCACGTACTGCCATGACTGCACCACCGCCGCGGGGAAGTCGCGCAGCAGATAGTGAGGCAGGGGCGTGCGCTCCTTGCCGCGCGTGCGATAGAGCGCGTTGTGTCCCGCGCTGACGATGCGCTCGAGATACGCGATGACTCTCGGATCGACCTGATAGGTGCGCGCGCGGGCGAGGTCCGCCGCCACTTCGCGATACTGCGCGGCGAATTCGGGGATCTCGCCCGGTCCCAGCGCGCCGACGCCGGACCGCTCCATGCGTGTCGCGGTATGGCGAAACTGCTCCCAGCCTTCCCGTTTCTTGGCCACGAATCGCTCGGCGGTGACCGTGACGCGGCCTACGCTTCCGGTCTGGGCCCGGGTCGCGAACCGGCTGCGACGTTTGCGCTGTTCCTCGGCGAATACCGTGACGAGGTACTCCTGCGCATCTTCGCTGCGGCGCGGAATGCGCGATTCGAACCGCCGCACCAGATCCGCCGTGATCCGGGCCTGAACGTCGGGGGTCAGCTCGTTGAGCCGGCCCAGGAACCGGTCCAGCAGACGGAACTCGTCTTCGGAGAGGTCAGGTGGGCCGGTTTCGATCGGCTCGCGGGGCTGCGGCTCTGCGGCTTTTAAGCCGAGGCTCCAGTCCGTAGGCCGGTCGCGCACAACGATCGTCCCGGCCGCCATGTCCCCGGGGCGTTTGTTGCTCGGATGCAGAAACATCGTGAGCAACGCGGGCACGAACGGCATCGGGAAGTAGCAGTCGATGAAGCGCACCAGGTTGCGCACCACCGCCGCGGATGGCGCCAGCGTCCGTCCGGTGTCCATCACCACTCGAATGCCGAGTGCCTGTTTGCCGGGGGTCCGCCCGCCGTTCAGCGCTTCAAAGAGCGTGAAGTAGCCCCAGACAAACGCAAAGAGCAGCAGAATCATCACCGCCGTCAGCCACCCTTGGATCGCCACCAGGCCGCTCGAGAACCCGCCGAGCGCGCCCCAGCCGGTCAGGATCAGCAGGACGCCCAGAAAGAGGAACAACAGGTCCAGCAGTCCCGCCGCCATACGGGAGCCGACGCCCGCCAGTTCGAAGTGGACGGCGACGTGCTCGGGTGTCTCGACGCCGTGGTGTTGCCGGAGGTCCAGGTCTCGCGCGGAGCGCGCCATATCCTCATCTTACCGCGTGTCCTCACGCGGAGCGACCTATTAACTCGAATAGCTCGAACCTCAGACCCATGCAGCTGGGCGAGATCCTGGACGGCAGCTTCAACATCTACAAGCGCCACTTCGGGCTGTTCATGCGCCTCAGCCTGATCCTGGTGTGGCTGCCGACCGCGATGGCCGTCTACCTGCAGGTGCGCTTCTCGGGTACGCCCCTCGAGTTCCTCAACCTGATCGAGCAGCACGCCCTGGCCACCGTCGGGTTCGGGCTCGTGGCGATCGTGATCTGGGTGATCTCCAGCCTGTTGCTCAAGGCTGGAACCGTGCGCATCATCTCCGATTCCTATCTCGGCCAGGAACCGGAGCTGGGCGCCGCGCTGCGCTTTGGTGTCGCCAAGATCGTCCCGCTGCTGCTCGTGACGATGAGCAAGGGTCTGCTGCTCGCCCTCATTTATTTGTTTGGCGCGCTCGGGATCGGCCTCATGGTGGTGCTGGGACGGTTGCTGGGTCCCGCCATCGGCGTGCTGATAATTTTCGCCGGCGTCGTGGGGCTCGTGTGGCTCGTCTTCTGGGTTGCGTGCGGCTACGGCACGACCACACCAATTGTCGTGCTCGAGGAGCTGTCCAGCTCCTTCGACGCGTTTGGCCGCTCCTGGGAGCTGACCCGCGGCATGCGCGGCAAGATCTTCGGCACGGTCGCCGTCGCCTGGCTCATGTCGCAGTTTCTGCCGCAGATGGTCGTCGGCGGGATCAGTGGCATCCTGGGCGCGGCGGGCAACATGTGGTTGCAGCCGTTCTTCGTGGTGATCGCATCGCTGCTGGGCATCGTACTCGCCCCGATTCTGCCCTGCGCCCTCACGCTGTTGTATTACGACCTGCGCGTGCGGCGTGAAGGATTCGATCTCCAGATCCTGAGCGAGCAATTGGGGATCCGCTGACCGGCGTTTGGCTCGCCTTGCTGCAAGCGCCGGCTTCCCCCTCCGCCCGGCCCCTCGGTGTTCCAGCCGATTCTCTGCGGCGCGTCATCGGCGAGGTGTTTGCGCGCCCGGAATACGAGTGGGTCGAGCGGCAACGCATCCTGTCCTGGCTCACGACGCAGTGGCACAATCTGACCACCTGGCTGAGCCGGCTCTCGGAGCAGCATCCCCTCGGGTTCAACGTGGCGCTCGCGCTGGTTGCATTGGCGCTCGTGTTCCTGGTCGTGCACGTCGGGTACGTCATCATGCGCATCGTGCGGCCCGCGGTGCGCAGCGGCGCCGCCGCGTCGGCCGTGACCGGCGGCAAGATCATGGACGCGGCGGCGCATCTCGAAATCGCCGCCGAGCTCGCCCGGGCGGGGCGGTACACGGAAGCGCTGGCGCACCGGTTCCTGGCCGTCGTGCTCGAGCTGGACCGCCGCAAGGCCCTGCGCTTTCACGCGTCCAAGACGCCGGCCGAGTACATCGGCGAGGTGCGCCTGGACGACAGCGGGCGCGCGTCGTTCACCACGCTGGTCGCCGCATTGTACCGCCATCTCTTCGGGGCCGTCCCCTGCGACGCGAGCGAGTACGCCGCGCTTGGCGCAACCGCTCAAGACCTGGCCCGAGGACCGCATGTCGTACCGGCTTGAGATCGGGTTCGCCGCGCTGCTGGCCGTGTTGATCGGCGTCGCGCTCTGGGCGGCGAATCGCTCGCAGCGCACCCCCGATTTCGATCTCCGCTCCTCAACGTTTCTCAACGGCCCCGACGGCAGCAAAGGCGTGCACGATGTCCTGCTGCGACTGGGGCGCCGCTCGGAGCGGCGGCGCACGTCGCTCGAACACCTCGCGACGGAGCGCGTGCGCCGTCCCGCGCTGCTGGTGCTGAACGATCCCGTGATTCCGCTCAAGGACGAGGAGCTCGCGCAGCTGATTCGTTTCATCCGTGGCGGGGGAGCGGCCCTGGTCACTGGGTGGGGCGGCGGTGTCGTGGAATGCGCAGGCTGGCGCACACAGGGAATCGTGGGCCGGGAGGACAGCATGGGCGTCGTGGCGCCGCAGCCCGGCCTGCACTTGCCCAAGATCGAGCACGTGCTGACCCCGTTCCAGCCCGAGGCGCAGGCGCCTGCGCGCCTCGAAGCACTGCGCAAAGGCGCCGAGGAAAACACGCAGCCCGGCATCTGCAACACCCTGGTCCCGTTCGAGGTCGACACCGTCGTCGCCGCGCTCAGCAAGCGCCCCGTCATTCTGCGCCTGCGCTACCGCGGTGGTGGCACGCTCACGCTGGCCGCGGACCGAAGCTGGTTCACCAATCGCGTGTGGCGCGACACCGACGTCCCGATTGTGGTGCTTCCGCTGCTAACGCCCTCCCCCCCCGGCCGCGTGGCGTGGGACGAATACCACCAGGGGTTCGGCGAGGACGAGGGCCCGTCGCTGGTCGGGAGCACGTGGCGCTGGATTCGCGCCTCGCCCGCTGGGTGGGCGATCCTGCAGCTCATCGCGGTCGGGCTGGTCTGGCTGGCGATGACGGCCGTCCGCTTCGGTCCGGCGCGCGAAGTCGTCGAACGGCGGCGTCGCTCACCGCTCGAGCATCTCGAAGCGCTCGGCGCTGGATTGGAAAGCGCGGATGACGCGGACACCGCGGTACGCCGTCTGGCCCTGGGGCTGCGCCGCCGGTTGAGTCGCGCGGGTCTGATCGCTGACGAGAACGTGCTGCCGTGGCTCGAAGGTCTCGAGCTGGCCACGCGCGGCCCCCGCGGCCGCGCCGCCGTTCGCCGCCTACACCATTTGCTCACCGCACGCGACCCCGGAGGCGAATCCGCGCGCGTGCTTCAAGCCGCCCAAGCCGTGGAGGATGTGTGGGAGGAACTGCGTCCGCGCCCCCCCCAGACGCGCAACGGATCGTAGAAGCCCTGCGCCGCGTGGTGCTGGGGCAGGAAGCGGCCACGCGCGAGGTCCTGGTGTGTCTGCTCGCGCGCGGGCACATCCTGCTGGAAGGCGTGCCCGGCACCGCGAAGACGCTGCTGGTGCGCACGCTCGCGCTCGCGCTCGCTGTGCGCTTCGTGCGCATTCAGTTCACTCCCGACCTGATGCCCGCCGACATCACCGGCATCACGCTGCTGACCGGGACGCACGAGTTCACCTTCCGTCCCGGCCCCGTGTTCGCCGATCTCGTGCTGGCCGACGAGATCAACCGCGCGCCGGCCAAGACCCAGGCGGCGCTGCTCGAGGCGATGCAGGAGCGCACGGTCACGGTCGACGGCACCAGCCACCCGCTCCCGCCCACGTTCACGGTGTTCGCCACGCAGAATCCCATCGAGTTCGAGGGCACCTATCCGCTGCCCGAGGCCGAGCTCGATCGGTTCATGGCGAAAGTGCAGGTCGGCTATCCCACGGCGGAGGTGGAGCAAAGCATCCTGACGAAATACGTCGACGGCTTCGAAGCGGACCGCACCGAGACGTATGGCGTCCAGCCCGTCACCAACGCTGACGGCCTCGAGAGGTTGCGCCAGGCGGTGGATCGGGTGCGCGTCGAGCCACGGATTACGGGCTACATCACGTCCATCGTGCGGGCCACGCGCGAGGCCGCGTCGTTGACGTTGGGGGCCAGCCCTCGGGCTGGTGTCGCGCTGTTCAAGGCCGCGCGCGCGGCAGCGCTCCTCGACGGCCGCGATTACGTCATCCCCGACGACGTGAAGTTGCTGGCGCCGGCGGTGCTGCGGCATCGCGTCAATGTCGCGCCCGAACTCGAGCTCGAGGGGGTGACCGCCGATCAGGCGCTCAAGGCGATTCTGGATCGCATCGAGGCCCCGACCGCGTGAACCTCGCACCGCTGCTCGTCGTTGGCGCGGTGGCTGCCGTCTTCCTTCTGCTGTGGTACGTGCTCGGCACGGCGGCGGGCATGTTGTGGACCCCGCG
>Ga0137323_1000488_pt1 | contig 11200 bp, 14 predicted proteins | sample EasRivERMZT423_2_FD_102285 | JGI IMG/M metagenome (GOLD analysis project Ga0137323, IMG submission 102285) | Soil microbial communities from meander-bound floodplain in the East River, Colorado, USA - East River MetaG ERMZT423_2 | ecosystem: Environmental > Terrestrial > Soil > Floodplain ... | reverse complement strand
CGACCAGACCGGGCACTGGCGCGAGCGGCCGCAGCCCTGGGACAACCCCGACGCCGCGCTCCACCAGAAGCAGTTCCTGGCCGCCCTCGAGAATTGCCTTTCGGGGCTGCCGCCGCGCACCGCGCAGGTGTTCATGCTGCGCGAGCACCTCGGGCTCGAGACCGGCGAGATCTGCAAGGAACTGGGCGTTACTTCGACCAACTGCTGGGTGCTCCTTTATCGTGCACGCATGCTGCTGCGCGAATGCCTGGAGAAGAACTGGTTTCAAAGATGAATCTGTCCTGCAAGGAAGCGAGCCGGCTGATGTCGCAGGCCGAGGACCGCAGCCTGTCCCCGCCGGAGCGCACCGCGCTCAAGGCACACCTCGCGCTGTGCAAGGCCTGCCGCGCGGCGAGCGAGCAGATGCAGCAGCTGCGCCGCGCGCTGGGGCGGCTGTGGCACGACGGCGATTGACGATCGAGCTCTACGCGGTTTCCCGGTCTGGACCTGGTCAGCCTACGCTCGCGGCCGACTGGCCGAACAGCAGCTTCTTCGATTCCTCGGTGACGGTCGGCACGGTGTTGACGGCGCGGCCGCGCTGGTAGGCGCGCGCGGTCGCCGGGCGCGCCCGGATCGCCTCGAACCAGCGCGCGAGGTGCGGAAAGGCCCCGAGGCGCTGGCCCTGCTTCTCGTGCGGCACGATCCAGGGGTACGCGGCCATGTCGGCGATCGTGTACTCGTCGCCGGCGACGAAGGCGCGGTCCGCGAGGCGCTTGTTGAGCACGCCGTAGAGCCGGCCGGTCTCGCGCACGTAGCGGTCAATCGCGTACGGCAGCTTCTCCGGCGCGTACTGCGCGAAGTGGTGGTTCTGGCCGGCCATCGGCCCGAGTCCGGCCATCTGCCAGAACAGCCACTGCAGCGTCTCGACGTGGCCGCGCAGGCCCGGAGCGATGAAGCGCCCGGTCTTCTCCGCGAGATAGAGGAGGATCGCGCCGGACTCGAACACCGGCACCGGCGTGCCGCCGCCCGCCGGCGCGTGGTCGACGATCGCCGGCATGCGGTTATTCGGCGAGATCGTGAGGAACCCGGGCCTGAACTGCTCGCCTTTCGAGATGTTGACCGGCACGATGCGGTGCTCGAGGCCGGTCTCCTCGAGGAACAGCAGCGGCTTGTAGCCGTTCGGCGTGGTCCAGAAATGGAGCTCGATCATGACGTCTCCTCGATCTGCATATGGGTGCGCGCGGAAAGCTCGTGCACCACCACGCCTTCCATCGGATCCACCTCGGCTTCCCAGGGGGCGCGCTCGATCATGCGCAGCGTGTCGGCGCGGCCCGCCTGCCAGCGCGCGCGGATGCCCGCGGGCGAGAAGTCGATGTCCTTCAGGTAGTCCTCGCTGTCGAGCGTCGGCGCGAGCAGGCGCACCACGTGCATCGTGGTGCCGCAGCCCCAGGATGCGAGCTCCCTGCATTCCGGAGAATTTTCTTGCTCTTTTGGAAGGCGGCCGGCCAGCTCGCGGATCACGTGGCGCAGGCGGTGGATCTGCTTCTGGCGCGCGATGTGGCTGTCGGCGCGGCTCGCGTACTGGATGTCCTTCTGCCGCCCCATCACCTCCCAGATCGACTCGGGCTCGGGGCCGGTGGGCTGCCACACGTTGACGCCGAAGATCACCGAGTCGCGGCGCGGCTTGTCGTCGAGCACCGCCTCGATCGGGGTGTTGGAGTAGACGCCGCCGTCCCAGTAGGGCTCGCCGTCGATGCGGATCGCCGGGAACGCCGGCGGCAGCGCGCCCGAGGCCATGACGTGCTCGAGGCCGAGGCGCTCGTCGCGGCTGTCGAAGTAGCGCATGCGGCTGGTGCGGACGTTCACCGCTCCCACGGTGAGGCGGGGTTTTTTCAGATTCAACACCTCTTCATCGACCAGCGAAGCGAGCGTCTGCCGCAGCGGCGCGGTGCTGTAGTAAGAAGCTTCATCCAGCCCGACCCGCGCCTGCGCGCCGCCCCAGGGCAGCGCGCGGGGCACGAAGAACGCCGGGATGCCGCGCGTGAAGGTGGCGAGCGTCGCGAACGGCGAGTCCTGCGCCACGCGCTTCCAGAACTCGCGCAGCCGTGGCAGGCGGTTCTCGCGCGCGTTGCCGGCGATCAGCGCCGCGTTGATCGCGCCGATCGAAGTGCCGATCACCCAGTCGGGCTCGATGCCGGCGCCGCACAGCGCCTCGTAGACGCCGGCCTGGTAGGCGCCGAGCGCGCCGCCGCCCTGGAGCACCAGGACGATCTGGCCCCTGGCGCGCGGACCCGGGGCTTGCGGGGCGTTCATCGCGCGATCGACGAGGTGATCGAGCTGATCACGCCGGTCGCGGTGCCGAACTCGGCGTCGCGGTCACGGATGCCGTGGCGGGCGGCGATCCACTTGAAGTCGGTGTAGATCGCCCAGACCTGGCCCGCGTCGTCCTGGCTGACCAGCAGCCGCACCGGCCAGTCGAGGCCGGCCTCGGGCTTGGCGGTGATGAACAGCGTGCCGAGCGGCGGGTTGCCGAAGATCAGCAGCGTCGAGGGGCGCAGCTTGATGCCCGCCGCGGCGGCGAGCTGCGACTGGTCGATCTCCGCGAAGTGCATGATTCCCTTCGCCGCGACGTCGGCCTTGAGCCGCGCGACCGTCTCCTGCATGGAATAAGCGCTCTTGACGCGGATGACGCCGTCGTCCTGCGCTGCCGCCGGCGCAGCGAGCGCGGCGAACGCAATCAATGAACTGAACATCCTCAGAATGCTAGGCATGGCGAAGCTCCTTGGTGGGTTGGGTGGGGGCAAAGCGAAGCGTGAGAGCAGCCGCGGCGGCGAGCGCGATGCCGATGCCGGCGACGCACGCAGCCCAGCCGAAGCGATCGAAGAGCTGGCCGAGCACCGCGGCGCCGGCGAGGCCGCCGAAGAAGTAGCTGGCGAGGTAAAGGCCGCTCGCCGAGCCGCGCTCGCCGGTCGCGGCGCGGCCGACGAAGCCGGTGGCGGTGGCCTGCGCAAAGAAGGTGCCCACGCCGACGAGGGCGAGGCCAGCGATCACGAGAGATAAATTCGGAACCAAGAGCAGGGGTAACCCCGCCGCGGCGAGGCCGAGGGCGCCCCACATCGTCGGCTGCACGCCGAAGCGCTCGACCGCCCGGCCGGCGAGCGGCGTGGTGAAGATCGACGGCAGGAACACGAGATACACCAGCCCGAGCGACATCATGCCGAGCGCGAGCGGCTCGCGCACCAGCACGAAGTTCACGTAGCTGAAGGTGCCGATGAAGGCGAACAGGATCAGGAAGCCCACCGCGAACGCGGCGCACAGGCGCGGATTGGCGAAATGCCGGCTCCATGCAACGGCGGCCGCGGGCATCGGCGCGGGCGCGCTGCGCCCGAGGCCGAACCACACCAGCGCGGCGCCCGCCAGGTTGAGGAATGCGAACAGGAAGAAATTGCCGGCCAGGCCGAGGTGATCGACCGCGACGGCGGCCGTCAGCCGGCCGAACAGGTTGCTCGCCACGTTGCCGGTGATGTACGCGGCGAAGGCGCCGGCGGTCTGCGCGGCGCTGCTGTGCTCGGCGAGATAGGACAGGGTCAGCGCGAAGGCGCACGCCATGAACACGCCCTGCAGGATGCGCAGCGCCGAGAACGAAACCAGGTCGGGCGCCACGGCGAGCAGCGCCGTGGGCACCGCGAGCGCGGCCAGGCTCAGCATCACGCCGAGGCGGCGGTCCAGGCGGCGGCCGAACAGCGCCACGCCGAGGCTGCCGAGCGCCATGCCGAGCGTCGCGGCGTTCACCGCGAGGCCCATCGCCGCCGGGCCTACGCCGTAGGCCGCGGCGAGCGAGGGAAGGATGGCCTGCGTCGCGAACAGGTCGACGAGCGTGAGGAACGCCGTCGACCCGATCACCAGCAAGCGCCTGGCCGCGCCTTCCATCACATCATCTTCTCGCTCATCTTGTCGGCCACCGGGAACAGGTCGACGGAGATGAGCTTGGAGGGCAGCTTGCCGACGTTCTGCCACCAGTGCGAAGTGCCGTTCGCCTCGGGGGCGACGTCGCCCGCCTTGTGCATGATCGGCACCAGGCAGTTGCTCGCGTACTCGATGACTTCGCCGGACACGATGTAGATCAGCGCCGGGCGCTCGTTGTGGCCGTGCCACGGCACGATGCCGCCGGGCTGGATGTCGAGCTCGCGCAGGCGGAACGTGCGGCCCTGCACCGCGACCGGCTCCTTGGCGAGGTCGATCGTGGCGCGCACCTTGTCGGTCACGCCCTTGGCGCCGTGGCTGGCCATCTTCTGGCCTTTGCCGTCGGCGACGCGCTTGTCCGCCGGGCACTCGCCGGCGAAGGCCGAAACCGAGAAGGCGGCGGCCGTGGCTATTGCAATTTGAATCGCTTTCATGAGGTTCTCCTTGAGGTTAGTGGGCTGTCCAGCCGCCTTCGATCGGCAGCACTGCGCCGGTGATCGAGGCGGCCTCGTTCGAGCAGAGGAAGGCGGTCAGCGCCGCGACCTCCTCCACGGTTACGAACTTCTTGGTCGGCTGCGCGGCGAGCAGCACGTCGCGGATCACCGCTTCGTTGCTGATGCCGCGCGCTTTGGCGGTATCGGGGATCTGCTTCTCCACCAGCGGCGTGAGCACGTAACCCGGGCACACCGCGTTCACGGTGATGCCCTGCTCCGCGACCTCGAGCGCCACCGTCTTGGTGAAGCCGGCGATGCCGTGCTTGGCGGCGACGTAGGCCGCCTTGAACGGGCTCGCGACGAGCGCATGTGCCGAGGCGATGTTGACGACCCGGCCCCAGCCCTTGCGCTTCATCGCCGGCAGCGCGGCGCGCACGGTATGAAAGGCGGCCGAGAGGTTGATCGCGAGGATCGCGTCCCATCTGGCGACCGGGAACTCCTCCACCGGCGCGACGTGCTGGATGCCGGCGTTGTTGATCACGATGTCGAGCGCGCCGAGCTCGGCCGCCGCGCGCTGCATCATGGCGGCGATCGCGTCGGACTTGCTCATGTCCGCGCCGTCGTAGATCACCGACACGCGGTGTTTCCCGGAAATGTCTTTCCTCAGCTGCTCGACCTGCGCGGCGTCGCCGAGGCCGTTCAGCACGATGTTGGCCCCACCGGCGGCGAGGCGCGTAGCGATGCCCAGACCGATACCCGAGGTCGAGCCGGTGACCAGCGCAGTCTTGCCCTTGAACATGACGTCTCCCTTGTTGGACGCTGCGTCAGTCGGGGATCGGCGGATTTCTTTACATGTAAGTCCAGGGCGCCTCGCGCGACCAACGCGCCCATGAGCCCATCGATCGTGATCGTGGGCGGCGGCTTCGCCGGCACCACGGCTGCGCGCGAGCTGCAGCGCCGCCTGCCGCGCGGCGCGTCGCTCACCCTGGTTTCCGAGGAGAGCTACACCACCTTCAACCCGATGCTGCCGGAGGCGGTCGGCGCCGCCATCTTTCCGGAGCAGGCGGTCGCACCGATCCGCGCCATGCTGGTCCCCGCGACGCGCTTTGTGATGGGAACAGTCGAGAGCATCCGCACGAAGGAAAGGACGCTGAGCTGCGACACCCTCGCCGGTCCCCGCACGCTTGCGTACGACCACCTGGTGCTTGCCTTCGGCAGCCGCGCGCGGCTCGACCTCGTGCCCGGCATGGCCGAGCACGCGCTGCCGCTCAAGACCGTGGGCGACGCGCTGCATATAAGGAACGTCGTCCTGCGCCGCGCGGCGCGCATCGAGCTCGAATCCGACCCGGCGCTGCGGCGCCGCCTGGGGCGCTTCATCGTCATCGGCGGCGGCTTCTCCGGCGTCGAGGTCGCGGGCAGCCTCGCGGACTGCCTCGCCGGCATCCGGCGCTATTACCCGCGCATCGCCGCGGGCGAGCTCGGCATCACGCTGCTCCAGGACATCGACCGGCTGCTTCCCGAGCTTCCGCCGCGGCTCGGCCAGGCGGCGCTGCGCTCCCTGGCCTCAAGAGGAGTCAACGTCCTCACTGGCGCGCGCGCCGGCGAAGTTTTCGAAAACGGCGTGCACCTCGCGGACGGCCGGCTGATCGAAGGTTGCACCGTCGTCTGCACCATAGGGACGCGGCCCAACGCGCTGGTCGAGGGCCTCGACGTCCCGAAGGACCGCGGCCGGATCGCGGTCGCGCCGGACCTCTCCGTCCCGGGACACGAAGGGCTGTGGGCGATCGGAGATTGCGCGCTGGTTCCCAACAACGGTGGCTTTGCGCCGCCGACCGCCCAGTTTGCCGTACAGGAGGCGAAACACCTCGCCCTGAACATTCTCAATCAAGAAAGGCGGCCGTTCCGGCATCGCTCCCGCGGCATGATGGCCTCGGTCGGCCATCTCAAGGGCGTGGCCGAAGTGCTCGGCGTGCCCTTGAGCGGCCTTGCGGCCTGGCTGGTCTGGCGCGCGTACTACCTGTCGCGCATGCCGACGCTCGGCCGCAAGCTGCGCATCTTCGTCGAGTGGACGTGGGGAATGTTCTTCCCCACGGACATCACGCACCTGCGCTTTACGCGGAGCTCCGAGCAAGATTCATCCGGAAGAACCGGCTGACCAGCCGGTCGAGGGAAGCCAGGCCCGGCCCGTGGACGATGGTGACCGCGAGCAGGATCCCCCACACGTAATGCTGCTCGAGACCCGCGCCTTCGAGCTCGGGATACGAGATCACCGCGACGATGTTGAAGACGAACAGCGCCGCCGCGGCGAGGCGCGTGCCCAGGCCGAGCGCGAGGAACACCGGCAGCGTAAGTTCCGCCGCCGTGCCGAGCACCGCGGCAAGATAGGGCGAGAGCAGCGGCACGTGGTACTCGTTGGTGAAGAGCAGGATCGTGGTGTCCCAGCTCTGGATCTTGACCAGCCCCGCCTTGAAGAACACCGCGGCCACGAAGAGGCGTACGGCGAGGTCGACGAGCGAGGTAATGCCGGGGAGGACTTTCATCATGGCGAGACTCCTGTAGTAAGCAAGGCGTTGGTGACGATGCGGCCCATGGCCGCGGGAAGGTCGAGCGCGGGCTCGGCGGCGAGCGCCGCTTCGCAGGCCTCGCCGAGCGTCATGTCGTCGCGCAGGCCCGCGAGGAGCGCGAACTCGCCCGGCGTCAGGCGCTGGATCTCCACCAGGAGCTCGCGGCGGAACACCACCAGCCAGTCGCCGCCGGCGTCGAGATCCACTACGCCGGGCTCGTTCTCCTGGTTCGCCTCCCAGATCGCCAGCACGGGGTAGCGCGAGGCGACGAGCCGCGCCGCGGGATGCAGCCGCGGCCGCGCGTCTTGCGCGTCGGTCACCTGGGTGAAGTCGAAGGCCGGGGCGTCGGCGCCGTGGAAGGCTTCGTGGCACGCCCATTCCAGCGCGGCCACGTCGGGTAGATAGGGAAGGCTTTTGAGATCGGGAATCTGGAGCATGAAGCGCGTGAGATCCCTGCCGAAATCGTGCAGGTTGCCCGAGCGCGAAGGGTGGCTGCGGATGTAGCGCCGCGCGAGCTGGGTGAAGAATTTCTCGCCCACCAGGCGCTGCACGACGGGATACACGTCGGCCAGCGCGCCGGTCAGGCTGATGAAGACGTTGTTGCGGTAGACCTGCTCGCGCGGGGAGATCGGCCGCCCGGCGCCGAACACGCGCTCGGCGAACGCGAGCTGCGCCTCACGCAGCGAGGGCATGGCCTCCCTCCAGCAGGGCCTGCGCATGCCCCGCTTCGGCGGCCAGCATCGCGAGCGGCGGCAGGTCGGCGTCCCACTCGATGAGCGCCGGGCGCGGGCCGAAGCGCTCCACCGCGCGGGCGAAAAGCGCCCACACCTCGGCCGCGACCGGCCGGCTGTGGGTATCGATCAGAATTTCATTTCTCGAAGTAAAGCCCGCGAGGTGGATCTCGGCGACATGGCGCCCCGGCAGCGAGTCGATGAAGCGGCGCGCATCCAGGCGATGGTTGCGCGCGCTGACGTAGACGTTGTTGACGTCGAGCAGGATGCCGCAGCCGGTGCGCCGCGCGAGCTCGGCGAGGAACTCCCATTCCGGGATCGACGACTCGGCGTGCTGCAGGTAGGTCGAGGGATTCTCGACCAGCACGCGCCGGCCGAGGTATTCCTGGGCCAGGAGCACGCGGCGGCTTACGTGCGCGAGCGCCTCCTCGGTATAGGGCAGCGGCAGCAGGTCGTTGAAATGCCGGCCGCCGACCGAGCTCCAGGAAAGGTGATCCGAAACCAGGCCCGGCTCGAAGCGCGCAATCAGCGCCTTCAGCTTCGCCAGGTGGGCGTAGTCGAGCGGGTCGGTCGAGCCGAGCGACATGCCGACGCCGTGCAGGCTGAGCGGATAGTGCGGGCGGATGCGCTCGAGGTAGTGCAGCGGCGCGCCGCCTTCGCCGAAGTAGTTCTCGCTGTGCACCTCGAGCCAGCCGACGGCGGGCCGCGTCTCGAGGACGTCGCGGTAATGCGCGGCGCGCAGCCCGATCCCGGCGCGGGCTGGAATGCGGGCTGCGGCGCGCGACGTCATGGCGCGGCTACTTGCGCTTGAGGCTGGCGCCGACGATGCGGTCGCACGTGCCGGCCGGGACGTAGATCCAGGCGTCGCCCTGGTTGTCCTTCTTCGACGTGCCGGCGCACGCGGTGTTCGCGGTCTGGCAGTCGTTCTTGCCGGCCTTCGCGATGCCGTAGCACTTCTCGGCCTTGAAGGCCGGCGTGGGCGCGGGCTGCGCCTGCGCGGTGGCGGCGACGAAGACTGCGCTGGCGAGCGCTCCGGCGAGCGCGGTGTTGGCGATGCGGTTGCTCATCTCTCGTTCTCCTTGGAAGTGGGCGCCGCAAGTTGGCGGCTGCGGCGTTGGTCGCGACGAGCGCGCCAGCCTTACGCTGTAAAGAAACCGCGGGATGGACCGACTGAATGCGCTTGGGCTGGAAATGAAGAGGCCGGCCAGAACCCGACGGGGCTGCGTCTCGTCAAGGCTCGGCCGGCCGTGAAAACCGGGCTCGGGCTAGCGCCGAGCCCCCTCCGGTAGATTCTTAGATTCTTATTGGAGGTGCTTCATTTAACTACGTTTTATTGCCGCCAGGCAATGTAAAAAAGCACAAAAACCAGGCCCTTTCCGCCGTTCTTCCCGCCGGCGCCGCCGCTCGTCGGATCGGCCGCTACCTGGACCACGCCGCTCGAAGCGCTAGGAGATGACGTCTTCGGCGCGGACCAGCAGCGCCGGCGGCACGGCAAGGCCGAGCGCCTTGGCGGTCTTCAGGTTGATGAACAGCTCGGCCTTGGTGGACTGCTGGACCGGCAGGTCCGACGGCTTCTCGCCCTTCAGGATCCGGCCGGTGTAGACCCCGGCCATGCGGTAGGCGTCCGTGATGCTGCCGCCGTAGCTCATCAGTCCGCCCGCCGCGGCGAATTCACGATACTGGTAGATCGCCGGCACCGCGTGGCGCAGCGTCAGCGCCGCTAGCCTCCGGCTTTGGGAGTTGAAGAACGTGTCGGTGCCGATGACGAGGCCGCCGGCCCGCAGCCGCGCCAGCGCTGCGAAGACCTTGTCGAAATCGCCTTCGCTGCTGGCGTGCAGGATATGGATTGGCAGCCCGACGGCGCGGGAAGCCGCCTGCAGGTCGCGCGATACGGTCTGGAGATTGGGACCGGTCGGATTGACGAGCGCGCCGACGAGGGTCGCCGCCGGGACCAGCTCGTGAAGAAGCTCCAGCCGCTTCTGCCCCATTTCCACGGCCAGGGTGGTCGCGCCCGTGAGGTTGCCGCCGGGCCGCTGCAGACTGGCGACGAGTCCTTGCTCGACCGGATCGCTCCCGGTCACGAAGACGATGGGAATCGTCGTGGTGGCGGCCTTTGCCGGAAGCCCCGTCGGCGTGCTGGTCGCGGCAATCACGCTCACCTGACGGCGAACGAGATCCGCCGCCAGCTCCGGCAATCGCTCGTATCGGCCGTTCGCCCAGCGGAATTCGATCGCCACGTTCCGGCCCTCGACAAAGCCGGCCTGGGCGAGACCCTGGCGAAACGGGGCTACATAATTTGCCGTCAGCTCGGCCGACGCGCCATTGAGGAATCCCACGACCGGCATCGCTGCCTGCTGCGCACGCGCGGCGAGCGGCCAGACTGCCGCTGCGCCACCGAGCGCTATGAACTCGCGCCGCCTCACGACCCATTGTCGTCGGATTCGACGAGGCGGGGCAAGGATGTTCGGGCCGCTAGGAAATGCCCATCTGCTTGCTGATCCGGGCGACCAGCGCCTTCAACTCGGCGAGCTCGCTCTCGAGCCGCGCCACCGTCGCCTTGAGATCGGGCGCCTCGCCTGCGGGCGCTTTCACCTCGTCGATCTTTGGAGTGCCGCTCAGCAGATGAGCCCAGCGGTTCTCGCGTGATCCCGGAAGCCGCGGCAGCTCCACGACCAGCGCGCCGGCCGCGCGCGCGGCGAGCTCGTCGAGAAAGCCCTGCACCGCCGAGATGTCGGAGAAACTGTGCAGGCGCTCGCAGTTGATGCGCAGCTCACCCGCCGTCTGCGGGCCGCGCAGCATCAGCACCGCGAGGATGGCGGCCGACTGCGACGGTACCTGGAGCACGCGCTCGACATTGTGCGAGTAGCGCGACACGCGTCCGCCGCTCGTCTCCATCACGAAGTTGGCGCTCTTCAGGCTGTCGAGCGCGCCCTGCACTTCCGCCTCGCTCGCCTCCATCACCGGCGAACGGCTGGTCTTCTGGTTGCAGCCCGAGACGAGCGCGTTGAGCGTCAGCGGGTAGCTGTCGGGAACGGTGTGCTGCTTCTCGTAGAGGGTGCCGAGAACCCGGGTTTCGAGCAGGGAAAGGGTGCGTGTCATCGGGTCCGATCGAAGAGCCAGGAGGCGGCGAGTCCAAGCACCAGCCCCCAGAACGGCGCGCCAATATGCCACAGCGGCACGTCGGCAACGGTGACCAGGAAGCAGATCAGCGCGCCGAAGCTGAAGCGCCCGCCGAAGGAAGCGGTGAACGCGGTCTGAAGGACGCGCAGCATCGCGAGGCCCGCGAGCGCGGCGATGAACGCAGGCGGCGTGGCGAGCAGCAGGCGGGTGAAAAACGGCGCGAGCAGGCCAAATACAATACTAAGGAAACAAAAAAACAATGCGCCAGTGTACTGCCGATGCCGCTCGCCGGTGCTCGAGAGCACCCCGTTCACCGGCCCGGTGAGGCAGGTCGACACCGCGCCGAAGAATCCGGTCACGATCGAGCCGACGCCGCAGGCGGCGGTAATGGCGTTGACCGGCGCCTGGT
>Ga0137323_1000485_pt1 | contig 11244 bp, 9 predicted proteins | sample EasRivERMZT423_2_FD_102285 | JGI IMG/M metagenome (GOLD analysis project Ga0137323, IMG submission 102285) | Soil microbial communities from meander-bound floodplain in the East River, Colorado, USA - East River MetaG ERMZT423_2 | ecosystem: Environmental > Terrestrial > Soil > Floodplain ... | reverse complement strand
ATCACGATCCAGTCCAGGTCGCCCCGCAACTCGCTGCTCAACTGTTCCGGCCGGATTTTGCGGTGCCGGGCCGCGGTCGTTTTCTCCGCTCCTTCCAGGGTCCGGAGGCGCGTGGATGGTTTGGCCGGTTGCTCCTCCTTGATCCGCCGCCGCATCTCATCCACGCCGCCGCTCAAGAGTGCCTTCGAGTCCAGCGGGGGGCGCCCGACGAGTAATTCATACAACAACACTCCCAGACTGTAGATGTCCGAGCGCGTGTCGATGTCCAGCCCGCTCATTTCCGCCTGCTCCGGGCTCATGTAGGCCGGCGTCCCGATGAACTGGCCGTATTCCGTGAAGATGGTTTTCTCCGTCAACTCCGCCTGCGTGGCTTTGGCAATGCCAAAGTCGATCACCTTCGCCAACGGCACGCCATCGTGCAGCGTGACCATGACGTTCGACGGCTTGATGTCCCGGTGGACGATCCCTTTTTGGTGCGCGTGCTGGATGGCCTGGCAGACGGGAATGAACAACTCCAGCCGTTCCTTGGTGGTCAGTTGGTTGTCATCGCAATACTCGGTGATGCGCACGCCCTTGACCAGTTCCATCACGAAGTAAGGCCGGCCAGTGTCGGTGGCGCCGCCGTCCAGCACCTTGGCAATGTTGGGATGATCCATCATGGCCAGCGCCTGCCGTTCGGCCTCGAACCGCGCCACGACCTGCTCGGTGTCCATCCCGATCTTGATGATCTTGAGGGCGACCCGGCGCTTGACCGGTTCCCTTTGCTCGGCCATATAGACCACACCAAACCCGCCCGCCCCAATTTCCTGCAACAGCTTGTAACGGCCAATCTCAGTTCCTGGCCCTTCCCGGACAGACGAACTACCGGGCACGCTGGGCACATCATCCATCGCGGGATGCTCCATGAATGCGCCGGCCTTCGCACCGGCCTGGAAAAGCGCTTCGACACGAGACCGGAGCGTCGCGTCGCCTCCGCACGCTCCGTCGAGATAGGACTTCATCTCTTCCGCAGACGCATCTTGCGGAGCGTTTTTGAAAATTTGCAGGTCGGTCATCGTGGTGCCCGTTGTTCCTCTGTCATGCGTAATAGACCGGGAAATCACGTCAGGTAAAAGCATGTCTTCGGCTGAATACTCGTGCAGCGTCTTGGACTGCAGCAGCCTCTCTTTTTATTACCCACAACTTTCAGGCGACGCGGGTGGAATCCCAACGGGATTCCGGCTCAAAGCCCAGGGTTGCGAGGCACGAGCTACCCTGGGAAAACCGCAGGGCAAGGGTTTCAACCCCGACGGGGTTGCGTCGTTGTCGCGGCGTGCCGGACACAACCCCGTTGGGGTTGAACCCTTCCGTGGCCCCAGACCCAGGGTAGCTCGTGCCTCGCAACCCTGGGCTGAAAGACGCAATCCCTTCGGGATTCCGCGCAAAGTTGTGGGTAATGCAAAGAGTCCTCTACCGCTTTTCCCCGGAGCGTGGGGAGCTAGGAGCAAGGTTTCGCTTGGTCTCATCTCACGCCCACGGCCAAAGCACCAGCCGCCGTCGCGCCGAAGCGGCGCTATGGCGCGCCGCGGAGGCGGAGGGACTGGCGCAGTCCAAAAGCCCCGTCAAAAGGATTTTTCAGAAACTCTGACGTGATTCGGGCGGCAAATCCGTATGGGTAGGGTGACGAGACTGCTGGGCAGTTAGATCGTCAGACAAACCAAAAAGCAAAAAACAAAAACAAATGAAAGCTAACAATCCCAAATCCGTGTCGCGCAGCGTCAAATGGGCCGCGGCACTTTCCGCGATCGCCATTTCACTCATCGCATGGACGGCATCCGCGAAAGACAACGTTCCATACAGAGCGACATCGAGCGCCTACACTATCTCAAGTATTCTACATACTAACGGTTCGCAGGATATCATCCTTGGGGAAGTCGGAGTGAGCACGATGTCGGGCCGATACACTGGCCTGCAGCAGATCCATGCTGAGCCCGGACAATATGACCCGGGAACCCACACGTTCCAGACCCACTTTACGGTAACCGGCACCTTCACCGAAGCCAACGGTGACTCGTGGGACTTTACATCCGAAGGGGTAGTGATCGTGCCGCTCGACGCAGTTGGCGCCCCCCTCCCTCCCCCTTATGCAGTTCACTCAACCTGGGAAGACGTCGGCGGCACCGGGCGCTTTGCGGGAATGACCGGCCACGGAACTGGCGAGGGACTCCTCTACGGTGACGGGACCAGTTCGAGAATTGACAGCGGGATCGTATCAACCGTCGGCTCCAATCGCCGGCCTTCAGCGGAACTCTAAGCGAAAGAACTCAGCCGTGATTCACCTCGCAAGCATCGCACATCCTCTGGACGCCGACTCACGTCCGGAGGAACCACGGCACAAAACGGGGGCGGTGGCCGGCCTTCGACCTTTCTCCCGGCCACCGCCTTATGAGAAGCAATTTTTCAAATCTCACACACGAATCTGCCATGAACCGCCTGCTCCTTGCTCTCGTGCTCATCGTTTGCACTCAAACGAGCTTTTCGGCTCGCGCGAGTGAAACGAACAGTTCGGCCATCGTTAACTTTTCCCGCATCATCCATGGCTGGACCAATTACAGCACTGGCTTCACCGCTACCATCGACACCGACCCCGCTGCTGGCGACTTCGCCACGCTCGCCAGCTTCTACACGCCCGAGTTCGATGTCGTGCCGGTGGATTATGGCGTCGTGGTCGTTTGGTTGGGCGAGAACGGCCAGCACTTCGACTGGTCAAACTTCGATTTTCGCGTTGGCATCTGGAGCAGCTTGCCAGCCTTCATCACCTCGCCAACGACCGGCGATGTTGCCACCGTCTTCTTCAACGCCCCAACCGGCGGCAGCACTTCGACGCGCGACGCGACCACGCGGGGAGGGCGTCCCGCCTACTACCTGCGCTTCTGCCTGACCAACACGCCCGTCACGCTGCGCGCCGATCACACCTACCTCGTCGGTTTCGCCGCGAGCACCTTTGTCTGGGACAATGGCGAACTGTTCGTCCCGACTGCGCCGACCAGCGGTCCCTCCGACGTGCAAGCCGGCGACCTTGTGCCCGGCGGCTGGACCTATCTGACCAACGCGGGAGGTCTGACGATTTACTCGGGCCAGCTTGCGACCGAACTGCTCGTCACGCCGTTGCCGCAACTGCGAATTCGCGCGCTGACGAACGAGGTTGAAATCTCCTGGCCCGCGTCGCTGACGGGAGTGGTCGTGGAGAGCACGCTCCATCTGGAGCGTCTCGCCGTCTGGTCATCCGTCAACAGCGCACCACAAGGCGAGGGCACTTGGAAGAGGGTGAACCTGCCGAACAGTAGCGCTGCTCAGCGATTCTTCCGGCTGCGAATGGAGGCACCTTGAGCGACAACTCCATCAACCCGCACGCCGAACGCCTCGCCTGGGCGCCGCAGGCTGTGCGAGAAGGCGCAGAGTGTAGGACGCCGATGAGCGTGATGATGACGACCAGGAGTAATGATGCCGACGGTGATGGGGATTAGCCCCCGGACATGTTTTCGATCGTTTGACTTCGGACGGGCGCTGGCTGTGGCCGGCGCCTGTTCCTTTTTCGACCTTGCCAGCAGGGAAACAGTCTCAATAGCGTTGGCGCTGGAATTAAGATTCCAGCGCCGGCTTTCTGCTTGCGCGCGGCCACTGGCACGCACGCGACGGAATGTAGCGGCACCCCTGAAGTCCTCTCGGAGATAAGGCGGCAGATGGACTTTGACCCGACAAGTGGCGATGTTGCTCTTACCCGAACGCCGTTCCAAAGCCTCTGAACGGCGAACCCGATAAACTGCATCAGATGTGTAACCACGGAAGGAGACCACGAATATGCTCGACATCCCACGGCTTCTTTTCTAGAAAGATGCATAGCTCCTATCACAACGCGACTGTCGAGAGAGCCGCATAGCCGCCCTGGGAGATTACCTTACAACTTATTATCATGACAAATCGATGGTGTCCGGTCTTGATTGGAGTTCTCGCTTTGAGCGATGTCGCGTTACAAACGTGGGCCGCAGAATCGCCAGTCGCCACGTCCAACCCGGCCAACAGCGTGACTTCCACGTCTGCCCAACCCAATACGCCTCCGACCGCGGTGACGCTCGCTGCCGACAACGTGACGAGCAGCGGCGCCCGGCTCCGTGGCCAGTCCAATCCGAACGGCACCCCCACCAGCGTCTTCTTCCAGTTCGGCACCACGACGAACTACGGCTCGGTATCGGCGTCGATCAGCATCGGCGGCGGGGTCAATCTGGTTTCGTTCAGCGCCACGGTGAATCTGATGGCGTCAACCACCTACCACTATCGCCTCTGCGCCAGCAGCAGCGCGGGCACCAACTACGGCAGCGACATGACGTTCACGACCGCCGCCGCGCCGCCGCCGACCGTCACCACACTGGCCGCCGATAACATCGTTGGTTCCAGCGTGACTCTCAACGGCTCCGCCAGTGGTAATGGCGCGAGTGCGATTGTTTATTTTCAGTACGGCACCAACGTCAGTTACGGCAACTTCAGCCTCACCAATATGATTCCTGCCAGCGGAGTCGCCACGTTCAGCGCCACGCTCAATGGCTTGGCCGCAGGCACCTACCACTTCCGCGCGGTGGCGCAGAACACGATCGGCACCACCACGGGCTCGGACTTAACGTTTGTCATTACCGGCGCCGCCCCGGCGGTCGTCACGCTGCCGGCAACGGCCGTCAGCCATTTCGGCGCCACCCTCAATGGGACGGTCAATCCTCGAGGCCTCTCTTCGATCGCTTTCTTTCAATACAGCACCAACCTTGCTTTCGACCAATCGGTCTCTCCTATAGACATTGGGAGCGGTGGGTCTACGGTGACTTTCAGCGCGACGATTGGCAGCCTGACTCCGGGTCATCGCGTCCAACTCCGCCAGGCTGCACCAATCTTTGGCGGCGTCAGCAATATCACTACCGCGGAAAATCTCCTGGCGCTGGCCGCGACCAATGCCGGGGTCGCCTTCGATGCCTACGACATTGGCGTCTCCATCATCAATTATGCCGACTCCGCCTCCGGCCTGCCGGGCGGCCATTTTCTCGATGACCGCGACGTTCATCTGATCCCCGGCAACCTCATCACGACGGGCGATCAAAATAACTACGTCATCGACGCCTCCGGTTACATTCAGTTCCTCGTGGCAGGCTACTGGGTGCTCAATGTCAACAGCGACGAAGGTTTCCGCTTGCACATGGGTCCCGCCGGCACGGTGGTGGCTGAATTTCCCGGCCGGCGACTCCCAGACGATACCGCAGTCGTGGTTCATGCGCCTATCGCGGGCTACTACAAATACAACCTTGTTTACTATGAGGAAACCGGCGGCTCCGAACTTGAATTCTCCGCCCACGGCCCCGGCCAGCCCTTTGAGACTCTCGTCGGCGATCCGAATGGACTGCTGCGCGCCTATCACGATCTCGACGTGCCCCAGCTCGAGATCCAACGGCAGGGCGCAAACGTTGTGCTCTCATGGCCCCTGCACCAAGGCTTTTGGACCTTGCAAGACACAACCAATGTTGCTCCCGCCGCCGACTGGCTGACCACGACTCCCGCTCCGGTTGTCACCGCAGGCCGATACGTCACCACTAACAGTGCCAGCGCTCCGAGCCAATTCTATCGTTTGAAGCGGCCTTGACCGGACACAGTTTGAGCGAGCACCGCGCCGATCTTCAGCAAACTCCACTACGGCAACACTGAACTGAACCTAACTCATTTGGTGTCCGCTCGGCTACCCTGACCAATCGGGTAGGCATCTTCGCACGGTTGAAGGCAAGCTCGGCGGATTTCTGGTCCGTCAGATGGTGGAATGGCACTATTTGAGGGCCGCGCGTGACATCGTCGTTTTCCACCTGATGGAGGAAACCACCGCAATCGACACTGTTCACATCCAGGCACGGCGGCGGGCTGACAACATACACACGTACGCTGTCTCCTTCGTAATCGAGGTCCGGATCGATGATGGGAGTTTGGGAAATGAGGGGTTTGTCTTCAGTCGTCTGCAGCGACCACGGAAAAGTAACGCGCGGCGCGTCGGGGGTGGTGTGGTTGATACGCGTTCGTTCAATCCGCGCGGGACGCCTTTGGAACAAGTCGATCGCTTGCTGGCCGATGTGACTGCGCTGGCCGAGACCGGCGAACTCCGCAAAAGCGATGCGAAGAATCTCCAGGATCAGTTAAAGCTGACTCGCGCCGCCCTTCAGAAGGATCGCGTCAGAGTGGCCATATTGTCCCTGAATGCTTTCGAGGTGCAGCTTGTTTCGTTGACCTTCCGTCATCGCCTGGATTTCGACATCGCGCTGTCGCTTGGTTTCGCCGCCGAAGCGCTCGAAACGTGGCTTGAACAGGGCCAATAACTCGATGCGACACGGGCGCTCGCCACGAATTCTCATCTTCGCCCTGCTCTTGGCAGGCGCAGCAGCGTTGGCAGCGGATGGTACGATTCCGAATCTCACTTAACCTTTAAAGAGATTTTTATAAAGCGGTTTCAGCCCCCTCTATGCCTGGCTTTTTTTCGCCGCGCCAAATCCGCCAATACCCGGCCAGCCGGTCGCAGAAAGCCGAGGGCTTCTCGGTGTAGAACCGCGAGCCGAGCGCCAGCGCCCCGGCACGCAACTCGCGTTGGCGCTCATCGATCAAACCCATGCGGATGGTTACAGTTCAGCTTGCGTGCGGCGTTTGCGCGTCTGAACGATGTCGGCGTTGTTGATCTTGCCACTCACATTTACATCCAGCCGAAATGTGGTTTCATTGACGACGCCGCCGGCATCGGCCGCCGCAACGACAGCATCGAGGTCAATGTCATTAACAACGCCATTCCCGTCGGTGTCACCCCACAGCACGCCAAGACTGAAAGTCGTCGAAACCGTGCCACCATAGACGTCGGTGACGCCTGTCAGGCTCAGCGTGACGAGTTGCGCATTTGGCACGCTGGCGAGATCGACAATAATCTGCTGGCCCACGACTGAAGGCGCTCCACTCACCACACCGCGGTCGGTCATCACTGTCACATTAGTGAGCGGCTTGTTGAAGGTGAAAACCAGTGTCGGTCGCTTTGCGGCCTTCGACACCAGGCGGACCCGAGACGGGCAGCGGCAAATCGAACGTTCCCGCCGGGCCATGCGTCTTGCGCGAAACCACGTTCGTCAGGCGGAGCGGGCCGATGGGCAGTTCGATCCCGTCCACCCCTGCGTGTGTTTCGACGCCCAGCATCGCGGAAATGGTGGGAGCGACATCGACGTTGCGCGCCAGCGGCAGGATTCCCTGGCCGATGTCCGGTCCGGCTGCGTAAAGAATCGAGCTCAAATTGGGCAGCGTTGGGTCGTAGCCGTGCGCGCCGTAGAAGTTCGGCAGCGAAAGAATCGGAGCGGCCGGCGGTGTGGGCGCGGCGTCGCCTTGCCGAATGACGACCGGGGTTTGTATGCCATCGAAGTTGTAGCCGACAGTCAACAGCGCGTAGACGTCGCCTGAGTCCTGGCCCACGAATTCGCTGGTGCCACGGCCAAAGGACGGGTCGTTGATGTCCGCCGGCAGCGGGCGCGGATAAATCTTGTCGAAGACAGGCACGCTGGACGCGCCGAGGGTGTAGGCGGGATTCGTATCCACGAAGGCCTGAAGGATGCCAACGATTTGTTGCTGGAGCATGACGTATTCGGCGCGCGTTACAGTCCCGGTCGGTTCGCGGCCCTGAAGATTGACGTAGATATTCACGGCAGGGCCGGAAGTGACCGCGCGCACTTTGCTCGAGGGAATGCCGTTGGCCGCCAACAGGGCGTTCATGTTTACCGCCGTGTGGAAAATTTCAAAACCGTGGTCTGACGTTACGATGACGTTGGCGTTGGGCTTGCCGCTGGCATCCACGCCCACCGCGTTGATGATGCGCTGCACGGCGGCGTTGGCGGTCTGGTAAGCGACTTTCAGGTAGTTCGCGTAGCGCGCGACTTTGGAGGGGTCCTGACCGGCGCCGATGGAATTCGGGTTAGTGAAATCCGTCGGCTGACGAGGATCAGTCAGGAGGAACTGGTGACCCGAACCATCCGGTTGCTCGAAATAGATCATGACGAGATCGGCGTCCGGAACCCGGCTGAGGGCGCGCAACGCAATCCGCGCCTGATAATCGGTGAACGCGCGCACGCGGTCGGCGTAAATCTCCTCGAGTTCAATGTCCGGGAACGTGCCGTAGCCGGGGCTGATGCGCTCGACGACGCGGAAGTCGGGTTGCGGCGCCCAGAAACCAACGTTGTTGTTGATGTCATCCACGTCGGCGATGACAGCAGCGTTCCGCGGGATCGCGTTGGCTGACGTGCGCGAGATGCGGATGACCGAAAGATCCGGTTCGAGCCGGCTCACGTAATAAACGCAGCCCGCCTTGTTGGCGCTGTTTTCGATGAAGAAATCTGCGCCGCGCTTTTCACTGGCCTTCACATAGGCCGGACCAGTGCGCGGGGGCGCGAACGGTCCGGGCTGGAGGCCCGTGGATTCGTCCGAGAAAACCAGCGTGTCATAGTTCACCACGCTGTCGTTGCTCGTGTCGAGCGCGGCGACGTTGATGCGGTTGGTCGCGCCGCCGGTGACAAATGTTTCCAGGAACGTTGCCTTTTGCAGCACAGGGCTGAAGGAGGTTTTTCCGGCGGCAGTGAGTTGGTCCAACGTGCTGCTCGAAGCTGCACCGAAGTCCGCCCCGCCAAGCTGAAAACCCTGGGCGCCGTTGCCGGGAACGCCAATCAACGGGGAGAACGCGCCGAACGGAACCGTGTAATCCACCGTGCGCTCGGCGGCCGGTTGCACGACGGCGTTGTTCGATGCGCCCGGCACGCGCACGTCCACGCCGTCGCCACCGGGCCACGTCGCCGTTACCACCTTCCTGCCTGCGAAGCGCAGGCGCAACCAAACCGGCGCCGCAGTCGGCAGCGGCGTTTCGCCCGGTCCGCCCATCGGGCCGCAGTCGATACAATAACCGCCAATGGGCGCCCCCAAATCCGCTGATGTTCAGATTGAACGGGCTGGCAACCAGATGAAAGGTGTTCGCGACCACGTCGTTCTTGGCCGCCTTCGACCCGGTCGCGATGGCAATGTGACCCACGGCCGTAAGCGACGGCGAGACGGTTTCGTTGATTTGGGCCTTGAAGCCCTTGGCTTGCAACAGGCCGAGACCTTCATTCGGAGGCAACGCGCCGCTGGCGAGGTATTGGTCCACCAGGCGCGGCGTTGCGCCGTCGAGGGAGATGAGGACGAACTTTGGCGCGGCGCCCACGGCAGAGGCCAATGCCAGCGCGCTGGCGAAGAGAATCTTCGTTGGAAGAGATGAATTGAGTTTCATAAGGCTTCTTTTGGTTGAATGTCCAGGGTTGGAGATGCGGACAGCCGCGAGCTTGAGGGACCGGGCTGCCCGATACGCCTAAACCCGGTCCCTCGCCTGCGCGCGTCAGCGCCTTGTTGTTCCCAGCGGCCGATCCAGCTCGACGACGATAAATTCGTTGTCGTCCGGCTGGCCGGCGCCTACGTGGCGGCCGACGCTAAAGGGGAAGTTGTTATCGTTGAGCACGCCGAGGATGCCGAGTGCCATGGTCGTCGCGAGCAGAAGTTGTCCCGACGAGGGAACGAACGAGCCTGAGGTACTCTTGGGGTTTCGCATGATGATTCCTTTCTATTGCGTCGTGCATTTCCTGAGTTGTTAACCCTCGAGGCAGCGAGTCTCGATGATTTCGCGCGCTCGATCGATTTCGTGCGCAGTAAACCAGACACGTTTGTCGAACCAGGGGAGGCGCGGTAACGGTTTTGTGAAATGACCAGCCGCGCGCGGCCACGCTTAAGCGTCCTGGCGAATAACTCGCATCCGTTTCACCAAAATGATGATCGCCCGGCGACCGTCGGCGCACTCTTCCTCGGGGAAGTCAGCGAGCTCACGTGCAGCGCGACGAATTTCACGGCAGGTTCCGCGGAGACCTGGTCACGGCCAACTGCATCGAGTTTCCATCACAAGGGAGCGGAAGAGCGTCGCCACACAGGCACCGTTTATCACACGTGTTACATTTTGGTAACGCGACAGTTTCGTAATCGACAGAGAAGTTGGCCTTGAAGTCAGATACCTGTCGATGACACAGACAGTCCAACCAGCTGATGGCGGGCATTACCGACGCTGGATGACGAGTTTGTACGTTGGCTGCGTCGTTGCCGTTTTCACCGTCATCGCCTGTCTTTCGTTTGCCAAACTCATTTTTGCAGGAAACCTTTCCTATTGTGTCACTGCCGGAATCGGCATGGCGCTCATCACTGCCGTGTTGACTGGCAGCATCATGGCGTGGCGCAGTTCTTATTCAGGCACGATTGCAATTCCACAGGACCGGACGGCGCCGATTCTGGCCATCATGGCGGCGCAAATCGCGTCCGGGCTTCCCGTCACTGCCAATGCGGAGACCAAGTGTTTGACGATACTGGCAGCGATTGCGTTGACTTCGGTAATTACGGGCGCGTTGCTCTACGTGGTCGGTCATTATCAACTTGGAAACCTCAGCCGTTTTATTCCCTACCCGGTGGTGGGCGGCTTTCTGGCCGGCTCCGGCTGGCTGCTGGCAGTCGGTTCCATCCGCGCGATGACTGGAGAATCGTTGAGCCTGGCGGGGCTTGGCCGTCTTTTTGAGAATGGTCAATTGATGAAATGGTTGCCGGGTGTTTTGCTCGGGCTGGTGCTCTTCATGACTTTGCGACGTTTCAGGCGGCCCATATTGGTGCCGGGCGTCCTGGTCGGCGCGGTGGCGATGTTTTACTGCATCTTGCTGGCGTCGGGATCCACCGTGGTGGAGGCGCGAGCCAGCGGCTGGCTGCCCACGCTGCAATCCGGATCCGATCTTCATCCGCGGCTTTGGGACATCTCTCTGCTGCGGCAGGTCCATTGGGCGTCGTTGCCTGGAGTGGCGGGACTGGCGGGCACCATCCTGCTCACGGCAATCATTTCCATTCTGCTGAATTCCAGCGGGCTGGAATTGATCGTACAACAGGAGATTGATTTGAATCGCGAATTGCGTGCCGCCGGGCTGGCAAACATGGCGGCAGGTTTGGGCGGAGGCATGCTCGGATTTCAATCCTTGAGCCTGTCGCGGCTGGCTTACGAGCTTGGATCGCGCACGCGCTGGACGGGTTGCGTGGCGGCAGCGCTGTGTGCCGCGACATTGTTCCTTGGACCGGCGACGCTGTCATTTCTCCCCGGCTTCGTTCCCGGCGGTT
>Ga0137323_1000484_pt1 | contig 11256 bp, 11 predicted proteins | sample EasRivERMZT423_2_FD_102285 | JGI IMG/M metagenome (GOLD analysis project Ga0137323, IMG submission 102285) | Soil microbial communities from meander-bound floodplain in the East River, Colorado, USA - East River MetaG ERMZT423_2 | ecosystem: Environmental > Terrestrial > Soil > Floodplain ... | reverse complement strand
AGCACCTCGCGGCGGCGAGCATCGTATTGCTGTTCGGGCCGAGCGCGCTCGGGCTCTACGACGCCGTGGAAAGGGTCCCGCGGGCGCTCAAGACGCTGCTCGGTCTCGTGAACACTGCGGTCCTGCCGCACACCATGCGTCTCGATGCCTCGGCCGACGATACGCTTCTGCGCTCGCTGCTGGTACGAGGCACCCGGCTGACGCTGCTCTGTACGCTGCCGGTCGCATTCGCGGTCATGATGTATGGCGCCCTGCTGATTTCGGTGTGGCTCGGCGAGCGCTTCGCCTACGGCGGCGTGTTCCTCGTTCTTCTCATGGTGCCTTTCCTCGTCGACTCGTCGCTTTCGCTGGTCACTACCGCGTCGCTGTCAAGGCTGGAACTTATTTCGCGGCAGAACACCATTGCCGTTTCGGAAATACTGGTGCTTCTGGTGACGCTAGCTGCGTTTATGCGGCCCGCGGGCGAAGCTGCTCCGTACGTCGCTACGGCAACCGCAGCGCTGACAGGCTACGTCCTTCGCTTGGGGGTATTCCTGCCCGCCTACGGCATCAGCGGCGCTCTCTGGTTCGCATTGCTTGCCAAGGTTGTTATCGGAAGCGCGCTCGGATGCGCGCTCGTGTTCCTGGCGGCCCGCCTCGCTGGCCTGGCTGCGCCGTTTGCGCTCCTCACGCTCCCGATGGCGGCATGCCTCGGTGCGGTCATCGTCCTGTTGTTGTGGAATTCCGAGGAACGGCGGGATCTGAGCAGCGTGGTGTCATCGCTGCGCAGCATGATGACGCCAGGCGCTTCGCGTTAGCCCGGCCGGGCGACCCGTACGCTGAGAAGCCGATGCCCGCTGTAAGGATTGCGCAGACCTGCCGCGCTTGCCTGCGCAGGAGCGGGATCGGCGAGCGCCATCCGGTCGAGCAAACCCTGCACCTGGGCAAGGTCGAAGCGCTTGTGCCGGCGGCCGGGATCCAGCGTCTCGCGCATCGCGCGGGTGGCGCGAGAGCCCATCAGTTGCGTGAGCACTCCCTGCGCGAGCTGCGCGGCCCTCGGCGGCTTCTGCCCGGACATGAGGGAAAGGCCGAGCGCCTTGCGTGCGCCAGCGCGGCCACGACTCTCTGCCATTTGCACCAGCGCCTCGGCGACCCGGGCACCCGCCTGCCCGTCGTTCTCGTAGAACCACGGATGGATGTGCGCCCGGTAGTTCGCATCGAACGGATGGCTGCGTGAGATCTCCTCTGTGCGGTGCAGCGCCTCGTCCAGCTCGCTGGCCGAGCGCACCGGATGACTGATACGCGCCGGCAGCGGGTTCAATCCTCGGGCAACGTCGTTGTTGGCGAACTCGACCGCGATCGGAATCACGCCGAGAAACGTCGCCTCTACCGAAGTCCCGCAATTCACGTGCAGCATGCACTGCGCGGCGCTGAGCACGGCCATCACGTCGCCGGTGTCGTCCACCACCACGTTCGATCGACCCGCGAACGCTTCGCGGTAGTAGTCGGAGCGCTCGAACGGGTGCGGACGCAGCACGAAATTGCGCTGGGGAGCTCGCGCCGCGAGCGCGACCAGCGCCGGTATCAGGCGGTCGAATACCGCGCGCGCGGCGCGGTAGCGGCTTTCGATTTCGCTGTCGGTGACGCCCTGGCTGCGCAACGGCTGTCGATCGGCGTCCCTTCCGGAGGCAAATAGCGGGTTCACTGCGTTGAAGTTCGTGTTGATGAGCACGAAATCGCGGCGCGGATAGTCGAGCGTCTTGCGCCAGGTTGCATGGCAGATGTCATAGCGCGGGCACCCGGTAATGCGCAGGCGCCCGGCAAGCAGGCCCGAATGCTCCGCAAAGGCATCATGCAGGCGCTGGCCCCAGAAGAGATAGAGGTCGACCAGGTGGCCAATACCCGATTCGCGGAACCGCTGCGCGATGCGCGCCGGCGCGTTGAAACCCATCTCGCCCAGCACGCCGCCTTCAGTGTCGAGCACGCAGATCATCGTATGCGTCGAGCGGTAGCCTTCGGCAAGGGCAAGGTAGTGTGGGCGCGCGTTGTTGAGCAGCACTGCGTCCAGTCCGAGCAATGGCGCCTCGAGGCCCTGCTCGTAATGCGGCAGCAGGATCGCGTCGTGCCCGCGGCGGGCCACTTCGTACGCGATGCGAACGCAACCCGCGAGGTCGCGCTTGGGGTGATCGACGACGACCCCGATGCGCATCACGCCGCCAGGCGCGTGGCCCGGCCTTCCTGTGCAGGTCGCCGGCCAAGCTTCTCGACGACGAAGCGCTCGACCGACTCTGTGGCACTGCCCGCTTCGGGAAAATGCACGAAGCGCCCGATGAGCCGGCGGCGCTGTTCGTCGTTCTGCTCTACGACGAGCGCGCCGTTCACGGCGGAGTCGAGCAGCAAGTCCAGCTCATCAGGCTGCCGGTAGAACCGCAGGACGTCCTGGCACAGGGCATCGTCCGGGTCGAACATCAGGTAGTCCTTGGCTGCACGGGTCTCGAGCATGTCGGGCGTCGCAACTGGTGCGCGCGTGAACAGCGCATCGAACACCGCCATGGAATTGAATCCCACCACAAGGCGCGCACGCGGCAGCAACCGGTCGAGCGCGGCGTCCTTCGTGAGCTCCACGTTCGACGGCAGCCCGCCCTCGCACATCGCCAGGATCATCTGCCAGTCTTCATTGCCCTTGGCCTTAATCACGAAGCGAACCGGGCTTGCCGCGTTGCGGGTAGCGGTCGCGACGAAACGGTGCAAAGTGATGCGGAACGTTTCCGGCGCGTAGTAGTTCGGGTCGGCAAAGCTGATGAGGACCACGCAGTCGCGCTCGACTTCGCTCGCCGCCGCCCGATTCCAGACGTCGAGGCGCGGCGCGCCGGTAACCACGATCTGCTCTTCGCGCACGCACCCGGTGCGGATCAGAGCATCGCGCATCCACTCGCCGAACACCGCGACCGCGTCGCCTTCGAAGCGAAAGCCGCTGTAGCGCTGCAGGATCAGCCTCTCGTCGTACCGCGTCAGCAGGTTTTCGCGGGAAAGCACGAGGAACGGCAATCCAAGCTGGTGTGCAGCATGCCGGAACGCCTCGGCTTGCCAGTAGTCGATGTTCGCGCACAGCAACCCACCCAACGGATACCGGCTGTTAATACGCTGCAGAACGCCGAGCGCGAACGCGTTCATCCGTTGCCAGCCTGCGGCGCAGGAGGGGTCTGCAAGCGTCGCCTGGTAGAAGGTCTGCTGCTGCATGCCGGGCTGCGCCCAAGCGCGCTGCATCTCGCCGAGCAGGATCAGGTTGAGCCCGATCCAGTTCACATGGTCGAGCTTTCGCAGCTGCTCGATGTCGAGCGAGAAATGCGGTCGCGTAAGGCATAGGACCGTGCTTCGCCCGGGACGGTAATTGCCGGGATCGACACGGGTCGCGGCAACGGCTGCCGCGGCCTTCGGCCGCAGCAGACCCGCCGCCCACTTGAGGCCGTTGCGCTTCTGTCGGTCGAGCAGGCGCTGCGCCGCGCCCTGCACGCCAGTGGCGCCGGCGAGCCAGCGGCCGAGATCGCTGACGCGCTCCATCAGGCTCTCGCCCTCAAGCATGGCAGCAGGTAAAGGAGCCGTCCCTGAAGTGGAGGAACAGGATCGGCTTGCCGTTGGCGGCGGCGAGCCCGCGCAAGCCGACGCAGACTGTGCGATGGCGCCCTGTGAGCGCCGCAAGGTCGAACTCGACCCGGCGCGTGCCGCGGGGAGGAATGCGCGCCTTGCTTCGGTCCAGCATGCCACCGTCGCTGTCCTGGAGAAAAGCCTCGGTCTCCACATGCGCGCGGCCCGGATTAATCTGAAAGAGCTCGATGCGCGTGACCGCCGTCGGTTCGATCTCGAGATTCGATACCCACTCGCGCTCCGGCGCCGGGCTTGCATCGAGATGCGTCTGCGGATGGACAAGCCCGAGGCTCTCCATGCGCGCGCTGGCGAACAATGTGAAGAAGTGCGGGCGAATCCTTCCGAGGTGGCGATCGCGCAGGGAGAAGAAGCGCGACGGGCGGATGCGCACTGCAATCATGCCCATGGCGGGCAGCCGCTCGCCGAAGAGCGATGCCAGGTCGACTTCCATGGAACCGTAGCGCGGCATGTCAACCGTGGCGATGCCCGCGGCCCGGCCCTCCGGATCGAACGGATGGAGCGAATAACGATAATCCACGCCCCGGGTCGGTGCCAAGAACGAAGGGAAGTTGACAAGCCCGAGCCGGGTATGGCGCCCGTCGTTCAGGAAGAGTTGCACCACGGGCGCGCCGAGGTTCAGTCCGCGCGGCAGGTGTGCCTTGATGGCAGACTTCAGCGGTCGAGGAAGCGCGATCACGATGCCGGCCGCCGCTCCATCAGCGTCAGGTCGCAACCCTGCGTCCGGACCGACGCCATTGGCCCGTCCATGTAGTAAATGGGCGGTAGTGAGTGCTCTACCGCGAAGTGGTTCGATTTCAGGTTGCGCACCATCGCGAACAGCACGAAAGAGCTCGCCCCTCCGCGTCCGACCAGGTTGAAGAACTTCGGCCCCGGCGTCCCGCCCGCCCGTGCGCCGAGGCGCGCCCGCAGGTCGAAGACTTTCGCCTCGTTGTAGAAGAAGGTGTATTCCCACGACGAGACTTCGTCGCCGTGCTCGTCGAGCAGTGAGAAGCGGACCGGCTGGGGTTGCTGCCGCGGGCCGACGACGTCCCAGGCGTTGCACACCACCAGGTATGTGCTGATATCCCCTCCGATCCAGATCTTGGGCATCAGGAACACGATGGGCGCCGTCACCGCGTTGGGCGCTCGCGCGGGTTGCTGATCGTAGAGAAGATGCGCCTGGGTCCGGCTGATGCGGTGCGTGTACACGAGGTGATGTTCCTGGCTCGCGAACGATTCGCTGCCGTCCCTGCGCACGCGGGCCACGAGGAGAACCTCGTCCTCGGGCTGCGCGGGGACCGCCACGGGAAGCGCAAGCTCCGCTTCGCGCACGACGAGCGTGCCCGCGGGCGCGATCTCGCCGAAGTTGTCCTTCGCGTAGACCAGCTCGCCGCGTTGGTACGCGCGCAGGTCGACGAGCAGACGCTGCGCAGCGTTCTGCGTCGCTCCCGAGCCGTGCACGCGCACTGTATTGCGCAGCCGCATCTCGAGGCTCAGTTCGAGCGACGCGCACGTCGGCGCCTGGAACCACGCACCCGCGCTTATTGACGATGCAGTCATAGCCTGGAATCGCAGGGTGACGCCGGCGGCGAGGCGTCGGACAAGAGTTGAGCCGGAATGAAATGCGCCACTAGCCTTTCCTATAATAGCAGCCTTTCCCACATGAAGGCTGATCTCTCAAGGCCGTCGTTACTGCACCGCCTGACCAGCGTGCTGCGCTCGTTGCGCAAGGAAGCGCGCGACAACCCGATTGTCCTGCCATTGTGGCGCAGCATGCTTCTGCGGCCGTTGCCGTTCTTTCTGTGGTTTCGTGCGCGCTGGCACTGGTACACACTGCGCCGTCCCCTCAAGGTTCTCGAGCACAACATGCCGCATCGCGATCACATCAGCACTAACGTGATTCCATACAACGTGCGAAAGATGCGCGGCATCGACCGGCGGCGGACCGAGCGGCTGATCAACGTGTTGCGCAGCATCCACGAGCTCGACATGGGTCGCGCACGGGTGCTCAATATCGGCGCGCGCAACGAGATGGAATTGCTGCTCATGCGGCTCTACGGATTCCGCGCCAGCAATATCACGGCAGTAGACCTGTTCAGCTACTCGCCGCTCATCCAGGTGATGGACATGCACGAACTCTCCTTTCCCGACGACGCGTTCGACGTGACGTACTGTGCGTACACGCTGCGCTACAGCGACCGGGTCGAGCGCGCATGCCAAGAAATCCTGCGTTGCACCCGGCATGGCGGATTCGTGGCGGTTTCGTTCGTAACTGAAGCGGATTCGGGAATGCGCGTTCCGTCGCGGGGCGGCGAGCGCGAGGCGATCATCGGCTCGCGGCTCTCCGGCGGGTTGTCCGACCTCCTGTCGTACTTCGGACCCGCTTGCGGCAGCGTCTACTGGCGCGAGGAGTACCGGTTCGACGGCCCGGTAGAAGCAGAGAAGCACTGCTCGGTGATCTTCAAGGTATCGAAGGGCGCGGCTAGCGCACGAGATCCCAGGTAAGCGGCGTTCCCTTCCGGATCGCGATCGCGGCCGTGCGGCCGATCAGTTCCTTCATGTGGCGCGGGGCGAGGCCGAGAGCCGGGCGCAGTGAGCGCACGTTCTGCGACGTGAATTTCGCGCCCGCCGGCATGTCTTCCACGACGAATAGCGAGCGGCGCAGCCCGATGCTGCCCTGCTCGCGCGGCTTGATGGCGTAGTTGACGCGCCCGAGCGCCTTGGCGGCCGCGGCGGCTGCTTCGCACAGTTGCTTTAGCTCCTGCGGCTCCAGGGAAAAGGCCGCGTCGAGGCTCGGATCGCTGCGCGAAAGGGTCACATGCTTTTCGATGATCGTCGCGCCAAGAGCCACTGCGGCCACTGCGACGGCAGTTCCGGTGGTGTGATCGGACAGCCCCACGACGACATCGAAACGTTCCGCCATATCGCGGAGCGTCCGGAGGTTCGCCTCCTCGGCCGGCGTCGGGTAGCCGCTTACACAGTAGAGCAGCGCGAGGTCGCGGCAACCGGCATTGCGCGCCGCGCGCACCGCCTCGGTGATTTCCTCGAGGTTCGCCATCCCGGTCGAAATGATGACGGGCTTACCGGTTTTCGCGACGCCCTCGATGAGGGGGATATCGACTGCCTCGAACGAGGCCACCTTGTACGCCGGCGCCCCGAGCGACTCCAGGAACTCGATCGCGCCGAGATCGAAGGCGGAACTGAAGACCGGCACGCCGAGCTCGCGCCCGCGTTTGAACAGCGGCTCGTGCCACTCCCACGGGGTCTGCGCCTCACGATACAGATCGAACAGCCGTCGTCCGTCCCACAGGCCGCCGTGGATCCGGAACGGCGCGCTGTCACTGTCGAGCGTGATGCCCTCTGGCCGCAGCGTCTGGAGCTTCACCGCGCTTGCGCCGGACGCGGCCGCCGCCTCGAGGATCGCCATCGCGCGCGCGAAGCTACCCATGTGATTGCAGGACATTTCGGCGATGATGAATGGCGGGGCGTCCGCTCCGACGCGGCGCCCACCGATCGAGAAGCTGCCGCTCATAGCGCTTTGACCGCCTTCGGCTCCAGGCAGTCCCGGATCGACGAAACGACGTAATCCTGCTGCGCATCCGTGAGCGCCGGGAAAAGGGGAAGGCTCATCGCGCCGGCGTAGTACGCCTCGGCCTCGGGGAAATCGGCCGGACGGAAGCCGAGCCGGCGGTAATACGGCTGGCGATACACTGGAATATAGTGCACGTTGACCCCGATGTCCGCCTTCCGCAGCGCCTGGAACAGCTGCGCTCGTGAACGGCAATGGATCACGTACAAGTGCAGCGCCGAGCGGTTCGCCGGTGAACGGGCGGGAAGCCGGACGGGAAGGCCACGCAGCGCTTCGTCATAGCGCGCCGCCAGCTCATGCCGCCGCGCGAGGAAACCTTCGAGCCGTTGAAGCTGGCTGTGCCCGAGCGCGGCTTGCATGTCGGTCATGCGGTAGTTGTAGCCGAGGTCCAGCTGCTCGTAGTACCAGGCGCCATCGGGCTTACTCTCCATGCGGCCAGCATCCCGCGTGATGCCGTGGCTGCGGAGCAGTTGCACTCGCTGGTGCAGTTCCGCCGTGCGCGCCAGCACCATGCCACCCTCGGCCGTGGTGATCAGCTTTACAGGATGAAAGCTGAACACCGCGATGTCGGAATAGCGGCAGCTTCCGACGTGCTCGCCCTCGTACAGCGAGCCGACCGCGTGCGACGCGTCCTCGACGATGCGGAAACCGTAGCGCCGGCCGAGCTCGGCGATCGCGCGCATGTCGCAAGGCTCGCCGGCGAGGTGCACCGGCGCCACGATCTTCGGCAGGCGGCCGCCGGCCGCCGCCGCACGCTCAAGCTTGCGCGCAAGGGCAGGCACCGAGATGTTGTAGGACACCGGGTCGATATCGACGAAGTCGACCTCGGCGCCGCAGTAGTGGGCGGCGTTGGCCGTCGCGACGAAGGTGATCGGTGAGGTCCAGATCACGTCTCCGGGGCCGAGCTCGAGAGCGCGGTAGGCGAGGTGCAGCGCGCAGGTGGCGTTGCAGGTTGCGGAAGCATACGGTGCGCCACAGTATCTCGCTACCGCCTGCTCGAAACGCTCTATCGTCGGCCCCTGCGTTAACCAATCCGAGCGCAGCACCGCCACAACCTCGGCGATGTCAGCTTCGCTGATGTTCTGCCGGCCGTAAGGGATGTGGCTCATGTCTCGTTCAGCCCGCGAATCTCGGCAACGGTGAGGAAACGCGGATTGTTCGCCGAGTTGTACTCGAACCCTTCGGGCACCGGCCGGCCCTTCTCGCCGGAGCGCTTCTGGCGGAAGTTAGCCTCGTGGCCGAGCATGATCGTCGGCTGGATGACATAGTGGTCGTTGAATTCCAGCGTCAAGTGCGAATCGTCGGCGGGGCACATGACCTCGTGCAGCTTCTCGCCGGGCCGGATGCCGATCACCTTGATCTTCGCCTGCGGGTGCATCGCCGAGACGAGGTCGACGATGCGGATCGAGGGCAGCTTCGGGACAAAGAGCTCGCCACCCGCCATACCCTCGAAGCACTTCAGCACGAAGTCCACCCCCTGCTCAAGCTTGATCCAGAAGCGCGTCATGCGCTTGTCCGTGACCGGCAGCTCGGTCGCGCCCTCAGCGATAAGCCTGCGATAAAGCGGCACCACCGAGCCGCGCGAGGCGATGACGTTGCCGTAGCGCACCACCGAGAAGCGGGTGCGATGCCCGCCGGCGATGTTATTCGCAGCGGCGAACAGCTTGTCGGAGGCGAGCTTGCTAGCGCCATATAGGTTGATCGGGTTGGCCGCCTTGTCGGTGGACAGCGCGATCACCTTCTCGACTTCGTTCCCGATTGCGGCGGCGATTACATTTTCCGCCCCGTGAACGTTAGTCTTGATGCACTCCATCGGGTTGTACTCCGCGGCCGGGACTTGCTTGAGCGCCGCGGCGTGCACCACGTAGTCGATGCCGCGCATCGCAGTCTGCAGCCGGGCGACGTCCCGCACATCGCCGAGGAAGAAGCGCAGCGCGCTGCTCACGTACTCCTGCTGCATTTCGTACTGCTTCAGTTCGTCGCGCGAGAACACGACGACGCGCTTGGGCTTGTACCTCTCTAGGATCGTGCGGATGAACCGGCGCCCGAAGGAGCCCGTACCCCCGGTAACTAGAATAGCTTTATCGTTGAACACGGAATGTCATTACCAAGCGCTGCGGTCCCCGTCAATAACAACATTCTGGCCGGTCATGTAGCTCGAGGCATCCGAGCACAGGAACTGTACCGCGGCCCGGTACTCGTCGCACCGCGCCATGCGGCCGAGCGGAATGAGGTTGGAGAGCTGGCGGACGAAGTCCTCGGGCTGATCCACGTAGACGCCGCCCGGTGACAGCGCGTTCACACGCACGTACGTTCTTGTCCCCGCAATAGGTGGCAAGGTAGCGCCCCGGTAAAGCCGACCTTGAACTCGAGCTCCCATTGCTCGAGCGAGAAGTGCTCGAGGCGGGAGGCTTCGACCAGCCCTTCGGCATGGGCCTTGGCGTCGATGGCCGCGTTGTTGACCAGGATCTGCACACCCCCTGTCTGCTCCAGCGCCCCGCGCACGCTCGCCGGATCGGTCACATCCAAGCGAACCGCCGAGGCATTGAGCTCCTTCGCGCGGGACCGCGCCGCCTCGAGGTTCACATCCCCCAGGATCACGCGCGCGCCGGCCTCGGCCAACGCGCGGGCATGCTCCACGCCGAGAAGCCCCGCGCCGCCGGTGACCAAGGCGACTCGCCCCGAGAGGTCGAAAGGACTCTTCACGAACGCCGCTGCCCGTCGGCGATGTTGTTCCCCGCGGCAGCAATCACTTTCTCTACCTTATTCGTGGTCGCCGCGGCGATCACGTTCTCCGCCCGTGCACATTGATCACCGAGGAAGAAGCGCAGGGTGCTGCTCGTACATTCCTGCTGCATTTCGTACGCGATGGTAGCGTAAACTGCCGCCTTCGCGCCTTGACGGCAGCTGGTGAACGGCTTTGAAATACTTGGCGATTATCCCTGCGCGCGGAGGCTCGAAGGGTCTGCCGCGAAAGAATGTGCGCACGCTATGCGGCAAGCCGCTGATCGTCTGGACGATCGAGGCTGCGAAGGCTTCGTGCCGGCTCGGCCGAGTGATCGTTTCGACGGATGACGAGGAAATCGCGCGCATTTCCGAACATGCCGGCGCCGAAGTGCCGTTTCGCCGCCCGGCCGAGCTCGCGCAGGACGCGACGGCTACCGAGCCCGTGATGCTTCACGCGCTGCAGGCGATGGAGGAGCGCGGCTACCGCCCAGACGCCATCGTGCTCCTCCAGCCGACGTCCCCGGTCAGGCGGCCCGGGGCAATCGATCGCGCTATCGACCTGTTCGAGTCGCGGAAGGCCGACGCTCTGCTGAGCGTCTGCGAAACCCATCACTTTTTCTGGCGGGACTTGCAGGCGCCCAGCGCCATGTACGACTACCGTGACCGGCCCAGACGGCAGGACATCGCCCAATCCGACCGCTGGTTTCGCGAGAACGGCTCAATCTACATCACCTCGGCCCCGAAGCTGCGGGAGTTTCGAAATCGGCTTGCCGGCGCAATTACGATGTACGTCATGAGCGAGGAAGAGAGCTGGGAGATCGACTCCGAGCTGGACTTCAGGGTTGTCGAAGCCATCATGACGTATACGCTCTCGGCATGATCATCGACCGCAACCTAACGCAGTATGTGGTGTTCGCAGAGGACGCCATTCTCAATGCGCTGCGAAAGATTAGCGACAACAAGTCCGGGGCGGTGTTCTCCGTGACCGAGAGCGGAGAGCTCGAAGGGGTCCTCACCGATGGGGACTTCCGGCGCTGGCTCCTCGAGCAACGCGACATCGACCTCAACCTCCCGGTTTCGGCGATCTCCAACAAAGACTTCGAGGCCGTTCACCACCGCGCGCCGTCCGAGGAGATCGAGCGCAAGTTCAGCAACCGCATCCGCTTCGTACCGCTGCTCGACGATCACGGACACCTCGTCGCCATTGCTCGTGACAAGATGGCTGAAATCCGCATCGGCTCCCGCACCATCGGCCCCGAGGCGCCTTGTTTCGTCATTGCGGAGATCGGAAACAACCACAACGGGGACCTGGTGCT